>Ga0208612_1000203_pt1 | contig 29974 bp, 33 predicted proteins | sample AntDryMetagUQ889_FD_188089 | JGI IMG/M metagenome (GOLD analysis project Ga0208612, IMG submission 188089) | Polar desert microbial communities from Antarctic Dry Valleys - UQ889 (SPAdes) | ecosystem: Environmental > Terrestrial > Soil > Desert | place: Antarctic Dry Valleys | collected 2008-12-31 | reverse complement strand
GATGATCTCTCGCAACGAAGGGCCCTCGATGGGCGAGGTGGCGAACCAGGCCCCGTCCTCGGTCCTTCCGCGGTCGAGCACCCGGGGAAGGGCCGGATGCTCGGTCTCGGCCAGCTGCTCCACCTCGGACAGGAACCGCTCGGCGAACCCGCTGTCGCCGCCGTTGGGAAGGAGGGTCACGGTCGCCACGGTCCGGGTGACCGGGGCGAGGGCTTCGTATGAGGTCCCGTGGGCGGGCTGCCTGGGAGCCTTGGATCCCAGCCGGAACCGCCCCAGTGACCCCGCGTCTCTGACTACCTGGGTGAACCCGGTGCCGTTCTCAGCCGTCATTGTCGAACGGGACCCCGGGATCGGGCCGCGGAGCGGGTGTCGGGCGCGGGGCCGGGGCAGGCGCTGGGGCCGCACGGCGTGAGGGCGAGGGCGTCCGGGAGGACGCCGAGCGAGCGCGGGCCGGGGCCGGACGGGGACGCCGCTGGGCGGCTGGAGCTCGGCGCTTGGCCGGCCGCGCCGGCGCGGGCGCCGCCTCTCCACGGTTCCCGGGGGCCGGCCGGGGGAGAGGCGCAGCGGGTCCGAGCGCCGGTGCGGGCAGGTCGCCTCCGCGGGCGGGACCCTGCTCCACTGGACCTGCGGCGGGCTTGGTGGGGGCGGAGCTCTCCTCGCCGCTCGCGCGCCCCACCGCGAACAGGGAGACAAAGGCGGCACCGCACGCCACCAGCACCAGGACGATGGTGCCGCGGCGCATCGCTACGGGCAGGGGGTGGGCTTCTTCGCGCCCGGGTTGAGACAGCCGTCGGCCCGGCTGGGGGCGCGGCGACGCCGGAAGCGCAAGCGGGTGTACTTGCCGACCTTCCCCTCGCTGGTCACGAACACCTCGATGACCGTCCCCGTTCGGAACGCGCGCTGCAGCCTGCGGAAGCGGACGGCCCGCCGTCCCGCCCGTGCCGACGCCCGGCGAAACGGGCAGCCGCGGCCCCGGCAGCGGATGCTGACCCGCGACCCTCGCGGAGCCCGAACCACAAACTTGGTGATCACCGTCGAGAAACGGCGCGCCCTGCCGGAGATCCCGATCCGTGGGAAAGGCCTCAGCAGGCTTGGCGAGGGCGTCGGCGCGGGCGACGGCGTCGGCGTCGGCGTCGGCGGCTGGGGATAGGAGAACCCGTTGCTGCCTTGCAGATTGGTGGCCGTAGGGGCGGCGGACGCGCTGCCCGGGGCAGCCAAGCCGATTGTAAGGAGGCCCAGGAGGGCGAGCAGCGCCAGCCGTCTCGCGGCAGGCGAACCCGAGGCGTGACCGCCAATTGAGTTGATCGCTGTTCCCTGTCGAGTCATCGAGCCTGCCCCAGGTCCGTCCGAGCGGGTTCCCAAGTGTGGCAGCCAGAGGTCGGACCTCGTGATTGGGGCGTAGGGTCGGGCCGGCCATGACCGAACCCTCCTTCGCCGCGCGCCGCCTGCACTTCGTGGGCATCGGGGGCGCCGGGATGAGCGGCCTCGCCCTGGTCGCCCGAACGCTGGGCGCCGAGGTCAGCGGCTCGGATCGCGCCGAGTCGTCCTACACCGACCGGCTGCGGGCCGCGGGCATCGAGCCCACCCTGGGCCACAGCGCCGTGAACTTGCCCGACGGCGCGGAGCTCATCGTCTCCACGGCCATCGCTGAGGACAACCCAGAGCTCGTCCGAGGCCGCGAAGAGGGCCGGCGCGTCCTTCACCGGGCCGATCTGCTGGCTGAGCTCACGAAGCTCAAGCGCTCGATCGCCATCTCGGGCACACACGGCAAGACCACCACGGCCGCGATGGCCGCGCACGTCCTCCTGCGCTGCGGTCGCGAGCCCGCCTACCTGGTGGGCGGCGAGCTGCGGGCTGCGCGCACCAACGCGGCCTGGGGGGCGGGAGAGTGGCTGGTCGCAGAGGCCGACGAGTCCGACCGCTCCTTTCTCAAGCTCCGCCGCGAGGTGGCGGTGGTGACCAACGTCGAGCTCGACCACCACGCCACCTACCGCTCGCCGCGCGAGCTGCACGCCGCTTTCGCCGAGTTCACCGCGCCGGCGCAGACCACGATCGCCTGGGCCCGGGCAGGACTCGACGCTGCGGTGACCTACGGCGTGGGAGAGGGTGGGCTGCGGGCACAGGACGTGGAGCTGCTCCCGCTCGGCTCGCGCTTCACCGTCGACGGCGTGCGCGTCCGGCTGCGGGTGCCGGGCGAGCACAACGTGCTCAACGCCCTGGCTGCCCTGGCTGCCTGTCGCGAGGCCGGAGTCGCATTGGGCGAGGCCGCCCCGGCGCTCGAGGACTTCGCCGGCGCCGCCCGGCGCTTCGAGGAGCGCGGCGCCACGGCCGCCGGCGCTCGCATCTTCGACGATTACGCCCATCACCCAACCGAGGTGAGGGCGACCCTCGAGGCGGCGCGCACGCTCGAGCCGCGCCGCCTGGTGGCCTGCTTTCAGCCGCACCTCTACTCGCGTACCCGCGAGCTCGCGCGGGAGTTCGGACGGGCGCTCGCGCTGGCGGATCTGGTGGTGGTGCTGGACGTCTACCCCGCCCGCGAGCGAGCGGAGGACCACCCCGGCGTGTCCGGGCTGACAGTGGCCCGTGCGGCGGCTGACGCTGCCTGCGGGCGGCCCGTGTGGTGGCTGCCGGGCATGGACGAGGCCGAGCGGATGCTGCGCGAGCGCCTGCGTGAGGGGGACGTCCTGCTCACCATGGGCGCCGGCGACGTGGATCGCCTGGCCGAGCGCCTGGGCGACGGGGCCGCGGCATGAGCATCGCGCCCCAGGGGGTCGAGCGCGAGTACCCGCTCGCGCGGCTGACCACCGTCCGCACGGGCGGGCACGCGGACCTCTTTGCCCGGCCGTCGAGCGCCGGGGAGCTGGTCGAGCTGCTGCGCTTCGCCGAAGCCGACGCCCTCGAGGTAGGAGTGGTCGGCTCCGGATCGAACCTTCTGGTAGCCGATGAAGGCTTTCGGGGACTAGCCATGAAGCTCGACGGAGCGCTCGCCCAGACCGAGCGGGACGGCGACCACCTCCTATGCGGGGGCGGCGCCCGCCTGCCCCAGGCCGCGGCGCGAGCCGCGCGCGAGGGCCTGACCGGGCTGGAGTTCGGGGTGAACATCCCCGGCACCGTGGGCGGCGCGGTGCGCATGAACGCCAACGCGTACGGCGGCGACCTCTCGCGCGTGCTCGACTGGGTGGACGTCGCGACCGCCCAGGGCGCCGAGCGCCGGGGCCCCGACCAGCTCGGCTTTGCCTACCGGCGCTCGAACCTCGCGCAGGGCGAGGTGGTGGCCGGCGCCTCATTCGCGCTCGCTGCGGCCGACCCCGCCGACGTGAAGGCCACCCTTGCCGACATGCGCTCCAAGCGTCGAGCGGTCCAGCCCTCGGGCATCAAGACCTTCGGCTCGACCTTCAAGAACCCCGACGACCCCCGCGCCGAGGGGCGCAGCGCGGGTGTCCTGCTCGACAAGGCGGGCTGCCGCGGCCTGCAGGTCGGCGGCGCGCGCTTCTCGGACAAGCACGCCAACTTCGTGGAGAACGGGGGCGAGGCCACCACCGCCGACGTGATCGCCCTCATGGCCGAGGGCCGGCGCCGCGTGCGCGAGCACGCCGGCGTCGAGCTCGAGCCCGAGGTCCAGCTGCTCGGCCGTGTAGACACCTCGGAGCTGTGGGCGTGAGAGGATCGAACGAGCGGTTCTCGGCCGAGGCCAATCGGTCCGGTGCTCGCCCGACCAACGCTCGGGCTGCGCTGCGGCCGAAACGCCCGGCCTGGGCTCCTCAGCTGCACCGAGTCGCGGCGGCGCTGGCGGGCCGCCTGGTCCGCGTCCCCCGCATCGTTCCGTACTTCGCGCTCAGCGTCCCTCCTCGGGCCCGCCGCCCTCTTGCCGTGGCGCTGCTGGCGCTCGCGATCCTCAGCGGTGCGTACTTCCTGTGGTTTCGCGACTCGTCGCTGGTCGCCATCGACGAGGTCGAGGTGAGCGGGTTGACCTCCCGCGATGCCCCGCGGGTGCGAGCGGCGCTGGAGTCCGCGGCGCGCGACATGACCACCCTGCACCTCAGCCGCGAGCGCCTCCGGGCGGCGGTGTCGCCCTGGCCCGTCGTCCACGACCTGCGCGTGGTTGCCGACTTCCCCAAAGCAGTGCGCATCGAGGCCGTCGAGCGCCGGCCCGTGGCCCTTGTGGGCTCAGGAGACGACCGGGTCCCGGTGGCGGCGGACGGCACCGTGCTCCGCGGCCTGCCCGGCACGCCGCGCCTCCCGGGGGTCGATCAGCGCGGACGGCCCGGGGGCGACCGCCTCGGCGTCGGCGCGACCCTGACGCTGGTCGAGGTGGCCGGCGCCGCTCCGCCCACCCTGCTCGCCCGCCTGGAGACGGTCCGTCGCAGCGAGCGCGGCTTGGTGGTCGAGATGCGCCGCGGTCCCGACGTGGTGCTCGGCTCCCCCGCGCGGCTGGCGGCGAAGTGGGCCGCGGCCGGTGCCGTGCTCGCGGACAGGACGTCGCGCGGCGCCGCGTATGTCGACGTGAGGCTGCCCGACCGTGCGGTAGCGGGGGGCCTGCCCGAGCCCGCGACGGAGCCCGAGGATCCTTCGCCCGGTCCCGCAGCACGCTCGCCCGAGCCGTCCGCGCCGCCGCCGCCAGCGCCCATCTCACCCCCCTCGCCCGCCGCAACCCCCCAGGCTCAACCTTGAGTTGAGACTAGACCCAGTCTCCACCCTCGATCGAGGGTGAGGCTCGGACGGCACGCAAGATTCGTTGCGAAGGAGGTTTGACACTCTTGCCGAATTCCGCCTACAGTGCGGACTTTGCGGCATCTGTGGGAGTCTGGAAACCCTCGATGACCGCTTTAGCCACAGACGGAAGGACGAGGGGGATGGACACCGGTAGCTACTTGGCCGTCATCAAGGTCGTCGGCATCGGCGGTGGAGGGACCAACGCGGTCAACCGCATGGTCGACGCGGGGCTGAAGGGCGTCGAGTTCATCGCGGTCAACACCGACGCCCAGGCGCTGCAGATGTGCGACGCCGACGTCAAGCTCCAGATCGGCGACCAGCTCACGCGCGGGCTGGGCGCCGGCGCCAACCCCGAGGTGGGCTACGGCGCGGCGAACGAGAGCCGCGACGAGATCAAGGAGTCCTTGAAGGGCGCGGACATGGTGTTCGTCACCGCCGGCGAGGGCGGCGGCACCGGCTCGGGAGCCGCGCCCGTGATCGCCGAGGTGGCCAAGCAGGAGATCGGCGCGCTGACCGTCGGCGTGGTCACGCGCCCCTTCTCGTTCGAGGGCGCCCAGCGCGGGCGCCAAGGCGAAGAGGGCGTGCAGCGCTTGCGTGAGCAGGTGGACACCCTCATCGTGATCCCCAACGAGAAGCTGCTGGCGGTGGTGGAGCGCCGCACCACCATCCTCGAAGCCTTCCGCGAGGCCGACAACGTGCTGCGTCAGGGTGTGCAGGGCATCACGGATCTGATCACCATCCCCGGCCTCATCAACCTCGATTTTGCCGACGTTCGGACGATCATGCACGAGGCCGGCTCGGCCTTGATGGGCATCGGCGAGGCGGGGGGCGAGAACCGCGCCGCCGAGGCGGCCAAGCACGCCATCTCGAGCCCCCTGCTCGAGCAGTCGGTCGAGGGGGCCACCGGGATCCTGCTGAACATCACCGGCGGCGGGGACCTCGGCCTGTTCGAGGTCAACGAGGCCGCGGAGATCATTCAGCAGGCCGCCGACTCGCAGTCGAACATCATCTTCGGGGCGGTGGTCGACGACGACCTGGGCGACTCGGTCCGGGTGACGGTGATCGCCACCGGCTTCGAGGGCTCGAGCCGCCTGCCGATGTTCACCGAGGACACCACGGGGCGCCGCCGCGAGCCCAGGCGTCGCGACGTGGCGATGGACGATCGCCAGCGCTCCTCCCTGGAGATCTCCGACGACGAGATCGACATCCCGTCGTTCCTCAAGGACTGAGCTGAACGCCGAGGCGGTCGGCCTGGTACACACACCCCAGGCCTACACGCTCGGGAAGCCTCACCAAGGGCTCACGGCTCTCGTCTCAGCCGCTGCTGGCCGAGCGCCGGGGCGCCAACCTGCTCAAGGTCGGCGCAACGCCGGCCGAAGCCTGTTGATGTGCCCTCTGTGGTGCGACGACTCTGCCTGATCGCCTCGCTGTCGATTGCGGGCGCCGCATTGCCGGCGAGCGCCTCGGCGGCCGTCGGCCTCGAGTCGGTGGGCAGCTTTGCCAACCCGATCCACGTGATCTCGCCGCCCGGCGATCTCGGGCGCCTGCTCGTGGTCGAGCGTGGCGGCCAGGTGAGGCTCGTCAAGGACGGCGCCCCTCAGAGCACGCCCTTCCTAGACATCTCCAACCTGGTGTCCGAGGTCGGCGAGGGCGGCCTGCTGTCGATCGCTCTGGCGCCCGACTACGCCACCAGCGGGCGTCTCTACGCCTTCTACACCCGCGACAACGGCGGCACCGACGCCTGCTCGAGCTCCCTCACCGATGCCGACGTGTGTCCGCCTATTCGCGTGGACGAGTACCGCAGCGCCGGCGCCGGCGCCGACACCGCGAGCGCGGCCACTCGCCGCCAGGTCATGGAGATCCCACACCCCGACTTCGTCAACCACTATGGCGGCCAGCTGCAGTTCGACACCGGGGGCCGGCTCTACGTCTCGGCTGGCGACGGCGGCGCCGGGGGCGACCCCTTCGGCAACGCCCAGAACGGCGCGACCCTGCTGGGGAAGATCTTGCGGATCGACCCGCGGCAGTCGGGCGGCGCGCCCTACACGGTGCCCCGGGACAACCCCTTCAACGGGATCGGCGGCGTGCGACCCGAGCTGTGGGCCTACGGCCTGCGCAACCCCTTCCGCTTCAGCCTGGACCGACAGACGGGAGACATGCTGATCGGCGACGTGGGGCAGAACCGCCTGGAGGAAGTCGACTTCCATCCGCGGGCGCAGGGAGCCGGGCGCGGGCGCAACTTCGGCTGGAAGACCTGCGAGGGCACGCTGCGCTACCCGATCGACGAGCGTCCCTGTCCGTTGAGCGGCGGCACCTACGTCGGTCCGATCCACCAGTACCCCAACGCCTCGCCGTGTCGCTCGATCACCGGTGGCTACGTGGTGCGCGACGCCTCGCTGGAGGAGCTGGCCGGCAGGTACCTCTACGCCGACTACTGCACGGGCGAGGTGCGCCGGCTCAACGTGCCGGGCGGGGGCGGAGACGCCCTCGTGCTCAACCGCCCCCCGTTCAATGTCGCCTCCTTCGGCGAGGACGCCTGCGGGCGGGTCTACGTGGCCGAGCTGGGGACCGGCGCCGTCTCGCGGCTCACCGACGGCACGTCGAGCTGCACGGCCGCTCTGGCGCTGCCTCCGGCGCCGCCCAGCACCCTCGGGTTCGTGGAGCCTCCGCCCCCTGGCCCTCGCTACCCCGTCGCCGCGACGCCCGATCTGCGTTCGCCGCTGCTCGGGCTGCGCACCGGCTCGCGACAGCGGCCCTTGCGCAACCGCGGCGTGATCGCCCGCGTGCGCTGCGACGAGCCCTGCTCCTACCGCGCGGGCGGTCATCTGAGCATCCGGCGTGCGGGCCGCAGGATCGCCCTGCGCCAGCGCACCGGCGCGCTGGCGGCCAACACCACGGCGCGGCTGCGGCTGCGGCTCTCGAGCACCTCTGCTCGCGCGCTGAGGCGCGCCCTGCGCCGCGGGCGCCGCGTGCGCGCCCGCGTCGAGGCACGGGTCCGCGACCGCTCGGGCAACCTCACAACGGGCAGCCGCCTGCTGAGGCTGACCCGCTAGCCCCGGCGCCGGGGACTCCCGGCACGCCTGTAGCCTCCCCGGCCTTGGCATCCGCCACCGACACCCTGCGCCGGACGCCCCTCTTCGAGCGCCACCGCGAGGCCGGGGCGCGGCTCGTCCCCTTCGCCGGCTGGGAGATGCCGGTGCAGTACGAGGGCATCGGTCCCGAGCACCGCACGGTGCGCGGCGCCGCCGGGGTCTTCGACGTCTCACACATGGGCGAGGTGGTCACCGAGGGGCCCGACGCCGAGGCCTTCCTCCAACGGGTGCTGTCCAACGACGTGACCAGGCTGGCCGAAGGCGGCGCCCAGTATTCGCTGCTCTGCCGCGAGGACGGGGGGGTGCTTGACGACCTGTTCACCTACAAGCTCGGGCCCGAGCGCTATCTGACGGTGACCAATGCCTCCAACCACGAGCGCGACCACGCTTGGCTGGCCGAGCACGCCGAGGGCTTCGACGTCGAGGTCCGCGACGCCCACGCCGATTGGGCGATGCTGGCCATCCAGGGCCCCGAGGCCCGGTCGGCGGTGGCCGCCCACACCGAGGTCGAGCTGCCCGAGCGCATGCGCACCGCGACCCTCTCGGTGGCCGGTCACGAGGCGCTGGTCTGCGGCACGGGATACACAGGTGAGGAAGGGGTGGAGGTGCTGCTGGCGCCCGAAGGCGCCCCCGCGTTGTGGGATGCCCTGGTGGCCGAGGGCGTCACCCCGGTCGGTCTGGGCGCGCGTGACACGCTGCGCCTCGAGGTCTGCTTCCACCTCTACGGCAACGACCTCTCGCAGGAGCGCAACCCGATCGAGGCCGGCCTCGGCTGGGCCTGCAAGCTCGACACCGGCTTCATCGGCTCGGAGGCGCTGGGCGCCGAGACCCGTGACCTGCTCGTGCCCTTCGTCTTCACGGGTCCCGGCATCCCACGCCAGGGCAATCCGGTGCACACCGAAGCCGGCGAGGGAATCGTGACCAGTGGGACCATGTCGCCCTGCCTGGAGCGGGGGATCGGCATGGCCTACGTGCCGCGGGCAGCCGCAGAGCCGGGCACCTCCATCGAGATCGACGTTCGCGGCAAGCAGCGCGCCGCCGAAGTGAAGAAGAAGCCCCTTTACCGCTAAGAGGAGTAGATGGCCGAAAGCTACCCGGACGACCTGAAGTACCACCCCGAGCACGATTGGGCCCGGATAGACGGCGAGGAGGCCGTCTTCGGGATCACCTGGTACGCGCAGGACTCCCTGGGCGAGCTGGTCTTCTTCGACCCTCCCGAGGTCGGCTCGCAGGTGAGCAAGGACTCGGCCTACGCCGAGGTCGAGTCGGTGAAGGCGGTCTCCGACGTGTTCGCGCCGCTGTCAGGCGAGATCATCGAGGTCAACGAGGCCCTCGGCGACTCGCCCGAGAACATCAACTCCGACCCCTACGGCGAGGGCTGGATGGTCAAGGTCCGCCTCAGCCACACGAGCGAGGCTGACGACCTGCTCGACGTGGACGCCTACAAGAACCTGCTTTCGGGCTGATGGCCGAGCTCGGGGCGCCCAGCTCGTACCTGGCCGTGCCAGAGGGCGCGTGGGTCTACGGGAGCGACGGGCGCAGGATCGGAGAGCTCGCGCACGTGCTGGCCGACGAGGAGTCCGACATCTTCGACGGGATCGTGATCGGCACGGGCGGCGGCTTTCGCTTTGCCGACGCGCCGTACGTGGAGAGCTTCTACGAGCGCGGCGTGGAGCTGACGCTGACCTACGCGGAGGCCGAGCGTGAGCTGCCCGAGCCCAGCGAGAACCCGGCGACGATGAGCGCCGATCCCGCGGACGCCGCCGAAAGCGAGCTCACGAGGAAGCTGCGAAACGCCTGGGACCGAATCAGCGGGAGGTACTAGTCATGACATACACACACAAGAGCCTCAAGACGGTGAAGGACTCGGCGGCGGAGTTCGGCTTCGAGGAGATACAGGAGGCGCGCTTCGCCACCGAGGACATGGACGCCGAGAACACCGGCCTGTCCTACCACGTGGTCCGGCCCGGGCGGCGCCAGGGCTTCGGACACCGCCACGAGAACGCCGAGGAGATCTATGTCGTGCTGTCGGGCAGCGGCCGGGCGAAGCTGGACGACGAGGTGATCGACGTCGACGCGATGGACGCGATCCGGGTGGCGCCGTCGGTCACGCGTGCTTTCGAGGCCGATTCGGAGGGCCTCGAGCTGCTGGCCTTCGGCCCCCGCCACAAGGGCGATGGCGAGCTCGTGCAGGACTTCTGGCCTGCCGGCTGAGCGTCGGTTGGTACAACCGCGCCGCTAAGTTCGTAGCTCTCCCGTGAGCCGTTACACCAGCGCAACCGACGCGGATCGCCGCGAGATGCTCGACGCCGTGGGCGTGGGGTCGGTCGAGGACCTCTTCGAGGCGATCCCCGAGTCGGTGCGTCTCGGGCGGCCGATAGACCTCCCGGAGGGCATGGCCGAGCAGGAGGTGCTCGACCACCTGACCGCGCTGGCCGCGCGCAACCGCCACGCCGACGAGGAGGTCACCTTCCTCGGCGCCGGCATGTACGACCACTACGTGCCCTCGCTGATCGACAACCTCGTCCAGCGCTCGGAGTTCCTCACCCCCTACACGCCCTACCAGCCCGAGATCTCCCAGGGCGGGCTGCAGGTGATGTTCGAGTTCCAGACGATGATCTCCGAGCTGACCGGGCTGCCGGTGTCCAACGCCTCGGTGTACGAGGGGCCGAGCGCTGTGGCGGCGGCGGGCTACCTGGCCAAGCTGGAGACCAAGAAGACACGCCTGGTGATCTCGCGTGGTGTGCACCCGCACTCGCGCGCCGCGCTGGCCACCCACGCCGCCGGCTACGGGATGGAGCTGGTCGAGGTGCCCCTGGACGCCCAGGGCGCCACCGACGCCGAGGCCCTGGCCGCCGCGGTGGACGACGACACCGCCGCGGTCTTCGTCCAGTACCCCAACTTCCTGGGCACCGTCGAGGATCTGGCCACGCTGGGCGAGGCGGCCAAGTCCACCGGCGCACTATTCGTCTGCGCCGCCGACCCGCTGCCGCTGGGGATCCTCAAGCCGCCCGGCGAGTGCGGGGTGGACATCTGCGTGGGGGAGGGCCAGACGCTGGGCAACCGCCTGGACTACGGTGGCCCGTCGTTCGGCTTCTTCGCGGCCTCCGAGCGCTTCCTGCGCAAGATGCCGGGCCGCATCGCCGGCGAGACCCGCGACGTGGACGGCAAGCGCGGCTTCGTGCTCACCCTCCAGACCCGCGAGCAGCACATCCGCCGCGAGAAGGCCACGCACAACATCTGCACCTCGCAGGCGCTGAACGCCCTGGCGGGCACCGCCTACCTGAGCTGGCTGGGCCGCCAGGGTCTGCTGGAGCTCTCCACCTCCATGCTCCGCCGCACCGCCTACGCCCGCGACGCCCTGGGCCTCGAGGCCATCAACCCCGGCCCCGTGGTGCGCGAGTTCGCGGTGCGGGTTCCCGACCTGGACGGCTTCCTCGTGCGGGCCCGCGAGGCGGGAATCAACCCCGGCCTGCCGCTGCGAGGCGTGCTGGGTGAGTACGAGGACGGCCTGCTGGTGGCCATCACCGAACGGCGCACGCGCGAGCAGATCGACGCGCTGGCCGCCGTGGCCGCGCGCGAGGAGGTGCCCGCCTGATGAGCGTGGGCGCCGAGCAGGACACGATCACGATCTTCGAGCGCTCGCGTGAGGGGCGTCGTGCCTTCACACCGCCGCGCGAGGACGTGCCCGAGAGCGCGGTGGAGGACCTGCTGCCCGACTGGGCCCGGCGAACCGACCCGGCCGCCCTCCCCGAGGTCTCCGAGCCCGAGATCGTGCGCCATTACGTCACGCTGTCGCGCAAGAACTTCCACCTCGACCAGGGCTTCTACCCGCTGGGCTCGTGCACGATGAAGCACAATCCCAAGCTGCACGAGCGGGTGGCCGCGCTGCCGGGCCACGCCCGCTTGCACCCCCTGCAGGAGCCCGAGCACGCCCAGGGAGCGCTGGAGCTGATGTTCAACCTGCAGGGTGCACTGTCGGAGATCGCCGGGTTGCCGCACGTCTCGCTCCAGCCCAGCGCCGGCTCCCACGGCGAGCTGGCCGGCCTGCTGCTCACCCGCGCCTACCACGCCGATCGCGGCACCGAGCGCACGAAGGTCCTCACCCCGGACACCGCCCACGGCACCAACCCCGCCACGGTCACCATGGCCGGCTACGAGGTGGTCAAGGTGGGCACCGCCCCCGACGGCGGCGTGGACCTCGACGACCTGCGCGAGAAGGCCACCGAGGACGTGGCCTGCCTGATGCTCACCAACCCCAACACGCTGGGGCTGTTCGACTCGAACATCGAGGAGATCGCCCGCATCGTCCACGAGGTGGGAGCCACCCTGTACTACGACGGGGCCAACCTCAACGCCGTGATGGGCATCACCCGCCCCGGCGACATGGGCTTCGACATCGTGCACTTCAACCTGCACAAGACCTTCACGCAGCCCCACGGCGGCGGTGGGCCGGGGGCGGGACCGATCGCCGTGAGCGACCGCATCGAGCCCTTCCTGCCCGTGCCGCAGGTGGTGCGCACGGAGACCCGTGGCGTAGCCGGTCCGGGTCCGAGCCCGAGCGGTGCGAACGGATCTGGGAGGACCGGCGAAGCGGGCAGCGGGCCGAGGTTCGACCTCGACCACGACCGCCCGAAGTCGATCGGCAAGCTGCGCGGCTTCCAGGGGAACTTCGGCGTGTTCGTGCGCTCGTATGCCTACATCTGCTCGCTGGGCGCCGAGGGCCTGCGCGAGGCGTCCGAGCTGGCGGTGCTGAACGCCAACTACCTCAAGGCTCGCCTGTCCGAGCCGGGCATCGCGGAGTACCTGCCGATTGCCTTCGACCGCCACTGCATGCACGAGTTCGTGCTGTCAGGCAGCGGCGCCAAGGACAAGCTGGGCATCAAGACGCTGGACATCGCCAAGCGCCTGCTCGACCACGAGGTCCACCCGCCCACGGTCTACTTCCCGCTGCTGGTGGACGAGGCGCTGATGATCGAGCCCACCGAGACCGAGCCCAAGGAGCGCCTGGACCACTTCGCCGAGGCGATCCGCGCGCTCCTAGAGGAAGCGGTCGAGGACCCAGAGATCGCCCGGACCGCGCCGCACACCACGCCGGTCCGCCGTCTGGACGAGGCCGGAGCGGCGAAGAAGCCCGTGGTGCGCCAGCCCCGCGGCCCCCACGAGAACCCGGGCGACCCCGATAGCGCCCAGGCGAATCCCGCCGCGGCCAGCGGCGCCCTGTAGTCCGCTCGTCCCGGGGTGGCTGCAGCTAGAGGTCGGCCGCCAGCGGCTCGGGGTAGCGGTCCCCCGGCTGCAGGCTACGCCCGCATGGTCGGCACGCCCGATGGGTACCCGGGCAGGAGGAGACTCAGAGGAGAGAGGAAGGGCTCATGAGCACCGGGTTGATAATCGCGATCGTTGTGGTGGTCGTCGTGCTGCTGGCTGTCCTGCTGTTGCTGGGCGGACGTCAGAAGAAGAAGAAGGAGGACGAGCGCCGCCGCCTGGCCGCTTCCGGTCACCGCGAAGAGGCGAAGGGCCAGGAGCAGCTGGCCGATCGCAAGCAGGCTGAGGCCGGCGAGGTGGGCGAGCAGGCTCGCCGCAGGCGGGAGTCCGCCGAGCAGGCTGCCGAAGAGACGCGGCGTCAGCAGCAGGTGGCCGAGCAGGCCGCCGAGGAGGCCCGCCGCCAACAGGAGGTGGCCGAACAGGCCAGCGAAGAAGCTCGCCGCCGGGGCGAGGCGGCTGACCAAGAGCGGGCAGCAGCCGAGAAGCTCGACCAGGACGCGAGCGAGCGATCGTCGGAGGCTTCCCGAGTCCGCGACGACGCGCAGGAGCGCAGCCGGCGGGCCGACGAGCTGGACCCCGACCAGAACCGCTAGAGGAGGGAACAGGATGCCCGACGAAGACACGGCCGGCGCTTGGCGCGGTCACGAGCTGATCGACCGCGACGGCGAGAAGATCGGCAAGATCGCTGAGATCTACCGCGATCAGCACACGGGCGAGCCGGCGTGGGTGACGGTGAAGACCGGCCTCATAGGCAATCGGCTCACCCTCGTGCCGATCGGCGACTCGTTGAGCGAAGGCAAGATCGTGCGCGTGCCGTTCGACAGGGAACACGTCAAGGATGCGCCCGCCATCGATCCCGACGACGAGCTGAGCGCCTCAGATCAGCGAGCGCTCTATGACCACTACGGGGTGGACCACGCGAGCGGGCAGTCGGATGGCCAGCACGCCGAGCCGGGCGCCGGCGGTACCCACCCGCCCACCTAAGACGTCGCAAAGCCGGCAAGGGCCGGTTCTCCGAAGGGCCCCGCGCAACCGGTCTTGCGTTCCGTTCGGCCAAGAGCGAACATACGTTCGTGTCCGGCGCGGCCACCATCCTGCACGCCGACCTCGACGCGTTCTTCGCCTCGGTCGAGCAGCGCGACGACCCCCGGCTGCGTGGCAAGCCGGTCATCGTGGGAGGCGGGGTGGTGCTCGCCGCCAGCTACGAGGCGCGGGCCTTCGGTGTCCGCTCGGCCATGGGCGGCGGGCGGGCGCGGAGCCTCTGCCCACGGGCCCTGGTGGTCAGGCCGCGCTTCTCCGCGTACGTGGAGGCGAGCGAAGCGGTGGCCGGGATCTTCGAGCAGGCGGTGCCCACCGTCGAGCGGCTGTCGATCGACGAGGCGTTCCTGGACGCCCGCGGGCTGGAGCACATCTCGGGCTCGCCCACCCAGGTAGCCGAGAAGCTGCGGCGGGAGGTGCGCGAGCGGGTTGGCCTGCCGATCACCGTCGGGGTGGCGCGGACCAAGTTCTTGGCCAAGGTGGCCAGCGGAGTGGCCAAGCCGGACGGGCTCCTGGTGGTGGCCCCGGACGGGGAACTGGACTTCCTCCACCCGCTCGAGGTCGAGCGCCTATGGGGAGTCGGGCCGGCGACCGCCGCGAAGCTCCATGCCCACGGGCTGCGCAAGGTGGGACAGGTAGCCCGGCTGGACGAGACCCAGCTTGTGGAGATGGTGGGCCGCGCGGCCGGGCGCAAGCTCCACGCCCTCGCCCACAACCGTGACCCGCGGCCGGTCAAGCGAGCCCCTCGCCGGCGGTCGTTCGGCTCCCAGTGCGCGCTGGGTCGCGGCAGCGGCGACACCCTCGACCACGTGCTCGACGAGGTGCGGGACCGCTTCGGAACCACGGCGGTGACCCGCGCCTCGCTGCTGGGTCGTGGCCCGCGGTTGGCCACCTGGCTGTTCCCGGGAGAGGACTAGCGCGACGGGGCGTAGCGGCGCAGTGCCGGGCGCAGGCCCTCGGGCACCGTGAAGAACGAGCGGCCGTCGGGCGTCAGCGCCAGGGTCTCACCCTGGCCTTCGCCTAGGAGGTCCGCCCCGGCGGCGCAGGGCTCGCGGCGCAGCGCCGCGGACAGCGACTCCCCCCGCCGGCGCGACCACACCAGCGCGCGGTCGTAGGTGCGCAGCACGATGGTGCGCCCGTCGGCGGAGACGTCGCCCGCGGTGACCGCTTCACCCGCGCTCACCGGGACCCGTCCCACGCGACGAAGCCTGGTTACCGCTCCCGCGCGCGGCTTGCCGGCGGAGTAGACAGAGGCATCCCCGCCGAAGCTCTTGGTGACCAGCACGAGCTCCCCTCCGGAGGGGTCCACCAGCAGCGCCTCGGCGTCGTGGGGGCGGTCGGGGTAGCGCAGGGTGATCCGTTTCGCAGCTGCGCTGGTCTGCGGCGCTGAGCCGTCCAGGGCGGGCTCGCGCACGAGATAGACCGAGACGGAGGGTCGCTCCGCGTCGTTGTCGCCGATGTCGGCCACGAACAGCGCGTCGCGGCCCCCGGTCCCGGAACCGAGCGCGATGTCCTCCCAGTCGACGTTCTGCGCCCCGGACACCGCGACCTCACCGCGCAGCTTTCCGTCGGCGGCCAGCGCGAACAGGCGGGCGCTGTCGCCCGAGTCGTTGTGGGCCCACAGCACCCCGGCCTGGCGGCGCGAGGCCACCAGGCCCGAGAGCTCGGTCGCCTCGGTGGTCTGGACCCGGCCGATGATCCGGGGCCTCAGCTCGGCGCACAGCGGGGACCCGGCCCGGGCATCGACCTTGCTCCGCGAGTCCTCGGGGGAGCTCCCGCCGCCGCACGCGGCGAGCAGGGAGCACGCGCACAGAGCGACTCCTGCTCGCGCACGAGTCATCGATCGACTAGCGCCCGAGCGTGCGCACCAGGTCGTCGGCTCGCTGCGGCAGGTCGTCGATCAGCCCGCGAATGTCCGCGACCCCCGCGCGCAGCTCGGTGTCGCCCACCTCGGTCCACGGCGGCGACTCCTGGACCGCCACGAAGCCCTCGGCGGCTTCGGCGAGCGCAGCGACGGCGTCGTCGATGAAGCCCCGCGCGCCCCGCGAGGGGAGCCCCGAGGACTGCGGCCCGAAGGTACCGGCGGCCATGCCGTACCGACCGGCGAACGCCGTGACGATGCGCTGCGCGCGCCCGTAGGCCTTCTGGGTCGGCCCGAAGAGCTCTTCCTCCAGGCGGTCGGCGGTCTGCTCGTCGAGCTGCTCGTAGGCCTCGCCCAGCGACTCGAGCGCGACGCCGAGGTGCGAAGTCGCCTCGGCGAGCCCGTCGAGCAGATCCTGGCGCCCCTCGGTGCTGGTGTAGGCCATCGGGGGAGCCTAGGCGCTCAGGAGTCCGGAAAGCCAGTCCCGCGCCGCACCTGCCACCGCGGCCGGGTCCTTTCTGAGGCTGTGATCACCGGCTACCTGCACGACCGTGCGGTCCCCGCCGGCAGGCGGCAGGCCGAAGCGGTCACGTTCGCCCTGGACCACGAGCACGGGGACGCCCGCTCCCTCGAGCTCGCGGAGCCGGCTCTCGCCCGGTGGCTTTCCGGCGCGGGCCGGGGGCTGGAGCGGGAATGCGAGGCAGAGGACGCCCACGGAGCCAGTGGCCGCGGCCGTGCGGCACGCCACCCGCGCACCGGCCGACCGGCCCCCCGGCACGATCGGCAGGCCGCTCAGCTCCTCGGCCGCGAGCTGTTCGATCACCGCCCTCCACGCCGCGTCGAGCTGGCGTGCCGGCGGAGAGGACTTCCGGCCGGCAACCCGGTAGGGCTGCTCGACCAGGGCCACGCTGAATCCCTCCCCGACCACGGCCTCGGTGACCGCGACGAGGTCGGGCGCGGTGACGCCCCCGCCGGCTCCGTGGCCGAGCACGAGCGCCCCGCGGGGCTCGTCGGCAGGGTGCATGTGAACCCGTGCGGAACCGTGAGGGGTGTCGAGAATGCGGTCGCTCATTCGACGACGGTATGAAACCCACCCCACAAGGAGGCAGTCACATGCGATTCATGGTGCTGGTCAAGGCCAGCGAGGACAGCGAGGCGGGGGTCATGCCCACCGAGGAGCAGCTGGCCGAGATGGGCAAGTTCAACGAGGAGATGGTCAAGGCCGGCGTGATGCTCGCGGGCGAGGGCCTTCACCCCAGCTCGAAGGGCGCACGGGTGAAGTTCTCCGGGAGCGAGCGCACAATCACCGACGGCCCCTTCACCGAGACCAAGGAGCTGATCGCGGGGTTCTGGCTGATCCAGGTCAAGTCCCGCGAGGAGGCGATCGAGTGGATCAAGCGCTGCCCCAACCCGGGCCCCGGCGAGTCCGAGATCGAGATCCGTCAGGTCTTCGAGGCCGAGGACTTCGGCGAGGAGCTCACGCCCGAGCTGCGCGAGCAGGAGCAGCGCATCCGCGCCCAGGCAGAGGACAACGAGTCGTCCTGAGTGGTGTAGTCGGGGGCCTTGACGGCCTCCGACGCCCATGCTGCGGTCGAAGCGGTCTGGCGGATCGAGTCCGCCAGGCTGATCGCCGCGCTGGCGCGGGTGGTGCGCGAGGTCGGCCTGGCCGAGGACCTCGCCCAGGAGGCGCTCGTGGCCGCGCTCGAGCAGTGGCCCGAGTCGGGAGTGCCGGACAACCCCGGCGCCTGGCTCATGGCCACGGCCAAGCACCGCGGGATCGATCGCATGCGGCACGCCACGATGGCCGAGCGCAAGCACGAGGAGCTCGGCCGCGAGCTGGAGATCGACCGGGAGGGAGCGCAGCCGGACATCGACGCCGCCATCGACGACCACATCGGCGACGACCTGCTCAGCCTGATCTTCGCCACCTGCCACCCGGTGCTCCCCACCGAGGCACGCGTGGCGCTGACGCTGCGGATGCTCGGGGGCCTCGCCACCAAGGACATCGCGCGGGCCTTCCTCGTGCCGGAGTCGACTCTCGCCAGCGCATCGTCCGGGCCAAGAAGGCGCTCGCTGAGGCAGACCTTCCCTTTGAGGTCCCCGGGCCGGACGAGCTGGCTGAGCGCCTCTCGTCGGTGCTCGAGGTGATCTACCTGGTGTTCAACGAGGGCTATTCGGCCACGGCGGGGGACGACTGGATGCGGCCCGAGCTGGTCCAGGACGCCCTGCGCCTGGGACGGATCCTGGCCGAGCTCGTGCCGGATGAGCCCGAGGTGCACGGCCTGGTGGCGCTGATGGAGATCCAGGCCTCGCGCCTTCGGGCGCGGACCGGTCCGGGTGGCGAGCCGATCCTGCTGCTCGATCAGGAGCGAGCGCGCTGGGACTGGGTGCTGGTGAACCGCGGGCTGAAGGCGCTGGACCGGGCCGACGCGCTGGGCGGCGAGCCCGGCCCGTACGCGCTACAGGGGGCGATCGCCGCCTGCCATGCGCGTGCGCGCAGGCCGCAGGACACCGACTGGCCGCGCATCGCCACGCTGTACACCTCGCTGGCGGGCCTCACCGGCTCGCCGATCGTCGAGCTGAATCGCGCGGTCGCCCTCGCTCAGGCTTTTGGTCCCGAGACCGGGCTCGAGCTGGTCGACGAGCTGGCCTCCGAGCCCTCGCTCGAGGACTACCACCTGCTGCCGAGCGTGCGCGGTGACCTGCTCGCCAAGCTCGGTCGTCTCGGCGAGGCACGTGCGGAGCTCGAGCGCGCGGCGGCGCTCACCCGCAACTTGCAGGAGCGTGAGCTCCTGTTCGAGCGCGCGCGGACCCTGGCTCCCTAGGCCTGGGCCAACTCGCTCGGCAGGCCGTGACGGGCCACCACCCGGTCGTAGTTGACGCGCATCAGCGCGATGACGTCGCGTACGTCAGCTTCGTCTTCGATCGCCCGGGCGCCGAAGCCGGGCCTGCCCGGGAAGACCGGGTGGTAGTCGATGCGACCTTCGTCGAAGAGCCCCTGCCACACGTCCTTGGGAAAGCCGAAGTGGGCCACGCGGTCCCCGTGGAGGTGGCCGATGTCCCGCCGGCCCACGGTGAACGCGAACTCCCCCCGCCTGCCCGGGCCGGCGGTGACGCCGGGCCAGGCCGTGACCTCGTCGGTGATCTGCTCGCTGGCTGTGGGTGAAGGTGTCATGCACGGCAGTGTGCCGCTTCAAGTGGGCTTGAAGTCAAGGGGTCATCGATGCGGGTAGGGGCAGTTCCCCCGCCTAGACTGGCCCGCTTGCGGATCTTCAGCGGCATCCAGCCCACCGGGCGAAAGCACCTGGGCAACTACCTGGGCGCCATCCGCCACTACGTGGATGGTCAGGACCGCGGCGACCCGGCGATCTACTGCATCGTCGACCTCCACGCGACCACCGTGCCCTACGAGCCGGCAAAGCTGCGCGAGCGCGTGCTGGACACCACGGCCATGCTGCTCGCCGCCGGCCTCGACCCCGCTCGCTGCATCCTCTTTCGCCAGGGCGATGTGCCCGAGCACACCGAGCTGTGCTGGCACCTGTGCTCGGTCACCGCGCACGGCGATCTGAACCGGATGCACCAGTTCAAGGAGAAGTCCGCGCAGCAGCGTGAGTTGATCTCCGCCAGCCTGGTCCTCTACCCGGTGCTGATGGCCGCCGACGTGCTGGCCTACCGCGCGCACGAGGTGCCGGTGGGCGACGACCAGCGCCAGCACGTCGAGCTCACGCGCGACATCGCGCTGCGCTTCAACGCCACCTACGGCGAGGTGCTGGTGGTGCCCGAGCACCGCATCCCCGAGGTGGGAGCGCGGATCATGGACCTCCAGGAGCCGACCAGGAAGATGTCCACCACCGCCGGCAGCGAGCAGGGCCTGGTTTACGTGGACGACGAGCCCGACGCGATCCGCCGCAAGCTCAAGCGCGCGGTCGCCGACTCGGGACGCGAGGTCGTGCGGGCCCCCGACAAGCCCGGGATCTCCAACCTGATCGAGGTGCTGGCGGTCGTGCGCGACGCGGGCGCCGATGAGGTAGAGCGCGAGTTCGATGGCCAGGGCTACGGCGCGTTCAAGGAGGCGGTGGCCGAGGAGGTGGTGAGCCTTCTCGCCCCGGTGCGCAAGCGCTATCTCGAGCTGCGCCCCGACAACGACTCCCTCGAGGCCACCCTGCGCGACGGCGCCGAGCGCGCCCGGGAGATCGCAAGCGAGACCCTCGTCGACGTCCGCCGGGCGATGGGCGTCGGGCCCCCGGTCTAGGCTGCCCCGAGCATGGCCCTCGCCTCCATCGACCTCGACCTCGAGGTCTTCAACGGCCCCTTCGACCTGCTGCTGTCGCTGGTGCTGCGCGAGGAGGTGGACCTGCTGGAGGTGGACCTGGCCGAGGTGGTGCTGGCCTACGTCGAGCACCTGGAGTCCACGGGTCAGCTCGACCTCGAGGCGGTCACCGAGTTCCTGGTGCTCATCGCCGCGCTATTGCTGCTCAAGTCGCAGCTCATGCTGCCCGTCGAGGAGGAGGAGGTGCCCGAGCTCGAGGCGGGCGAGGCGGCCGACGAGCTGCTGGCGCGCATGCTCGAGTACCACCGCTACCGCGGCGCGGCCGAGCGGCTGCGCGAGCGCTTCGAGGCCCAGCGCGGCTTCCTCTACCGCTCGGCGCCGCTGCCGCCCCACCTGCGGCGGGTGTCGGTCGAGGCCGCGGAGGCGGTCTACGAGCCCGAGCTGCTCTCGCGGGCCGTGGGGGAGATGCTGCGCACGCCGCCCCCGCTCGACCTCGGGCACGTGGCCCGGCCCGCCGTGTCGCTGGAGACGCGCCTCTCCCACCTGCGCGAGCTGCTGTCGAACCGCGGGCGCTTCGGCTTCGACGAGGCGGTCGAGGGTGCCGATCGGCTCACCGAGGCCGTCACCCTCTTTGCGCTGCTCGAGCTCTACAAGGCCGGCGAGGCGACCTGGGAGCAGGACGCCCCCTTCGCCCCGATCACGGTGAGCGTGGGATGAACGAGCTCGCGCGCGTGATCGAGGCGCTCCTGTTCCTCTCGCCCGAGCCGGTGAGCGTCGACTTGCTGACCGACGCCGCCGAGGTCTCGTCGGGCGAGGTGGTCGAGGCCTTGGCCCGCCTGCGCGAGCACTACGCCGAGGGCTACCGCGGCGTGGTGCTGCGTGAAGTCGCGGGCGGCTTCACCCTGGCGACCGACCCGGTGGCCGAGCAGGCGGCCCGGCGGCTGCTGGCCAAGCCGCGGACCCCCCCGCTGTCTCAGGCGCAGGGGGAGTGCCTCGCCACAGTGGCCTACCTGCAGCCGGTCTCGCGGCCGGAGATCGCCCGCATCCGCGGCGTGGCGAGCGAGTCCGCCGTCGGGACCCTGCTCGAGCGCGGCTTGATCGAGGAGTCTGGGCGCTCGCGCTTCGGGGCGATCCTGTATCGCACCACCGACCTCTTCGAGCGCCTGTTCGGCCTGAGCGGCCTCGATGCCCTGCCCGACCCCGCAAGCTTTGACCCGACGCCCGAGCAGGAGGGGGAGCTGCGCGAGCGGTTGGTGCGGGCGGGCGAGCAGCGGGCCTCGCAGGGCCCCTAAGCCGCTTGCCCAGCTTCGGCGAGCAACGCGCGATCGTCGAGCGCTGGCCACGGTTTCCCTCCCGCGAGCGGGTCGACGAGCATCGCATCTGTCTCAGCTTCGACGACGGCCCCGACCCCGAGGGCACCCCCGCGGTCCTCGACGCCCTCGAGGCGATCGGCGCCCGCGCCACCTTCTTCATGGTGGGCGAGCAGGCCGAGGCCCACGCGGGCCTGGCGCGAGAGGTGGCCGAGCGGGGCCACGAGATCGGGCTCCACGGCCTGCGTCATGTCCGCCCCGAGGAGCTCGATGATCCTGAGGGCGACCTGCGGCGCGGGCTCGCCGTCCTCGAGCAGGCCACCGGCGTCGTCCCGGCAGCCTTCCGCCCGCCCTACGGTCACTTCACAGCGCCCCTCTACGAGGCGGCCGCCGAGCTCGGCCTCGAGCCGGTCCTGTGGTCGGCCTGGGGGCTGGACTGGGAGCCGATCCCGGCCGAGCGCATCGCCGACCTCGTTCTCACGGACCTCCAACCCGGCGCGATCGTCGTCCTCCACGACTCCGCGCGCTACGCCCCGCGCGCGAGCGTGGAGCCGACCGTCGAGGCGCTTGCCCTGATCGCCGCCGGAGCCGCCCGGTTGGGGATCGAGCTGGGACCCTTGTAGCGCTGCTGTTCGCCCGACTTGTCGGGCGCCTCAAGCGGCGGCGCGAACCGCCAGCTGCCCGCACGCCGCGTCGATGTCACGGCCTCGGGTCAGGCGTACGGTCGCACGGATGCCCTTGCGCTCGAGCGTCGAGCGGAACGCGTCGATCGTCCCGTGGCTCGAGCCCTCGAAGCCGGCCTCGGTGGGGTTGTAGGGGATGAGGTTCACCTTGAAGGCGTTGCGGGGCTCGCGCACCAGCTCGGCCAGGGCGAGCGCCTGCTCGACGCGGTCGTTCACGCCCTCGAGCATCAGGTACTCCACGAAGACCTCGCGCCGGCGGGCCGCGTGCCAGTCGCGGCAGGCGGCGAGCACCTCATCGAGTGGGTAGCGCTCGTTGACGGGCATCAGCTCGGAGCGCAGGGCGTCCTCGGGGGCGTGCAGCGACAGAGCCAGGCGCACGGGGCGCCCCTCGCGGGCCAGGCGCTCGATGCCGGGGATCCAGCCCACGGTGGAGACCGCCGTGTTCGACGTGGCGATTCCCAGATCGGGCAGGCGTTCACAGGCCTCGAGCACGGCGTCGAGGTTCAGCAGCGGCTCGCCCATGCCCATGAACACGGCGTGGTTGACGGTCTCGCTGCGCCGGAAGTGCAGCGCCTGGTCGAGGATCTCCGAGACGGTCAGGTTGCGGCCGAACTTCATGCGCCCCGTGGCACAGAAGCTGCAGGTAAGAGGGCAGCCCGACTGGCTGGAGAGACACAGGGAGCGCCGCCCGTCGCGGTAGCGCATCAGCACGGCCTCGAGTGGCCGCCCGTCGTGGGTGCGCAGGAGGGCCTTCTGGGTGCCGTCGGAGGCGAGCGACTCGTCCTCGAAAGAGAGCGACGAGAGCGGGACCTCCCGCGCAAGCGCGGCGCGCAACGCCGCAGGGAGGTTGGTCATCTCCTCGTAGGAGCGGGCGCCTCGAGCTGCCCACTTCCACACCTGCAGGGCGCGAAACGAGGGCTCGCCGCGCTCAGCGAGCGTCCGGTCGAGCAGCTCCTGATCCATCGGAGCGAGTGTGGCAGTCGCGGGCGGACTCAGCGAGACCGGAGCACGCGCTCGCAGCGCCTCACCCGATCACCCGGCTGCACACGCGCCACGTCGCGCCCCGGCCCGCAGTCGATCCGGTCGCGCCCCGGGCCTCCGGCCAGTCGGTCGTTGCCGCTTCCGCCGGCCAGCACGTCCTTTCCGCGCCCTCCCTCGAGGCGGTCGGCGCCGGAGCCACCGTGGAGGCAGTCGTCGCCGCCGCGGGCGCGTACCCGGTCGGCGCCGCCGCGGGTGAAGATGAGGTCCGAGCGCGAGGAGCCGGTGAACCGGTCACGTCCTCGGCCTCCCGTGAGCGTCTGGCTGGCGCTGAACCGTCGTCCGGAGCAGATTGACCGGCGTTCTGATCGGGACAGGCGGGTGCCGGGCGCAAAGACGAGGGGACCCGGCGTGCGCGGAGGAGCCAGGGCTGAGGGCGGCCCGGAGGCACCGGTCCCCGGGCGGGGCGAAGAGCCGGGCGGCGCAGGAGGCGTTGGGGGCCCGGGCCCGGGGCCCTCGAACACGCTCTTGGGCACGCGGAAGTAGAAGCCGCCCACCAGCGCCGGGTCTTCGCCCTCGCAATGCTGCTCAAAGGAGACGCCGGCTGTGCGGACGTCGCCGAAGAGGTCAAAGGACAGGGCCTCGACGGTGAACTCTCCCTCGTTCTCGTTGCACCCCCGACTGTTGCCCGTCACGCTGATCCCGGCACCCGTCCCGTTGAACGGATAGCGCGTGGCGTTTCGGTAGGTGTCACCGGGCACGAGGATGTCCCCTCTGGGGGCTTGGAACTCGCCCCACCAGTAGTCCCCATCCTCGCCACGAAGGTTGAAGCGCAGCAGCGTGCGACTCCCCTCCACGGCTAGGCTCGAGTTCGCCGGGGTGTACACGTAGGTTCTGCCGCCCCCGATGAAGTCGCCCTCGTCGCTCTTGAGCACGACCCCGGTCACCCCATCGTGGGCAAGGCCCTCGAGGGGCACCGTCGTCCGCCCTTGCGAGGTGTCGATTTCCAGTGAAGTCGAGTGCCCGCCGGGCTTCTGGGGGAGGTACCGCACGTAGATCTCGCAGACCTCGCCGGCGGTGAGAGTCTTCCCTGAGCACTCGTCGAGGCGCTTGTCGAAGAAGGCGGCGCTGCCCCCGCTCAGCGTCGCCGAGCGAACGGTCGTCAGGGGATCGCCGCCCACGAGCGTCACCGGCGTGGGGGTGCCCACCTCCCCGATGTCCACGGCGGGCCAGCGAACGCCCGAGGGAAAGACGCCGAGCGTCCCTGCGCTGGGCATTGCCACGCGAACCTCCCCGAACAGCGCACTCGTCCCTCCCTCGCAGCGGTGCTCGTACAGGACTCGCAGGCGCTCCAGTTCTCCAGTGGGCCCGAAGGAGATGTCCTTGACCTCGAAGCGTCCCTTCACCGTGTTGCAGCCGCGGCCGTCACCGCTTACGTCGATGGCGGGTCGCCCGTCCTCGTGGAAGGGCCATCGCTGAGCACCCTCGTAGGCGCCGGGGCGCAGTTCCTGGCCCCGGGGCGGGGCGAAGTTCAAGTCGAAGGTCGCGCCCGGCGTACCCCCGCTGACGTGGATGCTCACGTGGGCGCTGTCTCCGCTTGCCCGGATCGTTGCGTTGCCCGGGTGGTAGAGACGCGAAACGCCCCCTCCTATGTAGTCGCCCCGCTCGCTGACCATCGTCACCGACGACGAGGTCGCTCCGTCCGCCGAGGCCGGCGCGGCGCCGGGGGCAACCGCGGCGAGGCACGCCACCACCGTGCCCACCCGAAAGTGCCGCCCAAGTACCACATCCCTTGAATACCACGAAAGGCGACGTAGGGTGTAGTTATCTGAGGTTTTAGCCCGCCCGTGTGGCGCGAAAGCCGGCTCACGACGAGCGGCAAGGACTCGATCGAGCAGCTCGAGTCCGTCGGCTCGCGTTTCGCAGCCGGTCACAGGCGAGGACGGCCGCCGGCCGCGATCCAAGCCTCGAGCATGGGGTCGACGAGCGTGAGCGAGCCACCCTGGTCGTCGAAGAGGTCGCCGCTGCGCAACAGCTCCCGGCTCACGTCGTGGGCGGTGGTCTTTGCCAGGCGAAAGCGGTCGAGGGTGCTTCGCGAGTACAGGGAGTTGCCGCCGCCCCAGCGTCCCGCCCAGCAGACGGCGGAAAGCACGCGGCGCTCGTTAGCCGACAAGCGTTCCCAGTAACGCTCGAAGGTCTCCTGAAGCTCGCTCAAAGCCCCGTCGAGCGCCGCGGTCCACTGCTCGTCCCCGGCTGTCTCGCCCGCCGGAGTGGTCTCCCACAGATGGTGGGCGGCGAGCATGGCTCGTTGGGGATGACCCCTGACAACGTCGAGCAGCTGTTCGATCGGGGCCCCGACGTCGCGGCCGGTCTCCCGGAAACGAGCGTCGATGTACTCCGCCAGCGCGGTGTCGGGGAGGGGGTCGAGCCTGACCTCTCTTGCCTGTCCGTAGAGCGGCCGCTCACGAGCGCCGAAGAGCTCCGCGAGGAGACCGGGATGGGAGCCTGCGAAGACGTATGCCGCCTCGTGGCGGTGATGCTGAATCCGGCTCCGGATTATGGCGTCTGCCGAGTCGCTTCCGCTGAGCACCTCTTGGAACTCATCGAACGCGATCACGGTCGGCTTCCCGGTCCGGTCGTGGAGCTTCTTCGGGAGGTCGAGCATCTCGTGCAGGCGCTCCTCCGCCTGCGCTTGGGGCAGCGACTCGAGCTCCAGCCCCGTGCCCGGCACGCCGCCGCGGCCCCTGATCAGCCACTTGCGCCGCAGTCCGGCATACCAGGAGGCGACCGGACCGCTCAGGCCGTCCACATAGGCGCGGTCGATCCGCGCCGCGATGTCCCCAAGCGACAGAACGCCGAAGAAGTCCACGTAGACCCAGCCCAGGCCATGGTCCACGATGTCTTGCCCGAGCCTGGCCAGCAGCGTCGTCTTGCCGTACCGCCTAGGGGCGGTGAGCCGGGTGTTGTGACCCGCCTCGCCCAGCTCCAGGAGCTCACGCAGCTCAGCTTCGCGATCGATGAGCTCTGCGGGAGGCGCGGGGGTGTCTATGAAGAAGGGGTTGGTCATGGTTCGCATATACCGTACCAGTCGTTCGTATTATTCGAACTGCCTGGTTCGGTCGGACCGAGCCGTTTAGCGACGACCTGGGGTGTGGCAGCCTGACGAGGTGCGTCTAGCGAAGTTCCTCGCTCATTCCGGCGTGGCCTCGAGACGGGCCGCCGAGGGGCTGATCGCCGAGGGGCGGGTGACGGTGGGCATCGACGTGGTGACCGATCCGGCCCGCGACGTGAACGAGTCGAGCGGCGTGGCCGTGGACGGGCGGCCCGTCGAGCCCGAGCCGAGAGAGGCCCACCTGCTCAACAAGCCGAGGGGCGTGGTCTCCACCGCCCAGGACACCCACGGTCGCCAGACGGTGGTCGAGCTCGTCGCGTCCGACCGGCGGCTGTATCCGGTCGGTCGCCTCGACGCCGACAGCACGGGCCTGATCCTGCTCACCAACGACGGCTCTCTGGCCGAGCGGCTCTCTCACCCCCGCTACGAGGTGCCGCGCACCTACCGGGCCACAGTGGCCCCGCCCGATGTGTCCGCCGAGGCGCTTCGAGCGCTGAGCGACGGAGTGCGGCTCGAGGACGGGCCGACGGCTCGGGCTCAGGTCAACGTCATAGGCCGCGGGCGCCTCGAGCTCGTCCTGCGCGAGGGCCGCAACCGCCAGGTGCGCCGCATGTGTGAGGCGGTGGGCCACCGCGTGACCGCCCTGGAGCGCGTGGCCTTCGGGGGGATCACGCTGGGCAACCTCAGGCCCGGTGCCAGCCGGCGCCTCGGCGCAGACGAGATCGAGCGGCTGACAGAATCGCCGGGGTGAGGCTTGCAGCCCTGCGAGGCGCGATCACCGTGGAGGACAACGAGTCCGGGGCCATCCTCTCGGCCACCGAGGAGCTCATACTCGCCGTGCTCGAGCGCAACGAGCTCCAGGCCACGGATCTCGTGAGCTGCATCTTCACGGTCACCGACGACCTCGACGCCGAGTTCCCGGCCGTGGCGGCACGCAGAATCGGCCTGGACGGCGTGCCACTGCTGTGCACGCGCGAGATTCCCGTGCCCGGCTCGCTGCCGCGGGTGATCCGCCTGCTGGTGCACTGCTACCCGCCCGGCGAGCGGGAGCCCAAGCACGTCTACCTGCGCGAGGCCACCCAGCTGCGCCGCGACCTCGAGGCCGCCCAATGACCCCCTCGCTGGTCGGGCGAGCACCGGGGCTGCCTACGCCATGATCGAGTTCAACCGGCGCGTCGAGGAAATCCCGGCCTATCCGGCGGCCGACTCCTACGGCTACGACGCCGAGCTGGTCAAGCTGGCTTCCAACGAGACGCCTTGGGAACCGCTCGAGGCGGTCCAGGAAGCGGCGGCGAAGGCGATCACGACGCTCAACCGGTATCCGGACCCCCACAAGACGCTGATGCGGCGGCGCATCGCCGAGCGCTGCGACATGGCGCCCGGCCGCGTGACGGTGGGCAACGGCTCCTGCGAGATCCTGCTCGCCGCCGCGGAGGCGATGCTCGAGCCGGGAGCGGAGATCGTCTACGCCTGGCCGTCGTTCTCCATGTACCCGCATCTCGCCGCGATGAGCGGGGCGCGCGGGGTCAGGGTGCCGCTCGACGGCGAGGGCCGCCACGACCTCGAGGCCATGGCCGCCGAAGTCAACCACGCGACGCGGATCGTGCTGATCTGCAACCCCAACAACCCCACGGCCACGGCGGTCTCGATCGACGCCATCGACGCGTTTCTCGCCGAGCTCCCGCGTCATGTGGCAGTGATTCTCGACGAGGCCTACGTGGAGTTCTCGCTGGCGCAGGACCCCGACGAGTCGCTCGACCTCCTTCGCCGCCACTCGAACCTGGTGGTGCTGAGGACCTTCTCCAAGATCTACGGCCTCTGCGGCCTGAGGGCCGGCTACGCCCTGGGCTCCGAGCAGTTCCGCCTGGCGGTCGACCGGGTCCGCCAGCCCTTCTCGGTCAACGCGCCGGCCCAGGCGGCGGCAGCCGAGGCGATTCGCCACACCGACGAGGTGGCCCGCCGCGTGGAGCTCACCGCGGTCGAGCGCCTGCACGTGGAGTCCGAGCTCGCCGAACGCGGCCTGGAGACCACCGAGAGCCAGGCGAACTTCTCCTGGGTCGCCCTGGGCGAGCGCGACGAGGCCGAGATCGTCAGCGGCCTGGCGGCGCTGGGAGTGATCGTGCGTGCGGGGAGCGCTCTCGGGGAAGAGGGACGCCTGCGGGTGACCTACGGGACCCGCGCCGAGAACGACCGCTTCCTGTCCGCGCTCGACGAGCAGCTCTGAACGAAGGAGAGAACTTGGCCGCCAACCCCATCGCGAAGACCTGGACCGCCTCCGAGCCCACCAAGCCGGCCCCGATCCTGGCCATGCACAAGCTCGAGGCCTTTGAGGGGCTCGACGGCCTGGCCGAGGCGCTCGCGAAGCGGGTGCGCGACCTGCTGGGCACCGGGACGGTCAAGGACCTGCTGAGCGGCACGCCCATCGGCCACGCCCTCCACCCGCTCCTCTCCGACATCCCGATCGGCTCGTGGACGAGCGCTCTGGTGCTCGACATCCTGGGCGGCGAGGACTCCGAGGACGCCGCCGACCTCCTGGTGGCCGTGGGACTGGCCGCCGCGGCGCCCACCGCAATGTCGGGCTGGTCGGACTACGCCGACTCCACGGTGGGCAACAAGCCCGTGACGCGAGTCGGGATCGTGCACGCGCTCTCCAACGTCACCGCGATCGGACTCTTCATGGCGTCGCTGGCTGCGCGCCGACGCGGGGCGCGGGGCAAGGGCAAGCTGCTCGGCCTGGCCGGCTCAGGGGCGCTGGGCCTGGGCGGCTTTTTGGGCGGCCACCTCTCCTATGTGCAGGGCGTGGGCGTGGACAACACCGCTTTCGAGACGCGGCCCGGCGACTGGGCCGAGGCGGCCCAGGCGAGCGACCTGGCGGAGGGCAGCCCCTTCAAGGCGACCGTAGAGGGCGCCGGCGTCCTGCTCGTCCGCGAGGGCGAGCGCGTCTTCGCCATCGCGGAGGCCTGCACCCACCGCGGCGGTCCACTCAGCGACGGCGAGGTCTCTGAGGGCTGCGTGGAGTGCCCCTGGCACGGCAGCCGCTTCCGGCTGAGCGACGGGTCGGTCGAACAGGGCCCGGCAACCACACCCCAACCCGCTTACGACGTGCGGGAGCGCGACGGCAAGGTGGAGGTTCGCGCCCGCAGGTAGTAACGCGCGCTCGTGGGCTCCACCTGCTAAAAGTGATGCAGATGCGCGCGCCTTCCCTTCAGCCCCTCGCCTCTCGGCGCGCGTATTCCTTCTGGCGATTTCTCTAGGCGTCCAGCTTCGTCCGCGGCTCCCTGCCGCCATCTGGACGCCGACACCTGACCGGGGAATCGTCAACAGGATCTGAGGTACCGATGAGCATCGAGAGGCACGTGGTGGAAGTGGAGGGGCGCAGCATCGGGGGCGGCCGCTTCGCCGTGATCGCCGGGCCGTGCACCGTGGAGTCTCGCGAGGGCCTGCTCGAGGCGGCCGAGTGCGTGCGTGAAGCCGGCGCCGGCTTCCTGCGTGGCGGCGCCTTCAAGCCGCGCACCTCGCCTTACTCCTTCCAGGGGCTGGGGGAGTCGGGGTTGCGCCTGCTCGCCGAGGCGAGAGAGCACACCGGCCTGCCCGTGGTCACCGAGGTCATGGACGTCCGCGACGTCGAAGCCGTCGCCGAGGTGGCCGACGT
>Ga0208612_1000200_pt1 | contig 30190 bp, 30 predicted proteins | sample AntDryMetagUQ889_FD_188089 | JGI IMG/M metagenome (GOLD analysis project Ga0208612, IMG submission 188089) | Polar desert microbial communities from Antarctic Dry Valleys - UQ889 (SPAdes) | ecosystem: Environmental > Terrestrial > Soil > Desert | place: Antarctic Dry Valleys | collected 2008-12-31 | reverse complement strand
CCCCCGCCGGTTCACTAGCGATCCGGGACGGTGGCTATTCGAGATAGTCGCGGAGCTTCTGGCTCCGGGACGGGTGGCGCAGCTTCGAGAGCGTCTTGGATTCGATCTGGCGGATGCGTTCGCGAGTAACCCCGAACTTCTTACCTACGTCTTCTAAGGTGCGGGGCTGACCATCGACCAAGCCGAACCGCAGCCTGATCACTTCTTTCTCGCGGCCGGACAGTGTGTGAAGCACCGACTCGAGTTGCTCTTGTAGGAGCTTGAACGAAGCCCGCTCTAGAGGAACCGGAGCATCCGCGTCCTCGATGAAGTCGCCAAGGTTCGAGTCCTCTTCCTCGCCGACCGGAGTCTCCAGCGATACGGGCTCTTGCGAGATCTTCTGGATCTCGCGCACCTTCTTGGGCGACAGCTCCATCTGCTCTGCGATCTCGTCGGCGGTCGGCTCCCTGCCCAGGTCCTGGAGCAACTGGCGCTGGATGCGCACCAGCTTGTTGATCGTTTCAACCATGTGTACCGGAATGCGGATCGTGCGAGCCTGATCGGCGATAGCGCGCGTTATCGCCTGGCGGATCCACCAGGTTGCGTAGGTCGAGAACTTGAAGCCCTTGCTGTAGTCGAACTTCTCGACCGCACGGATGAGCCCGAGGTTCCCCTCCTGGATCAGGTCCAGGAAAGCCATCCCCCGCCCGACGTAACGCTTGGCGATGGAAACGACGAGACGAAGGTTGGCTTCGACCAGGTGCCTCTTCGCCTGCGCGCCGTCACGTCGCGTGTAACGAAGCTCGAAGGACTCGTCGTCCGAAAGATCCTTCGCCTGTTCCAGGTTCTCCTCGGCGATCAATCCGGCCTCGATGCGCTTCGCGAGGGAGACCTCTTCCTGCGCGGTCAGCAGAGGAACGCGTCCGATCTCCTTGAGATACATGCGGACGGGGTCATTCGTGGGTGCCTTGAGCGCCATGTCCACCTCACGGCGGGCGCGCACACGGTCTTCGTCTGCGTCGGGGGCCGGTTGCTCGGGCTCGGCCTCCTCTTCCTCTTCGTCCCCTGCGACGATGGCCTCGTCCTCGACGACGTCGACGTGGAGCTCGACCAGTTTGAGGTACACCGCATCGGTCTCGTCCGGAGTGAGATCGAGCACGGACAACTTCTCGGCGAGATCCGCGGCGGTGATCGAGCCCTCTTGCTTGGCCGCTCGTATCACTTTCTCAACCTCGAGCTGAGCTGGCGCGACCTGGGTCATCGTCGCGCCGGCCACAGCAGAGGCTGCGCCCTTCTCCTCGGTCGGGGCGGGAGTCTGAGGCATCAGGCCGCTCCCTGCAAAGTTCTCATGAGGTCCCGTCTTTTGGCCTCTAGACCGACGAGCTCGGTGAACAACGCATCGTGCCGCTGAGCTTCCTCCAGAGGGTTGAGATCCTGCAATGTGTTCCGTCTCCTCTTGATCTCGCGTTCGAGGCTGAAGACCTTCAACCGCACGAAGATCTCGCCAACCTCGTCACCGCGTTCCTTGTCGGCTTCCTCGGCCGCTGCCACCGACAGCTCCGTGTATAACGCCACAGCCTCTGCGGACAACCGCTCGGCGGTACCCGACCGGAGTGATCCTCCCGCACGCGCGGCCCTCACCGATTCACGCAACAGTTCGCGGCGCGCGGGGGAAGTGAAGTCAGCTTCGTCTATATCGTCGAGCCACGGCTTAACGTCCGGGTGGTTGGCTAAGAGCAACTGCAGCGCCTCTCGTTCTACCTTCACATGACCGGGCAGACGACGTTCACGCTCCCTGCCGCTGGTCCCCCCAATCGCTGCCGGAGACACCGAACGGCGCTCGCTTAGCGCACGCTGCACGGCCTCTGGCTCGACCCCGATCCGTTTCGCGATCATGAACGCGTACTCATGTCGCGCTATCGGATCTGGGTGCCACCCTAGCACCTGGACGGCCTCGCGAACCGCGTGCGAGCGCGCTTCGGGAGTGTCCAGTCGCAGCTTCGAGAGGGTCTGTTCGAGCTTGAACTCCAGCAGAGGTTGCCCTTGTTCGATCACACGCGTGATCCCGTCTGCGCCCTCGCTTGCGACCACCTCAGCGGGGTCTCGACCGGATGGCAACGGAGCGACCAGCACCTCGAGTCCGATGCGGTGGTGAAGCCCGAACCCGCGCTCGGTCGCGCTCTTTCCCGCGCTGTCCGAGTCGAACATCAGAACCGCGCGCGATGAGAACTTCTTGAGCAATTCGAAATGAGTTTCGCCCAGGGCGGTCCCGTTGGTGGCAACCGCTTGCGTCACGCCCGCCTCGTGCAGAGCGATCACGTCGGTGTAGCCCTCGACTACGATCGCATGGCTACGCGCTATCGAAGACTTCGCCCGATTCAGGCCGTACATCACGCGCGACTTGGAGAAGAGCGGCGTGTCTCCGGTGTTCAGGTACTTGGGCTGTTGGTCACCCATCGCTCGCGCCCCGAAAGCGACGACGTCGTCCTGGAGGCTCCAGGTGGGGAAGATGATGCGTTGCCGGAAGTTGTCGAAGAGCTTTCCGTCCCGGTCGCTCACCCGTGCTAGGTCGGACTTGACGAGCTCTTCCTGCGTGAAGCCCTTGTCCAGAAGATGCTTCGTGAGCGCATCCCGGCCCGGGGCGTACCCCAGTATCCATCGCTCAGCCACCTCCGGCCCGAAACCACGGCCCGCCAGATAGCTGCGGGCGGCCTCGGCGTCCGGAGACTCCATCAAGGTGGCGTGGAAGAACCTGGCCGCAGCATCGTTTGCCTCGACCAACCGCCGCTTCTGACCGAAAGCCTGCGCCTGGCCGGGACTCTGGTCCTCGTAACGAAGATCGAAGTTGAAACGCCGGGCGAGCCATTCGACCGCTTCGGGAAAGGGCAGGTTCTCGATCTTCTGGACAAAGTGATAGACGTTGCCGCCCTCGGCGCAGCCGAAGCAATGGAAGAGCCCCTTCGCCGTGTCGACCGTGAATGAGGGCGTCTTCTCCGAATGAAACGGGCAGAGCCCCTTGAAGGTGTGGCCCCCCGCCTTCTTCAGGTGGGAGTAGCCCGAGATGACCTCGACGAGATCCGCCTTGTCGCGGAGGAGGTCGATGTCCTCGTCTTTTATCTTCGCCATCTCTCCCCCACGTGGACGCGCTGGTACGACATGCGGGGAAGCGGTCTCATCCTAAGGCTCCCGCCCCCACCCAGGGCGGGGGTGCCCCGGTGAGCTCCTGGAACGCCCGCAGGGCGAAGCGGTCGGTCATGCCCGCCACGTAGTCGACCGCAGCAACCTTGGGGTCCCCCGCGTCGGACTGCGAACGCCGCATGTGATGGTCGAGCAGGGTGCCCAGGATCAGTTCGACCGCTCTTTTGGTCTCGGCCCCCACCCGCCCTATGTAGACCCTCTCGAAGAGGAAGTTCCGGGTCGTCTTCATCGCCTCGAAGATGGGTCCACTCATCTCGATCTGGGCCTGACCGGCCGAAACCCGGACGAGATCGCCCACCATCGTCCCGATGCGCTCTCGATGTGAGCGGCCGAGCACGTCGAGGGTCGGTCGAGGAAGGTCTCGCTCGGAGAGGATGCCGGCGCGGGCGGCGTCGTCGATGTCGTGATTGAGATAAGCGATCCGGTCCGCGAAGCGGGCTATCTGGCCTTCGAGCGTTCCCGGCATCGTCGGCATCGACCAGGTGTGGTTGGCGATCCCGTCACGAACCTCCCAGGTGAGGTTCAGAGACTCCAGGACCTCGACGATGCGCACGGACTGGAGGTTGTGCTTGAAACCAGGCATGAATCCCGCGACGACCTCCTCCCCCAGATGCCCGAACGGCGTGTGTCCGAGGTCGTGCCCCAAGCAGATCGCCTCCACCAGGTCCTCGTTCAGACGAAGCGCCCGGGCGATCGTGCGGGCGACCTGGGTCACCTCAAGGGTGTGGGTCAGGCGGACCCGATAGTGGTCCCCCTCCGGAGCGAGGAAGACCTGCGTCTTGTGGCCCAGGCGACGGAAAGCCTTGGAGTGCACGATGCGGTCACGATCACGCTGGAAGGCCGTGCGCATGTCGTCTTCGGCCTCGAAAACGTCCCGTCCCTTGCTGGCACGAGCGAGGCAGGCCAGATCGGACAGTGTGTTCGCCTCGATGTCTTCGGTGCGCTCCCTGACCGTGATGCTCATCGGCCTCGAAGCTAGCACCGACCTACGACGGCTCAGGCGGTCTGGGTTTCCTGGCCCGGCAGAAGCGTGCGGGCCTCGTAGGAGACCTGGATGTGGTCATTCGCGCAGCCGGGAGGCGATCAGGTCCAAAGAGGTGGCCACGTCGTCCGAGGGATGGAGGGCGGTTACCACGGTCGCTGCTGCGGCAACCTCGGTGAGCTGTGCCCCTCTCTATCGTCAGTGGGACTAGGCAACTTTGTAGCCCGAACGGACTATTTGTTATTTGGAAGATGTCTGGGCTGCGCCGAGCACGGCCTGAGCCGCAGCGAGTCGCGCTGTGGGGACGCGGAAGGGCGAACAAGAGACGTAGTCCAGCCCTAGGGCGTGGCAGAAAAGGACCGAGTCGGGGTCGCCTCCGTGCTCGCCGCAGATCCCGAAGTGCATCTTGGGGTTGGCCTGCCGGCCTTCCTCGACCGCAAAGCGCATCAAGCGCCCTACTCCCGGCTCGTCGATGGTCGCGAAAGGGTTGGCCGGGACAAGCTTCCGTTCTTCGTAGAGGGCGAGGAACTTGCCGATGTCGTCGCGCGAGAAACCGAAAGCGGTCTGAGACAGATCGTTGGTTCCGAACGAGAAGAAGTCGGCGTGCTCTGCGATCTCGCCGGCGGTCAGGGCCGCGCGGGGAAGCTCGATCATCGTGCCGAACTCGAGGTGCAGTTTCACCCCCGCCTTCTCGATGATCCGCAACGCGACGGGCTCGAGCTCCTCCCGCATCTGTCGGAGCTCCTCCGCGGTGGCGACGAGCGGGATCATGATCTCGGGACGTGGATCCAAGCCCTTCTTCTTGAGCTGCACGGCAGCCTCGACGATCGCCTGGACCTGCATCGCGTAGAGGCCCGGCTTGACGATGCCCAGGCGAACGCCGCGCAGGCCGAGCATCGGATTGTCCTCGTGCAGGTCTCTGACCTTCGCCAGGACCTCCTTGCGCTCCGCCAGGGCGGCCTTGCTCATCTTCTTGACTCCGGCCTCGGCCAGTGCGACCTCGACCTCGAGGTCGACCTGATTCGGAAGGAACTCGTGGAGCGGGGGGTCCAGGAGGCGAACCGTGACCGGGAAGCCATCCATCGCCTTGAAGATGCCGACGAAGTCCTTGCGCTGCAGGGGCAGCAGCGCCTTGTAGGCCTCCTTCTCTTGCTCTTCCGTCGTTGCGAAGATCATCTTGCGCACCTGAGCGACACGCTCTTCGCCCATGAACATGTGCTCGGTGCGACAGAGGCCGATCCCCTCGGCCCCCCTGGCCCGCGCATTCTGTGCCTGCTCGGGGGTATCCGCGTTGGCGCGCACGCGCATCTTGCGCTTCTTCTCGGAGAAGGCGTCGATCTCGACGTACGCCTGCCACAGCTTCTCCTTGCGCGCCTTCTTGTTGCCCATCATGGCCGCGTCGATCGGAGAGGGCTCTGTTTCCAGTTGGCCGTCGTACACGGTGCCCTGGGTCCCGTCGATCGTGATCCAGTCACCTTCCTTGACAAGGGTCTTTCCGACGGTGAACTGCTTGCTCTTGGTGTCCATGCGGATCGCGTCCGCGCCACAGACGGCCGGGATGCCTTCCCCGCGCGCCACGACCGCGGCGTGAGAGTTGGTGCCCCCAGCAGAGGTCAGGATGCCTTGGGACGCGATCATCCCGTGGTAGTCGTCGGGATTCGTCTCGCGGCGGGCCAAGATGACCTGCTCGCCACGGTCGGCCCACTGCGACGCGTCCTCCGCAGAGAACACGACACGCCCAACGGCGGCCCCGGGAGACGCATTCAGCCCCCGAGCGAGAGGCTCTTTCCCCTTCACCTGGTCGGGCTTGATGCTTGGCTTGAAGAGCTCGTCGAGCTTGCCCGCAGTAACGCGATCCTGCGCGGCCACTTTGGGCTTGATCATGCCTTCGTCAATCATGTCCTTGGCGATGACCCACTCTGCGATCGCGGTGCGCTTACCGACGCGCGTCTGCAACAACCACAGCTTTCCTTGCTCGACGGTGAACTCGATGTCGCACATATCCTTGAAACGCTTCTCGAGCTTGTTCATGTGCTTCTGCAGCTGCTCCCAGGCCTTGGGTTGGAGCTCGTCCATCTGCTGCAGCGGAACGGTGTTGCGGATCCCGGCGACGACGTCTTCGCCTTGCGCGTTCTGCAGGTAGTCGCCGTAGGGCTTCTTCTCGCCTGTGGACGGATCGCGGGTGAAGGCCACGCCCGTTCCGCTGTCCTCTCCCTTGTTACCGAAGACCATGGCCTGAACGTTGACCGCGGTACCCAAGGCGTCCGAGATCTTGTTGCGTCGCCGGTAGTCCTGCGCGCGCTTGTTGTCCCAGGACTTGAACACCGCTTCGATGGCCAGGTGCAGTTGTTCGGTGGGGTCCTGCGGGAACTCCCGGCCGGCCTCCTTCTTCACGATCGACTTGAAGGTCTTGACCAGCTTCTTGAGGTCACCGGCGTCCAGGTCCACGTCGTTCTGGACCTTCTTGCGGTGCTTGGCTTCGTCGATGGCTTCTTCGAAGAGGTCCCCGTCCACGCCCATCACGGTCTTGCCGAACATCTGGACCAGACGGCGGTAGGAGTCCCACGCGAAACGCTCGGATCCGGTCTGGGCGACCAGCCCCTCGACGCTGTCGTCGTTGAGGCCGACATTCAAGACCGTGTCCATCATCCCGGGCATCGAGAACGCGGCACCCGAACGGACCGAGACCAGTAGTGGGTCGAGCGGGTCGCCCAGCTGGCGGCCCATCGCTTCTTCCAGGCTCTTGCGGTGGTCGGCCACCTCGTCCAACAACCCTTCGGGGAAGCGTTGCCCCGCTTCGCGGTAGGCGTTGCAGGCCTCGGTGGTGATCGTGAAGCCCGGCGGCACCGGGAGGCCGAGGTTCGTCATCTCGGCGAGGTTCGCGCCCTTGCCACCCAGCAAAGCCTTCTGCGAGGCATCGCCTTCAGAGAAGTCGTAGACGTACTTGGTCGAGCGTTCCACTCCGGCCTTCTTCGACTTCCTGGCCATGTATCAGTGACCCCCTTCAGGCTCCTCTAGATCGAGATCGAGATGCTCATCTTCGTCTCTCAATGTGAACTCAGCTTGGCCGCGGTGACCGTGGGCGTCGTAGACGTTCAGGCGCCAAGTTCCGGGGGCGAGGTGGAATCGGTAAGCCCCCTGGTCGTCGACCACCACCTGACTGATGTGATCGCCGGTTGAGTTGTGCAGCTCGACCGTCGCGTTCTTCGCCGGCTTGTCGCCGTGCACCGTGACGTGTCCGGTGATGTTCGGCATGGCTACTGGAACCTTTCTCTCACGAACTCCACGACCTGATCCATGCCGATGCGCTTCTGTTCCATCGTGTCCCGTTCCCGCACGGTGACCTGCTGGTCTTCCAGGGACTCGAAGTCGACCGTGACACAGAACGGAGTGCCGATCTCGTCCTGACGGCGATACCGCTTGCCGATCGCCTGGGTGACGTCCATATCGGTCACGAAGTGAGGCCGGATACTGGCCGCGACCTTCTCTGCCACAGGTACGAGGTCGGCGTGCTTGGACAGAGGCAGTACGGCGACCTTGATCGGAGCGAGCCGCTTGTCGATCTTCAGAACGGTGCGCTTCTCCATCTTCCCGCTCGACGTGGGGGCCTCGTCTTCCGTGTAGGCATCGATCAGGAAAGCCATCAGGGGACGCTCGACGCCCACCGCCGGCTCGATCACGTAGGGGATATAGCGCTCTTCGGTGTCGGGGTCGAAATACGAGAGGTCCTCGCCCGAGTGTTCGGAGTGCTGCTTGAGGTCGAAGTCCGTGCGGTTCGCTATGCCTTCCAGCTCCGACCATCCCATCCCGGGGAAGTTGTATTCGATGTCGTAGGTGCGCTTCGCGTAATGCGAGAGCTCGTCGGCTTCGTGTTCGCGCAGGCGGAGGTTGTCCCGCCTCATGCCGAGGTCGGTGTACCAGCTCATCCGCTGCTCGAGCCAGTAGTCCTGCCATTCGTCGTCAGTGCCGGGTTTGACGAAGAACTCCATCTCCATCTGCTCGAACTCCCGGGTGCGGAACACGAAGTTCCCGGGCGTGATCTCGTTCCGGAAGGACTTGCCCTGCTGTGCGATACCGAAGGGGATGCGCTTGCGGGAGGTCTGCTGGACGGTCTTGAAGTCGACGAACATCCCTTGCGCGGTCTCCGGACGCAGGTAGACCGCGTTCGCGGAGTCCTCCACCGGACCCATATGGGTCTTGAACATGAGGTTGAACTGTCGTGGCTCGGTCCACGATGCCTTGGTCCCGCAATCGGGGCACGCCTTGGCGAGATCGATGTGATCGGCGCGGAACCGATGATGGCAGTTCGTGCACTCGACCAACGGATCGGTGAAGGTCGCGACGTGGCCTGAGGCCTCCCACACCTTGGGAGACATGAGGATGGAGCTCTCGAGGCCGACCACGTCGTCTCTGAGATGAACCATCGAATGCCACCACTGGGCCTTGATGTTGCGCTTCAGCTCGATCCCCAGTGGACCCCAGTCCCACGCCGAGCGCAGACCGCCGTAGATCTCGCTGGACTGGAAGACGATCCCCCGTCGTTTGCAGAGATTGACGACAGTTTCGACGCTCACTTCTGACATGCGGGCATGATAGTCGGCATGACTTCGTCACCTTCCAGGCGCTTCCACAGCGCGGGGGCCGCCTTATAGAAGGTCCGTTCGGCCTGCTGGTCGTCTTCATCCTCATCTTGTTCCACGCGTTCTTCGTCGCGGCGGAGTTCGGGATCGTGGCGATCGATCGCAACCGGGTCGAGCAGCTCGCCGGTCAGGGAGACAAGAGGGCCAAGAGCGCGCTCGCCGCCCTCAAGACGCTGTCTTTCCAGCTGTCGGGGGCCCAGCTCGGCATCACGATCACGTCTCTTCTGGTCGGGTTCCTGATCGAGCCGGCGGTCGCGCCCGCCCTGAGACCGATCGTCGACCTGGTGGGGTTGCCGGAACGCACCGCGCTGGGGATCTCGGTTGGTCTCGGACTGGCCCTGGCGACGACCTTCGAGATGGTCGTGGCGGAACTCGTCCCGAAGAACCTGGCCATCGCACGCCCGGAGCGCATCACGTTCGCGCTGGCCACGCCGTTCCGGCTTATCAACGGTCTGATGAAGCCGTTCATCGTCTTCTTCAACGCTGCAGCCAACTGGACGGTGCGTTTGGTCGGCATCGAACCGAAGGACGAGCTCAGCGTGACGCAATCGCTGGAAGAGCTTCAGATCCTGATCCGGTCGTCGCGCGAGGGCGGTGCGCTGGAGGAAGAGGAGTTCACCCTGCTGGCGCGCTCGATCACTTTCGGCGACAAGGCCTGCGCCGACGCCCTCACCCCGAGGGTCTCCATGGTGTCTTTGGAGCGGGACGCGACGATCGACGATCTGCGTCGCGCCTCCCTGGAGAGCGGTCACTCCCGCTTCCCCGTGGAGGGCGAGGGGGTAGACGACATCATCGGGGTCGCCCACATCAAAGACAGCCTCACCGTCGACCCCGCGCAGCGCAGCCGGACGCCGGTTCGGGAAGTCATGCGGAGTCCTCTGGTCGTGCCCGAGTCCCGTGATCTCGCGTCCCTGCTGCTGGAGATGAGGCGCGATCGTCAGCAACTGGTGGTTGTGGTCGACGAGTACGGCGGAACCGCGGGCATCCTCACCGTCGAAGACCTGCTCGAGGAGATCGTCGGCGAGATCGAAGACGAGTACGACCCCCGGCCGGGTGAGAGCCGTCTGACGCGGCCTCCCTCCGGGATCCATCTCGTTCCCGGACTCATGCACGCGGCCGAGCTCGAAGAGGCGACCGGATTCCAACTCCCCGAGGGCGACTTCGAGACCCTGGCCGGCCTTCTGCTGTCGAAGTTCGACCGCATCCCGAAACAGGGCGAACACGTGTCCCATGACGGCTGGGAGTTCAAGGTCGTGGAGATGGATCGCAACCGCATAGCGCGGGTCCTCGTGGTAGCGCCATCCGAGGCGACGAAAGCGACGGAGGAAAACTGATGGGCTGGCCGCTGCTCATCGCCATCTTGCTGCTGATCGCGAACGGTTTCTTCGTGGGGGCCGAGTTCGCCCTTATCGCGGCCCGTAGATCGCGGATCGAACAGTTGGCAGAAGAGGGAAACCGCAAGGCGAAGACCGCGCTGCGTTCGGTGCGCGAGCTCTCCTTCATGCTGGCCGGGGCCCAACTGGGAATCACGATGGCATCTCTGGGACTCGGCGCGATAGCCGAGCCCGCGGTTGCTCACCTGATCGAGTCGGGGCTTCACTCGGTCACCACGATCCCGGCCGGCGTCTTGCACACGATCTCGTTCATGATCGCTCTGACTATCGTGGTGTTCTTCCACACGGTCGTGGGCGAGATGGCCCCCAAAAACATCGCGATCGCCAGACCCGAGGCGACCGCGTTGTGGATCGCGGCCCCGTTCCGCTTCTACTCGAACGTCTTCCGTCCGTTCATCCACCTCTTGAATGGGATGGCGAACGGAGGTGTGCGGCTGCTGGGCGTTGAGCCCAAGGACGAGCTCGATTCCGTGCACACCACCGACGAGATCGGCCTGATGATCGCCGAGTCCGCCCGCGGCGGCGAGATCGACAACTTCGAACACCGCCTCTTGGAGGGCGCCATCCAGTTCTCCCGGCGCGATGCCGCCTCCGTCATGGTTCCTCGAACGGACCTGGTCGCCGTTCCGCTCGACGCGACACACGGGGAGATCGAGCGCCTGATCGTGGAGACGGGGCACTCCCGGCTCCCGGTCTATGCCGAGGACCTCGATCACGTGGTCGGGTTCTTCCACGCGAAGGACCTGCTGAAGGTCAACGAGCACGAACGTGATCGCCCCCTGGCGCGGCGCTTGATCCGACAGATGTTGGTGGTTCCCGAATCGCGCTCGCTGCATCCCTTGTTGCTGGACATGCGACGCCAACGTCGTCACTTCGCGCTCGTGGTGGAAGAGCACGGGGGGACCGCCGGTGTGGTCACGCTGGAGGATCTGCTCGAGGAGCTGGTCGGCGAGATCCAAGACGAGCACGACCCGGGCGAGCTGGGCATCGTGCACCTCGACGACGAGCGCGTGTGTATTCCCGGCGCCCTGCGCATCGACGAGGCGGACCGCTTGCTTGGGGTTGCGCTTCCCGAAGGCGAATACGAGACCGTGGCCGGTTTCCTCATGGATCGGCTCGGCCGCATCCCCCGTCGCAAAGATGTCGTACGCCACAAGGACTGGGTCCTGCGGGTCAGCTCGATGCACCGACGACGCGTAGAGCAGGTGATCGTGGAGCGGGCGCCGGGAGCGGGCCCCAGACCCCCACTTTGAGCCTGGCGATGCGCTTAACGCACCGTTAGGCACAAAGTGAACAGACCGGGAGTTCCCCGAGCCCGCCCGGTAGCCTCTCGGTCATGGACATCGATCTCAAGGTCGACATCGACAGGATGAAGGTCGCCCGGCCGCATCTCCTGAGGGCCGCGCTCTTCGGCCTGATCGCTCTGGTCGCGCTCGTATGGCGCTCTCGTTACGGCGGCGACCTATTCGGCGGCGTGTTCACCACCGGCGACGCCGCACAGCTCGCCGCTGCGGTCGTCGTCCTGCTGGCCGGGATCATGGCGGTGCGGGCTCTGGCCAAGGCCGTGAGCACGGCGCTGCAATCGCACGAGGACGACCCTCGCGGGGCCCCGGTCGGCTTCATCGTCACGGCGATCGGCTACCTGGTGGTGCTGTTCTCGGTCATCAAGCTCTTGGGCGGAGACCTCGGAGGTCTACTTCTCGGGGGCGCGCTCACGGGTGTGGTCATCGGGATTGCGGCTCAACAAACCCTGGGCAACTTCTTCGCGGGCATCGTGCTGCTGATGGTCCGACCGTTCTCCGTTGGTGAGCACGTTGTCCTGCGGGGCTCCACGCTAGGCGGCGAGTACGAGGGCGACGTGATGGAGATGAGCATGTTCTACGTCCACCTCGAAACCGAGATCGGCCCGGTCGCGCTCCCCAACGCCGGCGTCCTCGCTGCCGCTATCGGCCCCGGCGCCCGAAGCGTCACGTCGGAAGACAAGGAGAACGAAGGCTCCGAAGAGGAAGAGAGCAACGAGTCCCAGCGCCCCGAGCCCGGCCCCGCCCACGGAGGCCCCCCCACCTAACCGTTTTGCGCGTAACCAAAGTCGGTTTCCGACCGTAGTTACGCGCAAAACGAATGCTAGAGAGCACCGAAGCGTCGGTGTCTTGCTGCGTAGTCCTCCAGGGCTTTCCAGAGGGCGTGGCGATCGAAGTCCGGCCACAGCGTCTCGGTGAAATAGAGCTCGGCGTAGGCCGACTGCCACAGCAGGAAGTTCGACAGGCGCATCTCGCCCGAGGTCCTGATCAATAGATCGACGTCGGGGAGATCGGGGGCATAGAGGTTGTCCGGGAGGGAGCCCGCGGCGGCGGCATCTTCGAGCTCGGCTCGGCCCCCGTAGTTGAAACACACCATCAGGTCCATGCGCGTGTTGTGAGCGGTTGCCTCCTCCGCGGCGGTGAACTCGTCGAGAACCTCGTCCGGAACGGGCTCGCGGCGGCCGATGCGGCGAATGCGCACGCCGCGCTCATTCATGTCGTCCCTGCGTTTCCGAAGGAGCTTGCGATTGAAGCCGAGGAGGAAGTCCACCTCGTCTTCGGGCCGGCCCCAGTTCTCGGTCGAGAACGCGTACACGGACAGATACCGGATGCCTTTCTCGAGAGCCCCTTCGACGACGTCGAAGAGGGCCTTCTCCCCCATCTCGTGACCCTGGCTGCGAGGAAGGCCTCGGGATTCGGCCCAGCGCCCGTTGCCGTCCATGATGATGGCGACGTGCGCCGGGATCTCCGAGGAAGTCAAGAGGCCGTGAGCGCGTGCAGCGTCTTGATGGGGCGCTCGAGGTGGTACTCGGCGTAGCTGCGCAGAGCCTGCGTCATCGCGATCGTCGTTCTGGTATCGCCGGGCTGACCGAAGTCGGAGCCCAGCAGGTGTGACATCAGCGCGATGTCTTCGGAAGACATGCGGATCGAGTCACCGGCCTCGTGCCAACACGCCTCGCAGATCGCGCCACCCAAAGCCGGGCTGAACGCGCCGAGCACGGCTTCGTCGTCACAGCCCGCACAGGAGTTCAGGTGCGGGTGATAGCCCGAGATCGACAGCAGCTTGACGAGGAACGAGGGCACTACGTTCGGCCTGCCCTCGGCGAGGGCCTTCAAACCGCCGACCAGCAGGGCATAGGTCGGGAACGCTCGCTCGCGTTCCGGGGTGATCTTCTCGACCAGGTCCAGCATCGCGGCCCCCGAGCGCAACTTCGTGTAGTCGACCCGGATCTCGTCGAACGAGGTCAAGATGTCGGCCTGGGTGATCGTGTCGAGGTTGCGGCCCTTGTAGATGATCAACTCGGCACGCGTGAATGGCTCGAGGCGCGCCCCGAAGCGGCTCTTGGTCTTGCGGATGCCCTTGGCGACAGCCCTTACTTTGCCGTTGCCCCGCGTGAACAAGGTGACGATGCGGTCCGCCTCGCCCAGCTTGATCGTCTTGAGGACGACGCCCTCGTCCGGATAGATGTGCGGCATAGGACCTAACAGCGTAGGGCGCGAGTCCCTCTATTCGCGGTAACTAAGAGATCCCGATCCTCAGTTTGCGGACCTTCTTTTGGCCATCGACCTCGTCTAGATCGAACGTGACCCGCTGGCCGGGTCGCAGGAAGCGGAACATGCCGCCTTCCAGCGATGCAGCGTCGATCGGGAACTCGGTCTCCCCGTCGTCGGTCAAAAGCGTCCCCGTCTTGGTCAGGGAGTCGTAGAGCTTGACGGTGGCTTGGGGCATTACCTCTGCGCTCCTATTCCGCGTGGGGCCACAGCGGCCCACGCACGGCCCAGAACAATATCGCCCCGAACAGCGCCAGCACCGCCAGATCTCCGACCAGACCGCTGCCGACCGAGCCGTCCAGTCCAGGCTTCAGAGCCTCGACCGCATACGTAGACGGCAGCACGACGCGCACCGGCGATAACCAGCCCGGGAGCTTCTCGGCAGGCAGGATGCCGAGGAACAGCACCGCCATCATGGCGAGGTTCGAGTACATGCCGGCGAGTTGCTCGTCGGGAGCGCCGAAGCCGATCAGCAAGCCGATGCCGGCGAGCGCGAAGGAGCCCAGCGCCCACACCGGCACGACGATCCACAGCGCGACAAGCGAGAGATCGAACAGCGCGGCCCCCAGCAACACGACGATGATCGTGCCGGGCAGCGAGAAGATCGCGAACGACAGTAGGACCGCGGCCACCACCGCACCTCGCGACACCGGGAGCGTCGAGTAGTAGTCGAGGGCCCGGCTCTCTTTCAAGCTCGCCATTCGTTGCGCGAGCATGACCACCGCTGTCATGGCGATCGCCAGTACGACCGAGCCGGCGACGATCTGCTGGCCGAACTCACGGACCTGGTCCTCCTCCATGACCGCTCGCATCAACACCGCGATGCCGAGAGGCATGACCGACGACACGATCAGATACGGGCGCCACGACGTGCGCAGGCGCGACATCTGGATCGACAGCAGCACCCGGAAGCGTTCCCACTGCCCACTGGCGCGGCTCATGCCCGCCCCTCTTCCTCGGCGAGCGCATGGCCGCTGACTTCGAGGTAGACGTCTTCCAGGGTAGGCGTCACGAGCCGGGCGTCCTCGAGGGCATTGGGGCCGGCCGTCGCCATGATCTTCTCGAGGATCCGGATCGCGTCCTCGGCCGGCGTCCAACCGCTGACGCGGCGGCCCTCGACCTTGGCGGTGGCCCCTAGCAGTGAGGCGAAGTCAGAAGGAACGGCGCTGCCGTCTTCGGCCACCACGACCTCGATGCGGGTGCGGTGGGCGAGCCCGGTTTTGAGTTGAGCAGGGCTTCCCGCTGCTGCGACCTTGCCGCGGTCGATGATGGCGACACGGTCGAGAACGTGCTCAGCCTCGGCAACGTCGTGTGTCACGAGGATCATCGCGGCTCCCGCTTTGCAGCGGGCGGCGAGCAGCTCCCAGATGCGACGACGCAGAGCGGGGTCGATGTCGGCGGTCGGCTCGTCGAGGATCAGGACCGGCAACCGGCCGACGAGCGTCATCCCGATCTGCACGAGGCGCCGCTGACCACCCGACAGCTTGCGCACCTGACGGTCCACCAGCGAGCCCAGCTCGAGTGTTTCGATCAGCTCTTGGGCCTCGGATTGCGCGGTCGCGCGCCCGCAGCCCCGCAGCATCCCCGTCCAGGTGATGGCCTCGGCGACCTTCAGCTCTCCGAGAGCAAGCGCTCCCTGAGGCAGGTAGGCCACGGTGCGCCCGACACGCGGGTCGGCTCCCCCATCCGAGCGCAGAGTGTCGCCGAAGAGCTTGATCTCGCCCGAGGTCGGCTTCAGCAGCCCGACGAGCTGCCGGACCAGCGTGGTCTTGCCGGCGCCGTTGGAACCGAGCAGGCCGAAGGACTCCCCCGGTTGCACGACGAAATCGATGCCGTCGTTCGCCACGACCTCCGGGCTCTTGTAGACCTTGCGCAGGTTGCGGATCTCGTAGGCCGCATTCCGTCCCATCAGTCGCCGCCGAACCCGAGCCGCTCCAAAGCGTGCGAGCGCCGCTGCCAGTCCTTCTCGACCTTGACCCTCAGCTCCAGGAACACCTTGCGGCCAAAGAGGAACTCGATCTCCTCTCGCGCCTCGGTGCCCGCAGCCTTGATGGTGGAGCCTCTCTTTCCGATGACGATGCCCTTCTGCGAATCCCGCTCGACGAAGATGGTCGCTCTGATCTCGAGCAAACCATCCTCTCGCTCCTCATAGTCCTCCGTCACGACCGCGATCGAGTGGGGAACCTCCTCACGGGTGCGGGTGAGCAGCTTCTCTCGCACGAGCTCGGCCACGAACGCAGGCGGTGGCTGGTCGCTGTTCGTCCCGGGCGGGTAGTACATGGGTCCCGTCGGCATCTTGTCCACAACCAGGTCCGCGAGCAGACCCACGCCGTCGCCGGTCTTCGCCGAGATCGGCACGAACTCGTCGAAGTCTCCCAGCCCCGACGACGCCGCCAGCCCCGCCGCGATCGCATCGCGCGAGACGGCATCGATCTTGTTGACCACCAGAAACACTGGACAACGTGCCGCGCTCAGATCGTCGGCGACCTTGGCGTCGCCACGGCCCACGCCGGAGTCACCGTCCACGATGAACAGAGCCACGTCGACGTCGCGCCATGCCGCCCGAACCACCTCGTTCAAGCGCGAGCCCAGCAGCGTACGTGGCTTGTGGTAGCCGGGCGTGTCGATCAACACGACCTGGCAGCCGTCGCGGTTCAAGATGCCGCGCACCGCGCTGCGCGTGGTTTGTGGCTTGTCGGAGGTGATCGAGACCTTGCCGCCGACGAGAGCGTTCACCAGCGTCGACTTGCCCACGTTGGGCCGTCCAACCACCGCGACGAAACCGGACCGGAAGTCTGCCTTCATGTCAGTGAGCGTCTGCCGGCTTGGCCTCGGCCGGTAGCTTCTTGATGACGACCTTCTGGATGCGGCGACCGGTGACGCGCTCGGTGCGGAACTCGATCGAGTCAAACTTGACCTTCTCGCCCACGATGGGTACACGACCGGTCAGTCCGAACACGAGACCCCCGACCGTGTCCCACTCCTCGTGCGGGAGCTCGACGCCGAGGAGCTCGTTGACCTCGTCGATCGGCATCTTGGCGTCGACGCGGATGGTCTCGTCGTCGATCGGCTCGACCAAGGGCTCTTCCTTGTCGTACTCGTCGACGATCTCACCCACGATCTCCTCGATCAGGTCCTCGATCGTGACGAGACCAGCGGTTCCCCCATACTCGTCCACGACGATCGCCATGTGCACGTGTTGCGTCTGCATCTCACGCAACAGCTCGGACACCTTCTTCTGTTCGGGGATGAACGTGGGGGCCCGACCCAGTGCGGAGACGCGGGTGTCGTTCTTGGACTCGTGCACCCGCTTCAGCAGATCTTTTGCGTAGAGAAGCCCGACGATGTTGTCCGTGTCGCCCTCGTAGAGAGGGATCCGCGAATAACCCGCATCCACGATGGTCTTCAACGCGTCGTTGAAGGAAGTACCGGCAGGAAGAGTGACCATGTCGGGCCGCGGCACCATCACCTCGCGCACGACCGTATCGCCGAACTCGAAGACCGAGTGGATAAGTTCCCGCTCGTCCCCTTCGATCTCTTGCTCTTCCTCGGCAACGTCGACCATGTGGCGGATCTCGTCCTCGGTTACGAAGGGCCCCTTAGGCAAGCCATGCCCCGGAAGCAGGACCATCATGGCGTTGGAGATGCCGATCAGGATCTTTCCCAACGGTCGCAGGATCCGACCCAGCCACAGCACCGGCCGGGCCATGAACAACGCAGCACGATCGGTGCGTTGGACCGTGTAGGTCTTCGGGACCACCTCACCGAAAACGAAGATCAACAGTGTCATAACCACCGTCGCGATGGCTTCTCCGGCGTCGTCGGCGATACGGATCGCCAACACGGTCGCCAGCACCGTGGCGGTGATGTGACAAAGCAGCGTCAGTAACAGGACGATATTGAGGAACGGCGCCGGGTCTTCGACGATCCGGACCAGAGCGGCTCCGCCACGTCTCTTTTCCTGAGCCAGGTGATGGGCTTTGGCCCGCCCTACCCGACTGATAGCCGTTTCGGCCATGGCGGCGAAGGCTGCGAGCAGCAGCAAGACCCCGATGAGTACGACGATCGCAACGTTGCCCATCAGAGCGCGGGGGCGCGGAAGGCAGCCAGGATGTCTCGTTGGCGCCCATCCATACGCGCCTTCTCTTCCTCGTTGTCGTGGTCGTAGCCCAACAGGTGCAGCGTGCCGTGAACCAGCAACGTGTCCAGCTCGGTCTGGACGTCGTGGCCCAGCTTCGCCGCGTTGGTAGCCGCGATCTCGGGACAGATGACGACATCGCCCAAGAGCAGAGAGGCCTCGTCGTCCTCCATCATCGGGAAGGACAGCACGTCGGTTGCATAGTCGTCACCGGCAAAGCGCGCGTTGAGCTTGCGGATGTGATCCGCGCCCACCAGCAAGACCGACAGCTCGGCCTCCTCGTCGACCTCTTCCACTTGCAGGACGTGAGTCGCTAGACGCGACAGACGGGCCTCGTCGACAGCTTCGGATTGTTCGTTGGCTACGAATACGTCCATCCAGGTAGGGCTAACCCGCCTGATTCTGCTTGGTGCCCTCGGCATACAGCCGGTACGCCTCCACGATGTCCTGCACGATCTTGTGACGCACGACGTCGCGGGCGTGGAGTCGGGTGAACTCGACGCCGATGATCTCTTCGAGGATCTCCTCGACGACGACCAGTCCGGAGCGCGCGCCGCTGGGAAGGTCGATCTGAGTGACGTCGCCGGTCACTACGGCCTTGGAGCCGAAGCCCAGGCGCGTCAGGAACATCTTCATCTGTTCGGGCGTGGTGTTCTGGGCCTCGTCCAGGATGATGAAAGCGTCGTTGAGGGTGCGACCCCGCATGAACGCGAGTGGAGCGATCTCGATCGTGCCGCGCTCGATGTAGCGGTTGAAGGTCTCCGGCTCCAGCATCTCGTAGAGAGCGTCGTAGAGCGGTCGCAGGTAGGGATCGATCTTGGCGGCGAGGTCGCCGGGGAGGAAGCCGAGGCGCTCGCCGGCTTCGACGGCCGGTCGGGTCAAAACGATGCGCGAGATCTCCCCCGCCTTGAGAGCTCGTATCGCCATCGCGACAGCGAGGTACGTCTTGCCGCTACCTGCTGGCCCGATCCCGAACGCAAGGGTGTTCTGGCGGATGGAGTCGACGTAGGCCTTCTGGCCCACCGTCTTGGGGCGGATCGGCTTCCCGGTGTGAGTCACGACCACGGTGTCGCCCAATACCTCAGACGGCAGACCGGGCCCTGGTGCCTTGATGATCTGGATCGAGCGGTCCACTGCTTCACGGGTGAGGACCTGGCCCTGGTCCAAGAGCTGCAGTAGCTCCTCGAACAGCTTTGAGACGCGCTCGGTCTCGGCGATGTCGCCGGAGAGGATGATCTCGTTGCCCCTAACCAGGATCTGAGTGGCGAAAGCGCCCTCGATGATCTTCAGGAGCTCATCCCTCGCGCCCACAAGCCTCACCATGTCGTGGTGCCCGGGGACGAGGATCTTTACCTGCGTCTGAGTTGTCATATATAGGTTGCTGCGATTCTACCGGCCTGGAGGAGGGCGGCCTCCGTTCTTCAGCCCGGGGGCCAGCTGAGCGACCGGCCTCCGAGAACGTGGAAGTGAAGGTGATCGACGGTTTGGCCGCCCTCCGAGCCCACGTTGGTGACGATGCGATGACCGTTATCGAGCCCCGACGTCTTCGCCACAGAGGTCATCGTCTCGAAGAGATCGATCAGCACGTCGCGATCGTCGGGGCCCAGCTCTGCGGCCGAGCCGATGTGTCGCTTGGGGATCACGAGCACGTGTGTGGGGGCCGCCGGGTTTAGGTCCTGGAACGCCAAGACCTCCGACGATTCGTGCAGGATCTCGGCGTCGATCTCCTTGCTGACGATCTTGCAGAACAGGCAATCGCTCAATCGTTCATCCTCTCCTCGTGACTTCGAGCACGCGGCCCCCCCGGATCCCATCCGCGCGCACCTCGGTTCCCTCTAACAGAACCATCGATCCCAGCAAACCTTGGCCCTCGAACCACACCCTGACGAAGTCGTCGGTCTGACCCGAGCAAACCGTTCCCCCATCGACCGCGCGTTCGTCTTCCACGAGTACCTCGATCGGTCGTCCCAGATGCGAACTCAAGAACCGAGCGCGTATGTCGTTCCCCAGATCGATGAGACGCTTCGATCTTTCCCTCTTCACGTCGGGAGGAACCTCGTCAACCATCGCTGCCGCCGGCGTATCGGGGCGCGGGGAGTATCGGAAGACGTGCAGCTTGGAGAAGCCGACCTGTCTCACCACTTCGAGGGTGGCTTCGAAAGCTTCATCGCTCTCGCCTGGAAAGCCGACGATGATGTCGGTTGCAAGCGCAACCTCCGGCAGGGCCGCCTTCGTCCGGGCGACCGAGTCCATGAAACCGGCGATGTCGTAGGGACGGTGCATGGCGGTCAGCACCGAGTCGTGTCCGGCTTGCAAAGGCACGTGAAGGAAACGGCACATGCGCGGCTCGTCCCGCATGAACGCCAAGACCTCGTCCGTGAGGTGTTGCGACAGGATCGAAGACAAGCGCAATCGCCACACGCCATCGATCGCAAGCAGCCTCTGGAACAGGCGGATCAACGAACGCTCGTCGCCGCCGTTGTCGTATGTGTACTTGCCGAGATGGACGCCGGTCAGAACGAGCTCTCGGGCCCCGGCAGCTACCTTGGCACGCGCCTCGAACAGGAGTCGCTCCTCGTCCATGCTGCGCAGGGGGCCTCGGGTTGTGGGGATGATGCAGAAGGTGCACCACTCGTCGCAACCGGTCTGGACCTTCAGGTTGGCCCGCACCCGATAGGGCAACCCGGTCGTCCTGATGCCGCCTATCTGCAGCACTGGAAAGGTCACCCCGGCGACTCCTAGGACGTCTGCGAAACGCTCTTTGTCGTCGTTGCCCACAAGCAGGTCGACGCCTTCGATAGCGCGCACCTCTTCCGGGTCCGATACGGCGTAACAGCCCGCCACCACGACCTTTGCGTCCGGATAGGACCTGATCGCCCTTCTGATCGCGGTTCTCGATGCCTTGGTTGCCTCCTTGGTCACCGTGCAGGTATTGATCACGACAACATCGGGGGCCTCACCCGCAGCAGCTGTCGCTACGCCGCTCGCCGCAAGCTCCTCCGACATCGAGTCGGATTCGGCCTGGTTCAACCGGCATCCGAGAGTCGTGAAAGCGACCTTCTGGGGCATCCAGGGAACCTATAGCGTTGCCGTGTGATCTTTGAATCCACCCTGCCGGACGGACGACGCCTTCTGTTCCGCCCCATCGAACCCGGCGACAAGAAGTTGCTGACCGATGGATTCAAGAGACTGTCCCCCGAGTCGCGTTACCGGCGGTTCTTCCGTTCGATCTGCTGCGATCAACCGATCAGACCGTAGTGATACATGAGCGCGGACACCGCAACGACGGGCGCGTTCTGGGTCCGGAGGATCCGGGGGCCGAGAGAGACGAGCTGAGCCCCCGCATCGGCTAGCTCCTCGGCTTCCTCTTGCGCCAGACCACCCTCGGGACCCACGACGAGCGCGATGCGGTCGACCGGACCGGATAGCGCGGTGCGCAGCGGCAGCATCGCTTCCTCCCAGAGGACGACTGCCAGGGGCTCGCGTGCCACCCGGCGGAGCAGCTCGGTCCACGACAGTCCCCCGCCGGCGCGGATCGCGAACGGATTGCGGGATTGCTTCGCGGCCGAACGTGCGATCGCCGACCAGCGCTCTTCGAGCTTGTCGATCTTCTTCGTGTCCCAGCGGACCACGGATCGCCGCGATTCGTACACCCAAACCTCGGCCGTCCCCAACTCCGCGAGTCGCTCGATGACGTCATCCACCTTCGGGCCTTTGGCCGCTCCTTGATAGACCACGATCTCGGGACGCAGCGGTCGCCGCTCGTCGCGCTCGAGGATCTCCGCGACCAAAACGTCGGCCTCTACGCGGTTGGCGCAGCAGCGTGCGACCGTTCCTTTTCCATCCGTGACGGTGAGGAGGTCCGGAGGCGAGATTCGCAGGACCCGGGTGGCGTGGTGAGACTCGTCGGCCGGAAGTCGCACCTCATTCGGCCCCCACAACTCGGGCGGAGAGAAGAACCAGGGAGCGGGGCTCACCCCGCAGCGTGTGTCACTGGAACGCTTCTTTGATCTTGTCGAACAACCCGCGCTGGCCAACACGCTCGCCGCGCAGCGTGGCTAAGCGCTCCAGGAGCTCGACCTCCTCGTTGGTCAGATCCTGCGGGGTCTCCACCTTCAGCAAGCCCACGAGCTCACCGCGTCCCCGGCCGCCGAGCCGAGGCATCCCCCGCCCTCGCAGCCGCACGACCTGGCCCGACTGGGTCCCGGGCTCGATGTCGATGGGCTCGGGCTCCTCGAGGGTGGGCATCTCCACGCCGCCCCCCAGGGCCGCAACGGTCATGGGAACGGAGACCTCGCAGGCGAGGTCGTCGCCCGCCCGTCGGAAGATCTCGTGAGGTGCCACGTTGATCGCGACGTACAGGTCGCCCGAGCGCCCGCCGCGGATCCCGGCCTCCCCCCGTCCCGTGACCCGCAGCTGCGCGCCATCATCGACACCGGGAGGCACCTGCACGGTGAGTGTGTCGTGCTCCTGGACGCGCCCACGACCCGAGCAGTTCTTGCAGGGTGAAGTGATCTCTTCACCCCGTCCGCCGCACCGCGCGCAGGGAGCCGCTGTCATCACGTTTCCGAACACCGTGCGGCGAACCTGGCGCACCTCACCGCTCCCGCCACAGTCCGAGCAGCGAGAGGGAAAGGTGCCGGGCTCGGCGCTGCTTCCCTTGCACTCCGAGCATTCCACCAACGTCGTCAGCTCGACCTCGCGCTCGACACCTGTCGCGGCTTCCTCGAGCGTGAGCTCCACCTGAGCCAGGACGTCCGCGCCCCGGGTTGGTCCTCTTCTGCCGCCACCCGGCGCCGCTCCTCCGAAGAAGGTGGAGAACAGGTCGGAGATGCCACCGAAGTCGGAGAATCCACCCGCTCCGGGCCCGCGATCGTCGCCGTAAGCGTCGTAGTTGGCGCGCTTGGTTTGATCCGAGAGCACGTCGTAAGCGCGCGTCACGTCCTTGAAGTGCTCGGCCGCTTCGGGATCCCCGGGGTTCGCATCCGGATGATATTGCCGCGCAAGCTTTCGATAGGCGCGCTTCAAGTCATCCGCAGTCGCGTCGCGAGGAACCCCGAGAACCTCGTAGTGATCAGGCATGGTGCGGGAGCTAGATCCCGAGGCCCGAGAGCATGCGTCCCAGGTTAGAGGCCACTTCATGTACGGCGGCGATCGTGCGCCGATAGTCCATACGCGTGGGCCCCACGACCCCCAGCGATCCCAGCGACTGATCTTCCGTCCCATAACTCGCCGTGACCACCGAACAGAACTGCATCTCCTCGAGCGCGTTCTCGCTACCGATGCGAACGGAGACGCTAGTCGTCGAAAGGGCGTCGGCCAGGGTCTCGAGCAGGAGACGTCGATGCTCCAGTGCGCCGATCACCTGACGAACGGTCTCCAGATCGGAGAACTTCTCTTCGTGGACGATGTTCGAGGTTCCGTCCAAGAACATCCGTTCGGCGTCGTGATGAGTGAGGTCGTCTTCGAGTGCACGCCGAACCTCGTCGACGACCACTCGGAGCTCGAGGGGGAATTTCTCACTGGCGCTCTGGATCTGAGCCGGAACCTTGTCCAGAGGCTGATCCACGATCAGCCGGTTGAGCATCTCGGCAGCTCTATCCAACTGCACCTCGTCCACGTCCTGGGGGACACCGACGATGTGGTTCTCGACCCGACCCGTGTTCGTAACCAGGACCACCATCGCCCGGCTGCCGGCGAGCGGGACGAGCTCGACGTGGCGAACCACGCTGCGTTCCAGAGCGGGGGCAAAGACGACCGCGGCATGATCGGTGATCCCCGAAAGCAAAGCTGCGGTCTGCCTCAGAGCGTCCTCGAGCTCGTAGCGGGGCTCCCCGAAGAAGCGCTGGACCTTGCGGGCCTCGCTGACGGGCAATTTGAAGGGAGGGACACCGGCGTCCACGAAGTAGCGATAACCGGCGTCGGTTGGGATCCTCCCCGCAGAGGTGTGGGGCTGGAAGATGTAGCCCGCTTCCTCTAACGCCCCCATCTCGTTGCGGACCGTGGCCGGAGATACGCCCAGCTGGTAGCGCTCGACGATGGTTTTCGAGCCCACGGGCTCGCCCGACGTCACGTAGTGGGAGACGATGGCTTTGAGAACGGACGCCCGTCTCTCTCCGAGGGTTCCTTCCTGAGCGGCCATGCCCACAGGATACCCCGGCTCCGTCAGATTTAGCACTCATCAGGCAGGAGTGCTAGCCGAGAACGCCCCCCACCGCCACCTCGTGATCGCGACTGCTGCAGATCGGACACGAGGGCAGCAGTCCGGCGACGAGGTCGCTCTCACAGGCCGGACAGCGCCCGAAGACGTCCGCCAGCGTGCGCCCGGTCATGTGATGGGTGGCACTGGTCAGCAGCTGCCCAGTCTGCGCGCAGACCAACACGACGTGGTCGTTGGCCTCGCACCTGTACTCGTCAACACCCGCGGTCGAGCCCCACCGCTCGGTGAACGTGAGCCCGCAATCCCGACAAGTCAAGTTACCGACGTAAGCCATGAAACAAGCATGGCACGCCCGGCGAACGAGCGGAGGCGGGTGGCGTGTGCGTTCGGGAGCGGGCCCTCAGGAGGCGCCGACGTCAGACTGACAGCAACGCTGCCGTCGGCGCCGGATGCGGAGGGAGGAGCGGCGCCGTTCAGGCGCCCCCGACCGTGCCCGAGCACGGACGTGCCGACGCACTCCGCAGCGGGCTCTGTCGAGTGGCTAGGTCCAGAGCCGTGCGGGCGGCTTCTTCGGGGGTGGTTACGTTGGTGATCGCGCCGCAGACCGCGACGTAGATCGGTCGTTCGAAGTTAGAGGAGTCGGCAGAGAGCGTCATTGGCCAGGAGGGTTCCCCGCTCGGTCAAGCGCAAACGGCCCCCGGCCCGCTCCAACAGACCTTGCGTCTCCAACTGGTGGAAGGTCTCGTGCCGAACGCGCAAAGCGGCTTCGCCGAAGCGGCTTGCGAATCCGCCGAGGTCGATACCCGATCGCAAGCGCAGGCCGAGCATCAACGCTTCGCCGGCGAGCGCGTCCCCGTCGAGTCTCTCGGAGCCATCGAGCGTGCTGCGACCCTCGGTCACCGCCTCTATGAAGTCGCGCGGCAGCCTGGTGGTCCACCAGCGCTCGCCGTCTTGGTGCGCGTGGGCACCGGCGCCAAAGCCCAGATAGTCACCGGCACACCAATAGAGGACGTTGTGTCGCGAAGCCCGTCCCGGTCGCGCCCAGTTGGAGACCTCGTAGCGTGTGAATCCCGCCGCCGACAGCGCCGCCTCCGCGGTCGCATGGCGCTCGGCCTGCACATCCGGGTCAACGTCTGCCACGCGACCGGTACGGACCAGGGTTGCCAACGGGGTTCCTTCTTCGACGGTCAGGGCGTAGGCGGAGACATGCTCGACGCCCGCCTCGAGGATGCCCGCCAAAGAGACGTCCCAGTCGCCGTCGGATTCCCAAGGCGAGCCGTAGATCAGGTCCGCGTTGATGTCGTCGAAACCCGCGGCCCGGGCGGCCTCGATGGCGGCGAGCGCCACCCCGGGCGGATGGGTGCGGCCCAGCCCGAGCAGCACCTTCGGCACCAGCGACTGCACGCCGATCGAGATCCGGTTGAAGCCCGACTCCCGTAGGTCTCTTAGGAAAGGCATATCGACGGTCTCCGGGTTGGCCTCGATCGTGACCTCGGCGTCGGGCGCCAGCCGCACACGGACCCGAACAGCCTCCAGGATCCGGCCCAGTTGCTCCGCGCTCAAGAGGGTCGGCGTGCCCCCGCCGAAGAAGACAGACGTGGCCGGGTGACTGTCGCCAAGCCACCCCATGATCTCGGCCACCAGGGCGTCCACATAGGCCGCGTGGCTGTCGTCGTGCCCCTCGTAGGTGTTGAAGTCGCAATAGTGACAGCGGTGCTTGCAGAAGGGGATGTGGATGTACACACCGAAGCCGGGATCCGTCACCCAGTCTCCCGAGCGATCGACGGTGGGAGCGAACAGCGTCCTCATGACTTCGGGCTCGCATCCAGATCGGCCTCCACACGCAGCGCGTCGATGAACGCGCCCTGCGGCACCTCGACGGAGCCGATCTGCTTCATCTTCTTCTTGCCCTTCTTCTGTTGTTCGAGGAGCTTGCGCTTTCGGCTGACGTCACCGCCGTAGCATTTCGCGAGAACATCCTTGCGCTTGGCCTTGACGGTTTCGCGCGCGATCACCCGCGACCCGATCGCCGCTTGGATAGGAACGTCGAACATCTGACGCGGGATCAGCTTGCGCAGGCGCTCGGTCATCGTCTTTCCGTAGTCGTAAGCCTTGTCGCGATGCACGATCGTCGAGAAAGCATCGACCGGCTGCTGGTTGAGAAGCACATCCACGCGGACGAGGTTCGATGGATGCATCCCAACAGGTTCGTAATCGAGCGATGCGTAACCCTTGGTGCGCGACTTCAGCTGGTCGAAGAAGTCAAAGATGATCTCGCCCAGAGGCATGTGATAACGGATCTCGACGCGTTCCGGCGAGAGGTAGTGCATCTCTTTGAGCTCGCCGCGACGCTCCTGACACAGCTGCATGACGGTGCCGGTGAAGTCCGAAGGCGTCACGACCATCACCGACACGAACGGCTCGTAGATGGCTTCGATCTTGCTCGGGTCGGGCATGTCGGTCGGGTTGCGCACGACCTTCTTCGTCTCGCCCATCAGCTCGACCTCGTATCCAACCGAAGGGGCCGTTGCGATGAGAGCCAGGTCGAACTCGCGCTCGAGTCGCTCGCGCACGATCTCCATGTGGAGGAGGCCCAGGAACCCGCAGCGGAAACCGAACCCCAGCGCCGTCGAAGACTCCGGCTCGAACACCAGCGCGGCGTCGTTGAGCTTGAGCTTGTCGAGGGCGTCGCGGAGCTCGGGGAAGTCGTCGCCCTCGATCGGATAGATCCCGGCGAAGACCATCGGCTTCGGCTCCCGGTAACCAGGCAATGGGTTCTCTGCGGGATGGTCGCTGGAGGTGATCGTGTCGCCGACTTTGGCGAGACTCACTTCTTTGATACCTGCGATCAGGTAGCCAACCTCGCCGGTCTCCAACGACTCCACCGCTTGCGCCTCGGGCGCCATGATCCCGATCTCGTCGGCCTCGGCCTCGAAATCGGCAACCATCAACTTGACTCCTTGACGTCGCTGGAGCCGGCCGTCGACGACTCGGATGTAGGCGACGACCCCGCGGAAGGTGTCGTAGACGGAGTCGAAGACCAGCGCCCTCAGCGGTGCCGTGGGGTCCCCCTTGGGCTGAGGCACCTTCAAGACGATCGCCTCGAGCAACTCGGGGATGCCCTCTCCGGTCTTGGCCGAGATGCGATAGATGTCGGCCGGGTCGCCACCGATCAACGAGGCAAGCTCTTCGGCGTACTTCTCCGGCTGGGCGGCGGGAAGATCGATCTTGTTCAGGACGGGGATGATCTCCAGGCCCGCGTCCACCGCCAGGTACAGGTTCGTGAGGGTCTGGGCCTCGATCCCCTGGGCCGCGTCCACCAGCAGCAGGACCCCCTCGCAGGCGGCGAGGGAACGCGAGACCTCGTAGCCGAAGTCCACGTGGCCGGGCGTGTCGATGAGGTTGATCTGGTACTCCGCGCCATCGTTGGCCTTGTAGCGCATCCGGACAGCGGCGGCCTTGATCGTGATCCCCCGCTCGCGCTCGAGGTCCATACGGTCTAAGAACTGCTCACGCATGTCGCGATCCGATACCGTCCCGGTGAGCTGCAGGAGGCGGTCCGAGAGCGTGCTCTTGCCGTGGTCGATGTGCGCGATGACCGCGATCGCCCGTTGGTGTGCCTGATCCATGGGCCCAACGTTAGCCGCCGGGCACGCCGGTCCGGTTAGAGCGTCTGCTATCCTCAGGCGTCGAATCCCCTGCTCAGGAGTCCTCTACACGCATGGCCAACATCAAGAGTCAGATCAAAAGGAACCGCCAGTCAGAGCTGGCGCGCCAGCGCAACAAGGCATACCGCTCGGCCCTCAAGACGCGTCTGAAAGCCTTCACCAGCAGCGTCGAAGCCGGGGACAAGGACGCAGCTGCCGAGGCCTACCGCGAAGCCGCCCGCAGTCTGGACAAAGCCGCCAGTAAGGGCGTGATCCACAAGAACACGGCAGCCAACAAGAAGTCTCGGCTCGCCAAGCGCCTCAACGCTTAGCTTCTCTCGGCCCTTCAGTCCACCGCTGTGATGATCCGTATCACCGCGCGCTCCAACGCTGCCTCGGCTGAAGGGAACTCCCCTTTCATCTCGATGTCGGCCTCCGACATGATCGAGATCGCCCGCACCAGCTCTTCTTCGCGATAGGACAAAGCTTGGTCGGTCACCCCCCGGGCCCGCCACTCCGGCAGCCCGAGTGCGTCTCCGACCGCCCGCGGTCCCTCTCCCGCGACCTGACGCGCCCGCAGTAAGCGCCGGAGGTGGGCGTTCAATACACCGAACAACGCCAGCGGGTCGTCGCCTTGTTCGAGCAGTCTTCTGAGGTTCGACATCGCAGCGGGCAGTCGTCTCTCCCCCACCGCGTCCGTGAACGCGAACGAGCGCGCTTCGGCCAGTCGGGGGAATGATCGACGGACCTCCTTCTGTCCGACCGAGCTTCCCTCTCCATGGGCAGAGACCAGCTGCCCCAGAGCTGAATCCAGTGGACGTAACTCCGTGCCCACCGAGTCGATCAGCGCCCATGCGGCGCGGTCGTCGATCTTGATCTTGTGTTCGCCCGCGCGCTGTCTCAACCAAGTCGCGAGCTTGCGGCCCTTGGGGGCATCCAGTGAAAGAACGGTTCCGCTCTTCTTCACGGCGGCGTCGAGCTTGGTGCGTCCGCCGGCGACCAGGACCAGAGTGGCGTCTGGTGAGGGAGCTTCGAGGTAGCGGGTAAGGGCCTCGACCTGTTCCTTCTTCAGGTCCTGGGCGTCGCTGATGATCACGAGCCGTTGACCTCCCAGCAGGGATCCCGTCCCCACCGCCTCCATCAACTCGGGGGCGGACGCCGAGGCGTGGAGCACGGTCTCGGCCAAGGGATCGAAATCGTTCTCCCTACGCAAACGATCGAGTGCTTCGTCGGTCAGGAAGGGGTCGCCGGCGAGCAGATAGCAGGCGCTCACTCGGCCCTCAGACCCATCTCGTAAATGGTTTCTTCGCCCTCGAGCAGTGAGACAGATCCCGCGCCTTCGTCCAAGAGCTCGGACCAAGCGGTCCCCATCCAAGCCTCTGCTTCTTCCTTGGAGGAGAAGCTCTGCGTTTCACGCATCCGTGTGCCCGCGTCGTCGTGAAGCCTCCAAGTGAAGTCGCTCATCGCTCCAGGCTAATGGGCGCGCCGTAGCCGCGCAGGGTCCATGCGGCAGCTGCGCATATGGGCACCGCGAGGGCAGCCCCGGTCCAGTGCGGCACCTCGAGCACCGCCCACGAGGGGGCCGAGCCCACACGCCCAACCAGGAGGATCCATGCGGCGAACGGCTCTGCAAGGCGCAGCGCGAGTCCGCCCAGCCAGGGGTGAGCGGTGCCTGCAAGAGCTCCGATCAGTCCGAACACGGTTGCCGGGCCGACGGCCGCCGCAGCCAGCAGGTTGGTGACGGGAGCAACGAGAGATGCCTGACCGAAGACGCCGATCAAGAGAGGCAGAACACCCACCTGTGCAGAGAGCGTTACGGCTAGAGGCAGGCCCACGAGGCGGGGTAACGCGACGCGACGCTCGATGCGAGAGGCCCACAGGATGATCCCCGCCGTCGCTGCCACTGAGAGATGGAGCCCTACAGAGAAAACGATCTGAGGCCGTAGCAGGATGATCGTCATCAAGGCGACGCCGAGGGCGTGCAGCGGTTCGGCTTGGCGGCCCGTCGCCAGAGCCATCAAACCGACACCTCCCATCGCCGCAGCGCGCAGCACCGACGCGTCGGGTCCCACCACGAGCACGAAGAGGAGCAGCGCGGCCACGCCCGCCCCGACCCTTGCATGGAAGCGCAAGCGGGCAACGACCACCGCTATCCCGGCCAACACGATGGCGACGTTGCTTCCTGATACGGCCAGCAGATGCGACAGACCGGCTCTCCGGAAACGCTCGATCGTGATCCGCGAAAGCCCATCGGTGTCCCCGATCGTCAATCCTCTGATCAGTCCGGCCGGCTCGGGCGCGATCCGCTCGCCTGCCCTACGCAATCCCGAGCCGATCGAGGCAGCAACCGCCGCGAGGCCCGTCGGCGGCATCGTGTTCATGCTCTCGGCTGCAACCTCGGCGTGTGCGCCTGCACGTCGTCGAGCCACGTCGAAGCGATCTGGGCCCAGAGGCAGCACCCAACCGGAGGCAGAGAAGGC
>Ga0208612_1000198_pt1 | contig 30511 bp, 38 predicted proteins | sample AntDryMetagUQ889_FD_188089 | JGI IMG/M metagenome (GOLD analysis project Ga0208612, IMG submission 188089) | Polar desert microbial communities from Antarctic Dry Valleys - UQ889 (SPAdes) | ecosystem: Environmental > Terrestrial > Soil > Desert | place: Antarctic Dry Valleys | collected 2008-12-31 | reverse complement strand
GGCCGCCGAGGTCGACGACGACATCGGCGACGACCTGCTGAGCCTCATCTTCACCGCCTGTCACCCCGTGCTCTCGACCGAGGCGCGCGTGGCGCTCACGCTCCGCCTGATCGGCGCGCTCACCACCGCGGAGGTCGCGAGCGCGTTCCTGGTCTCCGAGGCGACCGTCGCCCAGCGCGTCGTACGGGCCAAACGGACCCTGGCCGAGGCCCACGTTGCGATCGAGACGCCGAGTGGAGACGAGCGCGACGCCCGCCTGGCCTCGGTGCTCGAGGTCGTCTACTTCATCTTCAACGAGGGCTACTCGGCCACCGCCGGTGACGACTGGATGCGCCCCGCCCTGTGCGAGGACGCGCTGCGGCTGGGGCGCATCCTGGCCGAGCTGGCCCCCAGGGAGCCGGAGGTGCACGGCCTCGTCGCGCTGATGGAGATCCAGGCATCGCGCTCGCGCGCCCGGACCGGCCCGTCGGGAGAGCCCGTCCTGCTGCTCGAGCAGAACCGAGCCCGCTGGGACGGGTTGCTCATCCGGCGCGGGCTGGCGGCGCTGGAGCGCGCCAAGCGGCTCGGCGGTGCGATGGGCCCCTACGCGCTGCAGGCCGCGATCGCCGCCTGTCATGCCCGCGCCCGCACCCCGGAGGAGACCGACTGGGAGCGGATCGCGGCTCTCTACGACGCGCTGGCCGAGCTGGCGCGCTCACCCGTGGTGGAGCTGAATCGTGCGGTGGCGGTGGGGATGGCCTTCGGTCCGGCAGCGGGCCTCGACCTCGTCGACCAGCTGACCTCCGAGCCGGCGCTGGAGGCCTACCACCTGCTGCCAAGCGTCCGCGGAGACCTGCTCGCCAAGCTCGGCCGCTTCGACGAGGCTCGCGGGGAGCTGGAGCTCGCGGCCTCGCTCACGAAGAACGAGCGCGAGCGCCACCTCCTGCTCGAGCGCGCTCGCGCGTGGGCCGGCAGGTGACGGCTGATCCGATCGCCAACCGGGGATGATCCGATCAAGTGATCTTCCGCCAGATAATCCACGACGACCTGGGCTGTGCCTCCTACCTGATCGGGGACGACGAGGAGGGGGTGGCCGCCGTGGTCGATCCCCGCTTCGAGATCGATGAGTACCTCGAGCTGGCCCGCTACATGGGGGTGAGCATCGAGCACGTCCTGGAGACCCACAACCACGCCGATCACGTGTCGGGTCACGGCCGGCTGGCCGCCGCCACCGGCGCCGCCATCCACATCCACCGGGAGGCGGACGTCGGCTACGCCCACGAGCCGCTCGAGGACGGTGACGAGCTCGCGCTCGGCTCGGTGACCGTTCGTGCGCTCCACACCCCCGGCCACCGCCCCGAGCACACCGCCTTCGCGCTGATCGAGACCGCCCGGGCGGCCGAGCCGTGGGGGGTGCTCACCGGGGACACCCTGTTCGTCGGTGACGTGGCCCGCCCCGATCTGGCGATCGAGAAGTCCGCCGGCGCCCGTGCGATCTTTCACTCCCTCCACGAGAAGCTGCTCACGATGGCGCCGGAGGTCGAGATCTGGCCGGGACACCTCGGCGGATCGATGTGCGGAGGACCGGGGATGGACATGAAGGTGTCCTCCACCATCGGCTTCGAGCGCGAGCACAACCCCACCCTGGCCATCCGCGACGAGGACGAGTTCGTGGATCAGGCCCTGGCCAAGCTCGGCCCCCAACCGCCGAACTTCGAGGCGGTCGTGGCGCTCAACCAGGGTCCGCTGCTGACCGGCGGCGCCGAGCAGCTTCCGCTCGCGCCCCGGCAGGTCGAGCAGAAGCGGACCGGGGGGGCGCTGCTGGTCGACGTTCGGACCGATCAGCAGTTCGACGAAGCCCACATCCCCGAGGCGATCTGCAACCCAATCTTGCAGGCGGGCTTTGGCTCCAAGCTCGCATGGATCGCCGATCTGGAGCAGGAGATCGTGTTCATCGGCCGCGACGACGAGGACGGCCGGCGGGCCGGGCGGCTCGCGCTCGCCGTCGGCATCCGCAAGCTGGGCGGCTACCTGCACGGGGGCATGACCAGCTGGCGTCAGGAGGGGCGCCGGACGGCCGAGACCGAACGAGTCCGCATCGAGGATCTCGCACCGCGCGCGGAGGCTGATCCCGCCCTGCAGATCCTGGACGTGCGCGAGCAGGCCGAATGGGACGCGGGGCACATCCCGGGCTCGGCCTTCACGCCGTGGCACGACATCGTCGCGGTCCCCGCCGGGCTCGATGCCAAGCGGCCGATCGCCGTCCTCTGCGCCTCGGGCCAGCGCGCGGCCACTGCGGCCAGCCTGGTGCAGCGCCACGACGCCCGGGAGGTCATCCACGTGGTGGGCGGCGGGGTGCCCGCGTGGGAGCGCCTCGGCCATCCGGTCGAGGGCTCCTCCGGCGACGACTAGCGAGCGGTCCAGGCCGTGGAGCTGACCGATGTGTTGCTGGCGATCCCGTTCGGGATCGTGATCGGGCTGATAGTCGGGGCCGTCGGGGGCGGCGGCGCCATTCTCGCCCTGCCCGTGCTCGTCTACGTACTCAACGAGGGAGTCGGTCCCGCCTCCACCGCGTCGCTGATCGTGGTCGCGATCGCCGCCGGAGTCGGTGCGGGAGCCCTCGCCCGCCGGGGTCAGGTGTGCTGGCGCCTGGCGCTCACGTTCTCGGGCCCCGCCGCCCTCGCCTCCCTGGTGGGCACCGTCGGCAGCGGAGCGGTCGGGGCCAAGACGCTGATCCTCGCGTTCGTGCCCGTGATGGCAGTGGCGGCGGGGGCCACCTGGCAGCGAGCGGGCGAGAGCCACGACGCCCCGGAGGGAGAGTGCCCGCCTGCAAAGCCCGGACGAATCGTGGTGGCCGGCGCGGGGGTCGGCGTCCTGACCGGCTTCTTCGGCGTGGGCGGCGGCTTTCTCATCGTTCCCGCGCTCACGATTGGGCTGGGGCTGACGTTCCGGCGCGCCGTGGCCACTTCGCTGGTCATCATCACCCTGACGGGCCTGGTCGCCCTGGCCGGCCACCTCGTCGCCGGGGCCGTGATCGACGTGGGGGTCACCGCATCGCTTGCCGCGTCAACCGGGGCCGGCGCCCTGGTGGGCGCCTCGGTCGGTCAGCGACTGCCCCAGTCGGTGCTCGGCAAGACCTTCGCCGGGGTGGTGGCCGGCGTGGCGATCTTCCTGCTGATCGACACGCTGTTCTTCGGCGGCCCGCCCCAGCAGTAGGGCCTCTGGGCCGCTGCGACGAGCGCGAAGTCCTCGACCGCGCCCGTGGAGCCCAGCACCTTTGTGAATCGCTGGAGGCCCGGCGCCCTCTACCTGCCCCCGCGCCCGAGCGCGACAAGGTCCGCGCCGAAGCGCTGAAAGTCCGCGTCTCGGCTCAGCACCGCCAAGCGGTTGGCCTCGGCGGTCGCGGCGATGATCGCGTCGCGCACGCGGAGCCCGAGCTTGCCGCGCTTGGCCTCGGCCATGTAGCGGCCGAATACGCGGGCGGCGGGAGTGTCGAAGGGCAGCGCCTCATGACGAGCTTCGATCGCGGCGAGCCGGCGCAGCCTCAGGGCTCGCTCGTCGTCCTGCGCGGCAAGCAGTACCCCCTTGTGCAGCTCCGCCAAGCTGATCGGCGAGATCGCCGACTCGGCCGCCAGCAGCCCGTTTGCCTCGAGCTCCTCGACGCTAGGAGGGTCGATCAGCACCGAGGTGTCGACGAGCACGCGCTGCTCGCTCACAACTCGTCGAGGTAGCCCAGCTGGCCCCGGTCGGCGCGCAGTTCTGCCGCGAGCTCGAGGTCAGGCGGTAGGGCGCGCAGCTCGGCCGCGGTGACGGCGAGCGGCACGAAGCGCCGCGGGCCGTCCCGCACGGGTCGAAGGTCGGCGACCGGTTCGCCTCGAACGGTGACAGTCACCTCCCCTCCAGCGGCCACTTCCCGCAGCACCCGGCCGATGTCGTTTCTCAGCTCGCGCTGGGGGATCGTGCGAGCCATTGCTACACCGTAGCACTCGGATCCGCTAAGACCCAACCAAGGCCTTCTGGCCTGATCGGCGACTGGATGCCCATCACGCAGAGCCAGAGGATGGGTCTACGTCACGGCTTGCGCGACGGTGGCAGCGCCTGCGACGACAAGGACACCTCCGATGGCCTTCAGCAGTTGTTCCTCGGAGAGCTTCCCCGTGAGGCGCGACCCGATGATCGCCGCGGGTACCGAGGCGGCGGAGCCGATGGCCAGCAGCGTCCAGTCGACCCCCGCCGGGGCGTGGCCGATGACGCCGGCGACGCCGACGCACACGCCCACCGTGATGTTCGTTCCGACCGCACGCTCCGAGCGTTCGCCCACGTAGCGCAGCAGGGCCGGCATCCGCAGTGCGCCGAGGATCAGGCCGACGACTCCGCCGAGCAGGCCGATCATGGCCCCGGTGACGATCGCGGCCTTGTAGTCCAAGCCCTGCGCTGCCTCGTCTTGGCGTTTCGGCTTCGGCGGCGCGCGCAATAGATCCACACCGAAGTAGATGAGCGTCACGCCGATCAGCGCGAGGAGCAGGTTGCTGCTCAGCAGGCCCGAGAGGTAGCTGCCCAGGACCGCGCCCATCACCGACGGCGGAGCCATCACCGCGAAGAGCCGCCAGTTCACGCGCCCGGCCCGGATGTGGGCGATGGACGCGGCCGCAGCGGCCACACCGGAGATGCCGATGTTCGCTCCCGCTCCCGCTGACGGTGACGATGCAGCGAGCAGCACGACGGGCAGCCGGATGTTGCCCAGCACAAGGCCGACGAGGCCGCCGGCCAGGGCAACCGCGAAGCACCATGCGGCGACGGCAACCAGCTCGAGGGTCACAGAGCGGAATCAGTAGCAAGATGCCCCCGTCCGGGGCCCGGCGGCCCGGACTCGTGGTCCATTTCAGCCGTGTGCCCGTCCCTGAGTCATGCAGCTGCCAAGAGGACTGACGCAAGAGGCCGGAGGCCGGGCGACACCACGGGGGTCGCCGCTACTGGGACTCTGACGAGGGGTTGTACTCCTCGTCGGTCACGTGCTCGCCCCAGGTGACGGGGCTGCCCTCGTCGTCGGCCTCCTGCATCGCGAAGTGGGTCATGAGGCGGTCGGGCGCGGCGCCGTGCCAGTGATCCTCACCGGGTTCGAAGAACACGCGGTCGCCGGGGCGGATGGCCTCGATCGGGCCGCCGCGGCGCTGACAGCGGCCGACGCCCTCGGTGACGTAGATGGTCTGGCCGAAGGGATGGGTGTGCCATGCCGTCCGCGTGCCGGGGGTGAAGTGGACCGCGGCGGCCCCCAGCCGGGAGGACGCCGATGGTGTGGCGACGGTGTCGATGTAAACGGCGCCGGTGAACGACTCGCTTGGCCCGACGTTGGTCTCGAGGGAGCTCTTGGTGATCTGCATGTCCTTCTCCTTGCTTGGGGTTCTACTAGGCGCCCGCGGAGGAGCTCCGCGACGGGATGGGTCTGGTCGTCGCCGGTCGCGCGGGTTGGCGGTCGCAGGGTTGCGCATCTTGCTGAGCCGGGTGATCGGGCAGCGCGCAAGCGGAACGCTCGACCGCTACGGCCGCCTGTCCCCCGGCTTCGAGGAAGAGGCCGCGGACCTGCTCGACGCCTATCTTGAGCGCCAAACCGCGAGGGGGTCACAGGCCCTTTCAGCGGAGGGGGAGGGATTCGAACCCTCGGTACGTCGAAGACGCACAACGGTTTTCGAGACCGCCCCGTTCAACCACTCCGGCACCCCTCCTGGGTCAGGCGGAGCAGGCAAGCCTAGACATCCGGTCAGCCCGTAGGGTGCCGGGCCATGACCGCGCTCGACAACCACACCGTGGTCATGTCCGGCGGCAGCCGGGGGATCGGCCTGGCCATCGCCACGAAGGCCGCGGCCGAGGGCGCCAACGTGGCGATCATCGCCAAGACCGATCAGCCCCACCCCAAGCTGGAAGGAACGATCCATACCGCGGCGGCCGAGATCGAGGAGGCCGGCGGCCAGGCCCTCCCGATCCTCGGCGACGTGCGCGACGAGGCCTCGGTGCAGGAGGCTGTGGAGAAGACCGTCGAGCGCTTCGGTGGCATCGACATCGTGGTGAACAACGCCAGCGCGATCAACCTCGCCCCCATGCGCGACCTCGAGGTCAAGCGCCTGGACCTGATGCTGGACATCAACCTGCGCGGCACGTTTGTGCTCACCCGCGCTGCTCTGCCCCATCTGCGCGAGTCCGACCACGCCCACGTGCTCTCGCTGTCGCCTCCCATCTCGGCCGACCCCAAGTGGCTGCGGGGCCACTCCGCCTACACGGTGGCCAAGTACGGCATGACGATGGTGACCCTGGGCGTGGCCGCCGACGAGGCCGAGGCCGGCATCGGCGCGAACACCTTGTGGCCGCGCACCCTGATCGCCACGGCGGCGGTGCAGAACCTGCTGGGTGGCGAGGAGGCCATGCGCCGCGCGCGCACACCGGAGATCTACGCCGACTCCGCCCTGGCCATCCTGCGCCGCGACCCGCGCGAGTGCACGGGACACTCGTTCATCGACGACGAGGTGCTGGCCGAGGAGGGAATCACGGACCTGTCGAAGTACAGCGCCGTGGCCGACGCCGACCTGCAGCTCGACCTCTTCTTGGACGGCTGGCGGGAGTAGTCGCCGATCTGCAGGCGGGGGCCGGCCTGGCGGGAGCCCGCAGGATCTGCAGGCGGGGGCGCCGCCGCCGGCAGTCCGCCGCAGGATCTACAGGCGGGGCCGGCCCGGCGGCAGCCCGCCGAGCGCCAAGGCCAGCACCGCCGCCAGGCGCGCCACCACCTCATGCGGCCTGGTCCGAATCCGCCTGCCGGTGAAGCGCAGCACCTCGATGCCGCCCGCCTTGAAGTCCGTGTCCACGAGACGATCGCTCTCGAACGAGGACGGAGAGCCGTGTGCCGAAGGCGTCCACCTCCACGGCCACGCGGGCCTGCGGCCACCAGAGATCGAGCTCCTTGCCGTGGACGACCACATTCGCCTCGGGCTCGGGCAGTCCGGCCTGACGGACGAGCGAGTACATGAGACGCTCGTTGGACGACCGCGAGAGGGGAGGTACGGAGTCGCGCCCGGCCACCTCGCGGAGCCGCGCGAGCCCGGAGCGGCGCGGGGAGGTCTCCACCGCCTGCCGGAGGCGGTCCTCATTGACCAGGCGCCTGGAGACCGCGAGCGCCCAGGCCGCTTCCAGCTCATCCGGGGCCACAGCGGCGGCCAGGTCGAGCAGCGTGTCCGCCGGAGAGGTGAGGGGGATGCCCTGACGCCACCTGAGCTCGCGGGGCGCCAGCTCCGCTGGACGATGGATTCGAACCCCTTCCCGGTTGCCCGGATTCGAGCCGTCGACCATCACCACGTGCACGGACGAGACCAGCCGGTCGATCATCCCCCACAGCCAGGCGGCCGTCGCGTGGCCGGCCGCCGACCCGGGCGAGCAGGAGAGCACGGCGGCGAGGATGCGGGCGTGGTCGGTGGGTCGAGTGCCGGTCACCAGGAACACCCCGGGCTGGAGCACCCGCCAATGGCCCCGGCTGCAACGTCCCCCGACGGCCGTACGTCCCAGTCCGCACGCCCGGCTCTGCGCCACCGTGATCACGCCGTGCTGGCGCTCGGCCACCCAGTTCGCCGCCGCATCGCCCGGGCCCGCCACGTGCACTGCACGGCAGGCAAGGTCGTGGCCGCGCTGCGTGACGTCAGAGAGCCGGTTCGCGTGCACTGGACGGCAGGGAACGCCGGCGGAGCGTTGCGTGACGTCAGATGCTCGTCGGCGGGCTGCCATCATCCGCTCAAGGCCCCGAGCGCTGAGATTCGCCCCCGAGCACAGAGATTCGCCCCCGCCAGGCTCACCTCTAGCCCCGGCAAGCCGAGGACGCGCGCCACCCAGCCGCCCCAGCCCTACCGCCGAGACGCGAAGAACGCCCGCAACAGCGCCGCGGACTCCTCGGCCAGCAGCCCGCCCGCCACGTCGGGACGGTGGTTCAGCCGGGGCTCGGAGAGCACGTCGAGGACGCTTCCCGCCGCGCCCGTCTTGGGATCGCTTGCCCCGTAGACCGCGCGCGGCACCCGGGCCAGCACGATCGCCCCCGCGCACATGGCGCACGGCTCCAGCGTCACGTAGATGACCGTGTCGTCCAGGCGCCAGGAGTCCAGGCGCTGGGAAGCCTCGCGCAGCGCGAGCACCTCGGCGTGGGCGGTGGGGTCACCGCGCAGCTCGCGCTCGTTGCGGGCGGCGGCCACGACTTCCCCCGCCGCCACGATCACGCAGCCCACCGGCACGTCATCGTGCTCGAGGGCCCGATCGGCCTCGCGCAGGGCCAGCCGCATGAAGTACTCGTCGCGCGGGAAGAAGGAGGTGGTCACCCGCCCGCCACCCGTGAAGCCGTGGTCACCGGCCCGCCACCCGTGACGCCGTAGTCACCCGCCCGCCACCAGCGGGCGACCGGCTCGCCGCGACGCGGCCTGGGCCAGGCCGGTGAGGCCGGCCCAACCGGCCAGGCGCACCCCGGCCGCCCCGACCGACAGAGGACTCAGGCCGTCCCGCAGGGTGCCCGATTCGATCAACTCCCGGTACCAGTCGATCGTGTGCGACAAGGTGGCGTCCAGCGGCCGGGTGCGGTAGCCCAGCTCGCCCCTGGCCTTCCTGGACGAGTAGCTCCAGTTCAGGCCCATCAGGGCGATGCCCTCGGAGGCGATCGGGGTGGGTAGGTGCAGGGCCTCGGCGCAGCGGGCTACCGGTCCGAGCGCCGGCGGCAGCACGGCCACGGGATGGTGAACCCCCGAGAGCTCGGCCAAGCGGTCGACCAGCGCCACCCAGCCGCTGTCGTGGCCGCCCAGCACATAGCGCTCGCCCGGGCGGCCGCGCTCGGCCGCGCGCAGGTGGCCGCGGGCCACGTCGCGGACGTCGCAGTAGTCCGATCGTCCGTCGACGACCGCGGGGAGACGGCCGCGGAGATAGTTGCCGATCACGCGGGTGGAGGTCTCGCCCGGCTGGGTCCGGTCGACCGGCACTCCCAGCACGTAGGTGGGGTTCACCACCACCACCTCGACCCCCAGCCGGGCGGCGGCGGCCAGCGCCTCGAGCTCGCCCTCGTGCTTGGAGTCGGGATAGGCGAGGCCGAGGCCTCCGCCCCGGTAGAGATCCTCCTCTGTGCCGATCCGGTCGGAATCGACCGGTCCGAGTGCCGCCACGCTGGACGTGACCACCACCCGCCCCACCCCTTCGGCGGCCGCCGCCTCCACGGCGCGCCGGGGCCCCAGGGCGTTGATCCGCCAGACCCGGTCGGCGGGCCGCGAGCCCACGAACCCGGCCACGTGGAAGAGCACCTCGCACCCGCGCACCGCCCGTCGCAGGGCGGCGCGGTCGAACAGGTCGGCGGCCACCGGCTCGTACCTGCTCGAGCCCAGACGCGCCAACCTGCGTTCGTCCCGGAAGGCGACCCGGACCTCGTGCCCGGCCTCGGCCAACTCTCGCACCACGTGGCTCCCCAAGAAGCCCGTCCCCCCGGTAACGCAGGCTCTCATATGTCGTACCGGTTACGCCGAGGGAGTACGAGGAACTTCTGGGCCTTGGGAGTGTTCTGGCCCTCGTACACTGCGACCGAGACCGTAACCGATGGCCCGATCCCCCCTCCCACACCAAGCGCTCCCCCTCCTCGCCCTCGTCGGCCTCGCGCTGGCTCTGCCTGTAGGGGCCTCGGCATCGCCCGGGCGCTCCTATGTGCCTGGAGAGGTGCTCGTCAAGTACAAGGGCGGCACGTCGACCAGGGCGCAGGCGAGCGCGGCCAGTGCCGTCGGCACCGGCGGCGCCGTCGGTCCGCCCGCCGCCTCCAAGCGACTCGAGCTGCGGGCGGGCACATCGGTCGCCGGCGCCGTGCACAAGCTCCGTCGTGATCCGCGCGTGGAGTACGCGGTGCCCAACTACATCGCCCACGCCAGTGGCCTTATTCCCGACGACCCGGCCTTCCGGCTCCAGTGGAACCTCAGCGGCGCCAACGGAATCAACATGCCGGACGCCTGGAACCTGGCGAAGGCCCGGCGCGGACCGGGGGGCAAGGGCGTGACCGTGGCCGTGCTGGACACCGGCGTGGCCTACCAGCGCTACAAGCGCTTCCGCCGCGCCCCCGACCTGCAGCGCTTCGCGAAGGGCTATGACTTCATGGACGGGGACAGCCACCCCAACGACGACAACGGCCACGGGACACACGTGGCGGGCACGATCGCCCAGACCACCGGCAACAAGGTGGGCACCGCGGGAATCGCCTACCGGGCCAAGATCATGCCCGTGCGGGTGCTCAACGAGAGGGGCGAGGGCGACACCGTGGCGATAGCCCAGGGCATCCGCTACGCCGCCCGCCGCGGCGCCGATGTGATCAACCTGAGCCTCGAGTTCAAGCCGTCCGTGAGGGCGGCGGAGATCCCGAACATCATCAGCGCCCTGCGCTACGCGCGTCGTCGGGGCACGGTGGTGGTGGCGGCGGCCGGCAACACGGCAGGGGCCTCGGTGGCCTACCCGGCCCGCGCGCCCACGGTGATAGGCGTGTCGGCCACCACGATCCGGGGCTGCCTGGCCGACTACTCGAACTCGGGCCTCGACGCGGACCTGGCCGCGCCGGGAGGCGGCTACGACGCTGCCTTGTCGGACAACCCCTACGACGCCAAGGCGTGCCAGCCCGACCTGAAGGGGGCTTCCATCTACCAGCAGACCTTCACCTCGAGCGTACGCTCCTTTGGCCTCCCCGGCGAGTACATGGGCACTTCGCAGGCGTCCCCCCACGTATCGGGGGTGGCCGCGCTCCTGATCGCGACCAAGCGGCTGGGGCGCAACCCCAGCCCGCGGGCGATCGAAAGCCGCCTGAAGGAGACCGCGCGGGACATCGGCGCTCCGGGCCGCGACAGCCACTACGGCTACGGGCTCCTCGACGCCCGAGCAGCGCTGCGGTAAGTCGTCCTACGGCAAAGCGGGTCAGGTTGTGCGGATGATCATCACGCTGCACGGCGCGTGATGGGAGACCTTGTTGGGCACCGATCCCAATAGGAAGCGCTTGGCGCCTGTCATGCCCTTGTTGCCGACCACGATCAGGTCGGCGTCCTTCTCCTCGGCCACGTCCAGGATCGCGTCGGCAGGATCGCCCTCGCGGGCCAGCGTCTCCACGGCGATCCCCGCCTCGGTCACCGTAGCCGCACTCTGCGCCAAGGTCGACTCCACGTCCTCGCGCGGGTTGACCATCCACTGGAGGTCGTCGGGGATCTGCTGGCGCTCGTCGCGCAACCGGCCCTCGGGGACGGGCTCATACGCGCTGACCAGGTACACCTTGGCGCCCACGCTGCGGGCCAGCTCGGTGGCTTGGCTCACGGCCTCCGAAGCGGTGGCCGAGCCGTCGGTTCCGACCACGATCGATCCGAACATCCTTCTCCTCTTGGACGCCTTCGGGAAGACCGGATACTAGCCCTGCCCGCCAAACGGGCGTGACCACAGAGCCCGGCGCGACCCCGGGGCCGCTACCTGCGCGGCGGCTACCTGCGCGGCGGGTAGTCGCGGTCGCGATAGGCGCGGTCGTCGCGACCCGCGAAGGCCAGTGCGAGTGACGCCAGCAGGCCGATCACGCCGGCCACCATGAGGATGGTGCCCACCGTGGGGATGTCGATCCCCGAGATTCCGTCGGTCACCGCGTAGCGCAGGATGGCCCCCAAGGCCATCAGGAAGATCGAGATTCCGATTGTCATGATGGGATTGTGCCTCGTTTCTACATCTACATGCAGGTTGTGATCGTGATCTGCGTGCTGGCGTCGATGGCGATCGCCATCGTCAAGCTCTCGTAGCCGGCCCGGACCTGAAGCTCGCCGGCGGTCGCGGGCTGCGCCAACGCTCCCTCATTCGCCCGTTGTCGCCCTGAGTCCTCCCAGGCGGCTTCAAGCGCCAAACAGCGTGAGGTCGGGCTCGCGCTCGCCCTTCACCACCAGCGGATCGACCTCCACGCACGCGATCCCGCGCGACTCGGCCAGCACCCGAGCCTGGGGCTTGATCTGCGTCGCCGCCAGCACCCCGCGACAGAGGGCGAACCCGGACTCGGCGGCGAGCCGCTCGAGGTAGCGGGTGAGCTGCTCCACGGCGTCGATGGTGGCCACGCGCTTGATCTCGACCGCCACCCAGCGGTCCTCGGCGTCACGGCACATGAGGTCGACGGGCCCGATGTCGGTGGGCCACTCGCGGCGGACCAGCCGGAAGCCCTCGCCGCAGTGCTCGGGGGCGGCGGCCAGCAGCTCCTGCAGCTCCTTCTCGACTCCCTCCTTCTCCAGGGCCGCGGCCTCGCCCATGTCGTGAGTCACGTCCGAGATCACCTCCGCCACCGCGATCTCCAGCCGGTCTTCGGTGGCCCCGGCCCGCTTTCGCACCACGATGCGGCCGGGCTGCTCGTCGGCCGTGGCATCCGGGCAGGGCGTTGCCCTGCCCGGATGGAATTCGATAACGGTGGGTGGGGTCATCCAGTTCTGGGGCTTGAAGCCGCCCGTGTCGGCGTGCACCATCACCGAGCCGTCCGACTTGATCATCAGCAGGCGCAGCGCTTCCGGCAGAAGCGCGGTCAGGCGTCCGCTGTAGCGGACCTCGCAGCGGGCGACGATCAGGCGCACGTGCACGAGGCTAGGAGTGAAGCCGGACGAAGCATGCGATCGGCTACGTTGCCTGGCATGGGCACGCGCGGCAAGCTGCTGATCGCCTCCCCGCAGCTGAGCGACTACTTCCACCGCACCGTGGTGCTGGTGGTCGAGCACAGCGAGGAGGGCGCTATGGGGCTGGTTCTCAACCGGCCCACCGAGTCCGAGGTGGTCGAGGTCGTGCCTTCCCTGTCCGGAATGGTGGACCGGGACGAGCGGGTGCATGAGGGCGGCCCCGTCCAGCCCGACTCGGTGATCGTGCTGGGCGACTTCAAGCAGCCCGACCAGGCCGGGGCGCAGCTGAAGGGAACGCTCGGCCTGCTGGATCCGGACAAGCCGGAGGCCGACATGCGCCGGGCCCGGGTCTTCGCGGGCTACGCCGGCTGGGGGCCGGGCCAGCTGGACATGGAGCTGGAGGCCGAGGCGTGGATCGTGGAGGACGCGGCGATCGACGACCCCTTCGCGGAGGACGACCTGTGGCGCAGCGCCCTGGCCAGGAAGGGCGGGGAGTACGCCCTTCTCGCCTCGATGCCGGCCGATCCGAGCCTCAACTGAGGCGGTACCGTCCGGGCATGGAACCCTTTCGCGCGCTGATCGCGGGCGGTGGAGTGGCGGCCATCGAGGGCCTGTTGCGCCTGCGCCGGCTGGCCCCGGACATCGCTCCCCTTCGACGCGCTGCTCGTGGCGGTCGGCGGCGAGATGGTCCCGGCGTTCACCCACGCGCGGACCTACCGCGACGCGGAGGCCGACGACATCTTTGGCGGCGTGGTCCAAGACATCGAGGGGGGCTACTCCAAGAGCGTCGCATTCCTCGCCCCCGATGGGCCGGCCTGGCCGCTGCCCCTTTACGAGCTGGCGCTCATGACCGCCAAGCGGGCCGAGGGGATGGGAGCGTCCGTCGAGTTGTGCGTGGTCACGCCCGAGCCCGCCCCCCTGGCCAGCTTCGGCGGCGCGGCCGGCGAGGCCGTGGTCGAGCTGCTGGACCAGGCCGGCGTCACGGTGTACGCCTCCGCCCAGGCGCAGGTTCCGGCGGCTCGCCACCTGCTGGTGCAGCCGCACGGCGTCGAGCTGACTCCGGACAGCATGATCGCCATGCCGCGTGTGCAGGGCCGCGCAGTCCGCGGCCTTCCCGGTGGCGCCCAGGGCTTCATCCCGATCGACGACCACTGTGCGGTTCCGGGCACCGGCGGACACGTGTACGCCGCCGGTGACGCCACCGCCTTCCCGGTCAAGCACGGGGGGCTCGGCGCCCAGCAGGCCGATACCGCCGCGGCAGCCATCGCCCGCAGCTCCGGCGCCGACGTGGAGGCCGCTCCCTACCGGCCGGTGCTCCGCGGGATGCTCCTCACCGGTGGCAAGCCGCTCTTCCTCAGCGCCCGGGTGGTCGGCGGCCGGGGCTTCGAGTCCGAGGTGTCGACCGAGCCGCTGTGGGAGCCCGTGGAGAAGGTCAGCGCGGAGGAATTGACCGCCTACCTGAGGGCCCAGGACTAGCTCAGCCGGCGGTCAGGCCAACGGGGCAGCTCACGCCTGTTCCCCCCAGGCCACAGTACCCGTTCGGCACCTTGGCCAGGTACTGCTGGTGATAGTCCTCGGCGTAGAAGAACTCGCCCGCCGGGCCGATCTCAGTGGTGATCGGAGCGTTGTGGCCGGCCGCCTCCAGTGCTTGGGCGTAGGCCTGGCGAGAGGACTCGGCCGCTTCGGCCTGGACGTCGGTGGTGGTGTAGATGGCCGAGCGGTACTGGGTCCCGACGTCGTTGCCCTGGCGCATGCCCGCGGTGGGATCGTGACCCTCCCAGAAGGTGCGCAGCAGCTCCTCGAAGGAGATCTCGCCCGGGCGGAAGACCGCGAGCACCACCTCGTTCTGCCCGGTGCGGCCCGAGCACACCTCCTCGTAGGTGGGGTTGGGCGTGTAGCCGCCGGCGTAGCCGACCGCAGTGGTGTACATCCCGGGGAGCTGCCAGAAGGCGCGCTCGGCGCCCCAGAAGCAGCCCATGCCCACGATCACGCGCTCGCTGTCCTCGGGAAACGGCGGGGCCATCGCCGTGCCGAGCACGGCGTGATCGCCGGGGGAGACGATGGCCGAGCTGCGCCCGGCCAGCGCGTCGGCGGCAGCGGGCATCTCGGTCTTGTGGCGGGTCAGGAACTCGAACACTGTGGGCCTCCCGTGGATCTCCTACCGGTTGGGTCTACACCGAGGGTAGAGGGTGCTCGATCAGGATCCGCCGCTGTCATCGGGTCGTAAGACCAGCAGCGCGATGTCGTCGCGAGCCCGGGCGGGGCCTGCGGCCACCAACTCGCGCTGCACGAGCTCCACGGTGTCGGCGGCGCTCCCCGGTCCCCCGTCCTCGAGCAGCGTTGCGAAGGCGTCCTCGGTCAGCTCGCGTGCCCGATCGGCGTCCAGGATTCCGTCGGTGTAGAGCACCAGGCGCTCACCCTGGGCCAGCTCCACGTGCTCCTGCTTCAGGTCGGGCTGCTCCCATACCCCAAGGACCATGCCATGGCCGCCCGCCACCCGGCTGACCTTGCCGTCGGCTGCGATCCGCAGGGGCGGCAGGTGTCCGGCCACGCAGACCTTCAGCGAGGCTCCACCTCCCCGAAGTGGCTCGACGAACATGCACACCGCCGACACGAAGCGCAGGTCCTCGCGCTGGCGCAGGAGCGCCTCGTTGAGCCGGGCCAGCAGCCCACAGGGATGGGCGCCGTCGCGGATGGCCGCTGCGCGCAGCGTGTAGCGCGCCAGCGCCGTGACCGCCGCCGCCTCGGCGCCCTTGCCGCAGACGTCGCCCATCACCACCATCCAGCACGTGTCGTTGATCGGGAAGACGTCGTAGAAGTCGCCCCCGATCTCCTGCCCGCTGCCCGCCGGGCGAAAGGCCGAGGCCAGGTCGAGCCCGGGCACCGGGGGAAGCGCCTCGGGCATCAGGCTGACCTGGAGCTGCGTGGCGATCCGGTGCTCGGAGGCCAGCTCGCGCTCCAGCCTGCGACGGGCCCTGACGTCGGCCGTGGTCTCGTACCCGACGTTCAGCACCCCGGCCGGCTGACCGCCGGAGCCCGGTACCGGCACGGTGAAGAAGGTGTAGTAGCGGTGGCCCTCCCAGGCCTCGGGCGCCGTCGAGGCGATCGGGACGTCGTGGACCTCTATCGGCTCGCCGCCCTGCAGGACCGTCGCTCGCAGCTCGTCTGCCGTAGCGCCCGCCGCCGGGAAGAGCTCCTCGATCGTGTGTCCGATCGGATCCACCCCGGCGGGCAGGAAGCCCCTCGCCTCGTCGTTCATGTAGCGAAACCGCAGCTCCTCACCCCACATCACGGTCAGCGCAGCGGGGGCCTGGGTGAGCACCTCGCGCAGGATGTTGCGCTCGAGCTCGAGCTCCTCGGCCAGGCTGTCCACGGGAAGGGCCACGGATGAAAAGCTACCTCGGCCACCCGTTTGTCCGCTCGGCCCCGTGGGTAGCGGAGTTCGGATGCGACACCCACAGGTCGATCCGTGGCCCGTCTGAGGAGGGTCGACTGCGCGGCGCCGGGCATCGCCCGCCGCCGCCGGGGACGGGGCTTCGAGTACCGGGACGAGCACGGCGAGCGGATCGCGGATCCCGAGGTGGTGGCCCGGATCCAGGCTCTGGCCATCCCGCCCGCCTGGAAGGACGTCTGGGTCTGCGCCTACCCCATGGGCCACATCCAGGCCACCGGCACGGATGCCGCCGGGCGCAAGCAGTACCGCTATCACGACCAGTGGCGACAGCGACGAGATGCGGAGAAGTTCGACGAGATGATCGGCTTCGCGCGCAGCCTGCCCCGGCTGCGCAAGCGGGTGGCCCGCGACCTGGGCGGCGACGATCTGGGCGACCAGCGGGTACTGGCCTGCGCCACCCGCCTGCTGGACCGCGGCTTCTTTCGCGTGGGCTCGGAGGGCTACGCCGCGGACAACGACACCTACGGGCTGGCCACCATCCGCAAGCAGCACGTGACGATCAGCGGCGACACCATGGTCTTCGACTATGCGGCCAAGGGCAAGAAGCGCCGCGTCCAGCGCCTGAGCGACCCCGAGGTCGTGGGAATCGTCGACAGCCTCAAGCGCCGCCGCTCCGGCGGCGACGAGCTGCTGGCCTACAAGCGCGGCCGGCGCTGGGTGGACGTCAAGTCCGCCGACGTGAACGCCTACCTCAAGGACGCCACCGGCGGCGAGTTCTCGGCCAAGGACTTCCGCACCTGGAACGCGACGGTCCTGGCCGCGCTCGCACTGGCCGCCTCGGGGCCCGCCGCGACCGGCTCGAAGACCGCCCGCAAGCGGGCCCAGAAGCGCGCGGTCGACGAGGTCTCCCGCTATCTGGGCAACACACCCGCGGTGTGTCGCGCCTCCTACATCGATCCCCGGGTCTTCGACCGCTTCGACGGAGGCCTGACCATCGGCGGGGTGTTCCCCGCCCTCGTGGAGGGAGAGGGGGGCTGGCCCGAGATCCAGCCCGAAATCGAGCAGGGCGTCCTGGACCTGATCCACGAGGATGAGGAGTCCGGGCGCCTGGAGAAGGTGGCGTAGGAGATCCTGGGTGTTGTGCGGTGCTACTCGGCCCTGGCGTCGTTCAGCTGATTCAGGGCCCGCCGCAGGAGGCGCGATACGTGCATCTGGGAGACACCGATCCGGTTGGCGATCTCCGATTGGGTCAGGTCGTCGATGAAGCGCAGCTTGAGGATCTGCTGCTCGCGCTCGGGGAGCGCCTTAAAGGCCGGGGCGATCGCCTGGCCCAGCTCCACCACCTCGTAGCTGCCGTCCTCGGACCCGAGCGTGTCCCCCAACGTGCGCTCGCCCTCTCCCTCCACGCCCGGCTGGGGAGCGTCGAGGGCGGCCGGCGAGTAGGCGCTCGCGGCATCGAGGGCCTCGAGCACCTGCTCCAGGGAAAGACCGGTGTGCTCGGCGAGGTCCTTGGGTGTGGGCGAGCGTCCCAGATGCCCGCCGAGGCTCTCGCTGGCCTGGTTGACGATCAGCACGCGCTCCTGCACCGACCGCGGCACGTGCAGGCCCCACCCCTTGTCGCGAAAGTGGCGCTTGAGCTCGCCCATGATGTTGGGCACCGCGTAGCGCACGAAGGGCCCGCGGTCGAGGTCGAAGCGATCGATGGCCTTCAGCAGACCGAGGTAGGCCACCTGCTCGAGGTCGTCGAGCGACTCACCCGTGTGGCGGTAGCGGCCCGCCAGGCGCCGGGCCAGCGGCATGAAGCGGCGAGCCATCTCGTCGCGCGCGGCCACGTCCCCCTTCGCGTAGCGTAGGAGCAGATCCTCCTCGGACGCGGCGGGTGTGATCTCGGGCGAGGACATCTCGTACGTCTACGGCGCACACCAGCCACGAGGCACACAAAGCGTACCCGTGCGCCCAGCGTGTACGAGCCGTCGACGGCCGAGACGACGCTACCAGGGTACGACCAGGCGCCCCACCGGGTCCGTCTCGGGCGGAACCTCCGGAGGGTCGATCTGCGGCTCCACCGGGGGACTGGGCTCGGGCACGCTCGGGCCATCGGGGTCCGGCCCGGGCGGATCGATCGGCGAGTCGGGGATCTCGGGCCCGACGGGCTCGGGATCGGGGCCCACCGGGGGCTGGGGCTCGGGCACTTCCAACGTAGGCATTCCCATATCCGGGAGCTACCCCCGCGGTCCGCGCACAAACGCCGGCCGGGGTTTCGCGCAGCGGCACCGGGGTAGCAGGTGATCGCTGTGGCACTGGTGGCGATCCTCGACATCGACGGGACCCTGGTGGACACCAACTACCACCACGCGATCGCCTGGTACCGCGCCTTTCGCGAGCACGACGTGACGCTGCCCATCTGGCGCGTGCACCGCGCCATCGGGATGGGCGGCGACCAGCTCGTGGGCGCCCTGGCGGGCGACGACTTCGAGGACCAGCACGGTGATGACGTCCGCGCGTCCGAGAAGGATCTCTACCGCGAGCTCATCGACGAGGTGGCTCCCCTGCCTGGCGCCATCGATCTGGTCCACCGCCTGGACGAGCTGGGCCACTCGGTGGTGCTGGCCAGCTCCGCCAAGGAGGACGAGGTCGAGCACTACCTCGACTTGCTCGGCGTACGCGACGTGGCCGACGCCTGGACCAGCTCCCAGGACGTGGAGCAGACCAAGCCCGCCCCGGACCTGGTGCAGTCAGCGCTGGAGAAGTCAGAGCAGCGAGACGACGGCGCCGTGATGCTCGGCGACTCGGTCTACGACTGCCAGGCCGCCGCGAGGGCCGACGTGCCCTCGCTCGGCGTGCTGACCGGCGGCTTCTCCCGGGAGGAGCTCGAGGAGGCGGGGGCCAAGGCGGTGTACGAGTCGCCGGCGGAGATCCTCGACGGCCTCGAGGACACCCCCTTCGCCTGAGGCTGCCGGCTAGGCCCGGCGTGCTAGCCAGGCGTCGGGCTGCCGTTCTAGTCGACAGAGACTGCCGTTCCCGGAGCCGGACGCGTCCGCCGTTTACGGAATGGGCATGGATGCCCATTCCGTCGAAAGCATCTGCCGTTTACGAGATGGGCATGGATGCCCATCTCGTCGAAGGCATATATCAGTCCTGGCCGGCGTTGGCGGGATTGCCCGTGGCCTGCTGGGAGCCCTTCTCCTCGCCGGCAGCACCGGCGTTCTCCTCGGCTTCCTTGCGGGCGACTCCGCCAGAGTCGTCCTCGGGCACCTGGTCCGCGGGGCCCTCCTCGGGCAGCTGGTCGGATTCCTCTCCCTGGCCTTCGCTCATCATGCCTCGTGCTCCTCTTCTGTCTCGGTGTCCTGGGCGTTGTCGGCGTCGCCGTAGACCGCGGTGGACTGGTCGGACTCCACCTCGGGGGTGAAGCGGTCCCGCTCGGGGCTCCCTCCCGGGTCCTCGTGCGACGCGTTTCGCTCCAGCTGCTCCTCGGCCAGCTCGAAGCCCTCGGCCTCGCCCTCGCCGCTCTCCACGCGCGGGCGCTCGGCCGGATCGATATCCGGATCCGGAGTGGGGCCCCCGATTCCGGCGGCTTCCCGCGCCGCCTCTTGCGCCTCCTCCTCGGCGCGTATCTGTCCTTCGCCGCGCTCGGTCATCGTGGGCTCTCGAGCCCGCGCTTGAAGCCCTCGAACAGGCGCCGATGTCCCTCCTCGTCGCGCAGAATGGCGATCACCATGTCCTCGGTCACCGGATCGGTGTCCGCGCAGAACTCGATGACCTTGTTGTAGTGCTCGATGGCCCCGGTCTCGGCGGCGATGACTCCGTCGACCACGTGGGCGATGTCGAGCTGGTCCTCCGGGGGCTGCAGGAAGGTCTGGCTCGCGCTGAACTCCTGAGAGCCCGGCACGACCCCGTAGAGCTCCTTGATCCTGGCCGCGAACTGCTGCGCGTGACCCAGCTCCTCCTGGATGTCCTCGTCAAGGCTCTCCGCGATCTCGCGTGCCAGGAGCCCGTCGGGGTTGACCGAGTTGGCGATGTAGCTCATCACCGTCTCGATCTCCATCCAGTAGGCCTCCTTGAGCATCTCGAGGATCTTCTCGCGGTCCTCGCGGGCGCTTTCGCTGAGGATGCCGTCGCTGCTGGTCGTAGTAGCCATCTGTCCGTTCCTTTCTCGGTAGTTCAGTTGTCTAGGCCGCGCCGAAAGCCCCGCACTCGGCGAGGCGCTGCAGCGCCTGGGCCTCGATCTTTCGCACGCCCTCCGACGACAGGCCCAGCCGCCTCCCCGCCTCGCGGAGGGGCTTGGGCTCACCGCCGTCGAGGCCGAAGCGCATGCCGATCACCTGGCGCTCGCGCTCGGGCAGATCCAGCACGGCTCCGCGCACGGCGTCGCTCTCCATCTGGTCGCCGACCTGCTCGTCGGGGCCCTGGGCGTCGCTGGGCAACAGCTCCCCCAGGCTGCTGGACCCCTCGTCCCCGACGGGTCGCTCGAGGGACGTGGATGCGCGCGGCGCCTCCAGCACCTCCCGCACCTGTCGCGGCTCGAGCTCGGCGGCCACGGCCAGCTCCTCGTAGGTGGGCTCGCGCCCCAGCTCGGTGGCCAGGGGACCCTCGACGCGGGCGATCCGCCGTTCGTGCTGGCCGATGTGCACCGGCACCCGGATGGTGCGGGCCTTGTTGGCCAGGCCGCGCTGAATCGCCTGGCGGATCCAGAAGGTGGCGTAGGTGGAGAACTTGAAGCCCTTGCGGTAGTCGAACTTCTCCGCCGCCCGGATGAGGCCGAGCATGCCCTCCTGGATCAGGTCGCTCAACGGAAGCTCATGACCCTGGTAGCGCTTGGCCACCGAGACCACCAGCCGCAGGTTGGAGTTGATCATCCGCTCCTTGGCGGACAGGTCACCCTGCTCCACCCGCCGCGCCAGATCCCCCTCCTCCTGCTTGGTCAGCAGGGGATAGCGCCTGATGTCGCGCATGAAGAGGTCCAACGCCTCGCCCGTCTCGGCCGCCGCATCCATGCTCTTGTCCTTCCCACGCAGGACGGGGCCAAACCGTGAATCGCGCCCGTATCGGTGCATATCCCGGCCTGACGGGTAAGAGGGGGGCCAATGGCCACGCGACCCGAGCCCGGCGTCCGGGACCCCGCCGGAGCCAACGGGCCGGGGCGGCTCGGGGGCCGGAGGTGGATAGCCACGCTCAAGCGCACCATCCGGGAGTTTCAGGACGACGACATCACCGACCGGGCCGCCGCGCTGACCTACTACTCGGTGCTGGCGCTGTTCCCGGCCCTGATCGCGCTGGTGTCGATCGTGGGGCTCGTGGCCGACCCGCGTACGGTCACCGACTCGCTGGACCAGATCGTGTCCGACCTCGGGCCCGCCTCGGCATCGGAGACCTTCTCCGGTCCGATCAGGAGCATCACCTCCAACCGCGGGGCGGCCGGGGTGCTGTTCGTGGTCGGCGTGGTGGGCGCGCTCAACGCCGCCTCGAGCTACGTCGGCGCCTTCATCCGGGCCTCCAACGTGATCTACGAGGTCGAGGAGGGCCGGCCCTTCTGGAGGCTGCGCCCACTGCAGCTCGGGGTGACGCTGATCATGTTGATGGCGGTGGCGCTGGTCTTCCTGGCCCTCGTGCTCAGCGGGCCGCTGGCCGAGTCGGTGGGCGAGGCGATCGGCCTGAGCGATGTGGCCGTCACCGTCTACGGGCTGGCCAAGTGGCCGATCCTCGCCGCGCTGGTCTTGACCATGCTCGGGCTCCTGTACTACATCGCGCCCAACGCCCGGATCACCGGCATCCGATGGATCACGCCCGGCAGCGTCCTGGCCCTGGTGCTGTGGGTATTGGCCTCGGCGGCCTTTGCCCTCTTCGTGGCCAACTTCGGCTCCTACGACAAGACCTACGGCACCCTGGGCGGGGTCGTGACCTTCCTCGTCTGGCTCTGGCTCACCAACATCGCCGTCCTCCTGGGGGCGGAGCTGAACGCCGAGCTCGAGCGCTCGCGCGAACTGGAGGCAGGCGTCCCGGGAGCGGAGGAGAGCTTGCAGCTCCCCCATCGCGAGGCACCGGACGACTGAGATCCTCGTGCGGTGCTCGGCGGAGCGCCCGCGACCCGCCTCGAGGGCGAGTCGCGGGTAGGAGGGAAACACTCCGCGCTACGTCTTGCGGTCGCGGCTGCCGTTAACGGGCCGGGCATGGATGCCCGGCCCGTCGAGGGCATCTAGCCCTTGATGAAGGGCTTCGCCTTCTCGAGCACCTGCGACTTCTCGATGCCCTTGTCGAACGGCGTCTCGGCGATCTTCTGCCCGTTGAGCAACCGGATCACACCGGCGTGGCGCCCCTCGACCTGCACGATGGAGCCGGCCGCGGCCAGCACCTCCTTCGACTTGATGCTGGGGGCGGCGCCGTTGTAGGCACCGACGCCCAGATCCTCGAAGACCTGCGCGGTCATCAGGAACGACTTCTGGTTGGCGAACGCCTCGCCGAAGTCGACACCCGGCTGAGCGACCGGCTTGCCACCGAGCTTCTTGATGGTGGCGGTGATGGCGCTCACGTGCTCCGCCTCGTTGTCGCGCAACGTGGTGGCGAGCTTCATCGTGTCGCCGTCCAGGCCCTTGACCTGCTTGAGGGCCTGCGTGTAGAACGCGGTCTCCAGATACTCGAGCGTGAGGGCGAAGTTCAGCACGCCGACGTCGCCGCCGCCGCCCTGCGCAAACGCCTGGTTCACGAACGGAGCAACGGTGGACAGGCCGTAGACCGAACCCGCCGCGATCGCGCTCTTGAGCATGAACGACTCACGCGTCATCCCCTTGACCTCGATGTTCGCGAGCTCGGGGGCCGTCATGTTTTCTTTGGACATTCTCTGTCTCCTTTTCCTGGTCGTCCGACTCAGGCCGCGATGAAGGGCTTGATGGCCTTCAACACGGTCGCCATGTCGGCAGGCTTGGCGAACGCGCCGTCGGGCACGATCGACTTGCCGGTGACCTGATTGAGGACGGCCGCGTGACGAGCCTCCACCGAGTGGATCGAGAGGGCGGCGGCAAGGACTTCCTTGCTCTTGATCTTGCCGGCCTGACCCAGGTACGCCGAGGCGCCCAGGTTCTCGACCACGGCAGCGGTTGCGAGGATCTTCTTCTCGCCGCCGGCCAGCACGGAGTCGAACTTGCCCTTGGGCTTGGGTGCGGGCTTGCCTCCGAGCTGCTCGACCGTCGCGGTCAGCGCCTGGACATGCTCCATCTCGTCCTGGGCGAAGGTCTTGGCGACCTCGACTATGGCCTTGGTCTTGACTTCGCCGGAATCGATGACCTGCTGGTAGAAGTCGGACTCCAGGTACTCGAGCGTCAACGCGTAGTTGACGATCGCCAGGTCGCCCTTGTCAGCCTTGGGCTTCTTCTCGGCGGAGCCGGAGCTGTCCTCCTTCTTCTCGTCCTCACCGCACGCGGCGAGGAAGATGGCGAGCGCTCCCGCGGCACCGGTGCCGCCTGCGAGCTTCAGAAACTGCCCGCGCGAGCTCTGGTCGTCAATCACAGGCTCTTCGGGAGCCAGTTTGTTCGACATTCGAAAATCCCTCCTGTAGGGGTTGGGGAAAAGGGATGGCCGTGTTTAGAAACCAGCCCTTGAAATAACTCCTGCGCCGCTCTTGGCGGACCGGATCAGTGCCTGGCGCGCCGCCACTGGTGGCGACCGGTCTGGTACAGGCGCCGCGCATGGTATATACGAGCCGTCCGGGATTCCCTGCAATGAGCCTCTTCGACGTCGAGATAGCCGATGGAGCCCTAGGGCCCGTGATCGTCCTTTCGGGCGAAATCGACCTTGCCGCCGCGGAGGTCCTCGATGAGCGGATCCGCGCCGGCCTCGACGCGCAGGCTTCGACGGTCGTGGTCGACCTGCGCGAGGTGGAGTTCATGGACTCGAGCGGGCTGCGGCTGGTCCTCCGGCTCGACCACGACGTACGCGAGCGCGCAGGGCGCATGGTCGTGGTGCGCGGGGGCCGCCGGGTCGCCCGGGTGATGGAGCTCACCGGCGCCGACCGTCAACTGGAGACGGTCGACGACCCCGCCGAGATCCAGTAACGCGTTCGACTCGTGTGCCGTCCTTGGCGCGCGAGTAGACGGCGGCGACTGGCTGACCGGCTCTCCTAGCCGCGAGGATCGATGCGCAGCGCAAGGTGCTCCAGGCCGTCTTCATAGTCGGTGCGGAGCTCGTCGGCGAGCTTCTCGACCACCGAACCCACCACCGGCACCTCGCTGTCGGCGATCACCGCGCCCGCCCCGCCGGCCTCCAGCGGGCCGACGCGCAGCTCAAAGCCCGCGTCCACCCCTTCGATTCTCACATGCACGCGGTCGCCGACCAGGTGCCGCAGGGCGTTGCGGGCCACCAGCTCGGCAAGCAGGAGGCCCTCCATCACGCGCTCGGTGGACATGTCCAGCTGGGCGGCCACCACGGCCACCAGCCGGCGCAGGATCCGCTCGGCGGGCTCTATGCCGGGCGCCCCGTCGACCACGGGATGGTCCGAGCGGCCCAGGGGCAGGGCCATCCTGATATCGGTGCCCTCGCCGGGCTCGAACTCGACGTGGGTGGCGATGCTCTCGATCAGGGGAAGACCGAAGCCACGTCCGTTGACGGTGGCCCTCACCTCCTGCGGTAGTCCCACTCCGCGATCCGCCACGCTGACCTGCATCACCGAGCTGTCGGGAACGAAGGTCACCACGACCTCGCCGCCCTCGCCGCCGTAGGCGTGCTCCACGGCGTTCGCGCAGGCCTCGGTCACCGCGAGCTCGGCGTCCTCGAGCGCCTCGATATCCGCATCCACGGTCTCGCCCAGCGAGCGCAGCGCCTGGCGAACCAGCGGCAGCGTGTCCCGGTCCGCCGGCATGTTCAGCGTCAATTCGGGTCGCAGGATCCCGATCTCGATGTCGATCACGGTGTTCGCTCGTGGCACTCGGGCGTGACTTGCTCACATCCGGCGTCCACCTCCACGGAGATGGTCATGGCGCCGGACTACCCACCGCCGCGTCGGCGAAAACGGACCGGCGTCCACTTAGCTCAATCGCCCGTGGCTCTGGAGAGCTCACGCACCGACCGTCGCAGCAGCCGCGACACATGCATCTGGGAGATCCCGACCCGCCCGGCGATCTCCAACTGGGTCAGATCCTCCACGAAGCGCAGGCGCAGGATCTGCTGCTCACGCTCGGGAAGGTCGTGAAACGCCGGGCCGATCGCCTGGGCGAGCTCCACCATCTCGAAGCCGGCGTCCTCCGCACCGACTGAGTCGCCCAGCGTGCGTCCGGCGTCGTCGTCGAGGGCCATGGGCGCGTCCAGGGCGCGCGGCGAGTAGGCATCCGAGGCCTCCAGCGCCTCCAGGACCTCGTCCAGGCTGAGCCCGGTCTGATCAGCTATGTCCTTGGGAGTGGGCGAGCGGCCCAGACGCCCGGACAGCGTCTCGGAGGCCGCGCTCACCGTGATCCACCGCTCCTGCAGGGCGCGCGGCACGCGCATGCCCCACCCCTTGTCCCGGAAGTGGCGCTTGAGCTCGCCGCGAATGCTGGGGACGGCGTAGCCGACGAACGACCCGAGATCGGGGTCATAGCGGTCGATCGCCTTGAGCAGCCCTACGAAGGCGACCTGCTCCAGGTCCTCCCTGGCCTCACCGGAGTTGCGATGGCGGGCAGCGAGCCGCCTGGCCATGGGCATGTAGCGCTCGGCCAAGGTGTCGCGGACGCCGACCTCGCCCTGGGCGCAGCGCGCGAGGAGCTCCTGCTCATCGTCCCCGGCCGTGAACCGGGCCCGGCATCGCGCCGGAACGGCTAGGCGTGGTGCAGGGGCGGGGGTGGCAGACACTGGGGACCCTCTGCTTCTGGCAACGACACGATCCCCTTATAGAGAGGCGCGCGCGGGTGCGCAAGGCCAACGCCGCCTCGGGCGCGTTTGCCTCTAGCGTTGGCGCGATGGAGTGGCCGGCCGACGCCCGAGAGAAGGTACCGGAGGGCGAGCGACCGTTGCGCCCTCATCACCCCGCGAGGTTTGAGGCGCCTCGCTTCGGGTCATTGCGTGACGCGCAATGGCAACGGTCGACAAGACAGCCGAGGCCGGGGGGTTCTGCCCCCACTGCCAGCTGCTGGTGGAGGCCGGGGCCGGGACGCCGTGGCCCGCCTCGCCGGTCCGCTGCCCCCACTGCCACCTGCTGATCGGCGCCCGACGAGGCCTGTCCGAGCCCTCCAGCGAGCCCGGCGCCAAGGGCACCGCCGCCGGCATGTTCAGCCGCCGGGCCAAGCGCGACGACAGCGACGGGGACGCCGCGTCGCCGGAGGCCGTCCTGGCCGCGATCCGGGCCGTAGCCGAGAGCCGGGGAGAACGGCCCGACCGTCTGCTGATGGTGGACTACCAGCAGCTGGCGGCGCAGGATCCCGACCTTCCCCCGCTGCACGACGTGTTCGAGGCCTTCGGGAGCTGGAAGAGCGCCCGGCGCCGGGCCGCGGAGTCAGCAGGCTCCGATGGCCCCGGGGGCAGATAGTTAGGGGATCGGGCCCGCGGGTAACCACGAGCGGAGTCCCCCCGAACGAGGAGACGAATCAAACGTGGGCATCATGGACAAGATCAGCGGCCGCGCCAAGAAGGCGGCCGGCGACGTGACAGACAACGCATCCCTGCGCCAGCAGGGCCGCAAGGAAGAGCAGAAGGGCAACGCCCAGGACAACGCGGCGCGTCAGCAGGAGAAGGCGGACGCCGAGTCCGAGCGCGCGGCCAAGCTGGACCGCGAGACCTGAGGTCCCAGCCGTGTCCGTAGTACCGCGAGAGGGCGCTTCGGCGCCCTCTCCGCTTTCCGGGCGCCGGGCCGTGGTGACCGGCGCCGCATCGGGCATCGGCCGCGCGACCGCGCTTCGCCTGGCGGCCGACGGCGCGTTGGTCGCCGTGAACCACATCGACACCCCGGGCGACGCCGAGGCGGTGGTCGACGGAGTGGCCGCGGCCGGCTCCTCGGGCGTCGCCGTAGGGGCCGACGTGTCCAAGGAGGCGGACGTGGCGCGCCTGTTCGAGCAGGCCGCCGAGGGCCTGGGCGGGCCGGTGGACCTGCTGGTCAACAACGCCGGGGTGGAGTCGTCCCACGGCTTACAGGACATGCCGCTGGAGGAGTGGGAACGCGTCCTGGGGGTGAACCTCACAGGCCCCTTCCTGTGCTCGCGCGAGTTCGTGCGCCGGCTGCCCCGGAGTGCGCGCCCGGCCGTGATCGTCAACGTCTCCAGCGTGCACGAGGTCATCCCTTGGCCAACCTTCTCGCACTACTGCGCCAGCAAGGGAGGGCTCAAGCTCTTCGCCCAGACCATCGCGAAGGAGCTGGCCCCGCGCGGGATCCGCGTGGCGGCCGTGGCCCCCGGGGCGATCCTGACCCCGATCAACCGCCGGCTGGTCGAGGACGAGGAGAGTCGCCGCAGGCAGGAGGAGCAGATCCCGCTCGGCCGTCTGGGCGAGCCGGGAGAGATCGCCGCCGCGATCGCCTGGCTCGCCGGCCCCGATGCCGCCTACGTGACGGGCGAGACGCTGTTCGTGGACGGCGGCATGACGCTCTACGAGGGCTTCGCGTGAGCGATGCCCGGGACTACGTGCCTGCGGGCGCGCCTTCCCTGGACGCGCTGAGCGCCGCCGCGCAGGGGTGCCGCGGATGCCATCTGTACGAGCCCGCCGAGCAGGCGGTGTTCGGAGAGGGCCGGCCCGGCGCCCGGCTGGTGCTGGTGGGCGAGCAGCCGGGCGACCGCGAGGACCGCGACGGACGACCGTTCGTAGGACCGGCGGGCCGCGAGCTCGACCGCGGGCTCGAGGCGGTGGGCATCGACCGCGGCGAGGTCTACGTGACCAACGCGGTCAAGCACTTCAAGTTCACCGAGAGGGGCGGGAGGCGCATCCACCCGAGCCCCAACCAGATGGAGATCAAGGCCTGCCGGCCTTGGCTGGACGAGGAGCTGCGGGTGGTCGAGCCCGAGGCGGTGGTGGCCCTGGGCGCGGTGGCCGCCAAAGCGCTGCTGGGATCAAAGTTCCGGGTCACCCGTGAGCGCGGCCGGCTGCTTCGATCCGACATCGCACCGCTGGTCGCCGCAACCATCCATCCCTCGGCGATCCTGCGCCAGCGCGACGACGCGCAGCGGGAAGCCGAGCGCGAGGCGTTCGCGTCGGACCTGGCCGTGGTGGCCCGGGCGCTGGCCGGTTGACTGCCGGCCCGGCGGGGTAGGCGGAATAGATGACCGAGGAAGAAGACAAGGACAAGGACACCACCGGGCCGCGCGACGGCAAGACCCACGAGGCGACCACCCCGCCGGGCCAGGGCGAGCGCGACGAGGAAGCGATCCGCAAGGGCGAGGAGAACCTCGAGCAAGCGGGCGGCGGCCACTGATTCCCTCGAGGATTGCCCTCGACGAACCGGCATTCCTGCCGTTTTCGTAAACGGGATTCCCTCGACGAACGGCGGGCCGCCGTTGGCTCATAGGGCCAGGCGCTCTGGTTGACCAGGGTTTCGGCAGCTGGGTGGTTGGTTCGAGGGCCGGTGACGCTCGAGGCTCCCCCGGGTCCGTACTCCTCACGGCAGGGAACGGCTGTCCCGGCTTGCGCGACGTACGTGGTGCGGTTTCCGTGCATCTGGCGTCACGCAGCGCGCCGACCGCCTTGCGTGACGTCTGATGCACGCGTGCGGCCCGCGACACGGTATCCGAGCGCCGCCTACCTGCCCCGGTCACGGGTCGCCCCCTGACCGGGGGTTTCGGGCGAACGGGCGCTTCGGCGATGCCCTCGACGAAACCGGCATCCCTGCCGGTTTCGTAAACGGCGCAACGCGTCAGGGTGCCAGCCGCTCCACGATCCACTCTCCCACCGTGTGGCGGAAGCGGAGGCGGTCGTGGAGCCGGTCGGGCCGGCCCTGCCAGAACTCGACCATGTCGGGCCTCACGCACAGGCCGCCCCAATGCCCGGGTCGCGGGACGCTGTCGGGGTACCGGCCGGCGGCCTCTTCGTAGCGGCGCTCGAGCTGCTCGCGCGACTCCACGGGCTGGGACTGGGGGCTTGCCACCGCGCTGATCCGCGAGCCGTGCGGGCGCGAGGCGAAGTACTCGTCGGCCTCTTCGGCGCCGAGGGGCTCCACCGCTCCGTCGACCACCACCTGGCGCTGCAGGGCGATCCAGGGAAAGACCAGCGCGGCCCGGGGGCTGGCCTCGATCTCCTGGCCCTTGCGCGAGCGCAGGTTGGTGAAGAAGGTGAGCCCGCTCTCGTCGAGCCCCTTGAGCAGCACCGTCCGCGCCGAGGGAACGGCGTCCGCGTCGGCCGTGGCCAGCACCATCGCGTTGGGCTCGGCGATGTCCGACTCGACGGCGTCGGCCAGCCACCGCTCCAGCTGCTCCCACCACGACGCCGCCAGGTCGGCCTCGCGCAGGGGGGGCCTGTCGTAGCCCCGGCGCATGCCCGGCAGCTCCTCGCTCAACCGAAGAAGATCTCGGCGGTCTCGTAGAGCGCCGGGTCGAGCAGCTTGGGCTCGTGCAGCGCGTCGTCGATCGGCACCCGCTCGATCTCGGTGCCGTGCAGGGCCACCATCCGGCCGAAGTCCCCGTCGGCCACCGCCTCGGCGGCGGCCACGCCGAAGCGGGTGGCCAGGACCCGGTCGTAGGCGGTGGGCGTTCCTCCGCGCTGCACGTGACCGAGGATCGTCATCCGGCTCTCATAGCCCGTGCGCTCCTCGATCTGGCGCTCGAGCTCGACCCCGACGCCTCCCAGGCGCGCGTGGCCGAAGGAGTCGGTCTCCCCGGTGCTCGACGGCCCGTCGCCGCCCTGGGGAACGGCGCCCTCGGACACCACGACGATCGAGAAGGTGCGCCCCTTGTCGTGGCGACGCCGGATGCGATCGCACACCTCCTCCACGTCGAAGGGGCGCTCGGGCACCAGGATCGCGTCCGCCCCGCCGGCCATGCCGCTGTACACGGCTATCCAGCCGGCGTGGCGGCCCATCACCTCCACCACCATCACGCGATTGTGCGACTCGGCGGTGGTGTGGAGGCGGTCGATCGCGTCAGTGGCGATCTGCACGGCGGTCTGGAAGCCGAACGTGAAGTCCGTGCCGCCCAGGTCGTTGTCGATCGTCTTGGGTACCCCCACCACGGGCACCCCGTGCTCGGAGTGAAGGCGCCGGGCCACGCCAAGCGTGTCCTCGCCGCCGATCGGGATCAGCGCCTCTATGCCCTCCCGCTCCAGCGTGGCCACGACCTGCTCGGCGCCGCCCTCGTCCTTGAAGGGATTGGTGCGCGAGGTGCCGAGGATCGTGCCGCCGCGGGGCAGGATGCCCGAAGTGGCGTCCAGGGTCAGGTCCACCGTGTCGCCCGCCATCGCTCCCGCCCAGCCGTAGGCGAAGCCGATCAGCTCGAGGTCGTGGCGAGCGACACCGGCGCGCACCACCCCGCGGATCACCGCGTTGAGTCCAGGACAGTCTCCGCCGCCGGTGAGGATGCCCACGCGAGTCACCGACGCGAGCCTACCGGCC
>Ga0208612_1000196_pt1 | contig 30809 bp, 32 predicted proteins | sample AntDryMetagUQ889_FD_188089 | JGI IMG/M metagenome (GOLD analysis project Ga0208612, IMG submission 188089) | Polar desert microbial communities from Antarctic Dry Valleys - UQ889 (SPAdes) | ecosystem: Environmental > Terrestrial > Soil > Desert | place: Antarctic Dry Valleys | collected 2008-12-31 | reverse complement strand
CTACAATCACCGCAGACCCCACGGCAGCCTCAGCCGCCAAGCACCGGCCGCGCGGCTCACCGCGCTCAGGAACAACCTTGTTGGGTCCTACACCTAGCGACGTTTAGAGAGCTTCCGGCGATCGATTGCGAATCGACGGACGGGAAGCGTAGGTGTAACGCGTACAAGAAAATGTGGTTAACCGCATGGCAACCCAGAGCGGTGAACGGCAGGCTAGGGTCGAGCAACTCGGCAGAAGGAGAGGATTGATGCAGGACGGGAACAGCGGCGCAGTCGTAGTCGCCAACGAGGTAACGCGACGCTACGGAAAGGGCGACACCGCCGTCGACGCGCTCCGCGGCGTCTCGCTCGAGATCGCTGAGGGGAAGCTGACGGCCGTGATGGGGCCGTCCGGCTCTGGCAAGTCCACCCTCATGCACATCCTCGCGGGTCTCGACAAGCCGACCGAGGGGTCGGTCACGATCGCCGGCACCGAGATCACGAGGCTGAAGGACAGTGACCTGACGAAACTTCGTCGCCGGCACATCGGGTTTGTCTTCCAGTTCTTCAACCTCCTGCCAATGTTGAACGCCGAGGAGAACATCGTGCTGCCGCTCTCGATCGCGAGCCAGAAGCCCGATCCCGCCTTCTTCGCTGATCTGATCGACAAGGTCGGGCTCGCCGACCGGCTGACCCACCGTCCGGCCGAGCTCTCCGGCGGCCAGCAGCAGCGCGTCGCGATCGCACGCGCGCTCGTGTCGCGCCCGACCGTCCTCTTCGCGGACGAACCGACTGGCAACCTGGACTCGACGACGAGCGCCGGGATCCTCGAGCTGATGCGCGACTCGGTCGAGTCCTACGGCCAGACGATGGTGATGGTCACTCACGAGGCGCGCGCGGCTGCGATCGCCGACCGCGTGCTGTTCCTCGCGGACGGCCTGATCGTCAGGGACATGCCGCGCACCAGCCAGGGCGACATCCTGGCCGCGATGACCGAGCTCACTGCGGTCGTGTGATCCGGTTCGCCCTGAAGGGCATGCTCGGGCGCAAGCTGCGCACGATCCTGACCGCGATCGCGATCGTCCTCGGCGTGACGATGGTGAGTGGCACGTACGTGCTCACCGACTCGATCGACCAGGCTTTCGACTCGATCTTCACCGACGTGCGCGCGGGCTCGAGCGTCGTGATCAGCGGCAAGTCTGCCTTCGATCTGTCCGACGGCAGCGGTGCGACGGCGCCCGCGTTCGACGAGTCGCTGCTCGAGGAGGTGCGCGGGCTGCCCGGCGTGCAGGCGGCTGAAGCCAGCGTCGACACCGAGAGCGCGCAACTGATCGGCGATGACGGGAAGGCGATCGTCTACGGGGGCGCACCGAACCTCGGTTTCAGCATCGCGAACGGCGACTCGCAGTTCAACCCGCTCACGCTCGTGGAAGGGGAGTGGCCCGGCCCGAACGAGGTCGTGATCGACGAGTCGACCGTCGACAAGGAGGACTTCAAGATCGGACAGGAGGTGGGGGTTCAGGCCGCAGGACCGGTCGAGAGGCTGCGGATCTCCGGTGTGACCCGGTTCGGCTCCGTCTCCACGATTGGCGGCGCGACGCTGGCCGGCTTCGACCTGCGGACGGCCCAGCGTCTCTTCGACCGCGAAGGGAAGCTGGACGAGATCGCGGTGGCCGCCGAAGCAGGCGTCAGCGACGTCGAGCTGCTCCGCCAGATCCGGACGATCTTGCCGGAGGACACCCAGGTGCTCGCGGCGGAGCAGCAGGCCGAGGAGGACGCGTCGGACACGAATGAGTTCATCACCTTCCTCCAGGGCTTCCTGCTCGCCTTCGCCGGCATCGCGCTCTTCGTCGGCAGCTTCGTGATCGCCAACTCGTTGTCCATCACGATCGCGCAGCGGACGCGCGAGTTCGCGACGGTGAGAACGCTCGGCGCCTCCCGCCGCCAGGTGCTCGGCTCGCTCGTGCTCGAGGCGCTCGTCATCGGGGCGCTCTCCTCACTCGTCGGGCTCTTTCTCGGGCTCGGCCTCGCCAAATTGCTGTTCTGGCTCTTCGAAGCCGTCGGCTTCACGCTCCCGAACCAGGGCCTCATCTTCGAGACGAGGACGATCGTGGTCTCGCTCATCGTCGGCATCCTCGTGACGCTGTTCGCGAGCCTGCGCCCTGCGCTCCGCGCCACCCGCGTCCCGCCGATCGCGGCGGTGCGGGAAGGAGCGACGCTGCCGCCCTCGCGTTTTGCCCGCTTCCGGACCGTCGGCTCGCTCGCCCTGACGGCGCTCGGCTTCGCCGCGCTGGCCTACGGTCTCTTCGCGGACGGCCTCAGCACCACGCAACTGCTGGTCTGGATGGGCCTCGGCGCGCTGCTGATCTTCATCGGCGTTGCGCTCTTCGCGCCCCGAATCGTGCGCCCGCTCGCGTCTACCCTCGGTTGGCCCGCGACGAAAATGGGCGGGGCGGCCGGACAGCTGGCGCGCGACAACTCGAGGCGGAACCCGCAGCGAACCGCCTCGACGGCCTCGGCCCTCATGATCGGTCTCGCACTCGTGACGCTCGTCGCCGTCCTCGCCCAGGGGATCACGACGACCTTTACGCGCTCGGTGGAGCAGATCTTCACCTCCGACTACGCAATCACCGCGCAGAACAACTTCGCACCCATCCCGATCGCCGCCGCGGCTGCCGCCGCGAAGGCTCCGGGTGTGGAGGCGGTCGCGAACGTGCGCACCGGCGAGGGACGCATCAACAACACGAACGAGTTCGTGACGGCGGTCGACCCCGGAGCGGAAAGCGCGATCACGCTCGAGTGGAAGGAAGGGTCGCAGGAGGTGCTCGGCCAGCTCGGCCGCGAAGGCGCCTTCGTCGACGAGGGCTACGCAGAGGACAACGACCTCTCGCTCGGCTCGCCGATCGAGGTGCTGACGCCAGCAGGGAAGACGCTCGAGCTGACCGTCAAGGGCGTTTTCGACCCGCCCACCGGCGGCTCCCCATTCGGCGTCGTCACCTTCTCGAGCGAGACCTTCGACGAGAACTACGTGTCTCCGAGGAACCTCTACTCCTTCATCCAGATGGACGGCGACGTGACGGAGGCCAACACCGAGGCTCTCAAGGCGTCGCTGGCCGACTTCCCGAACGCCAAGGCACAGACGCGAGCGGAGTTCGTCGACAACCAGATCTCGGCGCTCAGCTCGATTCTCAACATCCTCTACGTGCTGCTGGCACTGTCTGTAGTGGTCAGCCTGTTCGGGATCGTGAACACCCTCGTGCTGACGGTGTTCGAGCGGACGCGCGAGATCGGCATGCTCCGCGCAGTCGGGATGACGAGGCGCCAGGTGCGCAGGATGGTCCGCCACGAGAGCGTGATCACCGCGCTCATCGGAGGCGTCCTCGGGATCGTGCTCGGCGTCGTCCTGGGCGGTCTGCTCGTGGCGCGCGTCGAGTTCATCGAGTTCTCTCTCCCGACCACGCAGCTCGTCATCTTCGCGATCGCCACGATCGTCGTCGGCATCCTCGCGGCGATCTTTCCCGCTCGCCGGGCTGCGAGGCTCGACCCGCTCAGGGCGCTGCAGTACGAGTAGGGTCCCTGCCATGGCCAGCGAGGAGCACCGCCAGCGCCGCCTGTCGGCCGTGCCGCTCCTGCTCTTCGCGGCGATCGACCTGGTGCTCGCGCTGGTTCTGCTCGTCGGCAGCGGTCTCTCCGGCGGCTTCTTCGCCATTTTCGCGATCGGTACGCTCCTGGCGGCGATCGGCTTCGTCCGCCTGTATCGCGTCCCGCGGGCGTAGTCATGCGGGTGACGGTCTGCGATGTCGGCCCGCGGGACGGCCTCCAGAACGAGGCCCAGACGCTCACCACGGACGTGCGGGCAGAGCTCGTGCGGCGGCTTGCGGCGGCGGGGATCGCGCGGATCGAGGCGGTCAGCTTCGTCCATCCGGAGCGCGTGCCACAGATGGCAGGGGCGGAGGAGGTCGTCGCTGCAGCCGGGGAGGTTGCCGCGGAGCTCTCCGGCCTCGTCCTGAACGAGCGCGGGTACGAGCGTTTTGCCGCGACGACACTCGCCCGCATCAACGTGACGCTGGCTGCATCGGAGAGCTTCAACCTGCGGAACGGGAATGCCTCGCTGGCCGAGGCGACGGAGCGCGTGGTGGCGATCCTGGGCAAGGCCGATCGACCGGCGACCGCCACGATCAGCTGCTCCTTCGGCTGCCCGTTCGAGGGCGAGGTCGACGGCGGCGTTGTGCTCGAGCTCGCGGAGCGTCTCGCGGCGGCGGGCGCGGATGAGGTCGTGCTCGCGGACACGATCGGCGTCGCCACCCCGGGCCGCGTCCGCACCCTCGTCGAGCGCTTGTGTTCCAGGAACACAAAGTCCGTCGGGATCGGCGGGCACTTCCACGACACTCGGAACACGGGGGTGGCGAACGCCTGGGCCGCGCTCGAGGCGGGCGCGACCGTCCTCGATGCCTCGGTGGGCGGCCTCGGCGGCTGCCCCTTCGCCCCGGAATCGACCGGCAACGTCGCGACGGAGGACGTGCTCTACACATTGCAGCGGGAGGGCGTGGAGACGGGGGTGAACCTCGACGGGATCATCGAGACGGCACATTGGCTGGAGCAGCAGCTCGCTCGTGACCTCCCCGGCCGTGTCTCGCGGGCAGGGAGCTTCCCGTCCCGGTAGTCGTCTTTACACCACCGGGTCGAGAGGTCACGATGGTCCGGTGACCGCCGCGCGCGAGGAGGAGCCCTACGAGGAGGAGGAGCCCGACGAGGAGGAGCTGCCGGCGTGGAGCCTGCCGTCGACCGCCATGGAGGGAATCGCGATCCCGCCGACGTGGCCGGCGCGGGTCGACCGCGACTGGGCCTTCGGCGGGTCGACCGGGAAGGGAGTGCGCGTGGCGATCGTCGACAGCGGCATCGAGCGCGGTCATCCCCTCGTCGGCGAGGTGGAGGAGGCGGTCGTCGCCTCCGGCGCTGCCGGCGAGGAGCCGTCCATCGACGAGGACGAGCAAGGCGATGCGTGCGGGCACGGGACGGCCTGCGCCGGCATCGTCCGCTCGCTCGCGCCCGACTGCACGCTCGTCAGCGTCCGAGTGCTCGGGTCGGGTTGGACCGGCAGCGGCCGCCTGCTCGTCGCCGGGCTGCGCTGGGCGATCGAGCAGGGCGTCGAGGTGGTCAACATGAGCCTCTCGACAACGAAGCGCGAGCTCGCGGCGGTGCTGCACGAGCTCGCCGACACGGCCTACTTCAACCGTACGCTCCTTGTCGCCTCGGCGCACAACATGCCGGTTGAGAGCTTCCCGTGGCGCTTCTCGTCGGTGCTCTCTGTCGGCAGCCACGAGCTGACCGATCCGCTGGCGTACTTCTACAACCCGTCGCCCCCCGTGGAGTTCTTTGCGCGCGGCGTCGAGGTCGATGTGCCGTGGCTGGGAGGCACGAGTGTCCGCTCGACGGGAAACAGCTTCGCGACGCCGCACATCACCGGAATCTGCGCTCTCATCCGCTCGAAGCATCCCGAGCTGACCCCCTTTCAGGTGAAGAGCGTGCTGCACCTGACGGCCAACAACGTGGGCGGGGCATGACTGAGCAGGAGCTGCGCGATGCGGTTGCCGCCGGCGTGATTGCTGCGGAGGCCGGCCATCGCGAGCTGCTCCAGTCGATCGTCGAGGTTGCGCGGGCGATCTTCGGCGCTCGCGCCTCGTCGATCTTCCTCCTCGACGAGGAGGCCGACGAGCTCGTCTTCGAGGCGGTTGCAGGCGAGGGCTCAGAGGCTCTCGTCGGCCGCCGGCTGCCGTCAAGCACCGGGATCGCCGGCTGGGTGCTCGTGACGCGTCAGCCGCTCGTGCTTGCCGACGTCGAGCAGGATCCGCGCTTCGCGCGGGACGTCGCCGAGGCGACCGGCTACGTGCCGAAGTCGCTGATGGCCGTCCCGCTGCTGCACGAGGAACAGGTTCTCGGGGTCCTCCAGGTCCTCGATCGCCCGCAAAAGGAGCGTTTTTCGCTCTCGGAGATGGACCTACTCGGGCTTTTCGCGAACCAGGCGGCGATCGCACTCGACCTCCTGGGCCGCGCTCGGCGAGCCCGGGCGGTGGTCGAGGGCGAAGCCGATCTGGCAGTCGTCGCGCGCCTGGCGGCGACGCTCGACGACCTGTCCCCCGAGCGCCGCGAGGCAGGGTTCGGACTGCTCGCCGCGCTCGAGCGAGTCCTCGCAAAGTAACGGGGCGGCTAGCGCCGCCCCGTTCCCCAGCCAGTCGGCTTGCGACTAGAGCGCTTTGCGCCGGCCGTGTAGCTCGACGTCGTCATCCTTCTCGGTCTCGGCATCGTCGCGGGGCTCGTCAGACGCCATGACGTTCTTCTTCTTGTGCAGCTCGACGTCCTCTTCCTCCGTGCTGCCAGTGTTGCTCTCTTGCTCCGACACGGGTTGCTCCTTTCGGCTGGTTGTGTCCTGCAGGTTGCATACAAGACGGCGTTGCCACTGAATTTCTTCCCCCGATCTTCCCACTTGCAACCGGAATTGCAATGCTCGCCGCGTGAGCTCGCGCATTCGGGGGGCCGTAGGGCAGTCGGTGGGCTCACTCGCGGCAGTGTTCGCGAACCGCTCGCTGCGCCGGCTCCAGCTCGCGAACGCGGGCTCGATCGTGGGCGGCTGGGCCTATGTCGTCGCGCTCGCCGTCTTCGCCTACGGCGAGGACGGCGCGTACGCCGTCGGACTGCTGGCGACCGCGCGCTGGCTCTGCGGCGGGCTCGCCGCCCCGCTCGCCGGGGTGGTCGGCGACCGCTACCCCCGCGTGCGAGTGATGATTGCCTCCGACCTCGTTCGGGCGGCGACGCTCGCGACGATGGGGGTTGCCACCCTCGCCGATGCGCCCCCGTTCGCGATCTACGGGCTCGCGCTCGTGGCTACGTTGTCGGCGACGCCGTTCGGACCGGCGCAGGCGGCCCTTCTGCCTCAGCTCGCACGCTCGCCGCGGGAGCTCACGGCCGCCAACGCAAGCACGAGCGCGGTCGACAACGTGGGCTCCTTCGTGGGCCCAGCTCTTGGCGGCCTGGTCGTCGCCGTCGCGAACGTCGAAGCGGTGTTCGGCACAGCGGCGGTCCTCTACCTCTGGTCGGCGCTGCTCGTCGCGAGCATCGGCCACCGCGAGCAGATCGAGCGCGGGGGTGAAGACGACGACGGGGGCGGATTGCGCAAGGCTTTCGCGGGCTTCGGCGCGCTCGCGGGCACGCCACGCCTCCGTCTCATCGTCGGTCTGGTGGCGGCCCAGACAGTCGTCGACGGTGCGCTCGACGTCCTCATCGTCGTTCTCGCGCTCGAGACGCTCCAGGCCGGCGCCTCCGGGCTCGGCTTCCTCAACTCGGCGGCGGGAGCCGGCGGTGTTCTCGCGGCACTCGCGGCCGGCGGCTTCGCCGCGCGCGGCCGGCTCGCGAGCAGCCTCGGCGTCGGGATCGTCCTGTGGGGGCTGCCTCTGATCCTGATCGGCGTGTGGCCAGAGCAGGCGGTGGCGCTCGTGCTGCTGGCCGTCGTCGGCGCCGGGGGCACCATCGTCGCCGTCGCGGGCGACACGCTGCTCCAACGGGCGGCGCCGCCAGACCTCCTGGCGCGCGTCTTCGGCGCTGTCGACGGCATCCTGCTCGTGGCGCTCGCCGTCGGCTCGCTCGCCGCGCCGCTGCTCGTCAGCACGATCGGCGTGCGCGGCGCGCTCGTCGTGGCCGGGGCGCTTCTTCCCATCCTTGCCGTGCTCACCTGGACTCGTCTGGCCGCCGTCGACGCTGCGGCGGCCGTACACGCCCGGGAGCTCGAGCTGCTCCAGGGGTCGCCGATCTTCGCGCCGCTTCCGCCGGCCACGCTCGAGGCGCTGGCCGCGCGGCTCGAGCCCCGACGGGTCGAAGCCGGCAGCATCGTCTTCAGCCAGGGTGACGCAGGCGAGGACTTCTACCTCGTCGACTCCGGACGCGTGAGCGTGGCGGTGGACGGTTTGGCCGTCGCCGGGCTCGGCCCGGGCGAGGGGTTTGGGGAGATCGCACTGCTCCGCGCGGTGCCGCGGACGGCGACAGTGACGGCGCTCACGAACGTGACGTTGCAGGCGATCGATCGGGAGCAGTTCCTTGGTGCCGTCACCGGCCACGCGCAGAGCCGGGCGGCGGCCGAGTCCCTCGTGACCACGCGTCTCAGCCCGGCTGCGCTGTAGCGTCAGCTCCCGAGTCATCTCTGCGAGCATGGCTCCGTGTTCGAGTCGATCGTCAACGCCGTCTCCGGCTCGTCATGGAGCTACGTCATCGTCTTCGCGATCGCCGCGCTCGATGCGTTCTTTCCGCTCGTGCCGAGCGAGGCGACGGCGATCGCGGCGGGTGTCGTCGCGGGTGCCGGCGACCTGCGTGTCGAGCTCGTGATTCCGGCGGCTGCACTGGGCGCCATCCTCGGCGACAACATCTCCTACGGGATCGGGCACTTCCTCGGCGAGCGGACTGTGAACCGCTTCTTCAAGGGGGAGAAGGCCCAAAAACGCCTCGCCTGGGCGGAGCGAATGCTGCGCGAGCGCGGCCCGTACCTGATCGTCGTCGCCCGCTTCATCCCGGGCGGCCGGACTGCAACCACGTTCACGGCCGGCTTCACGAACGCCATGGGCTGGAGGCGTTTTCTCGTCTTCGACATTATCGCGGGCGCGATCTGGGGCGCCTACACCGTCCTGCTCGGCTACTTCGGCGGCAAGACGTTCGAGGACGAGCCCTGGAAGGGACTCCTCCTCGCGTTCGGGATCGCGCTCGCCGTTACGGCAGCGGTTGAGGCGTATCGGCACCTGCGAGCTCGTCGCGCCGCCCACCTCTGAGGCCGAGGTCCCGCATGCCGCGGTGCGCGATGACCGCGGCCATCACCATCACGACAAGCGCCAGGAGTCCGTGCAGGCCGTGCACCCACGGGCTGCCTGGATCCTCGTCGGGCGGCAGCAGGAAGATCTGGATCGTCCCGACGACGAAGAGCAGGAACGTGAAGGCGATCCACTTCCACTGCCGGGGCCAGGCCCCGAACGCCGTGAGGAACACGAGCAACTCGAAACCGTGAATGAAGATTCCGCCGGTGAGACCGTGAGCGTCGAGCGCACCTTCACCAGCTCCCATGGTGTACGAGGCGATGAAGTACGCCTGCAGGAAGATCAGGACGACGATGAGGGACGCCAGCACGAAGTTGATCCACAGGAAGGTCCGTCTCATGGAGACGACCTTAAGCTGTGCGCCGGATAGCGTGCAAGCGTGCGCCTCTACATCACCGGAGCGACCGGCTATCTGGGATCCGAGCTGGCGCGCCGGGAGCCAGATGCGTCGACCGAGCGGGTCGAGATCCGCGATGCGGAGGCCGTGAGCAAGCTGCTCGCGCTTGTGCGCCCCGACACGGTCGTCCACACTGCCTACCGGCAGGACGGGCCGGATGCATGGGAGGTCACCGTGGACGGTGCCGAGAACGTCGCGCGCGCCGCCGCGGCCGTCGGCGCCCGGCTCGTACACCTCTCGACAGACGTCGTCTTCGATGGCCGCAAGGGCGCGCCGTACATCGAGGACGATCGGCCCGTGCCGGTGACGGAGTACGGGCGCGCGAAGGCGGAGGCCGAGCTGCGCGTCACCCGAGCCAACCCGGAGGCGCTCCTGCTGCGGACGTCGCTCATCTACGGCGGGCCGGAGCCTTCGAAGCACGAGACGGCCGCAGTCGACCCCGAGCTGCGCTTCTACACGAACGAGATCCGCTGTCCGATCCACGTCGGCGACCTCGCCGGGGCACTGCTCGAGCTCGCTCAGTTGTCTGAGTCGGGCCCGCTGCACGTCGCCGGGGCAGACGCCACCTCGCGCGCGGAGTTCGCCGAGCTCCTCGCTCGAAGGCCCGTCAACGTCACGGAGGCGCCACCGGACCGGCCGCTCGACTGCTCTCTCGACTCCTCGCGCGCTCAGGCGATGATTCGGACGCGGCTGCGCGGTGTACGAGAGGTCCTGTCGTGAACCGTCTGGCGCAGGAAACGAGCCCGTACCTGCTCCAGCACGCCGACAATCCGGTCGACTGGTTCCCTTGGGGAGACGAGGCACTGACGCGCGCCCGCCAGGAGGACAAGCCGATCCTGCTCTCGATCGGCTACGCCGCCTGCCACTGGTGCCATGTGATGGAGCACGAGTCGTTCGAGGATCCGGCCACGGCGGCGCTCATGAATGAGCACTTCGTCAACGTCAAGGTCGATCGCGAGGAGCGGCCCGATCTCGATGCCGTCTACATGGAGGCGGTCGTCGCGGTGTCCGGCCACGGCGGCTGGCCGATGACGGTCTTCCTCACCCCGGACGGCGAGCCGTTCTATGGCGGCACTTACTACCCGCCCGAGCCGCGCCACGGCATGCCGAGCTTCCGTCAGGTGCTCGATGCCCTGACCGGCGCGTGGCGCGACCGCCGCGCGGACGTAACGCGCTCTGCGGCGCAGCTCGTGGAGGCCGTCCGCCACTCGAGCATGCTGCAACCGTCGGCGGATCCGCTCGCGGAGAGCCTGCTGGCAGCCGCGGCACGCGGGCTCCGGCAAGGCTTCGACCCCCGCTGGGGAGGCTGGGGGCGCGCGCCCAAGTTCCCGCCGGCTCCGACGATCGAGTTCCTGCTACGGCACCACCTCCGGACGGGTGATGACCAGTCCCTGCAGATGGCGATCAAGACACTCGACGGAATGGCCCTCGGAGGCATGTATGACCTGCTCGGTGGGGGCTTCCACCGCTATTCGGTGGACGAGCGCTGGCTCGTGCCGCACTTCGAGAAGATGCTGTACGACAACGCGCTCCTTGTTCCCGCGTACCTGCACGCGTGGCTTCTGACGGGCCGGGCGCGCTACTGCGAGATCGTCGAGGAGACGGTCGAGTACATGCGTCGCGAGCTCTGGCTCGAGGACGGGGGCTTCGCCTCTGCCCAGGACGCCGACACGAACGGGGTCGAGGGACTGACCTTCACGTGGACGGATGAGGAGGGTGTGCCGCCGGACCTGCTCGAGCCGTTCGAGCACGGCCGCTCGATCATCCGCGGCGAGCTCGACGCCGACCTGCGGCGGCGCCTCTTCGAGCAGCGCGAGCTGCGCGAGAAGCCCCTGCGGGACGACAAGGTGATCGCCTCGTGGAACGGGCTGGCGCTGGCCGCGCTCGCAGAGGCCGGACGCCGGCTCGACCGGCCCGACTGGGTCGCGCAGGCGCGGGTGCTGGCGGAGTTCCTGCTCACGCGGCTCTCCGACGGGGGGCGCCTGCTTCGCAGCTGTCGCGGCGGTCGCACGAGCGGTGCCGGCTTCCTCGACGACTACGCCAACGTCGCGGATGGGCTGCTCGAGCTCCACGTCGCGACCGGCGAGCTGCGCTGGCTCGAGGAGGCGAACCGCCTCGCCCGGCTCGCCGTCGAGCTGTTCGCCGACGAGGAGCGGGGAGGCTTCTTCCTGGCAGACCGCGACCGCGAGTCGCTCGTGGCGCAGACGAAGCCGCTCGAGGACCACCCGCTTCCGTCCGGCAACTCGATGCTCGCCCACGTCCTCTTGCGGCTCGCCCGGATCTGGGGGGACGAGGAGCTCGAGCGGCGGGCGGTCTCGGTCTTCCGGCTGCTGCGGCCCGCGCTCGAGCAGGCGCCCTCGGCGTTCGGTTGGGCGCTCTGCGGGCTCCAGCTCTGGTTTTCCCCGCCGCGGGAGCTGGCCGTCGTCGGTGACGTCGACGCTGCGGTCGCGCGCGCCGCGCTGCGTCCCTGGCAGCCCGAGACGGTCGTGGCCGTCGGTCCTGCCGAGAGGGTTCCCCTGCTTGCCGGCAAGGGCCTGGTCGACGGCCGGACCGCGGTCTACGCCTGCGAGCGCTTCTCGTGCCGGGCGCCCGTGACCGATGCGGACGCCTTCGCCTAACTTCCAGGCTCCGCCTTTGTCTCACCTAGGTAGAAGAGAGTAAGGTCGGCCGGCAGCGGCCGTTTTCCTTGTCGACGAAGGAGTGGTTCATGCGCAGGGTCTCACTTGCTGGGCTCGCACTTCTCGGGGCGCTCGTCCTCGCGATTCCCGCCGCGTTCGCCAAGGCGGACGTTGCGGCGCAGGCGCCCGGTATCACCGCACGCACGATCAAGATCGGGGGAACGTTCCCGCTCACGGGTCCGGCATCGAGCTACGCGCCCATCCCCCAGTCGATGAAGGCGTACTTCAGCTACATCAACGCGCGTCGCGGCCCGGACGGAAAGCGTGGCGTCTTTGGCCGTCAAATCGTCTTCAACTACTACGACGACGGCTACAACCCCGTCAACTCCGTCCAGTTGACCCGCAAGCTGATTCAGGAGGACAAGGTCTTCGCCGTCGTGGGCTCGCTCGGCACCGAGGTGAACGACGCGATCCGGCCGATCCTCAACCAGGCGAACGTGCCTCACGTCCTCGTCTCGACCGGGGCCAGTCAGTTCGGCACGGACTACAAGCAGTACCCCTGGACGATCGGCTGGCAGCCCGACTACATCGCGGAGGGCCGCCTCTACGGCACCGACATCCGGCAGAACAGGCAGAACGCGAAGATCGCGATCCTCTACCAGAACGACAGCTACGGCAAGGACTACCTCGTCGGCTTCAAGTCCGCTCTCGGCACCGCGAACGTGCGGCGGCAGATCGTCGCCGAGGAGCCGTTCGAGGTCACGAGCCCGAGCCCGGCCTCCCAGCTCGCCAAGCTGAAGGCCTCGGGGGCCGACACGCTCATCATCTTCGTGACGCCGCGCCCGACGATCCAGACCTACGCGATCATCCGCGCGCTCGGCTGGAAGCCGGCGCAGATCTACGTCAACTCGGTCTCGGCGACCGACACGTTCATGACGACGGCGGTCGCAGCCTCGAGCGCCGATACGGTCAACGGCTCGATCAGCGCCTCCTACCTGAAGGATCCCGCGTCACCGACCTGGGACAACGACGCGACGGTCAAGCTGTACAAGCGGCTGATGGCGAAGTACAACCCGCGCGGGCGCATCACCGACGGGCTGAACTTCTACGGCTTCGCCAAGGCCCACACGTTCGTCCGTGCGATGTACAAGGCGGGCCGCAATCCGACGCGCCAGTCGCTGATGCGGGCGCTTTTGAGCTTCAACGAGACGAGCCCCTTCGCGCTGCCGGGCGTTCGCCTGAAGACGTCGGCATCGGACCGGTTCATCATCTCGCACCAGCAGATGATGCGGTTCTCGAACGGCAACTGGGCGCTCACCGGCCGGCTCGTCGACGGGCGGCCGCGCGGCTAGCGACCACGCGTCACGCGCTAGTCTCCGGGGCCGGCACTTCGCCGGCCCCGGCTCGTTTCGCCGCCCGTTCCGATGGACTTCACGCTCACGCCCGACCAAGAGCTGATCCGCTCGACGGCGCGCGAGCTGTGCGACCGTGAGGTCGCCCCGCACGCGCGCGACTGGGACGCGGCGGAGGAGCTGCCGCGTACGCTCGTCGGCACGCTCGCCGAGGCCGGCTTCCTGGCGGCCGCCCTACCCGAGGATCTCGGCGGCGGCGGCCTCGACACGGTGTCGTATTGCCTGCTCTGCGAGGAGCTCGGCCGGGCCGATTCCTCCGTCCGCGGCATCGTCTCGGTCTCGAACGGTCTCTACGGGAAGACGGTCGCGAAGTGGGGGAGCGAGGAGCAGCGCGAGCTGTTGCCGCTCCTCGCGAGCGGTGAGCGCCTCGGCTGCTACGCGCTGACGGAGCCTGGTTGCGGCTCGGACGCGGCTGCACTGGCGACGCGGGCAGCGAGGGAGGGTGACGACTGGGTGCTGACGGGGGCGAAGGTCTTCATCACGCTGGGTTCGTGGGCGCGAACGGCGATCATCTTCGCCCGCAGCGGCGGCGAGGGGCCGCGCGGGATCACGGCCTTCCTCGTCCCCACAGACGCCTCGGGACTCGCGGCCACACCGATGAAGGGCAAGCTCGGCCTGCGTGCCCAGGACACGGCCGAGCTCACCCTCGACGGCGTGCGCGTGCCCGACTCAGCACGGCTTGGTGAAGAAGGGCAAGGCTTCAAGGTGGCGATGTCCGCGCTGGACAACGGCCGCATCTCGCTGGCTGCGGGGTGCGTCGGGATCGCGCAGGGCTGCCTCGACGCGTGCGTCGCGTACGCCGGAGAGCGGCAGGCGTTCAAGCGCCCGATCGCGGGCTTCCAGCTCGTGCAGCAGCTGCTCGCCGAGATGCACGTCGAGACCGAGGCGGCGCGCCTGCTCACCTGGAAGGCCGCAACGCTGGCCGACGCCGGCCGGCCGTACACGACCGAGGCAGCCGTGGCCAAGTGGTACGCGAGCGAGGCGGCCGTGCGGGCCGCCAACGCCGCCGTGCAGATCTTCGGCGGCTACGGCTACGTCGACGAGTATCCCGTTGCGAAATATCTGCGCGACGCGCGCGTTACCACCCTGTACGAGGGGACGAGCCAGATCCAGACACTGATCGTCGGCCGCGCCCTCACCGGCGTGAGCGCCTTTACGTAGAAAGAGGAGGATCCATGCCCGAAGCTGTCATCGCCGCCGCCGTCCGTACGCCGATCGGTCGTGCCGGAAAGGGCTCGTTCCTGGACGAGCGACCCGACGACCTGCTCGCCTTCGCGATCCGCGAGGCGGTGGGGCAGGTAGAGGGGCTCGATCCGGCCGAGATCGTGGACGTGACCGTCGGGTGCGGCTTCCCCGAGCAGAAGCAGGGGATGAACCTGGCCCGGCGGGCTGTCCTGCTGGCGGGGCTGCCCGACTCGGTTCCAGGCACGACCGTGAACCGCTTCTGTGCGTCGTCGCTGCAGAGTGCCCGGATGGCTTTCCATGCCGTCAAGGCAGGCGAGGGAGACGTGTTCGTGGCGGCCGGCGTCGAGTCGATCTCGCAGGTGAACGGCTACCCCAAGGACTCAGAGGAGCTTCATCCGCGGCTCGTCGGCGAGGACGCGATCGCGAACGTCTACATCCCGATGGGACTGACGGCGGAAAACGTCGCCGAGCGGTTCGACGTGTCGCGCGAGGACATGGACCGGTTCGCGCAGCAATCACAGGAGCGGGCGGTGGCGGCGCAGGCCTCCGGGCACTTTGCGCGGGAGCTGACGCCGTACCCGAAAGCCGACGGGACCGTCGTCTCGGCGGACGACGGGCCGCGGCCCTCCTCGACCTTCGAGAAGCTGCAGGAGCTCGAGCCCGCGTTCAAGCCGGGGGGCAGGGTGACGGCGGGGAACTCCTGCCCGCTGAACGACGGCGCCGCGGCGCTCGTGATCATGTCGGAGGAGCGCGCGCGCGAGCTCGGTGTGAAGCCGCGAGCGCGGATCATCGCCTCGTCGGTCTCCGCGCTGGACCCGGCGATCATGGGGGTTGGCCCGATCGAGGCCGTGCGAAAGGTGCTCCAGCAGGCCGGGATGACGATCGAGGACGTCGACGTGATGGAGCTGAACGAAGCCTTTGCGGCTCAGGTGATTCCGGTCTGCCGCGAGGTCGGCGTCGATCCCTTCTCCGACAAGCTTAACCCGCACGGCGGCGCCATCGCGCTCGGCCACCCGTACGGCATGACGGGCGCGCGAATCATGTGCACGCTCCTGAACGACCTCGAGACGATGGACCGCACGATCGGTCTCGAGACGATGTGCGTCGGCGGCGGCCAGGGCATGGCGATGGTGGTCGAGCGGCTGAGCTGAGCTCCGCTCGGGTGCGCAGCTTTGACACACAACTGTTGCGCTTCCGTAGTCGGGTCTGACCCCTGATTGGCGCTCGCTGCCGCTCAACCATGCGCTCTGCGGCCGAAAACCGGGCTCTGACCCCGGGCGGGCGCGAGCAGTTCCGCCGGGTCTTCGCTCACCTGCGTGCAGCGAAGCGCGAACGTGCAGTGACAATGTCGCTGTGAACCCTGCCGACCTGGTTCCCCTCGAGACGGTCGCACGCGAGGTCGCCATCGAGTGGGGGCTCGAGCTCGGCGAGCCTTTCGCGCTCGCCCGCTACTCGTACGTCGCGCCGGCCGGCGAGGACGCAGTGCTGAAGGTGACGCCGGCCGAGGACGACGAGTCGGACGACGAGGGCGAGGCGCTCGAGTTGTGGGACGGTGATTGCGCCGTACGGCTGCTGCGGCGCGACGGCGCACGGCGTGCGCTGCTGATCGAGCGAGCGCGGCCGGCCGACGACCTCTCCGCGTTGGACGACGAGGCGGCGACGGCGATCACGGTCGCGATCGGCCTGCGCCTGTGGAGGCCGGCGGCCGAACCGTTCCGCTGGATCGGCGACCACGTGCCGAGCTGGCTCGACAACGCGGAGGGGCATGAGCTCGTCCCACTCGCACGCGAGCTCTACGCCTCGCTCGAGGTCGGCCGCGCGACGCTCTTGCACGGCGATTTCCACCACCACAACGTCCTCCGCTCGGAGCGCGGCTTCCTTGCGATCGACCCGAAGCCGATGCTCGGCGAGCCGGAGTACGACGTGGCGTCCTTCCTTTGGAATCCGATCCCGTACCGGATGCGGCGGGACGTGACCGAGCGGCGCCTCGCCGCCTTTGCCGCGGCGGGGCTCGACGAGGGGCGGATGCGCAAGTGGGCGGTCATTCGCGGCGCCTATCTCGGCGCCGACGAGGACGAGTCTGAGCTGCTGGTCTCGTTACTCCTTTCTTAAGATCTGGGTGATCCGGCGGCGGCTAGCCTGGGAGCGATGGGCCTGAGAGAACCGTCCGAGGCGGACCCTTCGCACGCAGGGCGGCGCCGAACGTCGGCCGGCCGCGGGTACGCCGCCGCTTCCGGGCTTCTCGCGGTAGCGGTGACGGTGGGGGTCGCCGAGCTCGTCGCGGGTCTACTCCCGGATGGCCGGTCGCTCGTGATCGCGGTCGGCGACGTCGTCATCGACCTCGTCCCCGGCTGGCTCGAACGGGCCGTGATCTCCACGCTCGGCAGCAACGACAAGCCGTTCCTCATCGGCAACATCCTCGTGGTCTCCGGACTACTGGGCGCCTTGCTCGGCATCCTGAGTGCACGGCGATTCCTCGCCGGCGCCGCCTGTTTCGCGGCCATGATCGGCGTCGCTGTCGCGGCCTCTCTCGCCGACCCCCAGGCGGAAGGAGCCGGATCGGTCGCGGCCGGGCTCTCCGCCGCGTGCGCGGGCATTCTCACGCTCTGGCTGTTGCTGGTGGCGGCTCCTCCGAGCGGTCCGCCGGCGTACGTTCCCCCGCCGGCAATCCGTGATCCGGCGGGCGGCGGGGTCGTCGACCGCAGACGCTTTCTCATGGTCGGGGCCGCCGCCGTGATCGTGGCCGGCGGTGGCGGCTTCGGCGGGCGGGTGCTCGCGGCCAGGAAGCGCATCGACGGGATCCGGCAGGCGATCCGCATTCCTCGTCCGGCCCGTCGCGCGCCCGCGCCTCCTACCGGCGCAGACCTGAACATCCCCGGGCTCACGCCGCTGTACGTTCCGAACGACGAGTTCTACCGGATCGACACGGCCCTGATCGTGCCCCAGGTCGACCCGGGGGACTGGTCACTGGAGGTGAAGGGCATGGTCGACCGTCCGTTCACGCTCACCTATGCCGACCTGATGGCGATGTCCCACATCGAGGCGGACGTGACGCTGTCGTGCGTCTCCAACGAGGTCGGCGGTGGCCTGGTCGGCAATGCTCGCTGGCAGGGCGTGCCGCTGGCGGACCTCCTGGAGCGGGCGGGCGTGCGGCGAGGCGCTACGCAGGTCCTCGGGCGATCGGTGGACGGCTTCACCGCGGGCTTCCCGACCCGGGTGGCGCTAGACGGCAGAGATGCCATGGTGGCGGTGGCTATGAACGGCGAGCCGTTGCCGGCGGCGCACGGCTTTCCGGCGCGGGTGGTCGTGCCCGGCCTGTACGGGTACGTGTCCGCGACGAAGTGGCTCGCGGCGATCGAGCTGACGAGCTTCGACGAGGTCGACGGGTACTGGATCCCCCGCGGCTGGTCCAAGGAGGGGCCGATCAAGACGCAGTCCCGGATCGATGTTGCGTCGCGCCAGGTCATCGCAGGCGTCGCCTGGGCCCCGACGCGCGGGATCGAGCGCGTCGAGGTCAGGGTCGATGGAGAGCCGTGGCAAGAGGCGACGCTCGCAGCACCTCTGAACGACGACTGCTGGCGTCAGTGGTTCATGCCGTGGGACGCCGCGCCTGGGCGATACGTGATCGCCGTTCGGGCGACGGACGGCACGGGCGAGACCCAAACCGCCGAGCGGACGGACGTCGCGCCCAACGGTGCCAGCGGGCACCACACCATCCAGGTCGACGTCGCGTAGCGGGCTCGGCGCCCGTCAGCGGGCGTCCCTCCAGCCCTGGAACTGAGACCAGAGGTGCTCCATCGTCGTCTCGCGCGCGGGGTGGAGCGGGTCGTACGGGACGTAGTTGACGACACGGACGATCCAGCCATCGTGGCCGAGGTCGAGGACGTTGATGCAGGCCGGCGCCTGCTCGAAGCTGCCGAAGTAGGTGCGATCGCCGGTGAGCGCGTGGGAGAGGATGATCCGGTTGACGCCGCCGTGCAGGACGGCGAGCGCGGTGTCCCAGTCGCGGGCGAGCAGCCGCTCGAGCGCGGGGTGGACCCGGTTGAGGGCCTCGCCGAGCGACTCGCCGCCCAGGAAACGCGCGGCCTCGTCCGAGACTCGCAGTGCGCCCACAAACGCCTGCTCCAGCTCCTCCGGCGGGATCGCGTCGAGCCTGCCGCCTCGCCACTCGGCGAGCTCCGGCCAGCGCTCGACCTCGTGACCCGGCGCCACGATCTGCGCCGTCTCGGCGGTTCGCGGCAAGTCGCTCGCCACGACGAGGTCGAGCTCGACCTCAGCGAGGGCCGCGTGCGCCGCGTGCGCCTGCGCCCGGCCGTTCGCAGTTAACGCGACGTGCTCGGGATTCACGGGCGCGCCCGTCTCGTCGACGTACGACACCTCGGCGTGCCGCATCAGGTAGAGCCGGCGTCTCACTCGTATTTGTCGAGATGCCGAGGGTTACACACCCGCAGCTTCCGGGCCACCTGCTCCTTCAGGAGCGCGACAGCGTCCTCTGGTACGTCGCCCGCGCGGATGCGGCGGGCGAGCTCCCAGTCCTCCTGCCGAGGCTCCGCCGTCGCCTCGAGCTCGCGCTCCGCGATGCCGAGGCCGTTGATCGCGACGAGCGTGCGGAACTTGAGGCGATGGTCGTCGAGGATCGGGAGGATCTCTTCCTGCAGGAACTCGCGGACAGCCTCCGCGAGCTCCTGCGGCGTTGGGCGGTCATGCTGCATGTTCGATCAAGTCGAGCAGCTCGTACTCCATCTCGGCCGCGAGACGCCCGAGCACCGCGAGCTCGACCGAGCGCTCCTGACCGTTCAGATGCCGGCGGGACTGCGTCAGGCAGCCGATCGCCCACTTGACGTTGCCGAAGACCTCCCAGACGAGCAGCTCGTCGAGCTCGACCGCGCGGCCGGTCAACTCGATGTAGCGCTCGACGTACGGCTCGAGGTGGCCGATGCCGCCGAGGTGCCTGTCGTCGGCGCCGAATCGCCAGGCACGCACGAGCGGCCAGGCGAGATCCTCGATCGGATCGGAGAGGTGCGCGAACTCCCAGTCGAGCACGGCCACGATGCCGTGCTCGTCGACCGCGATGTTCCCGATCCGCCAGTCACCGTGCACGACGACCGGCTCACGGTGACCTGGTAGGCGCTCCTTGACCCAGTGCAACCCGAGCTCGATGGCCGGGTGCGGCTCGCCGACGGAGTCGAGCTCCTCGTAGAAGCGAGCGATCGCGTCGCCCTGCTCGAGAAACGGCAGGCGCTCGCGCGGGATCGCATGGATCTTCGCGAGCTCCTCCGCGAGCTGCAGGTCGAGTCCCGGCGGCGCCTGCTTGACGATGCGCCGGCCGATCGTCTCTCCCTCGACGCGCTCCATCACGAAGGCCTCGCGTCCCTCGACGTCGCCGAGATAGGCGATCGGCTCGGGCACCTTCACACCCGCCTCGTGCGCGGCACGCAGGACCTCGAACTCCTGCTCGAGCGTCAGCGTCGCCTGGTGGATGACACCGCCCGCGGCGCGCCTGATCAGGAGCCGGCGGCCTTCGGAGTCGACCGCCCAGGCTTCCTTCGACGCCCCTCCGGCGAGCAGGCCAGCCCGCTCCACTGGAGCGTCGAGAGCCGCCGCGAATGCGTTCTTCACAGCACGAGCTCCGCCATCGTCCGCAGAGCCTCCTTCTGCTTCGTCTGCACGATCAGGGTCGAGATCCCGGCCTCGCGCCACGCCTGCAGCCGCTCGGCGATTCGCTCCTTCGGGCCGACGAGAGCGATCTCGTCAACGAGATCGTCCGGCACGGCCATGGCCGCCTCGCCCTTACGGCCACCGAGGTACAGCTCCTGGATCTCTGCCGCCGCTGCGTCGAAGCCGTAGCGCTGCGCGAGCGAGTTGTAGAAGTTCTTCCCGCGGGCCCCCATCCCCCCGACGTACAGGGCGAGCATCGGCTTCAGCATGTCGCGGCAGGCCTGCACGTCGTCGTCCACGAGCACTGGGCACAGCGGCGCGATGTCGAAGCCTTCGGCAGCTCGATCGAGCGCGGGGCCGTGGATCTGACGGAACCGGTACGGGGAGAAGAAGATCGGCAGCCAGCCGTCAGCGATCTCGACGGCGAGTGCGACGTTCTTGGGCCCGATCGCGGCGAGGTAGATCGGGACCTCGCGGCGCAGCGGCTTCAGGATCAGCTTCAGCGGCTTGCCGAGGCCCGTTGCCCCGTCACCGGAGTAGGGGATGTCGTAGTGGGCGCCGTGGTGCTCGAGCGTCTCGCGGCGGAGCGCGGCCCGGACGATCCCCACGTACTCGCGCGTGCGGCCGAGCGGCTTGCCCCACGCGACGCCGTGCCAACCCTCCACCACCTGTGGCCCGGAGGTGCCGAGCCCCAGGAGGACGCGGCCGCCGGAGAGCTGGTCCAGCGTCGCGACTGTCATCGCGGTCGCCGCCGGGGTCCGGGCCGGCATCTGCATGATGGCGGTGCCGATCCCGATGCGCTCCGTCCTCGCCGCGATCCAGGAGGCGACCGTGACCGCATCGGCACCCCAGGCCTCGGACGTCCAGACCGAGTCGAACCCGAGCCGCTCCGCCTCTTCTCCGAGCCCGATCGCTCCCGTCGGATCGTCGTAGCCGAGCTGTAGCCCGAGCCTCATAGCGGCGGCACCATGCCCTCGCTGCCCTCGACCCGCGGGCCCGGGACGTTCGGGAAGCGGAACTGCAGCGGCTCACGGCCCGGCTGGCAGACCCAGGCCTGACCCGTCCCGTCGCTCCGCGCCGCCATCAGCACCGCCTCGGCGATTTGCTCCGGCTGCATCAGTGGGAACCCGGCCGCGTCGAGCTCGGGCTGCGCCGTTTGGGTCATCGGCGTCCTCACGATGCCCGGGCAGATCAGGTTGATCCGGATCCCACGTTGCGTGAGCACGAGTGCCTTCGAGCGGGCGTAGCCGACGACGGCGTGCTTCGTCAGCACGTAGAGCGGGTCGGACGGCATCGGGATCAAACCCGCCAGCGATGCGGTCACGACAAACGTGCTGCCCCGGCGCATCTTGGGCGCGAGCGTCTCGACCCCGAAGACGACGCCGTCCACGTTGACGGCGATGATGCGCCGGTAGTCGGCGAGAGAGCCGTCTCCCGACGAAAGCACTCCAGCGTTCAGGCAGACGAGGTCCGCAGGCTCGATGTCCTCCCAGGCGTTCGAATCCGAGACGTCGAAGCCGTCGGCGAGGTCGAGGCCACGCACAGATGTTCCTTCTGTCTCGAGCGCGCTCACGATCGCTTTGCCGATTCCGCCGGAGGAGCCGGTGACGAGAGCAGTCTCAGGGAACTGTCTCTCAGACAACCAGGACGACCTTGCCCGTCGACCTGCGTGATGCGATCAGCTCGAGTGCCTCGTTTGCCTGCTCGAGCGGAAACTCGGCGCCGATGACCGGCCGGAAGGCGCCACGACGCCAGAGTGTGAGCAGCTCCAGGGTTCCCTCCCGCACGAGTTCCGGCTGGAGGTTCATCAGCCGGCCGAGGTAGAAGCCCTGGATGCCGAGGTTGCGTCCCACAAGTCGGGCGGGATCGACCGGCTCCCAGGCACCACCGGCGAAGCCGATCGCGATAGCCACGCCGAGGGGCCGCAGCGAGCGCAGGCACGAAGCGAAGACGGGCCCCCCGACCGGGTCGAAAGCCACATCGATGTCGTCGAGCTCCCGGATCTCATCGTAGGACACCGTCCGCTCCGCGCCGAGCAACCGCGCCAGCTCCAGCTTCTCCTGCGAGCCTGCGGCAGCGGTGACTCGTGCGCCCGCAAAGGTCGCGACCTGGATAGCCGCCGTGCCGACGCCGCCGGCCGCGGCTGTCACGAGCACCCGCGACTCCGGACGCAGCCGCGTCTGACGCGTGAGCGGGATCCACGCAGTCAGGTACGTGGTCAGGAAGGCAGCTCCCTCCGAATAACTCGCTCCGTCCGGAAGCTCGAAGACCCACTCGTCGTCCACGGCGACCCGCTCGGCGTAGCCGCCGCCGGTCTGGCGGGCGAACGCGAGCACGCGGCGACCGTCGAGCTCGCCGGCGACCTCGTTCCCGAGGATCGTGGGCAGTTCCGGGGGCTGGGGATAGTTGCCGCTCTGGACCAGCGCGTCGGCGAAGTTGATCCCGGCCGCACGCACAGTTACCAGGGACAGTCCCTCGGACACGTCCGGATCGGGCACGTCCTCCACCGAGAGCGGCCGGCCGATCTCGTGCAGGACGGCGGCCTTCATCTCCTTACCGTCCGGTGAACTGCGGGGCGCGCTTCTCGAGGAAGGCCGTCACGCCCTCGGTGCCGTCCTCGCTCCCGATGCAGCGCATGAAGCCCTGCGCCTCCTTCTGGATCCCCTCGGCGAGCGGCAGATCGCGTGTGTCGGCGGCCAACTCCTTGATCACGGCCATCGAGTGTGGGGAGCGCTCGGAGAAAGTGCGTGCGATCTCCATCGCGGCATCGTGCAGCTGCGCCCGCGGCACGGTGCGCTCCACAAGACCCCAGTCGTACGCCTGCGCTCCGGAGATCGGGTCGCCAGTGAGGTTGAGGTAGAGCGCGCGCCCGTGCCCGACGAGCCGCGGCAGGCGCTGCGTGCCGCCGCCGCCCGGAATCAGGCCGAGCTTGATCTCGGGCTGGCCGAGTTGCGCGTCGTCCGCGGCGACCCGGATGTCGCACGCCATCGCGAGCTCGAGCCCGCCGCCGAGGCAATAGCCGTGGATCTCCGCGATCACGGGCGTGCGCCCGCCTTCCAGCCGCAGCGCGAGCTTCTGGATCCCACGCGCCGAGCCGCCCTCCGCTGCCTCCACGGCGGCCTCGCGCAGCGCCGGGAACTCGGAGATGTCCGCTCCTGCGACGAAGGCCTTCTCGCCCGCGCCGCGGATCACGATCACGCGCGTCTCGTCCGAGGTGTCGAGCCGGTCGTACTCCTCCTCGAGCTCCTCGAGCAGCTTCGAGGACAGTGCGTTCACGGGAGGGTGGTCAAGCGTCACGATCGCGATCGCCCCGTCGTGCTCGACATTCACGTACTCGGCCATCTGTCTCCTTCTCGGTACCGGGGTGTGGGGGCCGCGGGCGGCCCCCTTTAGGGATTTTGCGCGGCGAGCATCCGCTCCTGCGATGGTCGTCTTGCGCGGTCAACGAGGCCCCATGCGAAGTGCTCCGTCGAGACGGATCACTTCGCCGTTCAGGTACTCGTTCTCGACAATGTGCTTCACGAGCGCCGCAAAATCTCCCGGACGGCCCAGCCGCTTCGGAAACGGGATCTGCGACTCCAGGCTCTCGCGGATGTCGTCTCGCAGCCGCGACAGCATCGGCGTGTCGGCCGGGCCCGGGGCGATCGTGCAGACGCGGATCCCGAACTTGCCGAGGTCTCGCGCGATCGGCAAGGTCATTCCGGCGACGCCCGCTTTGGAGGCGGCGTAGGCCGCCTGGCCGATCTGGCCATCGAAGGCCGCGTTCGAGGCGGTGTTGACGATCACGCCGCGCGTGCCCTCCTGGTCGGGCTCGCCGCGGGCGATCAGCTCTGCCGCGTGACGGATCACGATGAACGTGCCGACGAGATTGACCTCCACGATCTTGCGGAACTGCTCGAGCGGGTATCCGATCACGCGCGCGCCGCCGCCGATCCCGGCGCAGTTGACGACGCCGTGTAGCTCCTCGCAGGAGTCGACGAGCGCGCGAACCGCCTCCTCGTCGGTGACATCCACCTCGGGGAGGTCGGCGATCACGACGGTCGACCCTTCGGCTTCGAGCAGCCGCGCGGTCGCCTCCCCGAGGCCGGAGCGGCCCCCGGTGACGAGGAACGTCTTGCCGCGGATCTCCACTACGCGGAGGTGGGCTCCTGCACGAACTGCTCCCTCAGCGCGGTCTTGCGGAACTTCCCGACCGCCGTCTTGGGAATCTCCTGGACGAACTCGAACGCATCCGGCAGCCACCACTTCGCGAAGTTGGGCGCGATGAACTCGCGCAGCTCCTCCGGCGTCGCGCTCTGGCCCTCACGCAGTACGCAAACTGCGAGCGGCCGCTCGTCCCACTTCTCGTGCGGCATCGCGATCACGGCCGCCTCGGCGATCGCCGGGTGCGCCATCAGCGCGTTCTCGAGGTCGACGGAGGAGATCCACTCGCCGCCGGACTTGATCACGTCCTTTGAACGATCCTTGATCATCACGTACCCCTTCGGATGGAAGGACGCGATGTCGCCCGTCTTGAACCAGCCGTCGTCGGTCCAGCGCTCTGCCTGCTCGGGCGTCTCGTAGTAGCCGGCGGCGACCCAGGGGCCACGCACCTCGAGCTCGCCCATCGCCTCGCCGTCCCAGGGGATCTCCTTGCCCTCGTCGTCCTTCGCCCGCAGCTCGACGAAGGGCAGCGGCAGGCCCTGCATCGCGACGACGTCGAGCTGCGTTTCCTCGTCGGCGTCGCGGAACTCCCCCACGTAATCGGACGCGGTCGCGAGTGGCGACGTCTCGGTCATGCCCCAGCCGTGAACGACCGTCTTGCCGTGTCGCTGTCGGAAGCCCGCGATCATCGCGCGCGGCGCCGCCGAGCCGCCGACGAGCATCGAATGCAGCTTGGACAGGTCCCAGCGGTCGGGCTCCTTGTCGAGCATGCCGAGGATGCCCATCCAGATCGTCGGCACGCCGGCGGTGATCGTCACGGCCTCCTGCTCGAAGTCGTCGAGCAGCGACTCGGGGTCGAGGAACGGCCCCGGGAACACGATCTTCGCGCCGGTCATGAGGCACGTGTAGGGGTAGCCCCACGCGTTTGCGTGGAACATCGGCACGACCGGGAGAAACGTCTCCTTCTCGGTCACGTGCAGCCCGAGCGGTGCCGCGAGCGCCTGCCCGAGCGTGTGCAGCACGGTCGAGCGATGCGAGTAGAGAACGCCCTTAGGCATCCCCGTCGTGCCGCTCGTGTAGCACATTGCCGCAGCCGTGTCCTCCTGAAGACCCGGGTCCTCGTAGTCGTCCGGGTCGGCCCCCGCGAGCAGCTCCTCGTAGGAGTCCTCGACGACGAAGACGTGCTCGATCGGCGTCTGATCGGCGATCTGCTCCCAGAGCGGCAGCAGGCTCTTGTCGACGATGACCGCCTTGTCGCCGGCGTGCGTCGCGATATAGGCGAGGTCCCCTGGGTGCAGGCGCAAGTTCAACGTGTGCAGCACGTAGCCGCCGCACGGGACCCCGAGGTACGCCTCGAGATGCTGGTAGTGGTTCCATGCGAGCGTCGCGACCCGGGCGCCTGGCTCGAGGCCGAGGCCCTTCAGCCCGACCGCCAGCTGCCGTGCGCGCCGGCCAAAATCGGCGAAGGAGTACCGGTGGAAGCTCCGGTCCGGCATGCGCGTGACGACCTCCTGGTGCGGGAAGTACGTCTCCGCACGCTTGAGGATCGTCGGCAGCGTCAGCTGGAAGTCCATCATCAGGCCCTTCACGCTTGCTCCTCCTTCCCGAATCCCTGCCGCCGTGCCAGGTCCTCGTCGTTGACCAGGTGCCCGTCGCGCTCGACGTAGCCGTCCTTGCCACCGACGATCAGCAGTACGAGATCCTCGTCGCCGGCGTTCGACACTTTCCGCGGCGTCGTCGCTTCGACATGGAGGAGCCCGCCGGGGCCGAGCGTCCGCTCCTCGCCGTCGACCTCGAAGCGCGCCGTGCCTGCGTGCACGAAGTAGAGCTCGTCCTGCGCGTCGTGGTAGTGGAGGAAGCCTTCCTGGCCCGGCGGATAGACGACCCCATTGATCCCGAACGCGGTGATCCCCATCGTGCTCCGCACCTTGCGGAACCCCGGGCCATCGCCCAACTCGTCGAGCGACGAAAATGCGTGCGCCATCAGGCGGCCCTCCTCGGCATGTCGGTGTAGACGCGCTCGCCCGCGAAGCGCCGCGACCCGCGGTCCCACGGGAAGAAGATCGCGTTTCGCCAGGTCATTCGCTCTCCGGTCGGCTCTTGGTCGAGCCATTTTGCCGTGTGCGTGCCGGTAACGATCGCTTCTTCCACGACGCCCTGGGGGCCGATCACGATGTTCTGGAGCTCGAAGAGGATGTCCGGAAAGGCTGTCAGCAATTCGGTGTAGAAGCGGGCCGCACCCTCGTGTCCGTGCCAGGAGACGTCGTCGGGGTAGACGGTGTAGACGCAGTCCTCGGAGAGCGTCGCCAGCAGGCCGTCGATGGAACGGTTGTCCTCTGCCTTCGAATGCTCCTTCCAGAGCTCGCGGATCTCGGCGACCTCGGCCGGATCGACTTCCATCCGCATCAGCTCGAGCACTTCTTCCTTGGGGACGGGCATAGGTCTCCTCAGTCGAGTAGGGCTGCGGCGACGACTTTGCGGTGAACGGCTCCGTGGCCGCCGAATGCGTCGATCCCCTGCGCGCGCTTGTAGTAGCGGTGCAGGACGTGCTCCCAGGTGAAGCCGATGCCGCCGTGCACCTGGATCGAGCGCTCGCAGGCGGCGACGGCTGTCTCGGCCGCCTGGGCCTTTGCAGCGGCGGCCGCGATGGGTGCCTGGACGTCGTTCTCGGCCACACACCAGGCCGCCCAGTAGGCGAGCGAGCGAGCAAGCTCGGTCTCGACGTAGGTGTCGGCGAGCGGGTGCGAGACGGCCTGGTAGGTGCCGATCTTCTTGCCGAACTGCTCGCGCTGAGAGACGTACTCGACACCGAGCTCGAGCGCCTTCTGAGCGATCCCCGCCGCCTCGACGGCGAGGGCCGCCAGGAGGCGCAGCCTGACGAGCTCCCAGTCGCCCCCGACCTCGTAACAGTCTGTGGCTTGCAGGCGGCCGAGGGGGCGCGTCTCGTCGACGGTCGCCAGCGTCTCTCCGTCGGCGACGCAGGCGGTCATGTCCTCGCGCAGCACCCGGTCGACCGTGTCCAGATGTGGCACGAGACCGTCGGTCTCGACCGACCACGCCCGCTCGTCGACCTCGGGCAGCGCGGGGAGGACAACCGCGGTCGTCAGGAACGGTCCAGCGTAGAGCGCGCGGCCTGCTTCCTCGAAGAGGATTGCCTCGTCGATGAAGGAGAGCCCGCCGCCGCCGCGCTCCTCCGGCAGCGAGACGCCGAGCCACCCGAGCTCCCGCAGGTCGGCGAGCGGCGCCTCGGGAGTGGCTTCGAGGAAGGCCCGCGCCTCGCGACGCAGCTCCTCCTGCTCCTGGGTGAACGCAAACTCCACCTAGCGCGACCTGGGTAGGCCGAGCACGCGCTCGGCGATGATGTTGCGCAGGATCTCCGAGGTGCCCGCCTCGATCGTGTTGCCGCGCGAGCGCAGTTGCTGGTGCTGCCAGTACCCCGGCTGAACGTGAGAACCAGGCTTGCCGTCGCCGTTCAGGAGCTGCGCTTCCGGCCCGAGCAGCTCGAGCGCGAGCTTCGTCACGCGCTGGTTCGCCTCCGACCACCAGAGCTTTGCGCCCGAGCCCTCCGGGCCCGGGATGCCGGTCTTCATCAGCGTCGTCAGCGAGCGGTAGTTCGTGTAGCGCACGGCCTGAAGGCCGATCCACTCGCGCGCGATCGCGTCGCGCTGCACCTCCGTCGCGCCTTTCTCCTTCGCGAGTGCCAGGAGCTTGCGGATCTGGGACTCGAGCCCCGCCGTGAGCGCGAAGCCGAGCGTGCCGCGCTCGTGCAGCAGGGTCGTCATCGCCACTTGCCAACCGCCGCCGATCTCGCCGATGACGTTCTCGACCGGCACCTTCACGTCGGTGAAGAAGATCTCGTTGAACTCCGCCTCGCCGGTGATCTGCCGCAGCGGCCGCACCTCGACGCCCGGTGCGCGCATATCGGCGAGCAGGTACGTCAAGCCGGCATGGCGATCGCTCTCGGGGTCGCTGCGGGTGACGAGGATGCACCAGTCGGCGATGTGCGCAAACGAGGACCAGACCTTCTGGCCGTTGACGACGAAGTGGTCCCCCTCGAGTGTGAGGCGCGCCGAGGTCCGGACGGCGGAGAGGTCGGAGCCCGCGTCCGGCTCCGAGAAGCCCTGGCACCAGATCTCCTCGGTCGAGAGGATCTTCTCGAGATGGCGCTCCTTCTGGGCCTCGGTGCCGTGGGCGATGATCGTCGGTCCGGCCATTCCGAGGCCGATCACGCCGAGGTGGGACGGAGCCTCGGCGCGCGCCATCTCCTCGAGAAAGATCGCCTGGTGGCTGTAGGGCGCACCCGCGCCGCCGTACTCCTTCGGCCAGGTGAGACCTGCGTAGCCCGCCTGGTAGAGCTTGCGGCTCCACTCGCGACCGCTCTCTTCGAAGCGGCCGTGGCGGATCTCGTCCGTCAGGTTCGATGCGATCCACGCGCGCAGCTCTGCGCGGAAGGCCGCCTCCTCGGGCGTGTCCCGGAGATCCATGGAGACGACTCTAGAGCCTCGGACGCATCACGGCACCAGGGTCTTCATGCGAGGAACTCCGCTACGGTCCGGTTGAACTCCTCCGGCGACTCGAGGAAGATCAGGTGGCCTCCGCCGGGGAAGGGCGCGAACTCAGCACCCGGGATCCGGCGCGCGAGTTCGACGCCGTTCTCGTACGGGACGATCCGGTCCGCATCGCCGTGCGCCACCAGTGTCGGCGCGGTGATCTCCTCGACAGGAGTCGTCTCCTCGACAAAACGCCGGCACGCGTCGTACTGGGCGCGCCAGCACTCGGGCGGCGTCGGGAACTCGAGCCGGTCGCGCAGCAGCTGCTCGAACTCCTCGGGATGCTCGTCCGTCCAGCCCGGGCGAAACGAGAGCGGCATCGACGCGCGCGCGAACTCCGCCGGGGTCTTGTCCGCGTTCGCTTCCCACGCGGTGATCGTCTCCGCCGCTGTCGGACGGTAGTCGGGGCCGCCCGTGCCGGTGCAGACGAGCACGAGCTTCTCGACGAGCTCCGGGTGGCCGAGCGCGAGTGTCTGCCCGATGTAGCCACCCATCGAGAAGCCGGCGACGTGCGCGCGGCGCCCTTCGAGGGCCTCGGCCGCGTCGTCGGCCATCTCCTCGATCGAGTACGGACCGGACGGCTTGGGCGAGCGGCCGGTGCCGCGGTTCTCCACCGCCACGAGCCGGAACCGCTTCGACCAGGTGGGGATCTGGCGCTGCCACGACCAGATCGCGTAGCCGAGGCCTGTGATCAGCAGGAGGGGATGTCCGTCGCCGTGCTCCTCGGTGTAGAGCTTCACGTGCGAGACTCTACGTCGATGACCGAGCTCGCCCTCAAACCGGACGTCAATGCCCGCCGCCGGCAGGTGCGCGCCTTCATGGAAGAGCACGTCTATCCCAATGAGGCCGCGCTCGAGCGCGACGATGAGTTGGCCGACGCGCTCATCGAGGAACTGCGCGCGACGGCGAAGACTGCCGGGATCTGGGCGCCGCACCTCCCGCCCGAGGCGGGGGGCACGGGCTCGGGCTTCATGGAGTACGCGCTCCTGAACGAGGAGATCGGCCGCAGCACGTGGGCGCAGCTCGTCTTCAACTGCCAGGCCCCCGACGCGGGCAACGGCGAGATCCTGCACATGTTCGGCTCCGAGGAGCAGAAGGAGCGCTTCCTGCGTCCGCTCGTCGACGGTACGGCGCGATCGTTCTTCTCGATGACGGAGCCGGAGGTGTCGGGCGCCGATCCGACCGGGCTGCGGACGACGGCCGTCCTCGACGGCGACGAGTGGGTGATCAACGGGCACAAGTGGTTCTCCTCGGCGGCGGAGGGCGCGACCTTCGGGATCGTGATGGCCGTCACCGACCCCGATGCGCCGCCGCACCGGCGCATGAGCCAGATCCTCGTCCCGGCGGATGCGTCTGGGTACGAGCTGATCCGACCGATCCCGGTCATGGGGCACGCGGGTCGCGGTTGGTCGACACACTGCGAGGTGCGCTACACGGACGTGCGCGTGCCGCGCGAGAACGTGCTCGGCGAGCGGGGCGACGGCTTCCGGATCGCCCAGAAGCGGCTTGGTCCCGGGCGGATCCATCACGTCATGCGCTGGCTCGGGCAGATGCAACGCGCCTTCGAGCTGATGTGCCGGTACGCACTCGAGCGGCAGGTCGGCGGCGCGCCGCTCGCCGAGAAGCAGACGGTGCAGAACTGGATCGCCGACTCTGCGGCCGAGATCCAGGCCTGCCGCCTCCTTACGCTCGATGCCGCCCGCAAGCTCGACGAGGGTGACGAGGCTCGGGTCGAGGTCTCGCTGATCAAGTTCTACGGGGCGCGCGTCCTGAACGAGGTGATCGACCGGGCAATCCAGGTGCACGGCGCCCGCGGCCTCACCGACGAGACGCCGCTCGGGCACATGTACGCCCTGGCCCGCGGCGCCCGGATCTACGACGGCCCGGACGAGGTGCACCGCATGGTCGTCAGCCGCCGCATCCTGAAGGAGTTCAGGGACGGCGGCGTCTACCGCTTCGACTGACGACGACGGGCAGTGTCGGTGCGCGAGCTGGGGCCGCACTCCGGCGAGTTG
>Ga0208612_1000195_pt1 | contig 31001 bp, 26 predicted proteins | sample AntDryMetagUQ889_FD_188089 | JGI IMG/M metagenome (GOLD analysis project Ga0208612, IMG submission 188089) | Polar desert microbial communities from Antarctic Dry Valleys - UQ889 (SPAdes) | ecosystem: Environmental > Terrestrial > Soil > Desert | place: Antarctic Dry Valleys | collected 2008-12-31 | reverse complement strand
TGGCCTCGATGCAGAGGCGCACAACGCTCGTTTGTGCATTCTGGAAACAAGCTGAGCTGCCTCTCTGGTAACTTCACTAATTATGCAAGGCTCAATAGGACGCGCTGATCGAGCGCTGCAAGCCAACCAGCGGGACCTGCGCGGCGATGTCCTTCGCGATGTCGCAATAACGCCACGCCTCGGCCAGATCGCCGCGCTGCAAGGCATACTCGCTCTTGCCGGCATAGTCGGAGACCAACCCATCCAGCGGGCGCCTGGCGGCCGGATGTCGCTCAGGGATCGAGGTAAAGAAAGTCGCGGTAAATGGGCCATGTAAGTCTCTTTGCTCATACTGTTAGACTGGATCTGCGTTTGGGCTCTCACATTTCAAGCAGATGTCACCGATGGCGGCGATAAAGCGCTGCACGTCATCGGCGCTGATGGCGCCCATCGTGGACACCCGGAACAAGACCTTGGCAAACGCCGCCTGCCCCGCGTAAATCACGAATCCATGCTGTTTCAGCTGGTCGTGGAGCGTGAGGTACTCCATCCCTTCAGGCAAATGGAAAGAATTTAAAACCACGGAGCATGCCGCCGCCGGAAGCAGCGGCCGGATCCCCACCGCGGCGAGCCCCTCGCGGATATGCGTGAGGTGTTCTCGGTAACGCCGCTGGCGCGCGCTCCATCCGCCCTCTTCTTCCAGTTCCGATAAGGCCTCGTCGAGGGCGTAGAAGCCCTGCACGCTTTGCGTATACGGTGTACTGCCGGCGTCTTGCGCTTCGCAATACTGGCGGAGATCGAGATAAAGACTCCGCGCCGCTTGGCCTGCGGGCGGGAGCGCCTGGCGCTGCACGACGACGAACGCTACCCCCGGCACGCCGTGCAAACATTTATTGGCGGTAGCCGCGCAGGCCGCGATGTTCCAGCGCATGAAATCAAGGTGCTCGGCTCCGAAGCTGCTCACGCCGTCGACCAAGAGGCCAACGCCTCGCGCCGCGCAGATTTCCGCCAGCTCGGCGATCGGATTCAGGCGGCCGGTCGTGGTTTCGTGGTGCACGAGCGCGACGTAGTGAAACCTCCGGTTTTGATCAAGGCAAGCGCGCACCGCGTCGAGATCGATCCCTCGGTCCCAGGCGTGGTGAAGACGCACGTGGTGTAGCCCGTGGATGCGCGCGATCGCGGTGAGCCGCTCCCCGTACACACCATTCTCGAGTATGAGCACACTACCTGTATCTTTAATCAGGGTACTCATCATCGCCTCGACCGCGGCGGTTCCCGAGCCGGTCAGCAACACGGCCGCCCAATGATCGGGGGGCAGGCCATACACGCCGAGTAGCCGCGTGCAAATGCTTTGTTGAAGCGCGGTAAACTCCGGTTCCCGGTGACAGAGATCCGGCCGCAGCAAGGCCTGGCGAACGCGTTCGCTAAGAGTGACGGGCCCGGGGTTTAGAAGGATCATCGGGCCCCCGGCTAGGCAAGCTCTGCAAAAGCTACTGCGCAGCCCATCTGCTTTCCTCGCTCCTCAAAGCGCGGCCGTCCCTGGGCCGCTCCCCGCGTCTTCGCGTGCTCGCGCGTCTGGGCTTGCTCGCGACACTTTTGCAGAGCTTGCCTAGAAGCGCGAACCGATGTGTGACATGAGCCGCCGCACAACCTCGGAAGGGGAGACGGCCGGACGCGGTAAGTCGGGCAGGGCGCCGGTGCGGATCTTGACATGGCAAAAGAGCGGCTTGCCTGCCGGGACCGCATCGAACAATGCATCGATGACATCGGGATCGTCGCCTGTGAAGCTACCCCCGTAACCGCACGCCTGGGCGATCTTTGCAAAAGAGACATTTGCCGACACCGTGGCTTGGGCACCGGTCGAATCGTGCGCTTCGTTGTCGAGCAGGATATGAATGAGATTAGGTCCCCCATAGGCTCCGATGGTGGCGAGATTGCCCATGCGCATGAGCGCCGCGCCATCTCCGTCTAGAATGACCACGCGAAGGTCGGGCCGCGCGAGGGCGAGGCCCAGCCCGAACGAGGAGGCGCAGCCCATCGAACCCACCATGTAAAGTTGGTTCGGACGGTCCGCGAGTGCATACAGCTCGCGTCCCGTGTAGCCCGTAGTGGCAATGATGACCGTGTCTTCGGCGGGTGTGCGTTCAAGAACGCGGAGCAAGACCTCGCTCCGGCTCGGCCGCGTTTGCGCTCTCACCATCTCGACATGCGTTCCCAGTACGGTCGCGCGCGGCGGTTTTCGCTGTGGATCCAAGGCGTGGGCAGCGACCGTCCCTCGGCGCATGACGAAGGCATAGGGCCGTTCCTCGCGCTCGATGAAGGCGCGCGCCCGGTTCCATGCCGCGTGGATCGCGCCTGGCTCGATGGGAAACGGTTCCCAGGGGATCTCCATTGTTTCCAACAAGAAACCGGTGATCCGCCCCATCAGCTCGTGTTGCGGTTCGTCCTTGAGGCCGGGCACGCCGCGGTGCGTACATATCAACAGCAGCGGGATGCGGAAAACGTGATTCAGCGAGGTCAGCGGGCTCACCGTGTTGCCCAGGCCCGAGTTTTGGATCATCACGGTCGACCGTTGTCCGCCGACGGCGGCGCCGCTCGCGGTCGCCACGGCGTCGCCTTCGTTGGCCGAGGAGATATAGCTCAGGCGTTCGTCGTTGATGACAAAGTTGATAAACGGGGTCAGAAACGAACAGGGCACGCCCGCGTACGAAGTATAGCCGGCCGCACGGGCTATATCGACGAAATCCTGCGCCTCTATCATGATGAGATCAGTGCCGTCCCTCGGCGAACGAACCGGCCCGATCGAGATCATCGAGCGTGTTAACATCCAGCCAGTGGCCATGGATATACAGCACGCGGACCTCATGGCCGGAGCTGACCAAGTGATTGAGGAGATCAGGCGTGTTCAAACGTGAAAAGTCGGCGCGCGCGCGCAGATCCGCGAGCCCTTTCTTAAGCGCCCGGCAGCCCTCGCCTTGGGCCCGCCACATGCCAATCCAACGTCCCGAGGGCAACCGGGCGCCGGGGGGCGGATCAGCGGTGATCCGCTCTAGGTACGCGTCCTCGCTCAGGAGCGAGCGTGAATCGGGCTCGGTACAATAGGCGTAATCGGAAGCGCTGCCAGCCGAGGCATGGGTATCCGCGGAATCTACGACCACCACGATGCCGGCGTCACTGTCCAAGAGATCGCGCAGGATATAGTTTCGGAACAAAAGATCTCCATAGAGGATCACCGTGTCGTCACCGAAACACGATTCCGCACGGCTGAGCGAAGCAAGCTCGCCGGAGTCCTGGTAGTCGGGGTTCAGGACAAGACTAATCCCGGCCGTCTCTATCGCTTCGGCGCGGTACCCGGCCACGACGGTGATCTCGTTTACCGCCTGCTTCTTGAGCTCTTCGACGAGCCGCCGCAGGATAGGTTTTCCGCCAATCGGTAACATAACCTTGGGTCGGGTCGCAGTCAGACCGTAGAGCGCGTCACCGCGCGTCGCCGCCAAGATGACCCCACGCGTTCGCGAACGGCCGGAAACGGCGTAGCGCCGCTCCGCCGCCGAGAGCTCCTCCGCTCCTTGCAAGCGAAAGATTTCCTCTACCGGCGCTATCCGATCCTCGACATAGACCGGTGTTTCGATCTCATGAATGGCACAGGCGGCGCTTTGCATCGCCGCTACCGCCGCGCGTAGCATGTGATTCGCCCAGATCACCGCACTGATCCCGGCCTGGCGATAGACATCGGCCGGGGTGCTGTAATACTTCGTGGGCACGATAACGAGAGGCGCGCGGCCCGCCCATTCCGCCGCGAAGGCGAGGATTTGATCGGGACGCGACAGCTTGCTGTGGATTAAGATAGCGTCGGCCCCGGCCGCGCGATACGCTTCGGCGCGCAGCAGCGCTTCTCTCAGGTCCCAGCCGGCGATCAGCGCCTCGACCCTGGCCACAACGCAAAAATCCCGATCGCTCTGGCTGTCTTTACCGGCCTTGATCTTGCCGCAGAACTCCTCGATGTCGGCGAGGTTCTGCCGCTCTCCTGCGATAAAGCTGTTCGTTTTCGGGAACAGCTTGTCCTCGATACACACTCCCGCAATTCCGCGTTGCTCGATCTTTTTAACCAAGCGCCGCAGGTTGTTGAAATTTCCGTAACCTGTGTCTCCGTCCAGTAATATTGGGATCCTGGTGACATCGGACATGAACTCGAGCATTTCGACCACTTGGGTCCAGCTTGCCTCGTTGTTATCGCGTACACCAAACTGCGCCGAGAGCGACAACCCGCTGGCCCAGATTCCATGAAACCCGGCCTCTTCCACGATGCGGGCGCTGATCCCGTTGTGGGCCTCCATAATGAATTCGAGGTGCGGTGAATCGAGCATCCGGCGCAGTTGCGCGCTCTTGGAGGGCTTGAGTGAGACGGACTCTAGATTAATCATGTTTAATCCACCAAACGCGGCAGGATCTCGCGCTCCGCGCGGCACACGTCCTCGGGGAAATCGATTTCGATCCAAGGCACGCCGCTCACATCCTCGAATCCGAACGCCTCTGGGGTTTCCAGGACCAGATCGCGAATGGCTTCTTCATACGGTTCGGCGTGTAAGCCGGCGCTGTAATAAAAATCCGCACGCTCGGCCAGGCGTGCCGCGACGGACCCGGAAAAACGGAAGAATCCAACGGACTCACCACAAAAATCATAAGCAACGCCGGCTGCGATCCGCTTACGAAACTCCACCGGGCGGCCGTTGCGCACGCAGATCTTAACCGGTTCGTCGCCGGGCTCGAAGGCGCGATCGATCAGAAAACAATTTTGAACCTGAGAATGTATCAAGCACCGCAGCAGATCGGGTCGATACAACACATCGGCATCCATCAGCAAAACGTCATCACCCTCGCGTAGTACTTGCCTTACGCTCCACAAGCTAAGAACGCTTCCGCGTTCGTAGCGCGCATTATAAACAGTTCGTACCGGGGCGCTCGAGGCAGTTCGGCGGATCTCTTCTTCGATTAACTCCGATCGGAAGCCGACGGCGATAACGATTTCATGGATATCGTGAGCGCTTAGCGCTTCGAGATGGCGGCAAATCAAGGTCTTGGATCCAAACGCCAAGAGGCATTTGGGGTGTTTTATGCCCAAGCGCCGGCCGGCGCCCGCGGCGAGCACGACTGCTTTCATGCATGCTTGCCGCGCGCCGCTGGAGCCTGAGCGCTAACGCCGTCCTTGGAAGGCGTCTCTGAAGCCAAAGTACGCGATCGAGTCTTTCATGTTGGAAATAAACCGGCGTGTCGCAGACATGCGCGCATCGGTCACGTATTCCATGGTGAGTACGATGCGCTCCTCTCCCTGACCGAGTGGAGTCACCCGATGGTACAGTTTGTCCCCATTAAAAACAACGAGCATCCCGGGCGCCAAGGCCAGGGATAAAGACTCGGTTTCGCGCTCCGGATCGTCGCGGTAGAGCTGGTATTCCAACCGGCTGCTGGAGCGATCGACCAGCCCGAGCAACACCGTATAACGCAACCCCCGATAGTAGGACGTGTCGTAATGCCATCCGATATGGTCACCGGGCTCGGTGTAGCAGTATAAGGCATAGGTGTGCGGATCATCCCCGGGACAAGGTAAGAGCGATCGTCCGGTGATATAGCTCAAACCCTGCGTGAACTCCGGCAGCGTATATAAACTTTCGAAAGCCGGCGCCATGCGGTCCAACATGAAGCGGCTCACGCTACCGCCTTTCTTATGTTTTGGGAGGTAGTTTCTGTGTACCGACGGACGTAGTTGCGGAAGTCGCGCCAGTAAGGGTTGCAGTGTCTCGGGACCGAGAAGGTTTTCGACGACTAGAAACTCATTCTGGGCGGCGAACTTTTGCTTAAGTAGATCGATCTCGAATTGGGCGAACATAGTTTCAAGCGCGGCTAAGGTCAAATTCCAGAAGTTCGGCCGAGGGACGAATCGCACTGCGGAAGCCGCGCTGAGGGTTCATCTTTGGTTTCCCCTGGTTTTGAAATCCTGTGAGCTTATACGTCTGAGCGCCCGAACTTCAAAAATGTAAAGACACGCCGAAACAACAAAAGAACGGATAAATATTATATGTCGTATTATTGATACTACACAACAAGGTCTGATTTGTAGCATAATAGACACATTGCGCCTGCATTTTTCGAGAAGCATCCGAGGATGCCGCTATGATCCCGGCTCAGAGCACCGGATCCGAGATCGTACATGGAGCGCTTTTAAAGAACTTTGACGTACAGAACGTGAACTCATGACCTTGCATAAAGCGTTGTTTTTAATTTTTGGCCTGGTGCTACTCGGCCTGCTCGTGCGGGACATGGATGCCGCTGAAATCCTACGGCACGTCCAGCAGGTGGGCAGCGCGGGTATCGGTTTGGTCATCGCTCTCTATGCGGTGACGTTTCTGGCCGACGTCGCCGGTTGGCAGCTCACCTTCAAGACCATCCCACTGAACCTTTGTTGGTTGCAGCGCCTTTATATCGTACGCATGACGGGCGAGGCCTTAAACAACATTACGCCGCTTGGCGCCATGGGCGGCGAGCCGGTGAAGGCGATGCTGTTAAAGTCGCACTATGGCGTGAACTATCGCGAATCGGGCGCCTCCTTGATCCTCGCGAAGACCGTCATTCTCATCTCACTGGTGGTCTTTCTTGGCCTCGGCTTCCTGATCCTGATGCCCTCCGAACATATCCAAAGCTCTTATAAAGCGGTCGCCGGGATCGGCCTGGCCGGTTTCGGTACGACCATCACGCTTTTTTTCCTCGTCCAACGCTTTCGTCTGTCTTCCTGGCTAGGGCGTTTAGTCGGGGGATCGGCGTTAAGCCACCGATTAGAGGCGGCCTTGCGCGTCATTCACGAGGTGGAAGATCGGCTCGTGAGCTTTTACACCGAGCGCCGCGCCCGTTTCGCGGGGGCGCTGGCCTTAGCGTTTATCAACTGGCTGCTCGGGGTGGTCGAGATCTATGCCTTGATGCAATTTCTCGGTCACCCGGTGTCTTTTATAGACGCCTGGATCATTGAGGCGATGGCGCAACTCGTTCGCGCGGGGACCTCGTTTATCCCCGCGAGCATCGGCGCCCAAGAAGGCGCGATTATCCTTGCCTGCTCGGCGATCACCGGGGACCCGACCCTCGGTTTCGCGCTCTCGGTCATCCGGCGCGTCCGCGAGATCGTTTGGATCGGCGCCGGGATCGGTCTCTGGTGGCTGTCTTCCTTTGGCGAGACCAGTACGCGGATCAAGCGGGACTCTATTCCGGAGGCTCCGCTGCCCTAGAGTCGCTTCTTAGCCGAGGTATCCGTTCGCGCGAAACCAATCGATAGCGTCACGCAAGGCTTCGGCGGGCGGCCGGTGGGTATAGGCGAGATCGCGTTCGGCTTTTGCGCTGCTGAAGAACATTTTCTTCTTTGCCATTCGCACCCCATCGACGGTCGCACGCGGCTCGCCGCGACCGAAGAATCGGGCCCAGCCTTCCATCATATACGCGATAGGTAACACCAGCCCATGGGGCAGACGCAGTCGCGGCGGGCGCCCGCCGGTGATTGAAGCCACGCTGCGGAGGATCTCGTACAAGCTCATGTTTTCGCCGCCCAGGATGTAACGCTCACCAACGCGGCCGCGCTGAAATGCATCGAGATGTCCCCGGGCAACATCGTCGACATGGACGACATTGAGGCCGGTATCGACATAGGCCGGCATGCGTCTGCGAGCGGCATCCAAGACGGTGCGGCCGGTCGGCGTCGGTTTAATGTCCCTGGGACCAACGGGGGCGGAGGGATTAACGATCACGACCGGCAGTCCCTGTTCCGCTGCCAAGCGGCGGACTTCGGCCTCGGCGAGAAACTTGGACCGTTTGTAGTGGCCGATCATGTCGAGGAGCGTGGCCGGGGTGTCTTCGTCGGCGGGGCTACCGTCGGCGTTTATGCCGAGCGTTGCGACGCTGCTCGTATACACGATTCGGCCGATCCCCGCCTTGGCGGCGGCGAGCAACAGGTTTCGGGTACCGGTGACATTGCTGGCGTAGATTTCCTGCGGGTTCGGGGCCCAAAGACGGTAATCGGCCGCAACGTGGAAGAGTGCTCGGCAGCCCGAGACGGCCTGTTTCAACGTGGCCGGATCGCGGAGATCGCCTGCCACCACCTCGATGTTCAGCCCCTCGATATTTCGCTGGAGGCTTCCTGGGCGCGCCAATACGCGAACCGCATGACCCGCGTTCAAAAGGCAGCGGAGCACGGCCGACCCGACGAAGCCGGTCGCACCGGTGATGAGGGTGGTCATTGCGCTTGGTGCGGCGTGCGCTGCAACGCTAAGAACTGCCTCACAACCAGCCCGGCCGCGATCGGCGCCCCTAGGGCGGCGGCGGCCAGAAACGGCACGAGAGCGTTAGAGAACGTAACCACCGGCAACAAGTACAGGATGTCTTCCGTCTCGAATCCGCCCCAACCGGGCTGCTTGGTCTCCGCTTTTCCATAGCGTTGCTCGATCAGATTGCGTATATGGAAGATCGACGCCACCGCCACGCCAGCGATGACGCCGGCGGGAAGCGCCCACGCGCCTGCCCCCGTGTTCCAAAGCCCGATGCCGATGCTCACGAAGAGCGTCACATGCACGATCGCATCGCTGGCCAGATCGTAGAGGTGCCCCGCGCGGCTGCTCTTCCCGGTGAGCCGCGCCAACTCGCCATCGGTATGGTCGAGCAGGTTGGAGAGCGCGAATAAGATCGCCGCCAGGTTCGGCCAAACGCCGCTCGCAAAAGCCGCGGCCGCCGCGATTCCCGTCAGCAGGCGAACGGATGTTAGATGATTGGGCGTGACCGGCGTGTCTCGCAGCGGCCGGATCAAGAGCGACGCGAGCCGGGCGTCCCAGGGTTTCATGCGGTTTGTGGCGATCTACGCTTCGCGCTTCCCAGCAGGGCGAGCAGGCTCGGCAATACGATGAGGGTGCAAAGCGCCATGAGCACGATCCCGACCGAAAGTAATACGCCCATGCTGGCCGTCCCCTGATGGGGGGAGACGGCGAGGTTGGTAAAGGCACTGGTGTTCGTGAGCGCACTCAGCACAACGGCCCGCGCCGTACTGGTGTTTAATAGCGTGCCGTCGTCGGGCGGCGCGGTACGAAAGCGATGCACCATATGGATTCCGTTGTCCACGCCCATACCCAAGAGCAGCGGCAAGGCAATGATATTGGCAAAGTTGAACGGGATCCCGAGCACCACCGCGGTGGCGCCCGTCAATAATGCGGCCAGCAGTAGCGGCGTCAACACCAGCACGATATCCCGCTTACGTTCCATGAACACGGCGAGGACCACCGTGATGATGAGCAAGGAATATAAAAACGCTTGCTGGAACGCGTTTACGACCGCGCGTCCTCCTTCCAAGTAATTTACCGGAACACCGCTCACATCGGACTTGACGCTGCGTACCTCCGAGACGAAGCTTCCCAACGCCTCCGAATCGTTGAGATTGCCGCGCGGAAAGACCTCGATGCGGACCGTTCCCTGTTGAGATATCCAGCGTTGTGTCAGCTCCTCGGGTAGATCATCGAGACCGACCGTTGCGGCGTCCAGGGAATCCCTGAGGGAGTCCAAGCGTCCAGGCAGCGAGGCCGTGAGACTGGTCTCGAGCGCCGCCAGGCTTCGTTCCGCCGCTGCTGTATCCAGCGAGTGAAGGTGTTGCAGAAAGGCTCCGATTTCTCGTTCGAGACGCGCGCCGCTCGCACTTACCTGTGCTTCGGGATGTTTGAGGAGATAGCCGGATAATGTGGCGCGAAAGACCTCCAAGGTTTCGCGACTGGGCGCTACGGCCGCGGCGGTCGCCGAGGCCGTGATGAGCTCGGGGCCGAGCGTCAAGGCCATGTCTTCGATGATCGGCAGCTTCTCGTTTTGGTCATCCGGGACGAAGCTCTCAATCGTGATCACGTCATCGACGCTCGGGAGCGCCTGCATGCGCGCCTTCGTCGCACGGGCCGCCGCCAGGCTCTTCTCCAGCGCGACCAAGGACCAGGGGGAATGCTCGCTGGTCGCCAAAAGCTCCTTGAACGTCTGGACTGACTCATTCGCCGGATCCTGCAGATTCAAGGGATTGTCATCAAAGCTGGATGCGGGAAGGACCAGGACCGCCGCCGTCGCTAGCACCGCCGCCCCGATGCATACGCTTTTCGCGTAGCGCAAGGGAAACTTCAGCATGCCGGCCGGGAAGGGGAGACCGGTGAGTTGCTTGCCATTGGTGCGCGGAATTTTGGGGATCACGCTGAGCAGGGCGGGGAGAATCGCCAGCGTCACGCCCAGGCTGATGAACATCCCGCCACCCGAGATCAAACCGAGCTCCGCCACGCCTGCATAGTCCGTGGGGATGAACGCGAAGAATCCGATCGAGGTCGTGATCGTACACAGAGTCAAAGATCCTCCGACGTGAAAGACCGCCCCTTTTAAAGCGTCGCGCCGATCGGGTTCGAGTTGCGCCAGCTCCGCATAGCGCAGACACAAGTAAATGGCATAGTCCGCGCCGAGCCCGATATACATGACCGCGAAGGCCACGGAGATAAGGTTCAATTGCCCGACCGCGAAGGTGGCAAAGGCCGCGGTGAAAATCAGGCCCAAGATGAGCGCGGCCAGCGTACCCAAGGTCAGCCACAGGGAACGCAAGCCGATGAACATGATAAGGGTGACGAGCAGCAGTGCCCCGATGCCCGCGTTCTGCGTTGCGAAGCTTACGCTTTGCAGCTCTTCGTAGGCGAGGGCAGCGCCGCCGGTGAGCCTGACTCGCACCCCGCGCTCGGCGGTGAGCTCAAGCTTGCGGGCGAGATCGCGGATTCCGCGCATCGCGCCCTCCCCGGGCAACAAACTGCCGAAGTCGAGTTTGGGTTTAACGATCACGAATGCGCGCCGGTCTTCCGGTTTGGCGTCTTTCCCGGTCATCAGTTCCTCCCAGGAGAGCCGGTAGCGCCGGCCTTCGCGGACAGACTGAAGAACGGTACCGATGCGATCGAAGGCCGGGCGCAGATCGAAATCCGTATCGGATTCGGTGAGTGCGTCCCCCAACAACGAGAACAAACCGTTGATGCCGGGCTCGGATTGCAGCCGCGCGAGAAAGGGTTGTGCCTTGGCCAGATTATCGGCGAGGTCCTCGAGCTCCTCCACGCTTAAAAACAGCAAGCCATTGCGGCGAAAAAAAGGCAATGCATCGGGCATGTATACCCATTCAAACAGCGCAGGTTGGCGCTTGAGATTCTTTGCGAGCCGCAGGCTCGCGTCGCGGGTTTGATCGGGTGTGTCGCCATCCACGACGATAACGATGGTGTCGGCATATTGAGGAAATGCCTCTTTAGAAGTCCGATAGGCTTGGCGCCAAGGCAGATCCCACGAAATGAGATCGGAGGTGTCGGTGTTAAAGGTAAGGTGTTTAAAGGTATAGTCGAAACAGAAGCCGGCGCTGACCACCGCTAACAAGATGACGACCACGGCATAGCGCTGCACGCCGAGAAACGAAGATGCCAGAAGCGGTTGCGAAGCGTTAGGATGGTGATCTGGATTCAATTCGAGCCCCCGAATATCTTAAGACCGCGTTCGTGCCGGTATACCGGCACGGGGCCGGGCAGCTTGGATGCAACCGCAAGGAAAGCTTTAGCAAAGAACAATGTTATGGTGCCGCTATCGCCGGTGAGGTAACCATCCCCACAAGAAACCAACTGGTGTTGTGAATAGATTATACTTTCCTAGAATATTACCACTCGAACCGGGACGATTATAACAAACAGGCCCGTGTACTGCGTTTTAGCATACAAACTGTTTCCTCGGGCGCGCTTTCTCTGTCAGGTGCACCGCGGCCTACTGTCGATGGGCTATGAATCGCATCGTGATTTGTTGCTATGTCGACGCCAACGTTTAGAACCTGCCGCGGCTTGGCCGCGATGAGGGGGTTCCGGGCAATACGCCGATACCGTGGGCTCACCATATTATGCATTCTTTCTGCCATCTGCGGCCCCAGGACCAGTTGGGCTCATGCAATACTGATTGATTCAACAGTTCGCCAGGATGCGCGGCTGACCGCGGCGCCGAAGACTATACGCCTGCGATTGAACAGCCGCATCGAGCATGGCCTAAGCCGATTCACGCTGGAGCGCAACGGCCGCCAAGAAGGCACCGCCCTGCAGGCGGAACCGCGAGGCCCCGACCGTATCCTCGTGCACTTGCCCGCATTAGCCCGAGGCACCTCTGTCCTCCGTTACCGTGTGTTAGCCGCCGATGGCCATATTACCGAGGGCGTCCTGCGTTTCCATCTCACGCCGGGATCCCGATGACCCAGCTCGCCGGTTTCTTGGATGTCCTGCTCCGTGGAATCAGCCTGATCGGTTTCGCCATCGCCGGCGGGGGGCTGGCGTACATCCATTGGGCGTTGCGGCCCTTCGAGGCCCTCTCGCCTCTCAAGGCCCGCGTGTTACGCCGATCGCTCTGGTTTGTCATCGGCGGAAGCTTGGTGCTGGCGCTGTCGCGGTCCCTGTTGTTGTTCGTGTTGCATCCGTGGGCCTTGGCGGATGCCGCCGGACACTGGCCCGTTGCCGCATACTTAAATACGGACTATGCCCGTACCGTTCTCGTCAGCGTACTCCTGGCGCTTGGCTTGGCTGCCGCCGCCGCCCGTCTCCTAACCCAACCGAGTAAGCGCGCGCTATGGACGGTCGCGGCGGCGATATCGATCGCGCTGCTTATCGATTCCGCCTGGCTCACGCATGGCGTCAGCCGCTTGGAGGGACGGGCACAGCTCATGGCGGTCACGGTATTGCACCAGACCGGTGGGGTCGTCTGGGTCGGCGGTATCGTGCATTTGCTCGTTTTCTGGAGGGTTTGGAAACGAGGTCCCGAGGAAGGAGCTTTAGCTCCGGCTGTCCTTAGCCGCTTTTCGGTGCTTGCCATCATAAGCATGATCATGGTCCTCGGACCCGGTCTCTTTATCGCCTGGCACTATATCGGAGATTGGAGTGGCTTAACCGGGACCGGTTACGGGGTGATGGTGTTGACCAAGGCGACGCTTCTCGGGGCCGGTTTGATTCTGGGCGCGATGAATTTCTTTCTCGTGCGCGGTTGGGCCAGGCAGCGTGAGGCCGTGACGACCCCGCTGCGCGTGCGCGCCTTTGTCGAAGCCGAGGCCGGTCTCGGCGTTACCCTATTGCTGGCCGCCGCTTCCCTGACCTCCCTCCCGCCCTCCATCGACATCGTCGCCGATCGGGCCACCTCGGAAGAGGTAATCGAACGTTTCGTCCCCAAGATGCCGCGCCTGAGCTCGCCGCCGGTATCGGATCTGCTTGCCGTGGCCGCGCCGATCGATGACACGCTCGCCACCCGGCAACCCGAGGAGTACGCGTGGTCGGAGTTCAATCACAACATCTCGGGCCTGTTCGTGTTCGCGATGGGTCTATTCGCCCTGCTGGAGCGCACCGGTAAAGCCCCTTGGGCGCGCCATTGGCCGTTGCTATTTCTGGGGCTCGCGGCGTTCATGTTCTTGCGTAACGATCCGCGCGCCTGGCCCTTGGGGCCGGCGGGTTTCTGGGAGAGCATGCTGCTCCCCGATGTTCTTCAGCACCGCATCGCGGTGCTCGTCGTCATTGGTTTGGCGGTCTTCGAATGGATGGTGCGCACCGGGCGCTTACAATCGCGCTGGCGGTTCGTGTTTCCTCTGCTGTGCGCGTTCGGCGGAACGATCCTGCTGACCCATTCCCACGCGATGTTTGACCTCAAATCCGAATTCCTTACCGAGGTGACGCACGCCCCGCTCGGGATCTTTGCCGTAATCTCGGGTTGGGGACGCTGGTTGGAGATCAGGCTGCCGCGCGAGGATCAGCGCCTTCCCGGTTGGATTTGGTCGACGGCCTTCGTGATGATCGGCCTCACGCTACTTTTCTATCGGGAAGTGTAGCCGGTTTTCCGATGCCACCTCTACCGTGAACGGGTTGCTCGACGCCGGTGACGATCCGAGTGAGGATCTCGCCAACGGCTTGCTGCGCGCGAGCCACCGGCTCTTGGAGTTCGCCGCCGAGGCATTTTAGAAGCAGTGCCTCGGCGCGCCGCCAGCGCGGCTTGGGCCGGAGTGACGCTCCCGATCGCTACGCGTGGCGGCGGCCGAGTTAGAATAGCGATCGTGATCCATCAGAATGGAGGTTGGCAGGAATGGCGGACGACAGTGGGTATGCGGTGCGCGAGCATCACGCGGAGCCATTCGATTTACCCGCATTAGTCCCGGCCGCACCGGTACCCGCGTCACGGTACTCCAAGGGTGAGGCGGTGACACGCCTGGAGCGTCGGATCCTAAGAACGATTCTGGACGTTCTCGGCCACCCGCCCTTCGCCATCGCCCTATGGAACGGCGAGGAGATCCGCGCTTTGGGAACGGTGGCGCGGAGCGCGCTCATGATTCGGAGCCGGGCGGCCCTCTACCGCTTATGCCTCAACCCACATGTGTTCCTCGGGGAGCTGTACACAAGGGGCGACATTGACGTGCGCGGGGATCTACGCGTATTCCTGCAGGATGCCTTCCGCGCCTACGAAACCGCGTTGGCCCGGCGGCCTTATCTCGTGCGCCTGTGGCGCGAGCGCCGGCCCCGGCGCGGTTCACAGGAAGCGTCGCGCGCTCACATCCGCCACCACTATGATCTCGGTGACGGTTTCTACCGGCTCTGGCTCGATCACGCCGCGATGCAATATACCTGTGGCTACTATCCGCGACCGGGGATGAGCCTGGAAGCGGCGCAGATCGCCAAAATGCATCATATCTGCCGCAAGCTACGCCTGCGGCCCGGAGAGGCCGTGGTCGAGGCCGGGTGTGGTTGGGGCGGTCTGGCGCTCTTCATGGCGCGGACTTACGGGGTGACGGTTACTGCCTATAACCTCTCCAAGGGGCAGATCGAATACGCGCGCAAGCGCGCCGCCGACCAAGGTCTCGCGGAACGGGTGATGTTCATCGAGGACGATTACCGGAATATTCGCGGACACTACGATGCCTTCGTATCGGTCGGGATGCTGGAACACGTGGGCGCCGCGCATTACCGGGCGTTCGGATCGGTGATCGATCGCTGCTTGAAGGACCATGGCCGCGGCCTCATCCACTGCATCGGCCGCAACAAAGCCTATCGCGTGAATAGTTGGGTCGAAAAGCGCATCTTTCCGGGGACCTATGCCCCGACGCTGCGCGAGATCATGGAGGTATTGGAGCCCCATGCCCTGTCGGTCCTGGACGTCGAGAATCTGCGCCTGCACTACGTTCGCACCCTGGGCGATTGGCTCGCACGCTTCGAGCATCACGCCGAGCGCGTGGGTGGCGAGCATGGCGAGGAATTCGTCCGGGCTTGGCGCCTCTATCTTTGCGGTTCCATCGCCTCCTTCACCACCGGCTGGCTGCAATTATTTCAAGTCGCCTTCAGCCGCCCCGGTCTCAATGATCTGCCCGCTTCACGCGCGTACCTTTATGCAGCGGCACCCCCGCGCGCCGACCTTGGGCTACAATAAGAGACGACCAAAGGCGATTTTCAAGGGAGAGCTAAGATGCTACGTTCAGTCTTGCTTACCGCGTTCTTTACTTTACTCGGCGTCATTGGCGCCGGCGCGCAGGCGGCGGCCGGTTTCAAAGCGACCGAGGTCTTCAAAGGCTCGACGACGATCAAGGGGCAAGCACTCCAATACCCAGCAACGAGCCAACCCGAAGTGACCGCGCTGCTCGTTGATCTCGAACCCGGTGGCGAAAGCGATCGCCACCAACACCCGAGCGCCCCGTACATTTACGTCATCGAGGGTACGTTCACGGTCGAGTTCGACGACGGCACGCGGCAGTCTTTCCAAGCCGGGCAAGGGTTTCTCGAGGCCGTGAACACCTGGCACAAGGCGCGCAACCTGGGCACCACGCCGCTCAAGTTCATGGTCGTATTTACCGGGGAACAAGGGAAATCCAATTTCATCAAGCCGTAACCCACGGCTCGATGCTCGATAAACACGGCGCCCCCCTACATCGCCGCTAGGCCGCGGCGCGGTTGCGGATGAGATCGGGAACCACGGCGGGATCGGCAAGGGTGGTGATGTCGCCGAGACTATCGATCTCGTTCGCCGCGACCTTGCGCAGGATGCGGCGCATGATTTTTCCCGAGCGCGTCTTCGGCAGGCCGGGCGCCCATTGGATCACATCCGGGGTGGCGATGGCGCCGATTTCCCGCCTCACGTGCTCCACCAGTTCCTTGCGCAGCGCCTCTGAAGGCGCCTGTTCGTTCATCAGCGTTACGTAGGCGTAAATCCCCTGGCCCTTGATCGGATGGGGATAGCCGACGACCGCGGCCTCGGCGACTTTCTCGTGCAAGACGAGCGCGCTCTCGATCTCGGCCGTGCCCAGCCTGTGACCGGAGACATTGATGACATCGTCTACCCGCCCGGTGATCCAATAGTAGCCGTCGGCGTCGCGGCGCGCCCCATCCCCGGTCACAAAAAAGCCCGGATAGCGCCGGAAATAGGTGTCCACGAAGCGCTGATGATCCCCGTAGACGCTGCGCATCTGTCCAGGCCAAGGACGGGTGATGACCAAGGCGCCTTCGGCCTCGCCCTCTAGCACCCGGCCTTGCTCATCCACGATGGCGGGCACGATCCCAAAGAACGGTAAGCTCGCCGATCCGGGCTTGAGCCGTGTCGCGCCCGGAAGCGGTGTGATCAGGATCCCGCCGGTTTCGGTCTGCCACCAGGTATCCACGATCGGGCAGCGCCCCTCGCCAACGACATGGTAGTACCACTCCCAGGCCTCCGGATTGATGGGCTCCCCGACGGTGCCGAGGAGGCGCAGACTCGCCCGCCGGCTACGCTGGACCCACCCATCCCCTTGGGCCATGAGCGCGCGGATCGCCGTCGGCGCGGTATAGAAGATGTTGACCCGGTGTTTATCGACGATGTCCCAGAAGCGGCCGGGATCGGGGGAGGTCGGGATCCCTTCGAACATCAACGTCGTCGCGCCATTGCAAAGCGGTCCATAGAGTATGTACGAATGACCCGTCACCCAGCCCAGATCCGCCGTGCACCAATAGATATCGCCGGGGTGATAATCGAACACGTGTTTATGGGTCATGGCCGCGTAGACGAGATAACCCCCGCTCGTGTGGAGCACGCCCTTGGGTTTACCGGTGGACCCGGACGTATAAAGGATAAATAACGGGTCCTCGGCGTCCATCACCTCCGGGGGGCAATCACTACTTAGCTTCGCGGTTTCCTCGTGATACCACCGGTCGCGGCCCGGATCCCAGGGGACGGGCGCCCCGGTTCGCCGCACCACCAATACGGTATGCACCTCGGGGCAGGCGGTGAGGGCCGCATCGACGTTCGCCTTGAGCGCTATCCTCTTACCGCCCCGGAGTCCCTCATCGGCGGTGATCACCGCACGGCAATCCGAATCCAAGACGCGATCCTTCAACGATTCCGGCGAAAAGCCACCGAACACCACCGAGTGGATGGCGCCGATCCGAGCGCAAGCAAGCATCGCAATCGCCGTCTCCGGAATCATCGGCATGTAGATCGCGACCCGATCCCCGCGCCTGATCCCGCGCGCCTTGAGCGCGTTGGCGCAGCGGCAGACGCTTTCGTAGAGCTCGCGGTAGGTGATGTGCCTGCTCTCCTTGGGATCGTCACCTTCCCAGAGGATCGCGATTTGGTTTGCGCGCGCATCCAGGTGCCGGTCAAGGCAGTTGTAAGCGACGTTGAGCGTAGCCCCTTCGAACCAACGGATCTTCGCGGCGTTGTAATCCCAGTCCTCGACCCTATCCCAGCGCCGGTACCAGGTCACGAATTCCGCCGCTTGTTCGGCCCAGAACGCCGCGGGGTCCGCTACCGAGCGTTGATACAGCGCTCTATATTGCTCGGCGTTGACGTATGCCCGATGCGCGAAATTCGCGGGCACTGGGTAGATTTTTTCTGTCGGCATGATGGGCTCCTCACGAGTTGAGCGGGCGCGAAGGATTCGTGGGACAGCGAGCTATTATAGTGGCCGTATCTCGATTGGACCACCCGCGCAATGATCAACACATTGAAAGGGAAATGCCGACTTGTGCATGGCTTCGCGATGTGTGCCGCCGTGTTCGCGGCGACCCCGGCATGGGCCGATCTTGCCCGTGATGCCAGGACCACCCGTATCGTGCGCGAGGAGGGAAATCTGATCATCGAAAATGCATTACAATTTGAAAGGGACAGAGACGGCAAGGCGATTACCTTCGAAACGGGGATTCAGTATTCCCCGAGCGATCGCATTCAGCTTCTTCTGGAGCCGGTCTTCTGGGAACGGCAGATGCCGGAGGATGAACCCGACGCTAGTGGCATCGGGGACACGGATTTCACCGTGGCCTATCTGGCCATCGGGGCGGAGGGCTTGTGGCCGGCGGTCGTGCTGGCAGCGAAAGTGAAAATTCCCACCGCCGACAACCGGGAGATCGGCACCGGTAAGGCCGACTATTCCGCTTCCGTTATCTCCGGAAAGGAATTCGGCGAATTGGATTTGAACGTGGAGCTCGAGTACGAAACGTTTGGCTCCCCTGAAGGAGAGGACTTGAAGAACCAATTCATCTATACCTTCTCCCTCGATTATGGCCTAACCGAGAACTTGAGTTTCTTTGCGGAAGTCTTCGGGAACACCTCCCCGGTCGAGGGCGAGGATGGCTCCTCCGCCGTTCTGGCGGGCGTGGAATACGACATCGAAATCAACAAACACGTGAACCCCTTCATATCTGTTGAGGTTGACACGGACGAATTGATCACCGCCAAGGTGGGTTTGGAATACACGTGGTGAAGGGGATACTTCAGGATTTTTACCGCGCCGCCTGGATGCGCGCCCGCCATCGCTCCGCCTCGCGCAGAATCGCGGCTTCATCCAGGGTCAGCAACTCGCGATTGCTCAGGAGGCGGCGGCCGGCGACCCATACGTCCGTCACCGCCTCGCGGTTAACCGCGTAGACGAGCGCCGAGATCGGATCGTAGACCGGTTGTGTTTCGATAGCGCCTAGATCAATCGCGGCGATATCCGCTTGCTTGCCGATGGTGAGCGAACCCGTGATGGCGTCGATGCCGAGCGCCCGCGCGCCATTCAAGGTAGCCATGCTCAGCGCCGAGCCGGCCGGCGCCGCGCAGGGGTCCCCCGCTACGCCCTTGGCGAGGAGCGCCGCGGTGGACAGCTCGCTCAGCATGTCGAGGGAATTGTTGCTAGCCGCCCCGTCGGTGCCGAGCGCCACATTGATCCCGGCTTGGCGCAGGGCATGAATGGGACAGAAGCCGCTCGCGAGCTTGAGGTTCGAGCGCGGGCAATGCACGATATTCACGCCATGCTGTGCGCACTCGTCGATGTCGGTCGCGCTCATTCGGGTCATATGCACGGCGATCAGGCGCGGTGACAGCAGGCCCAGCCGGGCGAAACGGGCGAGCGGCCGTTCGCCGGTCGCCTCGATGGCCTTGTCGACTTCGTGCGCCGTCTCGTGCACGTGCATATGGATGGGCAGATCCAACTCTTCGGCGAGCGTGCCGATGCGCTCGAGCGGCGCATCGGAGACCGTATACGGCGCGTGCGGCGCGAAGGCGAAGTGAATGAGCGGGTGAGCACGAAAAGCATCGTGCACGCCCAGACCCTTGCTCAAGTACTCGTCCGCGTCCGCGGCCCAAGGCGTTGGAAAATCGATCAGGATCAAACCGGCGACGGCGCGCATGCCCGCCTCCGCGGCCACCTCGGCGATTCGGTTCGGAAAGAAATACATATCGTTGAAACAGGTCGTGCCCCCGCGCAGCATCTCGGCCACGGCGAGCCGCGTGCCGGCGCGCACGAATTCATCGGCCACCCAGCGCTGCTCGGCGGGCCAGATGTGGCGGGTGAGCCAATCCATGAGCGGCAGATCATCGGCGAGCCCGCGGAAGAGCGCCATGGCCGCGTGCGTGTGGGCATTGATCAATCCCGGAATCAAGACATGCCGGTCGAGACTGAGCACCTCGCGCGCGCGCCAGCGGCGCTCCGCCTCGGCGCTCGGAAGTACATCGACGATGGCGCCGTCGCGTACCGCGAGGGCGTGCGCTTCGAGGACCCGGCCTTCGGGGTCGACGGGAACGATCCAGCGCGCTTTAATGAGAAGATCGGCTTCCATTACGGTCGTTAGTAGCTTGCCGGCTGCAGATTGTAAAGTGAATCACCGCGCGATGACATTCGGAGCGAAATCGATCCCTATTCGCGGAGAAACCAGTGACCGCAACGTGCGCTGCTCCTCGCGAGTCAGCCGTGCGATCTGAACGGGGTGTCGTAGGAAGGTTAGGATCTGTTCCTAAGGATCTTTCTCAGTTGTTACCGCTCCCTTTTTTTCGCTGTGCCTCCAAGCCATCCCAAAAGGCGGCGACGCCGTCCAGCATTTCATTTCCGTAGCGAATGAAAGCGTCTTCGTCCAAGGTCCGATGAAAATAAAGCTCCTCGAGCTCTTCCTGCGTGTGGCGGGCATGTTGAGACTCCAAGCGCTCGTGCCAGGTGAAAAACGCCAGCGGTAGATCGGCTCCGCTCTGCGTATTGAACTTCTCGAAGCCTTCGATGAGCTCTTTCCAAAAGCCGGCCGCGGCCCAATTTTCCACGGCGAAACTTGCCGCTTGCGAGATCTGGTAGTCTTCGTTGCCATAGAGGCGCGCTAACTCGTCGCAGAAAAACAAGGTCGCGGATGTGCCGTGCCGGCGCTTGCCGACATCGTTAAATCCCAGATCTAGCTTTGCGGCGATGCGCAACAGCCACTCGAAATGCGCGGCCCGGAAACGGAAGGTGCCGCCTTCGACGGTGCCCTCGGTCGAGACAAGCTTTGGGTCGCTGTGCTCATCCTGCCGCCCGGCCGACCCGCTGCCGGGGTTGAAGACCACACCGATCTCATTGGCGAGGATCTCTTTCGAGGCCCGCATGCCTTCGAGGGAGTCGGCGTTGATGGTTTTATAGAGTTGCGCGACCAGAAAGAGATTGGAAAAAACGGAAAATTGAACGATGAACGTTTTGATCTGCTCGCCGGACTGTGTGCCGCGGCGGAACCAGGCCGTGTAAGGGTTGGCAATAATTACCCGATGCCGCAGCAGTTCCTGCTTGATGCGCTGCTGAAACGCCAGGAAACGCTGGGCCTTATCGATGCTATAGCCGGGCTGATCGGTGGCGACGGCCCCCAGTGAGGACGGACTTAATCCGGCGAGATGATGGCGCGCGGCAAAACGGTTCAAGCTTGGAGTGGTGACTGCGTTCATAAATGACCTCCTTCTTACACAGCACATTCCCCTGCAAAAAGCATAACCAGTTAGACCGGCAAACCGGCCTCGAATTTCAACGCAATGAGCGTGATCTAAAGTCGCTGGTTATAGAAGTTGTCTGCAAAATGTCACGCCCGCGCAGTCGTTTTGCAAGCAGCTTCTTCATCCGGCTGAGCCTCCGGCGCGGCTTGGCAAAACTCCGGCAAACGCGAGCAGTGGCCGTCGATGGCCTGAAGCCTGGGATAGGCGCTTAGATCACATTCGAAGCGCCGCGCGTTGTACATCTGCGGCACGAGGCACAGGTCCGCCAGCGTCGGGGTATCGCCAAAACAAAAACAACCCGCGCTAGAACGACGCTCAAGCCGGCGCTCGAACGCAGCGAAGCCCTCCGCGATCCAATGCCGGTACCACCCGCGGCAGGCGTCCTCCCCCTGCCCGAGGAAGGTCTTGAGATAATTGAGCACCCGCAGATTATTCAGGGGGTGAACGTCGCAAACGATAAGTTGCGCCAGACCGCGGACATAGGCGCGGTTTTGGGCGCCGGCAGGTAGCAGCGGCGGTTCGGGACAGACCTCATCGAGGTACTCGATGATGGCGAGCGACTGGGTCAGCACCACGTCGTCCGCGACCAGCACCGGGACGAACCCTTGCGGGTTTATCTCTCGGTAATCCGCCTCATGCCCGCCGTCTTGGAGCAGATTCACGTACCGCGGCTCGTAGTCGAGCCGCTTTAAGTGCAGCGCGATGCGGACCCGATACGCCGCCGAGCTGCGGAAATAGGTGTAGAGCGTCAGCTTCTGCAAACCCGAACCTCTTGCGCGATGGCACCGAAGATTGACCGGCCGTCGCCATCGAGCATTTCGATGCGGAGCCGATCGCCGTGCCGCATGAAGGGTGTCTCGATGCGTCCGCGGGTTACCGTCTCCAGCGCCCGCTGCTCGACAATGCACGAGAATCCCAGGGCGGGATCGGCATTGCTCACGGTCCCGGAACCGAGAACCGTGCCGGCAGGCAGGGGGCGCGTCTTGGCGGCGTGACTGATGAGCGCGGGGAAGTCGAATTGCATACCGGCGCCCGCATGCGGTTGTCCGAACGGCCGCTCGTTCCAGAGCGTGCGCAACGGCAAGTGCACCTTGGCGCCGTCCCAGGCCTCTCCTAGCTCGTCCGGCGTCACGGCCACGGGTGAAAACGCGGGACCCGGTTTTCCGTGCAGAAAGCCGAACCCCTTGGCAAGCTCGGCTGGGATCAAATACCGCAGCGATATATCATTGACCAGCATCGATAAGACAATGTTAGCGCGTGCCTCGCCCGGGCTCACACCACGCGGGACATCGCCGGTGATCACCGCGATTTCCGCTTCGAAGTCGACGCCCCAGGTTTCGTCAGGCACCTCGATCGGATCGCACGGGCCGATGAATCCCGCTGAATTGCCCTGATACATGAGCGGATCGGTGGACGCGTTGGCAGGCATGCCGGCCCCCCGCGCTTGGCGCACGCGTTCCACATGGCTGAGATAGGCGCTGCCGTCCAGCCATTGATAGGCCCGCGGCAAGGGCGCGGCCAGGGCGCTCACATCCAGCGCGAACCCGCTGCGTGCACCGCGATTGAGATTATCGTAGACCGAGTGTAACCGCGGCGCGGCGCCGGTCCAATCGTCTAGAGCGCTCTGCAAGCTCGGCGCGATTTCCGCTGCCGCCGCCGCCCGGGTTAAATCGCGGCTCACGACGACGAGCGTGCCATCGCGGCCCCCCACCTTAAGGGAGGCAAGCTTCATTCAGCGCTCCCGCCAAGAATCCACATAACCGGGCCATTCGACTCCCTGGGGAAGCGCGGCCACCTCGATCGCATCGCGCGCGTCGATCATGAGCGCGACCTCGTCGGTCTCGGTGCGGCGGTGGGCTTGTCCGGCCTGGAAAGCCTTCGGGTGGGGCCCGTGGGTGATGCCGCTCGGGTGCAGCGTCAGCATGCCCGGATGGATGTTATCGCGGGAGAAAAACTGGCCCTGGTGATAAAAGATCACCTCGTCATAATCGTCGTTGTTGTGAAAAAACGGCACCCTCAAGGCGCCGGGATCGCTTTCCAACGGCCGCGGGCAGAAGGTGCAGACAACAAAACGCTCGGCCAAAAACGTCGTGTGCGCCGAGGGCGGTAGGTGATATCGATGGCTCATCAAGGGCCGAATGTCGCGCCAATTGAGGCGCACGGGCATGAGAGTTCCGTGCCACCCAACCGCGTCGAGCGGGTTGAAGGGATAGGTAAGGAGGCTCACGGATCCGCGGCGCTTCACGGCGACCCGCCATTCACGCTCCGAGTGCTGGGCGCGAAAGGCCGCGTCGATGGCGGGTGCATCGAGCACGGCCGGATCGAACACCGCATGCTGGCCGGCGATACCTTTGTCGGGAAGCCGGTAACTGGCACCGGTCGCCTCGATCATCAACAGCGTCGCGGGCGCCGTCGTTTCCAGGCGCCATAAGGTACCGCGAGGCAGCATGAGGTAATCTCCCTCGCGGATCGTTAGGTGTCCATAATCACAGTAAAGATCCCCGCCGCCCGCGTGGACGAACAGCAGCTCATCGCCATCGGCATTACGCGCAAGACTGTCCATCGGCCCTTGCAAACGCCAGATCCGGAGATCGAAGAATGCGTTGGACAATAGCCGCGCCGCTTCCCACGGCATCGGCGTAGACCCAACCAGTTTTGCCGTATCGAAGGCGCGTGGCCGGAGAGGGCCTTCCACCTCGGTCCAGCCGGTTGGCGGATGGCGGTGGTACATTTGCGTCGAGGGACCGTAAAAGCCTTCTTTCCCGAGCTCCCGTTCGTAGGTATTCGCGGGCAGGTCCGCGTGCGCTTGACGCGAGGACTGCCCTTCGCTCTTGGGTAACGCGATCCACTGAGCCATCAGAGCACGCCGCGCTGCATCTGTTCGCGTTCGATGGCCTCGAACAAGGCCTGGAAATTGCCCTCGCCGAAGCCTTCGTTACCCTTGCGCTGGATGACCTCGAAGAAGATGGGACCGATCACGGTTTCGGTGAAAATCTGCAACAATAAACCGCCCTCCTGTTGACGGGTCGCACCGTCGATGAGGATGCGATCGCGCCGCAAGCGATCGAGATCCTCGCCGTGCCCGGGCACACGCTTTTCGACGGCGTCATAGTACGTCTCCGGCACGTCCAGGAACTTTACGCCGCGCTCGCGCAAGGACTCGACCGTGGTATAAATATCATGGGTGGCGAGCGCGATGTGTTGGATGCCCTCACCGCCATAAGCTTGGAGGTATTCCTGGATCTGCGAATGACGATCCGAGGGCTCGTTGATGGGGATGCGGATCTGCCCGCCGGGGCTCGCCATCGCGCGGGACTTAAGTCCCGTCTTTTGCCCCTGGATATCGAAATAGCGGATCTCACTGAAATCGAAGAGCCGCTCGTAGAAGCTCGCCCACTCGTCCATCCTGCCCTTGCGTACGTTGTGGGTCAGATGGTCGACATGGATTAAACCCACGCCGTCAACGCGTGCCGGCGTTGCGAGCGGTAAAAAATCGACGTCGTAGATCGAGCGTTCCCCGTAGCGATCGACGAGATAAATCAGGCTGCGGCCGATGCCTTGGATCGCGGGGATATTGAGCTCCATCGGGCCCACCGGACCGCGATAGGGCTTGGCGCCGAGCCCGAGCGCCCGCTTATACGCCGAAGCAGCGTCTTGCACGCGCATGGCGAAGGCGCACACCGAAGCGCCATGCTTGCGGGCGAAGGCCTGGGCGAAGCTGTTCGGCTCATGATTGATGATAAAATTGATATCGCCTTGGCGATACAGCGTCACGTGCTTCGAGCGATGCCGCGCCACGGCGGCGAACCCGAGCGTCACGAACAATCGTTCCAACGCTTGGGTGTCGGGCGCGGTATACTCGACGAATTCGATACCGGCGGCCGCCGTCGGATCATCCTGGAGGGACTGCATAGCCTGCGCCTCTTTAGCAAACACGGGCCGTGTCTGAATCTTTGACTGGCCCTAAGATTAAAGATTCCGAGTGCCCTCGTGGAGCCCTCGTGCGGCTATAATATTAAACGGAACCTTCGCGCTTTGCAGCGATCGAAGCGAATGTAAGAGTCGCACCGCGTTCCGCGGCATAAAAACGCGACACTCAGTTAGCCCCTCGGGCAACAAAGGAGGCGGTAGTGAAAGACGTCGCTAGCTTCCGTATTCACTATACACAGTTTCTGGATCCCGCCGGCCGGCACCCCGGTCGAGTCTCTACCTGATTTCGCCCGCGAACCCGCCGTGCTCATCGATCTCTATCGCGGCATGGTGGCCGCGCGTCAGTTCGATAAAAAGGCGATCGCGATGCAGCGCACCGGGCAACTCGGCACCTATGCCTCGTGCCTAGGGCAGGAGGCGATCGGCGCCGGTATCGGACATGCCATGCGGCCGGAAGATGTGTTGTTTCCCTCCTACCGGGATCAGGCCGCGCAATTCCCGCGCGGCGTGCGCATGGCTGATATCCTGCTCTATTGGGGCGGGGATGAGCGCGGCATGGACTATGCCCGCTGCCGGGAAGATTTTCCCATCTGCGTCCCGGTGGCGAGTCAATGCTGCCATGCGGTAGGCGTGGCCTATGCGTTCAAGTATCGCGGCGAGGCCCGGGCGGCCGTGTGCATCGTCGGTGACGGTGGGACTTCCAAGGGGGATTTCTACGAGGCTCTCAACGCCGCGGGGATTTGGCGCTTGCCGGTGGTGTTTGTGATCAACAATAACCAATGGGCCATTTCCGTCCCGCGCGCCGCGCAAACCGCGGCCGAGACCCTGGCGCAGAAGGCGATCGCGGCGGGGGTTGCGGGCGAGCAGGTCGACGGGAACGACGTGATCGCCGTGCGTTATGCGGTGGATCGGGCGCTGGAAAAGGCTCGCCGCGGGGACGGGCCCAGTCTCATCGAGGCGTTGAGTTATCGTATGGGCGACCATACGACCGCGGACAATGCCAGCCGCTACCGCTCGACCGAGGAGGTCGAGCGCTACGGGCAGGCGGATCCGGTCGCTCGTCTGCGTGCATATCTTCTGCGCGCCGCCGACTGGCGGGAGGAAGACGACGTGCGGCTCGAACGGAGCGTCGCGGCCGAGGTAGAGCAAGCGGTGCGCGATTACACCGCGATGCCTGCACCGAGTCCAGAGACCATGTTCTCGCATCTTTACGCGACCTTGCCGCGCGCCTATAGCGTGCAGCGGGAGACGGCCGGACTCTGAGGAGGTGCGCCATGCCCGACCTTACACTCGTTGAAGCAGTCAATCTGGCGCTCGCCTATGAGCTGCAAGCGGACCCGAATGTCGTCGTCTTGGGCGAAGATGTCGGCGTCAACGGAGGCGTGTTCCGCGCCACCCTCGGTTTGCAACAGCGTTTCGGCAAGGTGCGGGTGGTGGATACCCCGTTGTCGGAGGCTCTGATCGCGGGCATGGCGATCGGCATGGCGGCGCAAGGCCTCAAGCCCGTCGCCGAGGTCCAATTCTCGGGGTTTATCTACCCCTGTCTCGATCAGATCCTGAACCATGCCGCGCGCCTGCGCACCCGCACCCGCGGGCGCTTAAGCTGCCCGTTGGTCCTGCGCGCGCCGAACGGCGGCGGGATCCATGCCCCGGAGCACCATTCCGAGAGCGTGGAAGCCCTGTTTGCGCCTATTCCGGGCCTGCGCGTCGTCGTGCCTTCCTCGCCGGCACGCGCCTACGGGCTTCTGCTCGCTGCAATCCGCGATCCGGACCCGGTGATCTTTCTCGAACCCCCGCGCCTGTATCGCCTGTACCGCCAGGAGGTGGTGGACGACGGTGCGGCCTTGCCGCTCGACGTGTGCTATCTGTTGCGCGAGGGCACAGACATCACGCTGGTGTCCTGGGGCGCGCTCATTCAGGAGACGAGCCAAGCCGCCGAGGCCCTCGCTCAGGAAGGCGTCGCGGCCGAAGTGATCGATGTCGCGACCTTGAAACCGCTCGACATCGAGACCATCCTCGAATCGGTCGCCAAGCGTTGCGTCATCGTGCAGGAAGCGGCGCGCACCTGCGGGGTGGGCGCGGAGATCGCCGCGCAACTCGCCGAACGGGGCTTGTTGTCCTTGCAGGCGCCGATCGAACGCGTGGCCGGCTACGACTGCATCATGCCGCTCTACCGGCTGGAGTCGCATTACCTGCCGGATACCGAACGCATCTTACAAGCCGCGCGCCGGAGCTTAGCGTTTGCTTAGGCGGGCCTTCACCTCTACTTCCCGGAATAGGCAGTCAATTCCAATAGAGGTTTGAGTCTGAACGAAGTGCTAAAGTGAGTCATCAGGCGGTGCGTCCCGCCGTACCGTCCAAAAAAGCCTTGAGCAAAGTCGCGTTTTGTTCGTGTCGATCACCATGGCTGCCATGATCGACCAAACGCTACCTTTCAGACTCATACCTCGTTGGAAACACACACCCACGTTGAGACTCATACCATATTGGAAAAGACTCTCGTTGGAACATCCCCACAGATCCTTATCACTTGCGAGAACCTCGGCGCTTTCGTGGACTTGCCCTTGTCGTCCGGAGCGGCCGCTGCATTCGCCTCTGGCACCGATATCGAGCCAGCCGTAGCGCTCCTAACGAAACTTCCGCAGGCCTGCTGGACTCACTTCGGCGACCTCGATCCCGAAGGGAATCGCGATCGCTCACCAGATCTCCCGCGCAACCAACCGTCCTATGACTTTGTATATCCCGACGTTCGCCGACGAGTATCTGGATCTTGCGCAGAAGCATTCTGTGAATTGGAGCGGCAGTCCAGAGCTAACGCATCCGGTTATCTCCGTTCTGACGGAACGCCAATCCGGCATCTTTCAAGAGGTCTTTATGACCGACCCGCGGCTTGCAGAGGACCTTTCGGCCTATTGCCGACATTTGTTGGACCTTCCTGTGTAAGGTAGGCCACGGTTTTCAATAGCGACTTGAAACGTATGGAAACGGTATCTACGCGCGCTCAGCGTCACGGGCGACGTTCCGCGAACCCGGGGGGCGATCGCTGGGGCTGGGGATTGCATGATCGGTAGTGCTTATGCGGGCGAGAAGCTCACCGAGAGACGATATATGCGGCTCGTCGAAGGATCCGGTCCAGGGCTTGAATCTCGCACGCCCTCCGCAGCGTTCGTAAGGAGAATCACGCCGCGGGCGAGCAGATACCAAGCGAATACGGGGCCGAACAGTGCGCCGTACCCAAGACGGACGGCGAGCAGCTCCCCGGATTCGCCGAACACCCGGACAGAAGTTTGCCTTAACTGTCCGCGAATATACGCGGCAACGAAGGGCCATAGGTTGGCAATCGCCGAAGCCGCCACGCCAGTGCCACCTACTTCAACCGCCGATATTGGCGTCAACTTGTCGAGCATCGTTTCGAAGTTCGCGTTGGTGATTTCCGTTAGCTCGGCGTTGCGGAAGGCGGTGCTCTCGACAGACGGATGGCCGTCGAAGTGAACCGCGACTTCCTCCGTGGTCATGATGGGAATGTCGGGATAGCGCAGCAGCGCGTTCTCGATGTAGGCGGGACTATCGGTCGCTTTCAACGACACCTCGACGATCTGCCCTGTTCGCTCGTCAGTGAAAATGAGGTCCGAACCAGGGTAGGACTGATCATCGTGTACCCTTGCCGTCCACGTATCGCCGTCAGCATTCTCATGCTGTTTCACAAGCAGTTCGAACATCCGGCCTTTCACCGTGTTAATGACGCCAGCCAGTCCTTCCGGACTGTAGTGAGACATGTGCTCGGCGATCTTCGCGTGCGTGGCGTCTGCCAGGCCCGGAACGCGATCGCGGATGGCCTGTATGAAGATCTGGCCAAGCGGACCCTCAAACTGATCGGTCTTGCCGGCGAGCAGATAGGCCATGGCCGCTGCTGCAAATAACTCTCCAGGCATCCTGGCCGCGTTGTGCGGAATATCGCCACGAACCCATGCAGCTATTCGCTCGCTCATCATGCGCAGATTGGCAGGCGAGAGGCCTCGCTTGATAATGGCGTATTGGTGCAGGTAGAGGGCCTTTGTTTCATCCGCGATTCGCGAGACCGTTCGCCGTGGGATGGCGAAACTGCCGGATTTCCTGGCCTCTTCGAAGCCGATCCAGAACAAGACGCCGATGAGGTTAGTAACTGCTATTTCTGCAAAGACGAGCGGATTGATACCCAGGGATGATCGAGAAGGCTGAGAACGCAACGCCGAGTAGCGCTTTGATCCCCCAGATTACGGTACCGATTACTCCCGCCAGCAACGTGAAGTACTTGAGCACATCGGCCGGCTTCTCTACTCGGATACCCACTCGCTGTGCGATAACATAGGCCATCCATGCCTCCAACGCCATGGACACGAGTACGCCAACGCCCATCTTGCCCGGCAGACCCGCCATGACCATGTTCGCGACCGCGACCCGCGTAATCGCGGCTCGGATCCCGTTTGCCTCGTCGTGTCCCTTCAGTTCGAACACGTCTTTAATCGGCTCAAAGACGAAATTACGGACCCTGTCGTTGTTGAATAGCGCCGTAACGCGGTCGTAGTTGTCTTCGAGCCATTGGAACGCCGCATCCATGTTCGCGTAGCCGCTCAGCTTCTGCCTCAATCGAATGTACAAACTTCCGCCGCCACTTGTGTCGCTCATTTCTGCCTCTGATGAATAATCTCTATCTGAATTGCTGCTTGCGATCTACCACCTGGAGAGCTGGTACGCATATCGGCATGGTCGGGGGCGAGGCGCAGCCCGGGATCGGGTCAAGCTGATCACTAGACAAGGATTAAAACAAACCGACCACCTTCCCCTGATCGTCGATATCTATCTTTTCGGCGGCCGGGACTTCCGCCAGACCGGGCATGGTCATGATATCGCCGCAGATCATGAGGATGAATTCGGCGCCGGCCGAGAGCCTGACCTTACGGATGGTGATCACGTGACCGGCGACCTCTCCCCCGGTCTCTAGCTCGACGCGCCCGATCACGGTGGAATCAGCAGCATTCCATCCAAGCGTCTAGGATTTCGTCTTAGCAACATATTTCACCCCCGCAATGAGCTCGAAATCCGCGTCCTGGCTCCACACGGTAGCGCCATAGGTTTGTGCGGTTGCCAGTAGGATGCTGTGTCGTTCCCGCGAAAGCCGGAACCCAGGCATCTCAACAAACCTGGATACCCGCTTTCGCGGGTACGACGATTTTTTAGAGGTTCCCTTTAGCCGCGACCAGGGCAAGCGACGCCGTAAGCTCGACGACCTGCCCTTGTTGCATGAGGGCTACGGCCTGAAGCGCCGCCCCTTCGCCGCGCTGTTGCAGAACGCGTTTGAACACCTCGTAAAGGCTCAAGGTCGGGACGAGCAGATCGCCGGTGGCCTCGATGGGGGGAGGGAAGAACTCGGCACTGGGGCCGTCGGCAAAGTATTCAAGCCAGCCGGATGAATCGACAACGTTCAGATGCGATCCCCCTCACGAGGAACATCCGTATCGATACCTCTTAGAAACCCCCTCACCGTTTTCGCCGTACGCAGTGGGATCAGCTCGATTCGGTCCTCGAAAAGGATGGCCTGTAGCTTTTGCCCCGGACTGAGCTTGAGCATGCCACGAATACGTTTAGGTATTACTACCTGATATTTAGGAGAAATTGTCAATGTTTCCACGAGAGTACCTATCGATAGGTTACGCGTATGACGATTATACCTTCCAGTTGCATAAATTCTGGGGGTAAGCGGCGGGAAATGGCGTCGGACATAGGGTTTAGTGAGTTTTTTGCTTTTCGCTGGATATCACCGT
>Ga0208612_1000194_pt1 | contig 31040 bp, 29 predicted proteins | sample AntDryMetagUQ889_FD_188089 | JGI IMG/M metagenome (GOLD analysis project Ga0208612, IMG submission 188089) | Polar desert microbial communities from Antarctic Dry Valleys - UQ889 (SPAdes) | ecosystem: Environmental > Terrestrial > Soil > Desert | place: Antarctic Dry Valleys | collected 2008-12-31 | reverse complement strand
CGCGCAGCCGGAAGTTTTTGGCGTGGCGACCCAGGTCCTTCGAGGCCAGCCAGTCCGTGACCTCCTTCACCGAGCGATCGGTAGGGGTGCCGTCGAAAGGACCGCTGTTGACCAGCACACCCGGTTCGACGTAAGGCTCGGCCAGCGGGGCACCCGCCGACGCGCTGTCGGGGCCTACGACCCGGCGGATCGGAAGGTCGTGGGTGCGTGCGAAGTCGAAGTCTCGTTCGTCGTGACCTGGCACGGCCATGATCGCTCCGGTCCCGTACTCCATGAGGACGTAGTCCGCCGCCCAGACCGGCATCTTCTCGCCGTTCACGGGGTTGATCGCGTGCTTGCCGAGGAAGATCCCGCGCTTCTCCCGTTCGGTAGAGAGACGGTCGATATCGCTGAGACGGCCTACTTCCTCCCGGAAAGTCTGAAGCTCCCCCTCTTTATCGGATCCTTCTACGAGTTCGCTAGCCAGAGGATGCTCCGGGGCAACGACGAAGAAGGTTGCGCCCCACAGCGTGTCGGGACGCGTCGTGTAGACGGTGACGGGCTCGTCGATCCCCTCGACCTCGAACACGACGTCGGCCCCGTAGGAACGTCCGATCCAGTTCCGCTGCAACATCTTCAGGCGCTCCGACCAACCTTTATTGAGCTCCATCTCATCGATCAACCGGTCCGCGTAATCGGTGATCTTGAAGAACCACTGGGCCAGGTAGCGCCTGACCACGGGCGTGTCGCAGCGCTCACACCTTCCCGCGATGACCTGCTCGTTGGCCAGGACGGTCTTGTCCTTCGGGCACCAGTTGACCGGGGCCTCTTTCTTGTAGGCAAGCCCCCGCTCGTAGAAGCGCAGGAAGAACCACTGGTTCCACTTGTAGTACTCGGGGTCGGAGGTCCTGATCGTGCGGGACCAGTCGAAAGAACAGCCGATGCGCTGCGCGGACTCGTACAACTTGGCGATGTTGTCGTAGGTCCACTTCTTGGGGTCGACCCCCCGTTTGATGGCGGCGTTCTCCGCGGGCAGCCCGAAGGAGTCGAACCCGATGGGATTGAGCACGTCGAAGCCCTGCATGCGCGAATAGCGGGCGATCGCGTCGTGGATCGAGAAGACCTCGACGTGCCCCATGTGCATGTCACCCGAAGGGTACGGATACATCGTGAGCAAGAACCGCTTGCGCGCGGGATCCGGGAACTCCGGAGCGGCCCAGGGGTTCTCCTTCACCCACTTCTTGCTCCAGCGCTCCTCTATGGCCTGGAAGTCGTAATCCCGCTGCATGCGGGAGACCCTAAATGCTGCGCTGAGGGCGGCTCACGGAGAGGTGGCGCAGTCTCCGAAAGGCGAGGAGTCGAACCCTTCCCGGAGCTCGACGTCCGGGCCCGTGGAGATGGGGGGTTGCTCGGAGCGCGGCAAGGGCACCAGTGTCGTTTCCCGCATCTCGTACAGAACCGTCCTTATCGTGTAGTCCGTCGCGTTGGGGGTCGCACTCGCGATGAGGACATCGGCGCCTGGGGTCTCCGCGCAGTTGGAGGCCTCGATGTGACCGACGCTTCCCCCGTAGGGGAACAGGTCGCCGTAGGCGGAGCCTCCCCCGATCCGCACCTTCTGGAGGGCTCCGCTCTCGACCTTGAACATCCCCAGGAACTGTGTGGACGCGCCTTGCTCGAGGTCTACCAGGATCTCCAGTCCGCCGTCTCCATCGATCTGCGCTAGCGAGTTGACGCGTGGGGCTTGCAGTGCGTACGCGATGTCGGGTTCCTCCGTCGGTGTCGACAACACCCCCTCGGCCGTTTCCGCCACGAGGAAGGTTTGACAACCGGGTGGGCTGGACTCATCTCGGACTACAAACACCACATCGTCGGACCCGTCGCCGTCTACATCTCCAGAGACCTCGCCTCCCGCCACCCGTCCGGACCCGACCGCTGCGGCCTGGTTGGAGCAGCGCGCGCTGTCGCTTCTGCTGGGTGGGAGGCTCGGGACCGAAGAGCCAGACGCCTGGGGCCCAGGGGTCTCGGGTGTGGCTTCCGGTTCGTTCGAGCAAGCCGAGAGAAGGACCAGCAGGACCAAACCGGCAGCGAGGCTTCTTCGACGAATGGTCATGGTCGATAGACGATGAACCCTCACGAGAGGTTGCAGGTCAGGCGTCGAGGGCCGGGGCCGCGAAGGTCGCTCGCTGCGGTGCTGGACCGTCGGCGTGGCGCACCTGATGCTCGCCTTCGAGCACCTGCCAGGACTCGCCGAGACGCTCGCTGGGATTCGGGGCCAGGATGTCCTCGACGAAGTACCAGTCGGCCTGGACCCTGTCGTGGTTGACGTCCACGACGACGTAGCCGTGACTGTCGAGCTCGGCCCAGTGGATATGTGGGTTATCCGCGACGATCTCTCGCTCGACCTGCAGCGACTCGGTGCGCGGCTCCCAGCCCATCTCGTCGTCCAGGTTCTCCGACGTCATACTGGTTGTGGCGAATTCGACCGCGATCGCGTCTTCCTCGGGATCGTGAGGATCCAGCTTCAGGTCCATCGCCCAGGCGCTGTGCACGTCCCCGCTCAGAAAGACGATGTTGCGTACGTCGTTGCGTTTCACGTCGCTCAACAACCGCTTCCTCTCGGCGGGATAGCCGTCCCACTGGTCGGGTTCGGGCCCGTGATCCTCTGCGGTGATCACACCGAGCTCGGACAACGGATCGTCGAGGTCCTCGGGCATGAGGTCGCTCTTCACCTGGCCGATCATCACGCCGTTGCCGACGATGCGCCAGGTCGACTTCGCACCCTTCAATTCACTGGTGAACCAGTCGAACTGTTCCTTGCCCAACAAAGTGCGATCTTCGGCCAGCGAACGTGGGGGCTTCTCCTGCTTATCCCTTTGAGTTCTGGTGTCGAGCAGCACCAGATGGGCGAGGTCCCCTATGGGGAAGCTGCGCCACAAGATGTCTTCCCGTCCGCTCTGCAGCCTGATCGGCAACCACTCTCGATATGCCTGAAGGGCTGCGTTCTTGCGGTCCTCCCAGGGACCGTCTTGCGCCGGGTCGTGCTTGCCGGCCCCCTCGCGCCAGGTGTCGTTGCAGAACTCGTGATCATCGGGGATGGCGATAAAGGGGTGTTGGCGGTGGACGGCCTGTACGTCCGGATCACGGCGGTACTGCGAGTAACGCGTGCGGTAGGCGTCCAAGGTGCGGCATTCGTGCGCGGGCTCGAAGGCGCGTCCGATCGTCGCCCCGAGGCCCTTCTCGTCGTTGCCGTATTCGTAGATGTAGTCACCCAAGCAGAGGACGAAGTCGAGATCGAGCCGGTCGGCGAGGCGCGCATAACCGTTGAAGTAACCCGCCGAGAACTTGGCGCACGAATACATCCCGAACCGCAGATGCTCGGCCCCCTCACCGGGGAGAGTCTTCGTGCGTCCGATCGGAGACCGCTGTCCCATGCATTCGAACGAGTAGTAGTAGCTCGTGTTCGGCTCGAGCCCAGTCACATCGACCTTCACGGTCAGATCGTCTTCAGGCCGCGCCTCGTGCTCTCCCGTTGCGACGACGTCTTGCAGGCCGGGATCGGAGGCCACCGTCCAGGTCACGCCCGCGGGTCTGTCCGCCGAGTGAGAGACCCTCGTCCAGATGATCACCCGGTCCTGCAAGGGATCGCCGCTTGCCACGCCGTGTCTGAATACGTGCGTGTTGACCTCCATGGAGGCGGCACCCTATCCGCCTGTCGGGCCTCGCAGTTCGACTCTCGACGTGCGCACCCTCGGAGAGCCTGGGAGTAGGAGGGCCGCGGACAGCACGAGTCGTCCTCCTCTGACGTCCCCAACAACACCCGACCCCGGGAGACTAGGCCCATCCCTTTAGCATGACGAGACAAGACTGCGACGGGGGGCGAACTTGAAGGTCTTTCTCACTGGAGGCACCGGTTTCATCGGTTCCCGGGTCGCCACGCAGCTCAGGGGACGGGGCGACGAGGTCGTGGCGCTTGTCCGAACACCGTCTAAAGCAGAGGCCCTCGAAGAGACGGGCTGCGATCTGGTCGCGGGCGACCTGGGAGATGTCGATGCGATCAGGGCCGCCATGTCCGACTGCCAGGCCGTCATCCACGCCGCCGCCATGTACGAGGTCGGCATCAAGAAGACGCAGCATCCCGCGATGTACCAAGCCAACGTCGTAGGGACGCGCAACGTACTGGGGGCCGCGCTCGATCTGCAGGTTCCCCGCTGCATCCACGTCTCGACGATCGGGGTCTTCGGTGACACCAAGGGCGAGGTGGTCGACGAGACCGCGTTCAGCAACCTGGCTACCTTCGGGACCTACTACGAAGAGACGAAGCACCAGGCGCACCTGGTCGCGCTCGAGCTCATCGCTCGAGGCCTCCCCTGCATCATCGTGATGCCGGGCGTCACCTACGGCCCCCACGATCCGTCTGCGATGGGGCAGTTGATCGAGCGTTTCATCGCCAAGAAGCTGCCCGCGCTCCCGCTTCCCACCCTGGGCGGCAACTATGGACACCGCGACGACATCGTTTCGGGCATCTTGCTTGCCCTCGACAAGGGCCGCACCGGCGAGAGCTACATCTTGGGGGGCGAGATCGCCCGACAGAAAGAGTTCGTCGCGAAGCTGGCCGCTCATCTCGGACGCAAACCACCACGGGACCTGCCGACGGGATTGCTGAAGGCGATCGCTCTGCTAGGTCCGGTTGTCGGCCCCCTGCTGGACCTGCCCCCCAACCTCCACGAGGCCACGGCCTCCGACGGCGCGACCTTCTGGGGCATCCACGAGAAGGCGACACGCGAGCTCGGCTACAGCCCCCGCAACATCGACGAAGGGATCAAGGACCTGCTGGCAGCAGTCTGAGTCCAACGGATCGCGGCGTCCCAGCAGGGTAAGAACGCTCCGTGCTGCCATCCAGGGTCAAGCTCGCTCCCGACGTCGTCGAGCTGGCGCGGGGTTTCCGGCGCATCCGCCGGGAGATGGATCTGCCCGAGGGCTTCCCACCGGATGCCGAAGAGGCGGCGGAAGCAGCGGCTGCTCTCACCGCAACCGCCAACTCCCACGTCGATCGCACCGAGATCGAGTTCGTCACGATCGATCCACCGGGTAGCAGGGACCTCGATCAGGCCTTCCACGCGGAGCAAGGCGGGGCTGGCTTCGTGGTGCATTACGCGATAGCCGACCCTGGCGGGTTCATCGAACCCGGAGATGCCCTCGACCGTGAGTCGTGGAGCCGCGGCCAGACCCTCTACGCACCCGACGAGAGGGTGCGGCTGTATCCCGAAGTTTTGTCCGAAGGAGCGGCCAGCTTGCTCGCGGACGAAACCCGGCCCGCGGTGTTGTGGGAGCTCGGACTCGATGCTCGAGGAGAGTTGCGCGAGACGACCGTCACCCGAGCCTTGGTCCGCAGCCGTGAACAGCTGACCTACGCGCAGGCGCAAGAGGAGATCGAAAGCGGAGCTGCCCGCAGCTCGCTCCAGCTCTTGAAGACGATCGGCGAGCTGCGACAGAAGCTCGAGAAGGAGCGGGGCGGCATACACCTGGAGCTACCCGAGCAGGAGATCGATCTGAAAGACGGGACCTACGAGCTGTCCTTCAGGGGGCCACTGCCGGTGGAGGAGTGGAACGCGCAGATCTCTTTGATGACCGGCATGGCCGCCGCTCGGCTGATGCTGTCGCACTCCGTCGGACTGCTGAGAACCCTTCCCCCTCCTACGCACGAGGCGCTCGAGGGCCTGCGCCGCGGCGCCGCTTCGATGCAGTTGGAGTGGCGCGATGGCGCGACCTACCAGGAGTTCCTGGGAGACCTCGACACCAGGCTCCCTCAGCACGCCGCGATGGCAAACATCGCGATGCGTCTCTTCCAGGGGGCGGATTACGTGTCGATCGCTGAAGTCTCGCGGAAGGACACGACACAACATGCGATCGGAGCGCCGTACGCCCACGTCACGGCTCCCTTGCGTCGACTGGCGGACCGCTATGCCAACGAGATCGCGCTTTCGGTTTGCTCGGGTGACGTGCCGCCGCAGTGGGCGATCGAAGCCCTGCCGCGCCTCCCCGAAGTGATGAAGGATTCCCGGCGTCGCGCCGGCGAGCTGGAACGGCGCATCGTCGACTACGTGGAGGCGGTGATCCTCGCACCCTTCGTCGGCGAGATCTTCGAAGGCGTCGTGATCGAGGCCGGAGAGAAGTCGGGCACGGTCCAGCTGAAAGACCCAGCGGTGGTGGCGCACTGCGCCTGCCCCAACCTCGAGCTCGGGTCAGAGGTGCACATCAAGGTTGTCGAGGCCGAACCCGGACGGGGCCGGGTGTCCTTCCAGGTGGTCTAAGCGACCCTGCGGACGCCGTGCACAGGACCCACCCCATCGCGTTGCGCGGTCGCCGCGCCGCCACCAGGGCGCCCAGTGCCCCGAGCGCCAGCAGGACGATGGACTCGAAGGCCGCGACCGGGAGCCCACCCCCCGGGACACCGGGCCCGCTCGCGGCGTCGGATGACGCCGGGTGGGCTACGGCCAGCGCAAGTCGTCCGGCGGCCAGCGCGCCGGTGACGCCGAGGCTCGACCACGCCAGCGCGGCGCCCCGGCTCACGGCACCGGCCTGCTCTTCAGCCGGTGCACGAGCACGTCCTGCGACTTCCCCTTCAGGGGGATGGTGGCGACCGGTTCCACGGCCGCGAACTGCGCCTCCAGCAGGCACCGGGTCGCCTCCGTCAGCAGCATCAGCTCGTGCAGATCGCGGGTTGCGTCCTGCACCCTGGACGCGACGTTCACCGGGTCGCCGATGACGCTGAGCGGGTGGTGCCTGCCACCGCCGACGTGACCCACGACCACGAGACCGCTGTTCACACCGATGCCGATCCGGCAGCGGCCCCCCGTCTCGGTCCGTACGGCGTCCAGCATGTCGGCTCCCGCCGCGACGGCGCAGTCGGCGTGGTCCGGTAGGTGGGCCGGGGCGCCGAAGACGGCGAGCAGGCCGTCGCCCAGCAGCTGGAAGGCGGTCCCCCCTCGGCGCTCGACGACGGGGACGGCAACACCGAAGAAGGCGTTGAGGTAGTCGACAGTCTCGCGTGCCGTTGACTTCTCGGCGAAGTGCGTGAAGCCGCGGATGTCGGCGAAGAGCACGGTGACCAGCGCCCACTCGGGCTCGACCAGTTCGTTCACGGCATGGTCCGGAGCCAGAGAGCGTCGGGGTCCGGGTGCACGATCTCGCGCGTGACGCCCAGCAGGTCTGCGCGCACGCTCTCCAGGTCGACGTCGTTCCGCAGCCTGCGCACGAAGTCGTCAACCGTGCGCTCGGCGTCGAAGCGGGAGCGGTTGAACCGCCGATCCACAGTGTCCTGCACGCGGCGTCGCAGCGGCTGGGACAGCGCCACCGACACCGCGGCCACCACGTGGTTTCGCCGTCGCCGCGTCGGCGTCACCGTCGAACCTCCGGGGGTGGCTGAAGCCAGAGTCCCGTCGCCAACCGGCTGGCGTTCAGAGCGTCGCCCTGAACGATCACGACCGGTCGTGTGAAGCCTGGACCTGAGCCCACAGGATTGGGCAACGATGCCCAGAAGACGTCCCCCTGGGCGACTACCACTCGCTACGTTCGAGGGTTCTGCGACCGGCTTCGGCCAGCCACGGATCGGGCTTGGGATCGATGCTGGCCAGGGTCTCATCCATGGCCTGGGTGAGCTCACCAGGATCGCGGCGGAGCAGCTACTCGGATAACGCCTCCTGGTACAGCTGGCTGCGGGACTTGCCCGTCTTGCGGGCCATTTCCTCGGCTCGGTTAAAGAGCTCATCCGGAATCGAAATTGCCGTTTTCATACCAAGAGCATAACCCTGTGCCTGAAGCAAACGGCCCTGAAGCACATCGATGCATTACCCGGCGCTGGTGGCGGAGTGGGCCCAGTCCCTTGACGTCGCCCTCTACAGCGGTAGCGCGCAGCAACGGAAGGCTCTCATCCGCAAGCTCGTGAAGGAGCTACGAGTGATGGGCCGTGATGAGATCATCCCCACCTATCGAGTTCCGGCGCTGGTTCGCGCACCAGGAGATCAAGTGGACCCGATCGGGATCGAACCGATTGCCTCCGCCATGCCATGGCGGCGCTCTACCAAGTGAGCTACGGGCCCTCGTCGCAGAGTCTATTGGTTGGTACGGCCCGACCTATCAGCCTGAGAGAAATCGTCACACCTAGTCTCTAGCATAAGAAACGTGCTGCCTTCAGAGATCGGCGAACGTGCCGAAGCCGCGGTGATCGCTGCCTTGGTTGCAGCAGGGAAGCGGATCTTGCTGCCGTTCGGCGATAGACGCTACGACATCGCCTACGAAGAAGAAGGACGGTTGGTCACCGTCCAATGCAAGTCGGCTTCCCTCCGCGAGGGTGCGCTCTCGTTCCGTACCCACAGCGTAGGGAGGAGCGGGATCCGGGACTATCGAGGCGAGGTCGACCTCTTCGGTGTCTACTGCCACGAACGAGCAGAGGTTTACCTGGTCCCGGTGAACGACCTCCCTCCCTGGCGCGCAACTCTTCGGCTCACGCCGGCCCGAAACGGGCAGAGCACCGGCGTCCGTCTGGCATCGGACTTCGTCCTGCGACCGTCGGAGGGAGAAGGCGATCCTTCCTCTTATATTGACAAGTCTCGATATTCGCGTCACGATAGCAGCGTGGCCTCGATCGCCCTGGAAGTCCCGGTGCTTTGTTGCGCTCCGCTGGGCGGGACCGAGATGGGCGACGAGCAGGCCACCGCTACGGCGGATCTGTTCAAGGCGCTGTCGGATCCTCATCGCGTCAAGATCGTCAACCTGCTTGCGAACGCAGGTGAGGCGGTCTGCGTGTGCGACATCACCGACGCGATCGATCTCTCCCAGCCCACCGTGAGCTTCCACCTGAAGAAGCTCGTCTCCAGCGGGTTGCTCGACCGCGAGAAGCGGTCGACCTGGGCCTACTACTCCCTCAACCGCAAGGCTCTCAACCAACTAGCAGACGTCGTCAAGGTGAAAGGCAAGAGATCATGAGTGATATCCGGGAAGAGGTTCGTCAACGTTACGCGGAAGCCGCGGTGGCGGTCAGCAAAGGCACGCTGGACGCCGATGCGCTCGACACCTCGGGTTGTTGTGGGAGCCCCTCAGACAGCGACTGTTGTGGAGGCGAAGCGGTTTTCGGGCCCGAGTTGTATCGCTCACTGGACACAGACTCCCTGCCCGAGGAGGCGGTTCTCGCGAGTCTCGGTTGCGGGAACCCGACCGCGGTGGCCGAACTCAACGAGGGCGAGACCGTTCTCGACCTCGGCTCCGGTGGCGGGATCGACGTGCTCCTGTCCGCCAAGCGCGTCGGACGGACTGGGAAGGCGTACGGGCTCGACATGACCGACGAGATGCTCGAGCTCGCCAACAAGAACAAGGCGGAGGCGGGGGCGGAAAATGTCGAGTTCCTGAAGGGTTACATCGAAGACATCCCACTTCCCCACTCCTCGGTCGACGTGATCATCTCTAACTGCGTGATCAACCTCGCCGCGGACAAATCCGCCGTCTTCCGCGAGATGCACCGGGTTCTGAAGGCCGGGGGACGCATCGGAGTCAGCGATGTGGTCGCCTCGAACGGGTTGACCTCCGAGGAGCGAGCAGAACGCGGCAGCTACGTCGGATGCATCGCGGGCGCCCTCTCCTTCGAGGAGTACGAGCGGGGCCTCGCCGAAGCCGGTTTCGAGAACGTCCAGCTGACGGTCACTCACGCCGTGGCGGAAGGTATGCACAGCGCGATCGTGCGCGGGACCAAAGGTCGTGGCTGAGCGACCGCTCATACTGTTCGTCTGCGTGCATAACGCAGGCCGTTCCCGCATGGCGGAAGCGTTCTTCACTCATCTTGCGGGCGAGCGCTACCGCGCTGCCTCCGCTGGGACCGAACCGGCGTCGTCTCCCCATCCGGAAGTCGTGAGCGCGATGGAAGCCCGGGGCATCCCCATCCCGGATAGGCCGGGAACTCTTCTGACCATGGAGACGGCAGAACGCGCGGCCAAGGTCATCGGGATGGGATGTGCGGTCGAAGAGGCGTGCCCCGCACTGCGCGTACCGCTCGACGACTGGAAGCTCGACGATCCCAAGGGCAAGACGGCCGAGGAAGTGGCTGCGATACGGGACGACATCGAGGCCCGGGTGCGGACCTTGATCGCAGAGCTCGACGGGACTGCGTCCTAGCCTTCGTCCGACCCCGACGGCGGCGCGGGAGGCGCTTCACCATTACCGGAGTTGGCCGACCCGTCGGTCGGACTAGCTCCTCCCCCAGCGGCACCACCCCGGCGGCGACGGCGCCTCTTCTTCCGGGGCGCTCTCTCTCTTTCAGGTCCCCCCGACGACCCGCCCATACCCGGTGCCGCAGGGGCTTTCTCGCGGCGGGGCCCATCGGTGCGCGCGGTGCCCTTGTCAGGACGGGGCGTTCGCTCCGGCCGTTCCGTGGCCGGCTTGGCCTTCCCGGACTCGCCCTCGCCCTGGTCGCTGCGAGAGTCGCGCTCTTCGGCCACCTTGATCGTGATGCGGTACTCCTGAGGATACGGCGGGACCCCCCAGGTCGACTGCAGCTCACCGATGATGTCTTCGAGTATCTGGCCGTCCGCAGGTGCCGTCAGAGTGGTGGGTCGTTCACGAGGAAGCGCGCGTACCAGATCTTCTGACGACTTCGGCGAGGACGGCTGCCCGCCGCCGGACCGTCCGCGGCCCCGCCGCCGACGCGAACGATTCCCGCTCTGGGACCGGGCCCCCTCGGACGGACCCTGGGCAGTTTCCCTGATCGCCTCCTGTTTGGAGGAGGAGGCCGCGCCCTGTCCGCCCTGTCCGCCTCGACGACCTCTACGTCGCCTCCGCCGCGGCTGGCTCATCCCTCTCCTCTCTGTGGCTCTCGGGGGAATCCTCGAATGGGATCCGAGGAGCGTCCGCCCACAGTCTCTCCAGGTCGTAGTAGTCGCGCTCTTCTGGACCGAAGACGTGCACGACGAAATCCACGTAGTCCAACAGTATCCAACGGCCCTCTCGCTGGCCCTCCCTACGGAAAGGCTTCACCCCGCGGGATTCGCGAAGCGTCTTTTCGACCTCGTCCGCGATCGTGCGCACCTGGCGTTCGTTGTTGCCGTTGCAGACGAGGAAGTGGTCGGTGATCACCAGCAACTCGGAGACATCGAGGATGACGATCCGTTCAGCCTTCTTGGAAGATGCCGCCTCGGCGGCCTCCAGAACCAGGTCAGTTTCAGGAGACATAGAGATGGGCTCAGCGAGCCCGCAAGAAGTCCTTTCCGACGACGATCGTGAGGTCCACGATACCTTGATGTTGGGCCGAAACTTGCACCTCTCCTACCCCTAAGAGGTCCCTCGCACGCTCCGCCAGAGCGATCCCTTCGGCCGAGTTGTCGTACGCGATCACCAACGTCTTGCGGTAGTTGAGACGTCTCGCATTTCCGGACAAGATGACCCGGAAGCCTTCTCCCACCAGTTGAGCCGCGACCTCTTGACCGATGCCGGGAACGCCGTTCCCGTTGAGCACCTGCACGCGGATCTCCTGGGGTCTTTCCTGGTCGATACCGATCGTCTCTTCTACGAACGCGACCAACTCGGCCTCATCGGTCGCATAGAGCTCGCTCTCACCCGCGCTTATCGGTCTGACAGGCAGCGCCGTGATCGTCAGGTCCTCCGGAGGAAGATCGGCCAGCGCTGCGAAGAAAGAACCGTGGTCTTCGGCAGACGCGTCCGACTCGCCCAGTGCGGCCCCTGCGCTTTCTACCGCAGAGGCCAACTCGGATCCATCCGCATAGGTATTCAGCAGCTCGTCCCAGAAAGCCAGGTGCCTGCTTCCCAGCTCCACGTCATCTCCGTCGACGCCGACGATGTAGAGGAGCTTCACGAGAAGACTGGGAGAAAGCTCTTGGGGGCCCTCCACGAATATCAAACGGGCTTGGTCTTCACCGACCGGAACACGAACCTCTGCGGGCACGTCGACTGTCATCGTGTCGAGGTTCTCGAAAAAGACGAGCGCGTCTTTGTCGGAGAGCTCGAGATACCGATCGATCTTGACGCCCAGAAGATTCTCCGCGCTGACCAACAAGAGAGGAACGCCGCCCGAGCCATAAGCCTGACCCACACCCTGCAGTCCCCGCCCCGGTACCTCGACCGCGGTGTGCGCCGGTATGTACACAACCGAGCCCTTGCCGGTCTCGGGGTCCAAGGTCAGCAGCGTCATCCAGATCGCGCCGCGCCCCGATGAGCTTGACTCTTTCGTTCCGAATACGAGGGTCGTGCCGCCGAGGGTCTCCTCCTCGGGCTGCTCGAACGGGACCGCCACCCGCTCCTTCTCGGGAGCGACGACGTTCTTCACGAGCAACCCGGCCCCCGCTATCCCTGCCACCGCGAGGACGAGCGCCGCGACGCCGCCCGCCACGGTCCAACGACGTTTCTTCTTCTTGCGCTCATGGAGTGCCTCGGTGCGAGGTCCGGCCGCGCCGTCTTCGTCGTCTTCTTCGCCCGAGGCTTCATCCCGGGCAGCAGGTTCATCGTGCGCGGCCTGCTCATCCGGCGCCACCGGCTCGTCTCGTGACGGGGACAGCGGATCGGCCGGCTGTTTTGGCTCGGGAGTGGGCTCGGGGTCAAGCGCCGGGAGGGAGGTAGCGGTCGTTTCAGGCTCGCGTGCCTGCGTCGGGTCGGGTTCGATCGTCGGGTGTGTCGGCTCCGGTTCGAGCAGCGACCGAGGGTTGGGGGTCGACTCTGCAGGTTCCCGTCCCAGAGCCGGGAGGGTCGGCTCGGGTCCCTCGTTGGCCCCTGGTTCCTGAGTGGCTTTCGGCTGGGCCCCCACCTCGCCGGTGCTCTCCTCCGGAGCGATCGAGGCAGACGACGTGGCGGGCTCGCGCTCGACGTCACCCTCGACTAGCCCCTCGGGGCCGGTCGAGTCGGCGTCGTCGGTCTCGGCCTCTTCGGCGTCGGGCGGCCCGCCGCGGCCGAACAGTCCCGGCTTCTTGGGAGCTAGGTGTCGCCCGGTGTAGTCGTGGGAACGCCGGATCAGGTCCGGCTCCTCGTCGCTGGTGACCCGACCCCTCTTCTTGCGCTGTTCCGCTCGGGTGGGCCCGAGATAGGGGAGGTCTTCGATCGGCGCGGGCGGCGGAGAGACGGCGGAGCCTTCTTGCTCACTCCAACGCGGAGGCTCCTCGTCCGAGCTCGTCCACGGGGTCTCCCAGGTGACCTCCTCGGACTCACCTTCTTTGTTTCGTCGACGTCGGATCAGAGGCGGGCGGCCAGGAGCCCGGTGGCGCGGCGTGTACCGGTCGGACTCGCCCGCGGCCTCAGACTCCTCGGTTCGGTCGACGTCCTCCTCCTCGGCGGGCTTGACCGGCTCGAAGTCTTTGTGAGCGTCCCCTTCGCTCCCGCGGGGATGCCGCTTCCAGATATCCCGCGATTCTCTGTCAGTCATGCCGCTTCCGGGCCCACGAAGAGCCCCTGCTCCTGTATGTATCTCACGACCGCGGGTGGGACCAGGTAATCGATCGGGCGACCGGCGCGGACGCGCTCGCGCACGTCGGTCGCCGAGACCTCGATCCCCGGCATCTCCATCGTGTGGATACGTGGCCACGTCTCGTCGGGCTCGATCTGCCCGAGGGCGAACCCCGGACGCGTCACCGCGATCAGGTCGGTGAACTCCGCCAGGCCCTCGACCTTCTTCCAGGTCCCGAACCTGAGCGCTGCATCGGCCCCAAGGATGAAGAACAGCTTGGTGTCGGCGCCGTGGAACTCTTTCAGCGTTCTCATCGTGTCGGCCGTGAAGGTCGGCCCTTTCCGGTCGAGCTCGATGCGCGACACCGCAAAGCATCGATGCGTTGCGGCTCCCAGTGAGGCCATGACGAAACGATCCTCGGCGTCGGAGTAACTGCTCTTTTGCCATGGCTGGCCTGTGGGAACGAACAGGACCCGATCCAGCTCGAAGACGTGCAGGGCTTCCGACGCGGCGACCAGATGACCGACGTGGATGGGATCGAAGGTCCCACCCATGACGCCCAGGCGGCGCAGATCGGTTCCCTCAGAAGTAGCCATCCCCCTAGCTAACCCGACAATCGGCCCTATCCACCGTGTTTGGAACCGGCGCTAGAGACGGGTCTGGCCGTCTCCCCACACCACGTACTTGGTGGCGGTCAGCTCACGCAGGCCCATGGGACCGCGGGCATGGAGCTTCTGGGTCGAGATGCCGATCTCGGCTCCGTAGCCGAACTCACTGCCGTCGGAGAAGCGGGTCGAAGCGTTGACGAAGATCGAACCGGAGTCGACCTCCGCTGCGAAACGCCGTGCGGCCCGGTGATCTTCGGTGACGATCGCCTCTGCGTTCGAGGTCCCCCACCTGTTCACGTGGGCTATCGCCTCATCCAGCGAGTCCACGACGCGCACTGCGATCTTCAGGTCCAGGTACTCGGTCGCCCAGTCCTCCTCGGTTGCCTCACCCGCTGCGGGCCATGCCTTACGGACCCGATCGTCTCCCAGTACCTCGACCCCCAAGGCCGCCAGCGCGTCCAGGGCTGCGGGAAGCCACCCGTCGGCGAGATCTTCGTGCACCAGCAAGGTTTCGGCCGCGTTGCACACACTTGGTCTCTGGGTCTTCGCGTTCACGACGATCTCGGTGGCCATCGACGGATCTGCAGAGCGGTCGACATAGACATGGCAGTTGCCGTCTCCGTCGATGATGAATGGAACGGTCGCGTTCTCCTCGATGGACTGGATCAGTGCCCGGCCCCCCCGGGGGACCAGCAGGTCCACCAGTCCCTTCGCTTGCATCAAGGCGACCGCAGAGGCGCGGTCGGCATCGCCGATCAACTGGATCGCGGCTGCCGGCACACCTTGGGAAGTGGCAGCGGTCGTGAGCACCTCGACGATCGCCTTGTTCGAGGCCAGCGCGGTCGACGAGCCGCGCAAGATGCAGGCATTGCCCGACTTCAGACACAGACCGGCCACGTCGGCCGTGACGTTCGGCCTGGCCTCGTAGATCACCGCGATGACCCCGAGGGGCACACGGACCTTCTCGATCGAGAGCCCGTTGGGCCGCTTCCATCCTTCGACCACCTCGCCCACCGGGTCGGGTTGAGCGGCCACGGAGCGCAGGCCGTCGGCCATAGAGGCCAATCGCTTGTCGGTGAGCGTCAGGCGATCGAGGATGGTCGCGCTGGTGCCGGCATGGCGCGCGGCTTCGACGTCAGCTCGGTTCGCCTCGACGAGGGCGGCAGTCTCGTCTTGGAGTGCCTCCGCCATCGCGTGCAACGCCGAATCTTTGACCTCACCGGACAGCCGGGCCACCTCGGGAGCGGTCTGCGCAGCCCGCTCGCACAACTCGATGACTGAGCTCATTCCGGATCTCCTTCGAGGATGATCAGTTGGTCCCGGTGGATCACTTCACGCCCGGCCAACTCGGCGGAGGGACGGCCTTGTGCCTCCTTCAACTCAGCGGAGTCGTAGCGTACCAACCCCCTCGCGAACAGCTCTCCCGTGCGCTCCGCGACATCGACGACGTCACCACTCTTGAAAGCTCCTCGGGTGTCGACGACACCAACCGGAAGCAAGCTGCGCTTGTCACTAACCATCGCTCGTCGCGCTCCGGCGTCGACCACCACCGTGCCTCGGGGCGGTTGGGCGAAGGCGATCCAGAGCCGGCGGGCTGAGGCCCGCTTCGAACGAGGGTGGAAGAAGGTGCCGACGTTCTCGCCTCTCGAGATACGAAGCAGCACGTCGTCTGCTGATGCGTCCGCCACGACCACGCCGACGCCCGAGAAGGTGGCTACCCATGCCGCAGCGATCTTCGAGGCCATCCCGCCGCTGCCCAGCTCCGAGCCCCGGCCCCCGGCGCGCTTTTCCATCTCGGGCGTGATCTTGTCCACCTCGTCGATCAGTGGCGCGTCGGGGACGCGGCGCGGGTCTTCTGTATGCAGGCCCTGCGCGTCGGTCAGCAGCGCCAACAGCTTGGCGCTCGCTAGATTGCCGACCAGAGCGGCGAGCCTGTCGTTATCGCCGAAGCGGATCTCATCCACCGCGACGGTGTCGTTCTCGTTCACCACCGGCACTACGCCGAGAGCGAGCAGGCGGTCGAGCGTGTTGCGCGCGTTCACGTAATGCTGCCGGTTCATGAAGTCATAGCGCGTCAAGAGCAACTGCGCGGTGACCAGGCCCCCCTGAGCGAGCAGGTGCGAATAACGCGACAGCAGCCGCCCCTGGCCGACCGCTGCGGCGGCCTGAAGAGACGGGATGTCGGAGGGCCGTGCCGAGAGTCCGAGGGGGCCGAGGCCCGCTGCGATCGCCCCCGATGAGACCAGGATCACCTCGACCCCGTCGCGATGGAGCTGGATCATCTGTCTGCACAGGCGAGCGAGTTTCTCTTCCTCCGGCTCACCGTCGGCGCCCACCAACGACGCGGTGCCGACCTTGACCACCAGCCGGTCGCCGGCCTTCACCTCAAGGCGCGACATCGTCCTCGACCGTCTCCGGATCGAAGTCGAAGGCAGCATCACCGATGCGGACCTCGTCACCCAAGCGGGCCCCGGCGCTCACGAGTGCCTTCTCGACCCCCATCGAGACCAACTTGCCCTGCAGGCGCGCGACGGCTTCTTCGTTGTCAAGGTTGGTCATCGCGACGGCCCGCTCGGCGTTCGACCACTTGACGCGCCAACCATCTTCCTCACGGACAACCTGCATCGTCTCGGGACGGGAGATATGGCGGATGTAGCCTCGCCGCAGCGGCATCTCGGCACGAGCATTCTCGACGGCCGAGGCCAGACGCCTGACCAGGTCATCGATGCCCTGGCCACTCACGGCCGAGATCACGAGCGCGTCGGGATATACGTCGCGCAAGAGCTCGACCTCGTCGTCGGCCGCGTCGGCCTTTGTCAAGGCTGTCATCGACGGCCGCTCGACCAGCGCAGGATCGAAAGCGGCGAGCTCACCCTTGAGGACCTCGACGTCGCGACTCGGATCGCGATCGGGAGCGGTGGGGTCGACCAGGAACAGCAACACCGCCGCCCGCGATACGTGCTTCAGGAACCGGTAGCCGAGGCCTTTGCCCTCGGACGCGTCGGGCACGAGACCGGGGATGTCGGCGACCACGAAGGAGCCCTCCCCCACCTTCACGACACCCAGGTTGGGCTCCAGAGTCGTGAAGGGATAGTCGGCGATCTTGGGCTTCGCAGCCGAGATGCGTGAGATCAGCGTGGACTTGCCGGCGTTCGGGAACCCCACGAGACCGACGTCCGCTAGGAGCCTCAGCTCCAGACGCAGCCACTGCTCCTGCCCCGGTTCCCCTTTGTCGGCGAAAGCCGGCGCCCGCCGGGTGGCCGTGGCGAAACGCACGTTGCCTCGGCCGCCTCGGCCCCCCCGAGCCGCCACGAACTCATCCCCTTCGTTCGCGAGGTCGGCGATCAACACATCGGAGTCGTCGTAGATCATCGTCCCCGGAGGGACCAGCACCACCTTGTCGGATGCCCGGGCGCCGCTGCGCCGCTTGCCCTCGCCGTGCCCGCCCCGGTCGGCCTTTACGTGGGGGTGGTCACGCAACTCTAGAAGGGTCCCTACCGAGCGGTCGGCGCGCAGGATGACGCTGCCGCCGTCACCGCCGTCGCCGCCATCGGGCCCGCCCTTCGGTTTGTAGGGCTCCCGATGGAACGCGACCGACCCGTCGCCGCCGGCGCCGGCGATGACCTTGATCTTGGCCTCATCAACGAATGCCATCGGCCCACCTTACGTAGCAGGCGGAGAAGGCCGGACCGAAGAGTGAGCGGAAGAGCTAGTCGTTGACTACAGAGACAACGCGGCGACCGCGCATGCGGTGGAAGGTGACGACGCCCTCGCTCACGGCGAACAGCGTGTCGTCCCCACCCTTTCCGACGTTGAGACCGGGGTGCACCTTCGTGCCCCGTTGGCGGATGATGATCCCACCGGCTTTGATCTGCTGACCGCCATAGACCTTCACGCCGAGTCGCTTGGACTCGGAGTCGCGCCCGTTCCTGGAGGACGCAGCACCCTTCTTATGAGCCATCGGTCGCTACCTCCCCCTCCGGCGCCGGCTTGCCGCGGCCGGCAGTGAGCTTGATATCCGAGATCTGGATGGTCGTGTACTTCTGGCGGTGACCCAGGTGGCGGCGGTATCCGGTCTTGTTCCTGTACTTGAAGACCTCGACCTTCGGACCCTTGCTCTCCCCTATGACGGTCGCCATCACCCTGGCCTGGTTCAGGTCACCCTTGGCCAGTCGGGTCTTGCCCTTGTCGTCCACGATCAACAGCGGCACGAACTCGATGTTCTCGGAGTCCTCACGGATGCGCTCGACCTCTATGACATCGCCCTTGGCGACCTTGTGCTGCTTGCCGCCCGCGCGGATGACTGCGTACATAGCTTCTCCTTGAAAAAAGTCCCGCCCCGACTGAGGCAGGGCCTAGAGGATACCAAAGGGGGCATAGGCCGCCTCCCCGCGGCGGCGTGCCTTGCTGGTGGTCCGCCTAATCGACGTCGTGGGTGAGGATGCCGCGGCCTTCGCATGTGGGACAGGGGTCAGAGAACGCCTCGACGATGCCGGCCGAGACGTTCTTGCGGGTCATCTGGACCAAGCCCAGCGAGGAGATGTCGAAGACCTGGGTCCGCGTCTTGTCCCGCTCCAGAGCGTCCCGGAACACCTTGAGGACCTCGTCGCGATTCTCGGAGACCTCCATGTCGATGAAGTCGATGACGATGATCCCGCCGATGTCGCGGAGGCGGAGCTGGCGGGCAACTTCGACCGCGGCTTCCTTGTTCGTTCGGAACACGGTCTCTTCGAGATTCGACTTGCCGATGAACTTACCGGTGTTGACGTCGACAACCGTCATGGCCTCGGTGCGGTCGATCACGAGATGGCCCCCCGAGGGCAGCCACACGCGCCGGTCCAGCGATTTGCGGATCTGCTCGAGAACGCGGAACTCCTCGAAGATCGGGAGACTCCCCTGGAAGAGCTCGAGCCTGCTGTCCAGATCCGGAGAGGTGCTGCGAACGTAATCGCGCAGCGTGGATTCCAACTGCGGGTCGTCGACCACGCATCTGGTCACGTCTCTGTTGAACAGATCCCGGATCACCCGGAGCTCCAGCTCGGGCTCGCTGTAGATGAGGGCCGGAGCCTTGGCCCGGGCCGACTTCTTCTCGATCTCCTCCCAAACCTCGAGCAAACGAGCGAGGTCGCGCTCTAGATCCTCCTTCGAGACCCCTTCCGCAGCGGTGCGCACGATCAGTCCGTGCTCGCTGGGGCGCATCGCTTGTGCGAGGTCTCTGAGACGGTTGCGCTCCGGGTCGGGAAGACGCCGGGATACCCCGAGGGACTTCGCTTTGGGGACCAGCACCAGATGGCGACCTGCGATGGATATGAGCGCGGTCAGACGCGCGCCCTTGGCGCGCATGGGGTCTTTCGTGACTTGAACCAGGATCGGCTGGCCCGACTGGAGAACGGTCTCGATGCGCGGAACCTCATCGCCTTCGTCACCCGCCAGCCCCACCTCGCCGGCGTAGAGGACACCGTTGCGCGCCTCTCCGATCTCGACGAAGGACGCCTCCATCCCTGGCAGGACGTTCTGGACGCGACCCAGATAGACGTTGCCGACCAGCGAGCGGTCGTCTGAACGGGCAACGTAGTGCTCAACGATCGCGTCCTCCTCGAGGACGGCTATCTGGGTTCCCTTGGGATCCGCGTGCACCAACATCACACGGTCGACCGATGCGCGCTTGGGCCCTGATCGTCGTCTGGGCCCCCGGCGTCGCCGGCGCTTCTGCGACGAGCCGCCATCGTTCTTGGACTCGCCCGCCTTGATCTGATCCTTGTCGGCCGGCTCACTCTTGGCTTCGCCCTTAGCGGGCGCAGCACTAGGCCTCGGCGTCTCGCCGGCCATCACCTCGGCCGCCTTCTCCCGGGCGCGGGGCGCGGGTCCACTCACAGGAACCGCCTCATGTGGACGTTCATCAGCAACCCCACGGCCGCGAAGTTGGTTATCAAGCTGGATCCTCCATAGGAGATGAATGGCAGCGGGACCCCGGTGATCGGCATGATGCCCATCGTCATCCCGACATTGACGAACAGTTGGAAAGCCCAGAAAGCGGCGGCCCCGGTTGCAAGCAAGGTGCCGAACACGTCGCGCGACATGGCGGCGATCCGCAACGCCCGCCATATGAGGAAGGCGAACAACGCCAGCAGGGTCGCGGACCCGAAGAAGCCGAGCTGTTCACCAACTGCGGTGAAGATGAAGTCGGTGTGCTGTTCGGGCACGAAGTCCAGAGACGTCTGGGTGTTCGGGCTGTCCAACCCCTTGCCTCGGAAACCCCCTGATCCGATGGCGATCTTCGACTGGGTCAGGTTGTAGCCATAGGACTGGACGTCGGGGTTCGGGTCCAGGAAAGACGTGATGCGCTCCTTCTGGTAGTCCTGCAACACGTCCATCTGGATGATCAGTCCGATGCCGGCCACACCGATCAGCCCCAAGACCAGGAAGTGGCGCAATTTCGCTCCCCCCACCAGCAAGAGGGCGCCGGTTATCGCAACGAACACCATGGTCGTCCCCAGGTCGGGCTCGACGAAGATGAGCACCGCCGGAACGATCACGATCACCAGACCCACGATCACGTCGGTAGCTCTCAGCTCGCCCTTTCGCTCTGCGAAGAAGGCGCCAAGAGCGATGATCACCGCCACCTTGGCGAGTTCCGACGGTTGGACTTGGAAGGCGCCGAAGTTGATCCACCGCGCGGCCCCCTTCTGCACGTCGCCCAGCGGCGTGAGAACGATGATCAGACCCAGCAATGTGGCGCCGTAGACGAAGGGCGCGAACGTGCGCAGATGTCTGTAGTCGAAGGAGCTCAGGATCAACAACACCAGAACGCCTGCGACCAGGTAGGCGATCTGTCTCTTGAGGAACAGCTGAGGATCGAGGTTCGCTTCCTCCTGGCGGGTCACGGTCGCGGAGAAGACCATCACCGCGCCGTATGCGGCCAGCAGGAGCGTCACCAAGAGAAGCGTGGGGTCCAAATGCCGGATCGGCGCTTTCCGCGCCATGCGCGAGCTGATCGGCTCGCCGCCGATGCGGTCGACCGCTTCTCCGAAGAATCCGCCCGAGGCGTATCCGCCCTTCATCAGCCCGATGCGTCCGATCCGACCTGGATGTCGGTCTCGTCATCGACCCCGAAGATCTCTTCGAAGATCTGCCGGGCTATGGGGGCCGCGATCGAGCCACCATGGCCACCCGGCGTCTTCTCCACGTAGACGGAGATCACGTACTGAGGGTCGTTTGCCGGTCCGTAGGCGGCGAACCAGGCATCGTTGATGTCGCCGTCCTCGGTCTCAGCGGTTCCGGTCTTGCCTGCGATGGGGTACTGGTCCAACGGGAAGCCGGAGAACGCGCTGGCCGCCGTGCCCTCTGCGCCGGTCACCACGTCCGCGAGGCCTTCCCTGATGACTCCCAGCTCGGTGTCGTCAAGCGGCAGTTCGGCGGCGGCCCGGGTCTCGATGTCGCTCACGACGTCTTGATCGTTTTGCACATCGCGAATCAACTGATCGCCCACGCGAGGTTCCAACACACGTCCGCCGTTGGCGATCGCTGCGTAGGTGACTGCGAGCTGCGTCGGAGTGACCACGAGGTCGCCCTGTCCGATCGACATGTTCACCGAGTAACCGGGCAGCCACTCCTCGTTGAGACACTTCGTTTGATCGCAGAACTCCTCGAGCCACTCCACATCCGGCACGCGCCCGTCGGCTTCGTTCGGCAGGTCGATCCCGGTCTCATGACCGAAGCCCGCGGTGCGCATGTACTTCTGGAACCTCTCGCTGCCGTCACCTCCCGCGCTGTTCGGCGGACCGAACGCGGTCTCGAGCCGCCAGCCCAGCTCGTAATAGAAGGTGTCGCACGAGATCTCGAGCGATTTCGGGAACCCGATGAAGCCGTTGTAAGCGGACGTCCAGTTCCGGAAGGGGACGCTCCCCGGCCCCCCGTCGGGGGGATAGACCGCGATCCCAGGGCACTCGATCGTGTCGAAGGGACCCACGATGTCGTTGGCGAGAGCGGCACCGGCGGTCACGACCTTGAAGGTCGAGCCCGGTGCACGCTCACCTTGCAGAGCCCGGTTGAAGAAGGCGGGACGCTCGGGATCGTTGAGGGTGGCGAACTCCTTGGTCGTGATCCCGTCGGCCAGGATCGAGGGGTCGTACGTTGGCCAACTCGCCATCGCCACCACGCCCCCGGTCTCGGGGTCCATCACGGTGACGGCGCCGGCTTGTCCGTCTCCGGTCTCGATGCCGGCCTTGAGTGCGTCCTCGGCGGCCTTCTGCACGTTGACGTCCAAGGAGAGCACCAGGTCTTGACCGGGTTGTTCGGGGCGTTTCTCGCGGGTCCCGATCACATCGCCGGCGGAATTGACCACCACCTTCTCCAGCGCGGGCTGGCCGCGCAGCCAGCGGTCATAGGTGAGCTCCAGGCCGGCCTTGCCTACGAGGTCGCCCGGCCCATACGGCGGACGCGCGCTCTTGAATATCTCGGACTTCAGATCCTCCGGCGAGATCTCGCCTACGTAACCGAGCAGGTGCGCGGCGAGCTTGTCCTGGGGGTAGTCGCGCACGGGCAGCTTTGCTATCTCGACGCCGGGGAAGTCCTCCTGATTCTCCAGGAACCGGTAGCGCACTTCGCCCGAGATGTCGTGAGCGACCGCGACCGGCTTGTAAGGCGAGACCGTGGTGTCGGCCAGGCGCGCTTCCAAATCTCTCAGCTTCTCTCCGGTTAGCTCGCTGATGCGCTTCAACACGCGGCGGCGTTGACGGGGCCGCTCCAGGATCTGACGGTCGACCGTGAACGCGTGTGAGGTGCGGTTGTCGACCAACACCACCCCGTTGCGATCCAGGATCCGACCCCGAGGTGGCTCGCTTTCGACGAACCTGACGCGGTTCTCCTTAGCAAGCGTTCGATACTCCTCGGACGCGAGCACCTGCAGGAACCACAAGCGCGAGAACAGGGCCACGAACCCGGCCACGATGAAGATGCCCATGACCGCCAAGCGCACCACTGCCCGATCGGTGCCCCCTGTCTTCTGCCGCTGCGATGTCACCATCGGTACACCTTCTCAGGCCGGAAGCGCGCCGCGATGCGTCGCACGAGAGGGAAGGCGAATGGCGTCAAGAGCGTGTCGTAAAGCACGACGAGCCCGGCCACTTTCGCCGTGAAGCTGATGCTCACCCACTCCTGACCCAAGATGATCGCCAGCAAGGCGTAGCTGAACTCGGCAACTGCGGACGCCAGCGCGACCGCGAAGACGGGCGACCACACGGATTCTCCGGGGGCGAACTGGCGCAGGGAACCGACCCCGTAGCCCACGAGTGTGTAGACCAGAGCCGTGAGGCCGATGATCGACTGGGGCAAGAGCAGATCCTGCAGCAGGCCCCCGGCGAAACCCACCACAACGCCTACGCGGGGGCCGTCTAAGAAGGCCAAGCTCACCACCACCACCAGGACCAGCTGCGGGATCACCCCGAGCAGGGTCAGGCGGGCCAGGAGGGTCGACTGCAGCGCCACGGCCAGCAAGACCATGGTCCCCATGACGAGGATGCGTCCGACGCCTATGTCACCCAGGATGCCCGGGCTGCGGGGCTCGTTCGCGCTCACGGCCACGTCAGTCACCCTCCGAGGGCACGCGCTCGCCGGATTCGATGATGACCTGCACGAAGTCCAAGGTGGTGAAGTCGACGTACGGATCCACGTCGATGTCTTGCTCGAGCGCGGCTTTTTGACTCTCCACGCTGGACACGGTGCCGATCGGGATGTTTGGCGGGTAGATGCCGTTGTCGTAACCAGAGGTCACTACCTCGTCGCCGACCGATACCTCTGCGTCGGTGTCGACGTCGACGAAGGAGAGCGCTTCGCTGGCCCCGTTGCCGCGGATGGCGCCTGCAAGCGGCTCGCCATCGATGCGCGCCTTCGCGCCGGCCTGCGGATCGATCAGCAACAGGACCGTGGACGCATCTGCGTCTGCACGGATCACCTTGCCGACCAAACCGTCGGGATCGATCACGGCCATGTCGGGACGGATCCCATCGTCGCGACCTTTGTCGATCGTTATCGCCCACTTGTAGTTGGCGGGCGGGCGGCCGATCACCCGGGCGGAGAGCCGCTCCATCGTCGGGTACGACTCGTCGAGTCCCTGCAGACCGACCAGGCGCTCATTCTCGGTCAGGATCGCGTCGGCCTCGTTGACGCGCTGCTCCATCTCTTCGACTTCGTTCCGGAGCTCCGCGTTGTCGGCACGCAGAGAGGACAACTCCGTGAGCGAAGAAAAGAAGTTGCCGACGGGTTCCACGACGGCCGTGAGGCCGCGCTGGATCGGCGTGACTATGGCGCTCGAGATGTCCTTGGCGCGGTCAAGCGGTCCACCGGCGTCTTGACGGAAATCGAGCGTTATGACGACTATCGACAGGCCAAGGAAAGCGAACAGCAAGAGCCGCCCTCGCCCGGTTCGGCGATACATGCCTATAGAAACCTCTTCGCATAGCGAAAACTGGTAGGCGGCCTAGGTTCACAAGCCCGCAAGCTCGCGGCCACCCTGCGCTCCCACTGTAACCCGAGGGTCGGTCCGGGACCGCGAAAAGGCGGCCTGGCCTGCGGAAACGCCTAGTGGCGGGTCGAGGAGATCAGGACCCGCTTGAGCGCCTCGAACTCCTCGAGGCACTTGCCCGAACCCACCGCCACCGCGAGCAGGGGATCCTCGGCGAGGTGGATCGGCATGCCGGTTTCGTGCTTGAGCCGCTCGTCCAGACCAAGCAGCAGCGCTCCTCCTCCGGCCAGAACGATCCCTTTGTCCATGATGTCCGATGCGAGCTCCGGCGGCGTCTTGTCCAGGGTGTTCTTGACTGCATCCACGATCGCGTTGACGGGCTCCTCGATGGCGCGACGGATCTCTTCGGCGGCGACGACGATCGTCTTGGGAAGTCCCGTGACAAGGTCACGCCCCCTGATCTCTGCCTGCTTCTCTTCCGGCATGGGGAACGCAGAGGCGATCGCCATCTTGATCTCTTCTGCGGTGCGCTCGCCGAGCATCAGCGAGTACTCCTTCTTGATGTAGTTGATGATCGACTCATCGAGCTCGTCACCGCCGATGCGTATCGACTGACTGGTGACGATGCCGCCGAGCGACACGACGGCAACCTCAGTGGTTCCACCGCCGATGTCGACGATCATGTTCCCGGTGGGCTCGTGCACCGGAAGGCCGGCGCCGATCGCAGCGGCCATCGGCTCCTCGATGATGAACGCGCTGCGCGCGCCGGCTGAGATGGTCGCTTCTTCGACCGCACGTTGCTCGACGCCGGTGATCCCCGACGGAACGCAAACGACCACGCGGGGCTTGGCAAGGAAGGTGCGCTTGTGGACCTTCTGGATGAAGTAACGCAGCATCTTCTCGGTGACGTCGAAGTCCGCGATGACGCCGTCCTTCAAGGGCCGGATCGCGACGATGTGCGCCGGTGTGCGGCCGATCATGCGCTTGGCCTCCGACCCCACCGCCAGGATGGCTCCGGTCTTAGTGTTGATGGCCACGACCGAGGGCTCGTTCAGGACGATGCCACGACCCCTCACGTAGACGAGGGTGTTAGCGGTGCCGAGGTCGACCGCCATATCGCGACCGATGAACTGGAACATGTTGTCCATTTGCTGTGACTCCTGCGAGTTTTGTTATTTGTTGTGGACAACCACTTTAGCCGATGGCCTTGTCGGGCCATCCGGCCCCGGCCTTTAGCCGAAGAAGAGGTTCACCTCGCGCTCGGCCGACTCCGGCGAGTCCGACCCGTGGACGATGTTCTCGCCGATGATCGTCGCCAGGTCCCCGCGGATGGAGCCGGGTGTCGCTTCCAGGGGATCGGTGGCCCCCATCAGCTGCCGCATGCCGGCCACGGCGTCGGAACCTTCCACGACCATGGCTACCACCGGACCGGACGTGATGAACGAGACCAACTCCCCGAAGAAGGGCCTTTCGACATGCTCCGCATAGTGCTTCTTGGCCAGCGTCTCGTCGATCGTGAACAGTTTCATCTCGCGCAGCTCGTAGCCCTTGGCTTCGATGCGGCTGATCACCTCGCCAACGAGGCGGCGTCGCACGCCGTCGGGCTTGACCATGATGAAGGTGCGCTGGGTATCGGGCATCGTGAGACCTCCTGAGATCCTGTGTGGGTTCTCAGGACCGTAGCAGGTGGCCTCGCGCCTCCCCCACGACGTAGTGCGAGCCCGTAACGCAAACGAGATCGCGCTCGCCCGCCTCCGAGTACGCGAGGTCGAGCGCTTCTTCGACCGTGGGAGCGGTGGCCGAAGGAGAACCGAGGTCATCGGCAGCCGCTTCGAGCGTCTCCACCGATGCCGAGCGCGCGACGCGCGGCTGCGTGAACACGATCGCGCTGGGGATGCGCGTGAGCTCGGCGATCATCCCCTTGTAGTCCTTGTCGCGCAGGATCCCCACGACGAACACGACGCGCTCGAACGCGAAGGCCTCCGACAGACTGAACACCAGCGCGGAGATCCCGTCTGGGTTGTGCGCTACATCCAGGACTGTGGGCACTGGTCGGTCTGTCTTCACGGTCTCCAGACGGCCGGGTGAAGTGACGGCTGCGAACCCGTCGGCGACGACCAGGTGCTCGAACTGCGCGGACGGCAGGAAGGACAGCACGGCCTGGAGGGCGGTGGCGGCGTTGATCCCCTGATGCGCTCCGTGCAGTGCTAGGAACAGGCCCTCGAAGTTCCGCCCGCGCGCGGACAAGGAGAGGTAACGGCCGCCCAGGGCGACCTTGTTCTCGACCACATGGAAGTCTCGAGTCAACACAGAGACGTCCCCAGGGTCCGTGGCGGCCGTCGTGATGATGGCGAGCATCTCCGGATCGCGCTCCGCGGTGACCACGACGGAGTTGGCCTTGATGATCCCCGACTTCTCCTTGGCTGTCGAAGCCCTGTCGCCGAGCAGCTCCGTGTGGTCGAGGCCGATGTTCGTGATCACGCAGACCGGGGCGTCCACCACGTTGGTCGCATCCCAGAGGCCACCGAGACCGACCTCGATGACCACGGCCTCTACGGGGGCCTCGGTCGCCCACAGAAAGAACAGGGCCGTCATCACCTCGAAGTAGGTCAGCTTCTCGCCCAGCCGTTCTTCGACCATCGACAGGTAGGGAGCCAGGTGGTCGAACATCTCTCCGAACGCTTCTTCGGAGATGGGCTCTCCGTTCAGGGCTATCCGCTCGGTCATCGAACCGAGATGAGGCGAGGTGTACGTACCGACCTTGAGTCCCGCTGCGACCAGCAGCGAGGTCGCGATCCGCGCGACGGATGTCTTCCCGTTGGTTCCGGTGATGTGAATCGCGGGGATCCTCTTCTCGGGATTGTCGAGCGCGTCCAGAAGCGCCTCGACGCGATGAAGGGTGGGTGCCATCGACTTCATCGCGTCGATGCCCAGAGCCTCCAGATGCGCGCTTGCCTCAGCGAATCCCATCGTGCTAGCTGCTCAAAGCCGCGAGCTGCTTCTCCAGCTTCGCCAAAGTCTGGCGGTGTTCGCCCAACTTGGCGCGCTCCTTGTCAACCACGGCTTGGGGGGCTTTGGCGACGAACGACTCGTTGGCCAGCTTGCCCTCGGCCCGTTTGATCTCGGACTCGGCTTCGGCGATCTTGTCCTGCAGCCTCGTGCGCTCGAGTCCGGGGTCGGCCCCTGCGCCGAGGTCCATCGACACTTCGATCCCCGCCGCTGTGATCGAGCGCGCGCTGCCGCCTGGAGGTGGCAAGTGCTCGACCAACTCCAGCGACTCCAAGCGTGCGAGGGCCGAGACCGCCGCCCGCATCTCTTCCAACTCTCCGCGATAGCCGCCTGCTTGCACCGTTACCGCAACGCGCCGTCCTTGTGGGATGGAATGCTCGATCTTGAGACGCCTGATCGAAGCAACAAGATCTTGGAACCGCTCCATCAACTCCTCGACATCGGGCTCTCGCGCTCCCGAGGGCGCCGGCCACGGCGCGGTCATGATCGAGCCGGCCCCCGGACGCAGCTTGCTCCACAGCTCCTCGGTCACGAAGGGCATCACCGGATGCAGAACCCGCAGGATGCGGTCGAGGACGTGTACCAGGACGGGGGCGGCGGCCTCCGGACGGAGCTTCGAGAGCTCGATGTACCAGTCGCAGAACTCGCTCCAGATGAACCGATAGAGGTCGCGCATGGCTTCGCCGAAGTTGTAGATCTCGAGCTCCCGTTGGACCTCGGTCAGCACGAGGTCCAGGCGCGACAGGATCCAGCGATCCTCGACGGTCAACTCACCGCCTTCTTTGAGCTCAGGTCGCGACTCGCCCAGGGAGACAAGGACGAACCTCGACGCGTTCCAGAGCTTGTTCGCGAAGTTGCGAGCGTCCTGGATGCGCTCCTCGGAGACCTTCATGTCGTTGCCGGGGATCGAGGCGAAGGCCAGAGAGAAACGCAGCGCGTCGGCCCCGTAACGATCGATCATGTCGAGCGGGTCGATCACGTTGCCCAGCGACTTCGACATCTTCTTGCCACTGCCATCGCGGACGATCCCATGGATGAAGACGTCTTTGAACGGCACGTCACCCATGAAGTAGAGGCCGGACATGATCATGCGGGCGACCCACAGATAGAGGATCTCGTAGCCCGTGACCATCACCGCGGTCGGATAGAACTTGGCCAGGTCGGGCGTTTCGTCGGGCCAGCCGAGCGTAGAGAAAGGCCATAGCTGCGACGAGAACCAGGTGTCCAACACATCGGGGTCTTGGGTGACCGAGGTGGACCCGCACTTCTCACAGACCCCGGCGTCTTCCATCGACGCGAACACGGCGGAGCACTCGTCGCAGTACCAAACGGGGATGCGATGGCCCCACCAGATCTGCCGGGAGATGCACCAGTCACGGATACCTCCGAGCCAGTCCATGTACGCCTTCTCGAACCGCTTGGGCTCGAAGCAGACCCGGCCCTGGGTGACCACGTCCATCGCGGGCTTGGCCAGAGGCTCCATCTTCACGAACCACTGCAAGGAAAGCCAAGGCTCAACTTCGGTGTGACAGCGATAGCAGTGTCCGACCGAGTGGAAGTATGGACGCTCGACCTGGTCGACCAGGCCCAGGTCCTGTAACTCTTCTAAGACGAGCTTGCGCGCCTCGTAACGGTCGAACCCCTCGAAGCGCCCGCCGTTCTCATTGACGTGTGCCTTGCCGTCGAAGATGTTGACCTTCTCTAACCCCGCGCGCTCCCCCATCTCGAAGTCGAGCGGGTCGTGTGCCGGCGTGCCTTTCACCGCGCCGGTCCCGAACTCCAGGTCAACAGCGGGATCCGCCGCGATCGGCACACGCCGGTCGGGAAAGAAGGGGTGCGTGACGAGCTTCCCGACCAGGGCCCCATAGCGATCGTCGTCGGGATGAACGAAGATCCCGGTGTCGCCCAACATCGTTTCGATGCGCGTGGTCGCCACCGCTATGTCGCCCGAGCCGTCGGCCAGTCTGTAACGGAAGGTCACTATCTCGCCCGCGACATCCTCGTGTTCGACCTCGATGTCCGACAACGCCGTCTCGCAACGCGGACACCAGTTGATGATGCGGTTCCCGCGATAGATCAAGCCATCGTTGAACCAGCGCACGAAGACGGTCCGAACGGCCCGCGAGAGACCTTCGTCCATCGTGAAACGCTCGCGGTCCCAGTCACACGCATCTCCGAGCTTGCGCATCTGGTTCAGGATGCGGCCGCCGTACTCGTGCTTCCAATCCCACACCCGCTCCACGAATGCCTCACGGCCAAGCTCGTGCCGGTCCGTCCCCTCTTTCTTCAACTCGCGCTCGACGACGTTCTGTGTCGCGATCCCCGCGTGGTCGGTTCCGGGAAGCCACAAGGCCTCGTCGCCCTGCATGCGTGCACGACGAGTCAGCGCGTCCATGAGCGTGTGGCCGAGCGCGTGACCGATATGCAACGCCCCGGTCACGTTGGGCGGCGGCAGCACGAGCGTGTACGGCTGTTTCTCGCTGCTTTCGTCGGCGTGGAAGAAGCCTGCCTTCTCCCACTCTTCGTACCACTTCGCCTCGATAGCCTCAGGCTGATATGTGGTCGATAACTCCTCGGTCAATGAACGCGCACCACCAAACGTTGAAAGAGACGGCCGTCTTGGATCTTGGAGCCGAAGACTACGTGCGAGATAGATAACAGATTGGGCCTGATCTCCGATCCCCATCGACCGTCGCTGAGCGTCGGCAGCTCGTTGATGACCTGCACGAGGGAGGGAACAGACAGGAACGATCCCACCCTGTAGCCCTCGCCCAGCGACTCGCGTGCAGCGGGAAACGAGAGCCGATCCCGCAACTCGGAGCCCCCGTTCAGAGCGTCGAACGTGGCGAAGCGACCCAACACGATGTAGACCCGGTCCCCGTCGGCGACGACGTTGAGCGGGTGCAGAGAGCCGCGTTCCTGTAGGGAGAACCCCGACCGACCCTCGAGGAAGCGGCGCGGGACCTCGGCCCCCGAGTACCCCTTCACCGAGATCGGCCCTACCGGGGCCTTGAACCTGGCCAGCAACAGACCGTGCAGCCGATTCACCACCGCTGCCGAACGCGCAGGGTCCGTGGACTGGATCACCGCTCCGTAGCTGAGGGTTTCGGCCGGGTCGGTCTCTTGCGCGTAAAAGGCCGCATCCCCCATCCAACCGAGGATGTCTTTCTGCAGGTCCAAGCCGAGTGGGCTCAGGAACTGCTGTTCCAGGATCCCGACCATGCCCATCGGCCCCCCGAAGCCCTCGAGCGCGGCGCTGATGGTCTGGACGAGGTTCGGCACGCCGAGTCCCGCCCACGCGCGCCCCGTCACGTGTGGAAGCAGGCCGTCGTCTTCGACAGCCGTGCGGACTACCTCGGTCAGTTGAGGGTCATCCGGCAACGGAACGACGTCGTCGATGACCATCTCGCCGTCGCGTGCATAGAGGGCCGCGGCTAACGGTGCCCGGAAGGTCGCAAGGCTGCCGTTCAAGAGGCTCGGGGCCACTCCCGTGCCTGCCGGGAAGGAGTCCAGGATCCTCGGCGCGTCGAGATAGAAGAGCGCAAGC
>Ga0208612_1000193_pt1 | contig 31105 bp, 29 predicted proteins | sample AntDryMetagUQ889_FD_188089 | JGI IMG/M metagenome (GOLD analysis project Ga0208612, IMG submission 188089) | Polar desert microbial communities from Antarctic Dry Valleys - UQ889 (SPAdes) | ecosystem: Environmental > Terrestrial > Soil > Desert | place: Antarctic Dry Valleys | collected 2008-12-31 | reverse complement strand
GCGACGGTGAACCCGTGCGGCTTCGCGCTGCTGCCGGCCTACCTCGCACGCCGGATCGGCACCGAAGACGGCGCGGGTCGCGCCGCGGACGCGGTCGCGCGAGCGTTGCTGGTCGGCGCGGTCACGACGGTGGGCTTCATGGTCGTCTTCGGCACGATCGGGACCGCGATCGGACTCGGCGCCCGTGAGCTGATCCACGCGCTCCCCTGGGCCGGGCTGACGATCGGCGCCGCGCTTATGGTCGCAGGTGCGGCAGTCCTGAGCGGAAGGCACTTCGGTCTCAGGTTGCCGGGCCCGCGGCAAGGCATCGGCCGAGTCGGAGTGCGCGGCGATCTCCTCTTCGGACTGGGCTACGGGACGGCGTCGCTCTCCTGCACGCTGCCGATCTTCCTCGCTGCCACCGGAACGGCGGTGACAGGAAGCGTCGCCGAGAGCGTGTTCAGCTTCCTCGCCTACGCCGCCGGGATGGGCACGATCCTCACGGCTCTCGCCGTTGCGGCCGCGCTCTCGCAGAAGGGCCTCGCGCTCGCCTTGCGTCGCGTCGTTCCCTACGTCAACCGCGCGAGCGGAGCGCTGCTTCTGCTCGCTGGCGCCTACGTCGTCTACTACTGGACCTTCTTCCTGCTACCCGGCGCCGACTCGCGCACGAGCGGCCGCTCGGTAATCGACCGCGGCGCACTCGTCTCTAGCCGGATTGCGACCTGGCTCACCTCGTCCGACGGCAAGTTCGCGGCGGCAGTACTGCTGGCAGGGATAGTCGCGCTCGTCATCTGGGCCCTCTGGCGGCGGCTGTTCGGAACGACCGGCGGGACTGCAGGTATGGAGATCGTCCCCGCGCAGTCACGCGAATCGAGCAACTCAGACGAAAGGAGCCCACATGAGCAAGCGTCCAGCCAAGCGTGACCGCCAGGAGCGACCGCCCGGATCAAGGGAATCCCAGCAGCAGCAGCGGCCCGGTTGGATGAAGGTCGCGTTCGCCGCAGCCGTCCTCGTCGTGGTCGCCGCGGCCGCCGCGGCAGTCGTCCTCAGTTGGAGCGACAGCGGCTCGAGCGCGACCGCGCCGGCCTCCCCCGGTTCGCCGACGGCGAAGTCGAGCGGCACGGCGTTGGAGCTGCGCGGCACGGACCCGGTAACCGGTAAGCAGGTCGATCTCGCGTCCTTCGCCGGCAAGCCCGTCGTGCTCAACATGTGGGCCTCCTGGTGCACGGGCTGCGCCGCCGAAGCGCGAGCGCTCGCCAGCTTCGCGCAGGCCCATCCCGAAGCGCAGGTTGTCGGGATCGACATCCAGGATACGAAGAGCGGCGCGAGAGCCTTCTACCGTCGCTTCGGCTGGCGGCACCCGAGCATCTTCGACCCGAACGGAAGCCTCGCCGCCCAGCTCGGTCTACAGGCACTGCCGACCACGGTCTTCCTCGACCGCACGCACCGAGTCGTGGGGCGGATCGCCGGCGAAACCAACCTCGCCGGCTTCACCGCCGGCCTGCAGCGGGCGACGACATCAGCGGGCACGCCGTAAAAACTAAGGCGTTGTCTCGTCGACGACGCCTCGCGGATACACGACGGACAGATCAGAAACGACACACGCTGCGCAGCCAGTGGGGTCAACGCCAGCGCAGCTCGTTGGATAAGGCAAGCGGCGCTCGAGCCGGCTGAGCAGTGCTTCCGGGCCAAGGGACCGCAGTCGTGACGCCGCCAGCTCGAGTGCCAGGGGGAGGCCGTCGAGGCGGCGACAAAGCTCGAGCGCCACGCCGTCCGGAACGAAGTCGCCCCGAACGGCGCGTGCCCGCGCCGTCAGCAGCGCGACGGCGTCGTCATCCGGCAAGGGCTCGACTGCATACTCGAGCTCACCTTCGACGCGAAGGGGCCACGGCCCGTCACGAGCACCTTCGTGTTCGGCGCGGCGGACAGAAGAGCTCGGATCGCGGGCGCGGCGTCGAGAAGATGTTCGAAGTTGTCGACGAGGAGCAGCGCCTCCCGGTCGCGGAGGTCAGCGGGCTCGCGGACACCCACCACACTTCGTACTCGCACGACAACTGGGCACGCTAACCGGCGGCCCGCAGGCTTGCGAGCGCATCCTGCGCCACCGCGTTCGCGTCGCTGGCGCGGCCCTCCTCGTAGGCGACGACGAAGCTCTCCTCGCCCAACGCGGAGCGCATAGCCGTAAGTTCGCGCTCGACGCGCGCGCGGTCGTACACCGATGCCCACGGCACGCCTACCGCCTCGCGAAGTGCGGAGGCAGCTCCGGCGAGCCGGGCGCCTTCAGCGGCGCGGCCGTGCCGTACGCTGAGCGCCGCCACCTGCTCGAGCGCCTCGGCCAGCCCTTCGCGGTCGCCGACCTCGAGAAATCCGCCGAGCGACTGCTCGATTAGCGGGGCCGCACGCTCCGGCTCGCCCCGGGCGAGCGCGAGCCAGGCAAGATTGCCCGCGTTGACCGCGACTCCAGCTGCGTCGCCGCATTGGCGGTCAATCGCCATACTCTTCGTGAAGCACGCTTCCGCGTCGTTCAAATCGCCTTCGTCGAAGGCGACAATCCCGAGGTTGCAGGTTGTCACCGAGATCGGGCCGGGATCTCCGAGCTCCTCGCGCATGACGAGGGATTCGCTCAGCAGCTCGCGCGCCCGCCGCAGATCACCGCCGTTCCGGGTTACGACCGCAAGGCTGTTCAGCGCGCGCGCCAGCCGGCGCTTGTCGTTGGCCTCGCGCATGAGCTTCACCTCCGCTTCTAGCCAGTATCTGGCCGCTGCGTCGTCGCGGCGTAGGTCGCTCAGCACGCCGAGGTTATGCACGACGCGGGCGAGCGCATCGGGGTCGCGGCCGTCGCTGATGGCGACTGCGCGCTCGAGCCAGCCCGCGCCCTCGACAATGTGGGTGTGTCGATACCAGAACCCTCCCAGTGCCCCGGCCAGCGCGACGGCAAGAGGATGGTTGGCATCGAGCGCCCAGGCGAGCGCCGCGCGGAAGTTGTCATGCTCGCGCTCGAGAACTTCGAGGGCCTCCACCTGCTCGGGGCCGTCGAAGGACGCCTCGGCTTGCACGGCGACCTCGAGAAAGTGCTCCGTGTGCGCACCCGCGATGGCGTCCGCGTCGTCGGATGCCGCGAGCTGCTCGCGGGCGTACTCCCGAATCGTTGCGAGCATCGAGAAGCGGTCATCCCCATCGCGTACCAGAAGGCTCTTGTCGAGTAGAGACGCGAGCGCATCAATGTCCGCCGCGCAGACCTTCTGGGCCGCCTCCAGCGTCCACCCGCCGCTGAACACTGCGAGCCGTGCGAAGAGCGCTCGTTCGTCGGCGTCGAGCAGCTCGTAGCTCCACTCGATCGCCCCGCGCAGCGTGCGTTGCCGCTCGGTGAGGTCCCGCCGGGAGCTGGCGACGAACGTCAGGCACGTGTCGACGCGTTCGGCAATGGCGGCGAGTGGCAGGAGCTTGACGCGTGCCGCCACGAGCTCGATGGCGAGCGGAAGCCGGTCGAGGCGCTCGCAGATCGCGTGCGCGAGCGGTTCGTCGCCGTTCACCGAGAAATCTGCTCGCACGGCGCGCGCCCGCTGGACGAACAGCGCGAGCGCCTCGTCCGCTGACAGCGGCGCGACGGCGTACTCCTGCTCCCCGCGGATCCTAAGAGGTTCGCGACTGGTGACGAGAACCGCCACGCCACGCGTTCCGGCGAGCAGGTCGGCGATCGCTGGCGCCGCCACGAGCAGGTGCTCGAAGTTGTCGAGGACGAGCAGGAGTGTACGGTCTTCGAGCGCTCGCGCGATCGTGCGCTCCAGCTGCTCGCCGGCCCGTTCCGTGAGGCCGAGCTCCTGCGCGATCGCCTGCATGACGAGAGCCGGATCGCTGACCGGAGCGAGCGGTACGAAGAAGACGCCGTTCGGATAGCTGCCGGCGACCTCAGCCGCAGCCTCTACCGCGAGCCGCGTCTTGCCAGTGCCGCCGGGACCGGTCAGCGTGATCAGGCGCGCGCCGTCTGCGGCCAGTACGGTCGTCAGCTCCTCGAGCTCGCGACGCCGGCCGACGAGCGGCGTCGCGGGAGAGGGCAGATTCGTGTTGCCGAGGCTCCGGAGCGGCGGGAAGCCCTCGTCGCCGAGCTGGTAGAGCCATTCCGGCTCGGCGAGATCCTTGAGCCGATGCTCGCCGAGATCGCGGAAGGCGAGGTCGTCGCCTGCGGCCGCGCGAGTTGCCTTCGAAACGACGACCTGGCCTCCGTGGGCGGCGGCGGCGATGCGCGCAACGCGGTGGACATCGATCCCCGCGTAGTCGTTTTGGTGGACGGTCGGCCGGCCAGTGTGGACGCCCATCCGCACCCGAAGTGGCAGCGGTGTAAGAGCGCGCTGCGCATCGCGCGCGGCGATCACCGCGTCGGCCGCCTCCCCGAAGGCAATGAAGAGCGCGTCGCCTTCGCTGCCGAAAACGACGCCGCCGTGCGGCCCGACAGCATCGCGAATCAGCCTCCGGTGCTCGACTAGCAGCTCCAGATAGCGATCGCCGTGCTCGCGGAGAAGCGCCGTCGAACCTTCGATGTCCGTGAAGAGGAAGGTGACGGTGCCGTCGGGGAGCGAACTGGGGACGCCCATCTGGCGGTCCATGATGCCGCGGCCTCACGTGCGCTGCTAGCGCGATTCCTGCTTTCCTGTTCGACTGGCGTCGTGTCCTCTACAGGGCGAGCAGGTTTCGGCACTATCGAGGAATGGCCGAACATTCGATCGTCATCTGGAGCGATTACATCTGACCCTTCTGCCGGCTCGGCCAGCCGATTGCCGAGCAGCTGCGGCGCGAGTTCGACGCCGAGGTCCTCTGGGTTCCCTTCGACCTGCACCCGGAGTACCCACCCGCAGGCATTCCGCTCGCCGAGCTCCACCGACGTTACGGCTTCGGCGAGCGGGATCCACTTCCCGAGCGCTTCGCGGCGGCGGGGCTCGACTACAACCGGCCGGACATCGTCCCGAACACGAAGCTCGCGCTGCGCATGACGGAACTAGCGCGCGAGAATGGTCTACATGAGCCCTTCCACGAGCGGCTGATGGATGCATACTGGTCGGAGGCCACGAACATCGGCGACCCGGATGAGCTGCGCCGTCTCGCGGTCGAGGTGGGGATGGACGCGGACGACGTCGAGCAGGTGATCGCCGATCCAGCCGCATACCTCGACGCCGTCGAAGGCTCGACACAGCAGGCGCACTCCATCGGCATCAACGCGATCCCAGCCTTCCTGCTCGACCGCCGACTGATCGTGCTCGGAGCGCAGCCACTGGAGGTGTTCCGCGGAGCGTTCGCACAGCTTGCGGCGTAAGACGTTGCGCACGGACGGCTGCGGATGCGGCGCCGGGCTCGTGTGGGTTCGCTTTGTCGAGATCCGTGGGATTGTCAATCCCATAACCTCCGCCGCACTCGAGCGATCGACTACACCTCAAGTCTGCGGTTCAGCGATGCGCACCATTCGACCGTCGTTCGGCAGTTCGACGACTTCGAGCGTCGCGCCGTCAAGCCACTCATGCAACTCGCGCTGCACGAACAAGCAAGCGCCTCGTGCCGGCACTCTCCGATGGAATCGCACGTGGTCGTGTCCGCTCATGGATCGTCCGGACCGAGCAGCGCAAGAAGTCCGCTACTTCCGCGGTAACGAGGTAAGAACGGTGAGGGCTCCGTCAATGTCATCGCAGTCAGCGTGCCGCGAGTCCGATACACGCGAGAGAGCGGGGCGTTGATGCACGACCTCAACTCCCCTCGGAGCCGACCAGGATGAAGCGCACGGCCAGTCTCCAGCAGGGCCACGAAAGCCACAACCTTCGTTGGGTTCGGGCTCTGGCCCCAGATAAGAAAACACGCGACAAAACACCCGATTTCGAATAAGAAATCCGCTCTGGGCGCCCTCCTGCCGATCAGAGCGCGCGAAGGTTTGACAGAAGTGATCGATTTGCAGGATCTTTCATGCGCCCGGCAGGATTCGAACCTGCGACCCGCGGATTAGAAGTCCGCCGCTCTGTCCACTGAGCTACGGGCGCCCTTCTCGCAGCGTAGACGGTGCGCAGGCTGCCCTGTCAGCGCGCGGTGAGGACGAGCGGCGAGCAGGCGACTCCGGTCGCCTCCCGCACCGGCCTCCCCTTCACGTCGCGCGGCGCCACGGTGAGCGTGCGCGGGGTGACGGTCACCTGCGCGTAGCTGTAGACGTCGAGCGCGGCGCAGCGCATCCCAAGACCGTTCGGCGGCGGCGGCTTGAAGAACAGCGCACCGATCGCCGTGCCGGCGCCGGGAGTCCCGAGGAAGCGGTCGATCTCCTTCGCGAACGTGTTCGTCGCGACGGGGCCGGTCACGACCTCCCACATGCCCGCGCTCGCGGGCGCGGCGCCGAGCGTGCGGAACCGCACCTCGTTGATCAGATTCCCGTGCGTGTCGGTCGTGAGGAAGACGACGTTCTTCACGTTCCCCTGCAGGAAGCGCAGGAGCCGATCTCGCTCGGCGGCGTAGCCTTCCCAGCGGTCGTACGGCAGTGCGTAGTACTGCTGGATCGGGACTTCGTTCACGATGATCTTCCAGGTCGCGCTCGAGGCCTCGATCGCGCTCGTGAACACGGCGTACTGGCGAGCGCCGAGCATCGTGCGAGCGGGATCGTCGATGGCAGCGAGGCACGCGGCCGGCACGGGATTCCTCAGCCCGGGCGCAAGGCTTGCGAAGGCGTCTCGCACGGGCTGCGGAGCCGTGGGGGCAAGGTCGTTGCCGCAGGCGGAGGTCGCCTTCGCACTGCGGAACGAGCGCTCGTCGAGGAAGAAGAGCTCGAGGTGCTTCCCCCAGCGCACGCTGCGGTAGAGACCGAGTTGTTGGCTGTACGCGACCGGTGAGTAGTCGCGGAATGCTCTGACGCCGGCGGCGTAGATCGCGGATCCGTGCTCGGCGCGCGAGAAGTCGTTGACGAACTCGTGGTCGTCCCAGTGGGTGTAGAGGCCGGCTGACGCGCGGAGCGTGCGAAGTGCGGGGAGCGCAAGCGCGAGCTTGTACTTCGCCCATTTCTCCGCGGTGGTCCGGGCTGCCGGCCTGCCACCGACGCTGCTGTCGGAGTAGATCGTATCGCCGAGGTTGATGTTGAAGTCGTTCCGCTCGGCGGCCATGCGCGCGTAGATCCGGAAGCGGTTGAACGCAGGGCCGCCGCTTTCGGTCGGAGTTGCATCGGCGTCGCCGGAGATCGCGAAGCGCACGTTTGCGTCGGAGGTCCGCCTCGGGGCGGTTCGGAACGTTCCCTGCGGACTTCGCGTCTCTCCCTGGATGAAGACGTATCGGTAGCTCGTCGCCGGCTTCAAGCGTGGAATCCGCAAGCTCACCGTGAGGTCCGTGGTCCGACTCGCCGTGCCCGAAATGACATGAGCAGGGAAGACTCCGCGGCCTGTGCTGAGATTGAGCTGGATCGGACCGGCTCTTGCCGCGCGTGTCCAGAGAGTGGCGGAAGTCGAGGTCACCTCGCCAGCCGCGACCCCGTATCGAAATCCCGGCGTGGCTGCCTCCGCGCTCACAACAGCGACCGCCAGAACCGTGAGAGCAGCGACGATGAGCGCCCGGCGCATCGCGCGGATTCTAGGGAGTCTCGTGGTGATCGAGATCCTCGCGACGTTCCTCTTCGGTGAGGAAGCGGAGAAAGAGGACGGTGAAGACCGCGAAGAACACCGCCGCCTGCTCGAGCGACATGAGGATCCCACCAAGCTGCTGATCCTCGAGCGCGCTCAAGCCCCAGAGACGCTCGGGCGCATCCACGTAGAAGTCGTACACCGCGTCGGGGACGAGCGCGAGGACGAGGCCGATCGGGCTCCCGAGGATGAAGGCGGCAAAGACCACGCCTGCGCGGATCCCTGTGCTTAGACGATGTGGAGCGTCCTGCAGGACGCTCCACCACATGGCCACCCCTGTCGCGAAGTAGAGCGCGTGCTCGAGGTGGAGAAGGGTGTGTGGGTTCTCGAGCGCCGCGTCGTAGAGCCAGGGCAGATGCCAGAGCATGTAGTTCGCGAGCCAGAGCGGAAGCGCGATCGCGGGGTGGGTGAGGATCCGAACGGGTCGGGGTCGGGCGAGCGTCGCCGCGAGGGCCGGCGGGAGGCCAAGGACGACGAGGAGCGGCGCCCATTCGGCGAGAACGACGTTCTGCAGGAGGTGGACCACGAGCAGGTAGTTCATCGCGATCGTCTCGAGCGGCGTGATCGTGACCACGAGGAGCGACACCATCGCGGTGACGAAGCAAACGATCCGCCACGACGGCGCGGGAAAGCGGCGGAGAGCGAGGAAGTAGCCGGCGGTCATGAGGGGGACGAGGAGGAGGGCTTCCGGGTTCCACGACCACCTGTACGGGTCCACGGCGCTACGCTAACCGGACGCGGGCGTAGCTCAGTTGGTAGAGCGTCAGCCTTCCAAGCTGAATGTCACCGGTTCGAGCCCGGTCGCCCGCTCTCCCGCCTATGCTCCGGGCGAATCGGTGTCCGACCCGCCACGGAGGTGCGACATGGATCAGCCGCTCAGCGTGCGCCTCGGCGCAGAAGCGCTAGGGACGTTCCTCTTCTTCTTCCTCGGCTTCAGCGGCATCGCCGTGGTGGTGGACATCGGTGCGGAGGCAATCACACCCCTCGGCGTCGCGGCAGGCTTCGGTTTCGGCCTCGCCCTGGCGATCACGGCCTTCGGACATCTCTCCGGCGGGCATTTCAACCCGGCGGTCACGCTCGGGGCCATGGTCGCGGGGAGATTCCCGAGCCGCGACGTCGTCCCCTACTGGATCGCCCAGCTCGTCGGGGGCTTCGGGGCTGTACTAGTCATGGCGATCGTCTATTCGTCGGACGTGACCGACTCGCTCCACACCGCGCCCGGAAGCGGAATCGACGACTGGGCTGCGCTCGTGCTCGAGATCATCGCCACGGCGCTCTTCGTCATGGTCATCCTCACCGTTGCGACCGACGAGCGGGCCGCCTGGAACGGCGTGATGGCGCCGTTTCTCATCGGGTTGTTCATCTTCACGGCGGCGACCGTCGTCGGGCCCGCGTCAGGCGGATCCTTCAATCCCGCGCGCTCGCTCGATCCCGTTCTCTACAACCAGGAGTGGAGCGACGTCTGGATCTACATCGTCGGCCCGCTGGCCGGCGGAGTGCTCGGCGCAGCGGTCTGGGCATTCGTCTGCCTCCGGGAGGCGCCGACTCCGGATCCCCGGTTCGAGACCGCCCGAGCGGACGAGCCCCACTCCAAGCGCGAGGACGAGGAGAAGCCCTAGCTTCCGCTCGCAGAGAAGTGCTGGTAGTCCTTGACGGACGTCCAGTGCCCGCCCCAACCCCAGCCGATCGCGTCGAACGCGCGCACGAGGGCCCCGCCCTCGTGCGCCATCCCGGGCCGGCGCCGCCCACGATCGACATAGGGAACGCTCGCGCGGTGTGACGTGCGTCCGCCCGACACGTACGGGTTCTCGATCGGATTGACGTCGATCGCGCGCCCATATGCGTGCTCCGACCATCGGCGCGTCCCGTCGACGAACCGGCAGTTGAAGGCCGACGTGTTGTCGGCCTCGATCGAGCGGAAGTCGCTGGCGCCGTACGCGTCGACGGGCACGACCTTCCGAATGAGGAACCGATCCGCGTAGAGCCGCCTGAAAACACCGAGGACCGGGCCGGCGACGTCCTCATGCACGATCAGGCGTCCTGTCCGTACCTTCCGATCGAAGCCCCAGTGCGAGAACGAGAGAACGCGAAGATCGCGCAGCGCGACGGGACACCCCGGCCGCCAGGAGACACCGGTCATCCGCTTGACCTGGGCGGCGTCGAGGCGCGCGATGGTCCCACGGAAGCCGATTTGCCCTTGTAACAACTTGTAACTTGGAAGCTGTGCTCCGCCCGCTTGGGCCGCCACGAGCACGAACGCGGCGACGGCGGCCGCGAGGATTCCACGTCTCACGAGTCGGGGCGGCGGGATCCGAACCCGCGACCTCTGCGTCCCAAACGCAGCGCTCTACCAGGCTGAGCTACACCCCGTTCCCCGCATTCTAGGCCGACGCCCGGCTTGGTCGTGACGGCGCCTGGGCGGTGCGCCAATTCCGATCCAACATCTAGCCTGCCGACCCATGCTCGAAGCACCGCTTCCCTTCCCCGGCGCAACCCAGTACGACCGGCGCGCGGGCCTCGGGTACACGATGGCGCTTGCAGCCGCGGTGCTGTTCGCCGTCAACGGAACTGTCTCGAAGGTCGCTCTCACGGGAAGCGAGCTGACGGCGGTCGACTACACCCAGCTTCGAACGACGTTTGCCTTCCTGGGCCTGGCGCTCGGCCTGCTCGTCCTCGCGCGCAACAAGCTCCGCTTCACGAGACACGACCTGCCCTTCCTCGCTTTCTACGGGATCTTCAGCTTTGCGCTCGTCCAGTGGCTGTACTTCGTCGCCATCGAGAGGCTGCCGATCGGGATCGCGCTCCTGATCCAGTTCTCCGGTGTGGTGCTCGTCGCGCTCTGGGCGAGGCTCGTGTGGCACGTCGACGTGCGACCGCGGGTGTGGGCAGCGCTCGCGCTGACGCTCGTCGGCCTCGGGCTCGTGTCCGAGTTCTGGCTCGGCTGGACGCTCGACACCATTGGCGTCGTCGCGTGCGTCGGAGCTGCGATCGCCCTGGCCACGTACTTGCTCGCCGGCGAGCGCGCCGTGGAGCAGCGCGATCCACTGGGCGTGCTCTGTCTCTCGCTCTTCTTCGCGTCGATCTTGTGGGCCGTCGTTCAGCCGTGGTGGACGTTTCCGACGGGCGAGCTGGGCGCGGAGACGTCGTTCCAGGGCAATCTGGACCACCTCTCGGCGCCCGTCTGGGTGTTCGCACTGTGGACGATCCTGCTCGGAACGATCGCGCCGTTCGGGCTCTCGATCGCGGCGCTGCGGCATCTGGCGGCGACCCGTCTCGGGATCACGCTGACGCTGGAGCCGGTCGTCGCCACGTTCATCGCCTGGGCGTGGCTCGACGAGACGCTCGCGACCCCTCAGCTCGTCGGAGGCGCGGTCGTCCTCACCGGCATCCTTCTCGCCCAGACGGCGCGCTGACGTACCCTGTCACGAATGGTGAAGCGTGTCCTCCTCGCGTCCCCGCGCGGCTACTGCGCAGGAGTCGAACGCGCCGTCGAGACCGTCGAGCAAGCGCTCGAGCACTACGGAGCCCCGGTCTACGTCCGCAAGCAGATCGTGCACAACATCCACGTGGTGCGCGATCTCGAGGCGCGGGGAGCTGTCTTCGTCGAGGAAGAGACCGAGGCGCCCGAGGGTGCGACCGTCGTGTTCTCCGCGCACGGAGTCGCGCCGACCGTCCACGAGAACTCGACGCGGCTCGAGCACAACGTCATCGACGCGACGTGCCCGCTGGTGACGAAGGTGCACGTCCAGGCCCGGCGGTACGCCGCGGAGGGTTACACCATCGTCCTCATCGGCCATGCCGGGCACGAGGAAGTCGTCGGTACGACCGGAGAAGCGCCTGACGCGACCGTCCTCGTGCAGACCGTCGCCGAGGCGGAGGCACTCGACCTGCCTCCGGGCGCGAAGCCCGCGTACGTCACGCAGACGACGCTCTCGGTCGACGAGACCGGCGAGATCATCAAGGTGCTGCGCCGACGCTTCCCCGACATCCGTGCGCCTCGCAAGGAGGACATCTGCTACGCGACCTCCAACCGCCAGTGGGCGGTGAAGGAGATGCTGCCCGAGATCGACCTCCTGCTCGTTATCGGCTCCGCGAACTCCTCCAACTCGAACCGCCTCGTCGAGACCGCGCTCGCCCTCGGGACTCCCGCCTACCTGATCGACGACGAGAGCGAGATCGACTCCGCCTGGCTCGACGACGTCGAGACGGTCGGGATCACGTCCGGAGCCTCTGCCCCCGAGAAGCTCGTGAATCGTGTCTGCGACTGGTTCCGGGCACGTGGAGTCACCGATATCGAGGCCTACCGGCTCGTCGACGAGGACGTCACCTTCCGTCTCCCCGTCGAGCTCCGCCGCGAGCTCGAGCTCGCGGCACAGGGCTGATGCTCCGCGCACTGCTTCTCATCGCCGCGGTGCTTCTCCTCGCCGGGGGTGCCGCCGCCGGCTGGTTCGCCGCGCGCGAAACCAGGGAGGCGGTCACCGTGACCGACACTACGACCGCGACCACCACGGCGGCTTCGGAGGCCGCGGAGACGGGCCTACCGGCAGCCGTCGAAGAGACGCGCGCGGCGCTCCTCGCCGCTGCCGAGACCGGCGACTACGAGGAGCTTCGGCCGCTGGTCCCCGCGACCGGGTTCGAGTACACGTTCGGAAGCCAGGTCGAGGGCGGGCCGATCGCCTACTGGCAGGAGCTCGAACGCACGTCCGTCGAGCGCCCGCTGGCGAACCTGGCAGAGGTACTGCGACTGCCGTACACACTGTCGCGCGGCATCTACGTCTGGCCGTTCGCGTACGACCTCGCCGAGCGTGACGAGATCACGGCTCACGAGCGGGAGCTGCTGCAGCCGCTCGGGCCGCTGGACACGCTCTTCGTCCCAGGCACCGGCTACCTGGGGTGGCGCGCCGGGATCGACCCGGACGGAAGCTGGGTCTTCTACGTCGCCGGCGACTGAGAGCTCTAACGCCGCACCAGCGACCGCAAGTCGTCCATGAGGCTCGGCCGCTTCGTCGGCATGGCCACGAACTTTGCGAGCCTGGACGCTTCGTTCTCGTCGAGAGAGACCGCGGCACGGACCGTGCCGGTCTCGTCCCAGACGCTGAAGCGAACGAGCTTCTCAGGCACGTAGCGCGAAACCCGAAGCGCTCGCACGCGATCGGTGTCGACGCCGCGAAAGAACTCGACCAGCTTGCGGCGCTGGGGTACCGCACACCACGGGCAGAAGCGGAACTCGTCGTTCGTCTCGCTCCCGCACGCGCGACAGTGCGCCACATTCAAAGAATACGACTGAACTGATGTCCTGGGAAGGACGAGGGCGAGGCGCTGCCTCGCCCCTACGAATCCTTTGCGATTGCGAGCTCGGAGCCAGCTGCGTCGACCGACACCGCAAGCGTCTCGCGGGCGATCCAGTCCTCGTGCTCGAGAAGCTCGCGGTCCGTCTCGGGGAGCGTGAGCGCGATGCGATCCGTCAGCTCGAGCCCCGCCTCCTTCCGCATCGAGTTGACCCGATGGATGAGGTCGTAGACCCGGCCTTCGCGCTCCAGCTCGTCGTCCAGCCGCGAGTCGAGGGCGACTGTCACGCCGTCGGAGGCCGCTACCGACCACCCTTCCTTGCCACGCCGCTCGACGAGCACTTCGTCCGCACCCAAGTCGTGGCCCGCCGCGCGGAAGCCGCCGCCGCCGAGCTGCTCGAAGTCACCTGCCTCGAGCGCGGTTCGCACCGAGACCAGCTCGGCGCCAAGCTTCGGCCCGAGCAGGCGGAGATTGGGCTTGACCTTGAGCTCGCTCGCCTCGACCGGGCCGAAGACGACCTCCTTTACACGGAGCTCCTCGAGCAGCTCGTCCGAATGGCTCTCCGCCAGCGACGCGCCCTCCACCACCAAGGCTCGCAGCGGCTGGCGCAGCCCGATGCCCGCAGCCGAGCGTGCCTGGCGGCCGAGCTCGACGACGCGGCGCAACTCCGCAACCTCGGCGACAAGGATCGCGTCCGGCTCCGGCACCTCCGGCCAGCCGGCGAGGAAGACCGACTCGGGCGCCTTCTCGCAGGGCTCGGTGAGCGCGCGCCACAGATGGTCGGCCAGGAACGGCATGACAGGCGCTACGACCCTGGCTGCCTGGACGAGCGCGTACCAGAGCGCGCGAAACGCGACCTCGTCGCCGTCCCAGAAACGGCGTCGGGACCGTCGGATGTACCAGTTGGACACGTCCTCGACGAACTCGTCGAAGCCACGGACGACATTGACTGTCAGCCAGCTCTCGTACGCCTCGGTCGCCTCCTCGACGAAGGCGTCGGTGCGGGCGACCAGCCAGCGATCGAGCGGCGGGAGCTCACCACGCGGACCGGCGGCGAGATCGTCCCAGGCGGGTTGCCAGCCCGCGATGTTCGCGTAGTCGGTGAGGAACTTCGCCGAGTTCCAGAGCGTCAGGAGCCGTCGCTTGATCTCGTTGGCCGGGCCGAATCCGAAGAGCAGGTTTTGGTTCGGAGGCTGCGAGCTGAACTGCCAGCGCATCACGTCGGCGCCCATGCGATCGAAGGCGTCGTCGACCGCGATCGCGTTTCCCCACGAGCGGTGCATCTCCCGCCCCGTCTCGTCGAGCAGCTTTTCGTAGGTGAGCACGCGCTCGTAGGGCGAGCGGCCGGTCAGCGTCACGGACATGAAGGAGATCGAGTAGAACCAGAGCCGGATCTGCTCTCGCATCTCCGAGACCCAGTTGGCGGGGAACCACTTCTCCCAGTAGACGTGGTCGGGGAGGTCGGCAGTCGTCAGCCCTCTCCCGGCCCCGGTCGCGTATCCCTGGGGCACGAGCTCGGGGTTCTCCCAGCCGAGAGTCGCGAGCGGGACGATTCCGGCGTCGAGCCAGGCGTCGCCCACCTCGGGAACGCGGCGGACCTCCTTCCCGCACCCGGCGCACGCAACGGCGACGCCGTCGATCCATGGACGGTGCAGCTCCTGGAGCTGGTCGAGACCTGACAACGCACGCTCCTCGAGCTCCTTGCGCGACCCGATCACGGTCAGCGTGTTGCAGTCGTCGCAGGGATAGAACGGCAGCGGCAGCCCGAAGTAGCGCTTGCGCGAGATGTTCCAGTCGCCCATGTTGCGAAGCCAGTCGTCCATGCGCTTCGAGTAGAAGGCCGGCGTCCACTCCACCGTCGCGTTCGCGTCGAGCATCGGCTGCCGGATCTCCTCGGCCGAGATGAACCAGTCGTCGACGACGCGAAAGACGAGCGGCGTCCCGCAGCGCCAGCACGTCGGATAGCGGTGGACGATCTGTCCGGCCTCGAGCAGGAGGCTTCGCTCGCGAAGGTCCTTGATGACCGGCTCGGCGACCTCGTCCGAGGCGAGCCCGTCGAACCCGAAGCCCGGGAGCATGCGTCCGGCCTCGTCGAGCGGCGCGAGCACGGGGAGGTCGTGGATTCGAGAGAGCTCGAAGTCCTCGGCGCCGGCGCCGGGAGCGATGTGGACGATGCCCGTGCCCTCGTCCAGCGCGACGCCGTCCCAGGGGATCACCCGATGGACGACACCCTGCTGGGCGGGAAGATGGTCGAACGGCCCTTCGTATTCGAGCCCGACGAGCTCGCCGCCGAGGGCGCTGCGCACGAACGACTCGTCGGGATAGAGAGCGGTCGCAACCCAGTCTCCGTTCGCCCGCAGGCCGTAGTCCGCGGTCGGGTTGACCGCGGCCGCGACGTTTGCGGGAAGCGTCCACGGGGTCGTCGTCCAGACGGAGAGCGCTTCGCCGTCGCGCCCCTTGAGGGGAAAACGGACGTAGAGCGACGGATGCTCGAGCTCCCGGTACTCGCCGGCGAAGATCTCGTGCTGCGAGATCGACGTCCCGCAGCGCGGGCACCAGACGGTCGAACGGTGGCCCTGATAGAGCCACCCACGCTCGTGGACGGTCTTCAGGAAACGCCAGATGTACTCGATGTTCGTGTCGGTGAACGTGTAGTAGTCGGCGTCCCAGTCCATCCACATGCCGAGACGCCGGGACTGCTCGGTGATGACCTCCGAGAACTGCGCCACCCGCTCCTTGCAGCGCTCCGCGAACTCGGCGAGCCCGTATTCCTCGATCTCGCGCTTGGAGTTGAGACCGAGCGACCGCTCCACCTCGACCTCGACCCAGAGCCCCTGGCAGTCGAACCCGTTCTGGTAGCGCTGGTCGAAGCCGCGAAGCGCCTTGTAGCGCTGGAACACGTCTTTCAGCGTTCGCCCCCAGGCGTGATGGACGCCCATCGGGTTGTTCGCGGTGATAGGGCCGTCCACGAAGCTGAAGCGCGGGCCTCCGCGGTTCAGCTCGCGGAGCTTCTGGAAGGTCCCCTCCCGCTCCCAGAGCTCGAGGATCTCGAGCTCGAGATGGTTATGGTCCGGCTTGTCCGGGAAGGATGGGAACATGGACGCCACCAGTCCAGTGTATGAGCCGGCCGGCAGATGGATTCAGGGGAAGGTTTTCGGCCTTCTTCACGTTGAACGGTAGGCACTCTTCATACGGAGAAAGGATCGAGAGACTCGATGTCAATCGCAGTGACAGAAGCGACGTTCGAAGAGGAAGTCCTGAAGAGCGAGACCCCGGTGCTCGTGGACTTCTGGGCCGAATGGTGCGGGCCATGCCATGCAGTGGCGCCCGTCCTGGACAAGATCGTCGAGGAGCGGGGCGACGAGCTCAAGCTCGTAAAGGTGAACATCGACGAGGAGCAGGCACTTTCGCAGCGCTACGGGGTCATGTCGATTCCGACCATGATCCTGTTCAGGGACGGCGCGCCAGCCGCAGCGGCGGTCGGAGCGCAGCCGAAGTCCGCGCTCGAGCGCACGCTCGGCCTGGCGGCGTAGGTCCTTCCCGACTACCGTCGGGAGGCGTATCCTGATAAGAAGAACGCTGAAGGAATTTTCGAGGCTTCCCCCTCCCCTCCCCTAACCGAAGGGCCGGTATCCGGCCCTTCGGTATTTCTATGGCTCGTCCGCGAGCGAGGTCAGAAACGTCGTGACCCAGCGGAAGGCGCATTCAGCCGGTGGCGGAGGATGGCGGCGAGGGAACCAGCGGAGCTCAGCGACGTCGTCCGCGGCGGTTGGCTCGCCCGACACGATTCGGGCCTCCCACACGAGGTTCAACACGCTCGTCGAGTCCGGTCCGTCTCCGTACGTGTCCAGATACGCGCCGAGGAACTCGCTCGGCTCCACCTCCGCCCCCGTCTCCTCGAGGAGCTCGCGCCGGAGGCCGTCGAGCGGATGCTCGCCCTCATCGAGGAAACCGCCGAGCGTGTCCCAGAGACCGGCGTCGGGATCGTGCGCTCGGCGCGCGAGCAGCATGCGTCCTGCGTCGTCGACGACGAGTGCTGAAACTGCGGGCGCCGATTTCGCGTATTGAACGAACCCGCATTTCGCGCACGCGACGTGATCGTCCCGTCCGACCAGCTCGGACGCACAGCGAGGGCAGTGGCGCCAACCGGTCAGAATGCCCACGGGGGTACCGTACTCCGGGTGTCGCCCCGCCACGTGCCCGCATCGGTGACCGAGCTCGCTCGGGTCGGTCTCTTCCAATCGCTGGCGGGCGAGAAGCTGGCCAAGCTCGCCGACCGGATGCAGCGCGAGGACGTCGCTTCCGGCACGGTGCTCGTCCGCGAGGGGGATCCCGGTGACCGGTTCTACGTGCTCCTCGCGGGTGTCGCCGGCGTCTCGCAGCAGTCGCTCGGCGAGCGGGGGATCCTCCGTGCGGGCGAGTTCTTCGGCGAGGTCGCGCTCGTCATGAACGTCCCCCGAACGGCGACGGTGATTGCGATGACTCCCTGCGTGGTCGCGAGCTGCGACCAGGCGGCATTCGACGAGCTGTTGCGGCCGCTCTTCGTCGACGACGGCGACGGCGACGGGTAGGGGTCTGACTTCAGTCAGCCCCCGGTTCGGGGGTCGCTCGGCCTCGAAGAACGGGGTCAGGCTGAAGCCTGACCCCTGCCTGTCGCCTCACCGCCGAGCTCGGCCAACACTTCGTCGGAGAGCACCGGCCAGGCTTCCTTTGCCCACTCGTCGAACTCACGATCGGTCAGCACCGCGCATGCGACCCGCACCTCTGGATCGACCCAGAGAAACGTCCCCGACCCGCCGAAGTGCCCGAACGTCCTTGCCGACGTTCTCGTGCCCATCCACGTCGCGGGACGGGTGTTGAGCTGAACGCCAAGACCCCAGTCGAGCGGGTCGAAGCGGCCGTGGTCCGGCAGCACGCCCGTGAGCCCCGGAAAGTGCACAGCCGTCATCTCGTCGCGCGTCTCCGGTGCGACGAGTGCCGGCGCCAGGAGCTCGCCGGCGACCGCCAGCACGTCGCCGAGCGACGCGTGCATTCCCGAGCCGGGGTCGCCGTCCGGATCGAGGGCGATCCGGAGCGGCTCGCAGACGCCGGCGCGCACGTAGTCCGCAAACGGCATCTCGGCGCGGGTCGCGAGGTGCGCGCCGAGCACGCGGAACGCCTCGTTCGAGTAGATCCGGCGCCTTCCCGGTGGAGCGATCGGCTCGCTTCCCTCGAAGGGCAGACCCGATGCGTGCGCCAGCAGATGCCGTACGGTCGAGCCCGGCGGCCCGGCCGCCTCGTCCAGGTCGACGACGCCCTCCTCCGCCGCTACGAGGACGGCCAGAGCGGCAACGGGCTTCGAAAGGGAGGCAAGCCGGACTGCGCGGCGCGCATCTCCCCGGGTCTCGACCCTGCCGCCGCCGGTGACCACTCCCGCCGCGGCGAACGAGACCGGCCAGCTCTCGATCTGGCGAAGGGCCTGCACGCCGCGCGATACTAGTCCCCGGATGGAACGCCGCACGATCTCCGGCCACTCGCCGTACGAGGCGATCATGGGCTACTGCCGCGCGGTCGTCGTCGGTAAGCACATCTACGTCGCAGGCACGGCACCGATCCAGCCCGACGGCTCACCTCCGCCCGAGGGCTCGTACGAGCAGGCGCGGCTGTGCTTCGAGATCATCGGCCGCGCCCTCGAGAGCGCGGGCGCGTCGTTCGAGAACGTCGTGCGCACGCGAATGTACGTGACCGACCCCGGTCACTTCGAAGGCATCGCCCGCGCCCACGGCGAGGTGTTTCGCGACATCCGCCCCGTGAACACCACGGTCGTCTCGGCGCTCATCGACCCCGCCTGGAAGGTGGAGATCGACGTGGACGCGATCCTTCCGTGACAGGCAAGCAGGCATTTCCGCCCTCGATCACCGGCAAGGGCGGGTTGCACGAGGGCAGCGTTCTCGACCACTCGTTCGGAAAGGGCGACGCCTACACCCTGGGAGTCGAAGAGGAGTACCAGCTCCTGGACGGCGAGACCTTCGACCTCGTGCAACACATCGAGACGATGCTCGACGCGGTCAGCGGGCACGAGCTCGAGGAGCGCATCAACCCCGAGCTCATGCAGTCGGTGATCGAGATCACGACGCCCGTCTGCCGCACTGCGGGAGACGTGAGCCGCGAGCTCAACAAGCTCCGCGGGTACGTGGCGGAGGTGGCGAACGGCAAGGGCCTGCGGGTCGGCTCCGCGGGTACGCACCCGTTCAGCCTCTTCGAGCGGCAGCGAATCACGGCAAAGGACCGCTACCGCGCGCTGATCGACCAGATGCAGTACATCGCCCGTCGCGAGCTCATCTTCGGGATGCACGTGCACGTGGCCGTCGACGATCCCGAGAAGGCGATCAAGGTGGTCAACGGCCTGCTTCCCCAGCTCGGCCCCCTGCTCGCGCTCTCGGCGAGCTCACCGTTCTGGCGCGGCGAGCCCACGGGCCTCGCATCGAGCCGGCAGATGGTCTTCTCCGCGTTCCCGCGCTCGGGACCGCCGCCACGTTTTCGCGACTACGCGGACTACGCCGAGGTGGTCGGGCAGCTGGAGAAGTCGGGCTGCATCGCCGACTACACGAGCATCTGGTGGGACATTCGGCTCCATCCGCGCCTCGGCACCGTGGAGATCCGGATCTGCGACGCGGTCACGCGCGTCGAAGACGCCGTCGCCATCGCCGCGTATTGCCAGTCCCTCGTCAAGCACCTCTCGGAGCGCTACGACGCGGGAGAAGAGATCCCGTCGTACCACCGCATCCTGACGACCGAGAACAAATGGCTGGCCGCGAGGTACGGGCTGGAGGCGCCGGTGATGGATCTCGGTTCGGGTCGGCGGAACCGGATCCCCGTGGCGCGTCTCGTCCGAAGGACGCTCGCAGTGATCGCTCCGCACGCCCGCGAGCTCGGGTGCGACGGTGAGCTGGAAGGCATACGGGACATCCTCTCCCGCGGCTCGAGCGCCGATCGCCAACTCCGCATCTACAACACGAACCGCGACATCGTCGAGGTCGCCCGCGAGATCGCGGACGCGACCGAGGCTTTGCCCGTGCCTGTCTCGTCTTAGCGGCTGGTGTGCACCACATACGACCGAGTGTTGATCTCGGCTAGCCGTTCGCTCCCGAGGCGCACGGTCAGCTGCTCGTCGCGGAGCTTCAGGCGAAGCCGCATCTGGTCGGGCTCGGCAAGCCGGAGCGGAAGGTCGATGCAGAGCGCCTGCCGCCGGGCAGTGTCGAGCGCGTGCACGAACGGCTTGCCGTTCTGCCGCGCGTAGAGCGTGTACGCCCAGCGCCCGTCCGAGGTCGTCACGCGTGTCGCGGGCTGGCCCCCCATGATGGCCTTGCTCACGAGCCGATCGATCACGGCGTTCGGAAGGAGACGGCCGGCCGCGAGGTCGTACGCGCGAACCCGGTAGCGGGGGCTCGGGCCCGCGGAGATGTGCTCGACGAGATAGAGCTTCGAGCCGTCCGGCGATATCGCGTCGAAGGACCAGGAGCCACGAAGCTCGATGCGCCGGTGCGGCCTCAATGTCTTCGCCCTGAGTGAGAGAAAGCGCGTCGTCCCCGCGTTTCCGGGCAGCGGGCCGTACGAGGCGACGACGAGAGTACGCCCGTCGCCCGAGATGCCCGCCGTCGTCCCGTCGTAGGCAACGAGCGGCACGCCGTAGAAGTCGCGCAGGGCTCTCGAGCGCACCACGCGTCCGCCTCGCACCGAGATCGCCGCGACCACGGTCGACCTGGGAGTGCCGAGTGTGATGTAGCGCAGGTCGCCGGTGGGAGCGCGTACGCCCTCCCATCCGTAGTCCAGTCCTGGCGAGTACGGCGATCCGTTCGCGCCTCCGGCGCCCGCGGCGATCGCGGCGAGTACTGCGAAGACTGCGATGAGAGCTGCGAGAGACTTCATGAGGACCTCCTTTAGGTGACGAGGATGCAGGCGTCGTGCGCGGCGCGGGCGACGCGCCGGACGGAACGGACGTGTCCATTTCGGTCGAGCACGCTGACGGTGCCGTGGCCGAGGGAGGGTGTGACGATCCGGCCGTGGTCGACCGTCACGTTGTAGGAACCGACCGGCACGCGGGCCTCGCGAACGAGCTCTCCGTCCAGCCGATGACGCCGTAGCGTGCCGTCGTCGCCGCTCGCGACGAACACCTTGCCGCGGGCGAACGCAACGTGTTGGGGAGGGGCGTCCGCAGAGATGATGCGTGCCGGGCTCCTAGAGCCCGCGCGGTAGAGAGCGATACGCCGCTCGTCGCCCGACGTCACCCAGACGGCGCGGCCGTCCGGGGTGAAGACGACATCGTGCGCGAGGAACGGCGCTGCGAACGTGCGGACGAGCTTGGGCCGCCGAGGGTCGGAGGTGTCGAGCACAGCAACGCGCTCTGCTGTCGTCCCGAGCACCGTCCAGAGCGTCGATCCGTCCGGGCTCACGGAGACATGACGCGCGGGGCCCGGTACCCGCGTGCGCCAGACGACCTTTGCGCGATCGACGTCGAGGACCACGATCTCCTGACTTGCAGAGTCCGTCAGGTACGCGAGGGAGTGAAGCGAAGGGGTGGGATGCACGGCCGTGTAGCGAGGCGACTCGAAGGCGTCCACCTCGGCTCGAACGCGGCGCGAAAGGGCATCGATGAGTGTGACCAGGCCGTGCTCAGTGTGCGCGGCGAGAGCGGTCCGTCCGTGAACCGACTCGATGCTGCGCGGGCCGGGAGCCGTCGGGATGCGCGCGATCGTCTTCCCGGATCTGAGCTCGACGACGACGACGTGGCTCTCCAGATCGGCCGTCACGAATGCGACTGCGGTTCCACCTATTCGTGATGCCAACGCACTTGGATCCACCGCGAGCGCAACGGGCACTGCGGCGGCTCCGAGGAGGAACTCCCGCCTGTCCATGTCCTTAATACGCGCCAGCCCCGCCGAAAGGTCCGCACGGCTCCTTGCAACAGACTGTTACAAGGATTCTCGGACCTCCGGGGGTGAGTCGCCCGTACTTGAAGTGTGGACCTCCTGGACAGGTCTCGTCGTAGTCTGGGCACGGGATGCGCACCGCTCGCGACGAGCGCGCCCGCGTGCGCGGCGCGCAACAGGGATCCGTCTCCGATCTCGAGGCCCTCTTCCGGACGCACTGGCCGCGTGCGTATCGCGCCGCCTATCTCGTCACCCACGACGCTGCGGCCGCCGAGGACATCGCCCAGGAGTCGTTTCTCGCTGCGCTGCGCGCGCTCGACCGCTTCGACCGGCGCCGACCGTTCGGGTCGTGGCTGCACCGGATCGTCGTCAACCGCGCGATCGACTGGACGCGCGCACGAAGGCTACGCGCCGAGGTCGAGCTCACCGACTCCTTCGACGCTCCTCCGGCACCGGCCACACCAGGCGAGGACGTCTTGGTCGCGCTCGCCCGCCTGCCGCCGGAGCATCGGGCGGTCGTCGTGATGCGCTACCTGCTCGAGTTCACACCCGGTGAGATCGCCGAGGCGCTCGACCTTCCGCGCGGCACGGTGAACTCGCGGCTGCGCCGCGGGCTCGATGCGCTGGGAGAAGAGCTGTGAAGCGCGAGCTCGAACGTATCGACGTACCGGGCGAGCACGAGGCTCGCGAGCGTGCCTGGAGAGTCGTCGCTGCCGCCTTCGCCGGGAGAAAGCCGGTGCCGCGACCGTCCCACTGGCCGCGCGTTGCGGCGGTCGCGATCGCCGCGAGCGCGATCATCGCGGCAACGCTGAGCCCACCTGGTCGGGCGGTGCTCGACGAGATTCGGGAAGCGGTAGGCGTCGAGCGCGCCCAGCCTGCGCTGTTCTCCCTGCCTGCCGCGGGCAGGCTGCTCGTCACGTCCGACGCGGGGGTCTGGGTAGTCACGCAGGATGGCTCGAAGCGGCTTCTCGGCGACTACCGGGAGGCGACCTGGTCACCGTTCGGACGCTTCGTTGCCGCAGTGGGCGAGAACGAGCTCGTCGCGCTCGAGCCGGACGGGGACATCCGCTGGACGCTTACACGGCCGGCCGTGTCGTCGCCTCGCTGGGGGGGAACCGAGACCGACACGCGGATCGCGTACATCGACCGCGCTGGGCTCCGTATCGTCGCGGGCGACGGCACCGGCGACCGGCTCCTCGTGCCAGGCTTCCGCGGCCAGCTGGCGTGGCGACCCGGCTCCGGACTCGTGTTGGCGTATGTCACCACGAAGGAGATCCGCGTCCGGGACGTCGGGAGCGGGCGAACCCTCTGGCGAGCGGTCCGGCGCCCCGCAGCCGTACCGACCGGGCTCTCGTGGTCGTCCGACGGACGGCAGCTGCTCGTCCTCTCCCCGCGGGCACTCAGGGTCTATGACGCGCGCGGCCGCGTCGTCGATCGGAACGATCCCGCGGAAGGCTGGCCGAACGTCGATGCCTCCTTCCGGCCGAATACCCCACAGGTCGCCGTTGCCCGGGTGCACGGGTCGCAGAGCACCGTCTTCGGACTGACCGGCTCGAGGTTCGACAACTTCAACGGCACGGGTGAGTTCAGGCAGATCGAATGGTCGCCCAGCGGCCGCTGGCTCCTCATCACCTGGCCCACTGCCGATCAGTGGGTCTTCATGCGAGCCAGGCGGGACGCGCGAAGGATTCGCGGCATCGCGAACATCTCCGAGCAGTTTCGCTCCCGCTCGTTCCCCCGGATCGAGGGCTGGTGCTGCGCGCCCTGACGTAGGCTGCCCGCGTGCTCGCCGCCGGCGACAGCGTTCCCGATGTGCACGTCTGGGCGGCGCCGCGCGAGGAGTCTCGCCCGCTGCGACAGGTTCTCGGCGCGGGGTACGCGCTTCTCTGCTTCTACCTGTGGAACTGGTCACAGAGTGTGTGCTACAGTATGAGCTGTGAATCGCAGGGCAGTCGGAATCGTGCGGGTCTCTCGCACCAAAGGCGAAGGGATCGTCTCCCCTGACGAGCAGCGTCAGCGCATCATCGCCGCCTGCGAGCGGGATGGGCTCAAGCTTCTAGAGGTCTTCGAAGAGCTGGACGTATCGGGAGGTGCGGCGCTCGAGAAGCGCCCGGGCCTAAGCCAAGCTGTCGCCAAGATTGAGGCCGGCACCGCCGACGTCATCGTCGTCGCCTACTTCGATCGACTCGTCAGGAGCACGGTCGTCCAAGCCGAGCTAGTCACGCGGGTTGAGGCTGCCGGGGGAGCGATCCTGGCCGTCGACGTTGGTCATGTCACGAACGGATCAGCCGGCCAATGGCTCTCGGGCTCGATGCTCGGACTCGTAGCCGAGTACCAGCGTCGTACCACTGCTGAGAGGACGGAGGAGTCGAAGCGGCGCGCCATTGCCCGCGGCGTACCCACCTTCGACCGTATCCCTGCCGGCTACCGAAAGCGGGAGAACGGCACGCTCGAGCCCGATCCAGTGGAGGCTCCGCTCATGGCGGAAGCCTTCCGCATGCGTGCTTCTGGTGCCTCGATCCAAGAAGTGCGCCGGTATCTCAACGATCACGGCATCAAAGGCGGCTACACACGGTTCCAGAAGTCACTTGAGTCGCGGATCTATCTAGGCGAGCTTCGCTTCGGGGAGTACCTCAACACTGCGTCTCACGAGCCCATCATCGACAGGTTGACCTGGGAACGCGTTCAGGCCCGGAAGAAGGTCCGGGGCTCGAGGGAAAAGAGCGACCGGCTCCTCGCGAGGCTCGGAATCCTTCGCTGTGGTACCTGCGGTGCCAAGCTCGTCGTCGGTCAGCAGCACTCCAACGGCAAGCGTTACGACTTCTATAGGTGCATCCCGCAGAGCGACTGCCCGCGGCGGGTAACGATCGGAGCCGACCGAATCGAGAACTATCTGACCGACTACCTCTTCTCTATGGCTCCCAATGACCGACCGTTCACGATGGCCCAGGAGACACGATCAGACGACGCTGAGCTGGAGCGGGAGCTTCTAGAGGCCGAGCAGGAGCTTCAGGGCTACCTCGTCCTCACCAAGGCAATCGACCCGCGTCTCGCGCAGGAAGGACTTGAGCTTCGACAGGCCCGCGTGGACACCGCGCAGCAGGCCATAGCGGAGTCCGTACCAGCTCAGCCCTTCGCCGGATTCGAGATTCCCGAAGGGCTCGAGGACGAGTTCCGGGTCATTGGCGAGGGGACCGGACTTGAGCTGCGAGGGCCGGCGATCCGTGGTTTCTGGGAGAGGGTCCCGGTGGAAGTGAAGCGAATCGTTCTCTCGCGTCTCTTCGAGTCGGTGACGGTGTCGCCTGGTCGGGCTCCGGTGGAGGAGCGGGTCACCGTGGAGCGAACAGCATGAGCACTTCCGACCTGCTCAACACCGTGGGCATCATCCTCTTCGGCGCGTTCGCGCTCGGAACGCTCCCCGCCATCTATGTGTGGGAGAAGCTCGAAGGCTGGCGCGAGAAACTCTCCCCCGCGCGGTTCGTGCTTACCGCGCGCGCCTGGGCCGCGCGAGGCCTCGCATAGCCCGCTTCGGCTCGATCGAGTCTAGTCCGGTCGGGGAAGCTCGCGGTACCGCAGCGCGACGATGATCGTGGCCGCGATCACGACCGCTGCAACGGCGTTCGGAACGATCAGAACGAGGTTGGCGGCGGCGATCCCGTACGCGAACCAGAGAACGAAGCCAACGAGCAGGACCAGGAAATATCCGATCGAGACATTGCGGGAGCTTCTGTGCTCCACGATCTTGCGGATCTGAAGCATCGGGCCGAGCGCCATGGCGATCGCCCAGGTGGCGGCGATCAAGGCGAGTGTGGACTCCATACGGATCTCCTCGAAACGAAGACACGACACGCCCGGGGAGGAGCGCGCTCGGATCGGCGATCCGCGGGCACGAGCACGCCGGATGAATCTTAGTCGCCGACACCCCCTCTAGAGCGACTTCCAGAAGACAGTCGTGTCGCAGGGCTGCCCGTCTGGGTAGCCGGGGGTTAGCCCGTCAAACAGCGAGGATCGATGCTTCCCGCAAGTCGAACCATCGCGGATCGACGACGACTTCTCGCTCTCCGCGTGTGCGGTGTTCGATCACCGCGAGCACGGCTTCCGGTGGGACGGTTGCCTCCCAGACCTTCGCCGGCCCGACCCCAACCTCGTCGTAGTCCCTGACGAACTTCCGTGCCGTCTCAAGGTCAGGAGTCCAGGAGAAGCCCCTGGGGCTCGAGGCTCCCCGGAAGAGCTTGAGCGGCTTCCTCGGCTTGCTCGGAGAATTGCCGTTTCTGGCATGACCGACGAAGCCCGTCTCCTGAAATAGCTCCAGCCAGACATCCTCGGGAAGAACCGAGGCCGGGATGATCGAGCCAGACAAAATCGGCGGAAGGAGGTCTCTCAGCTGCTCACGCGAGAGCCTTCCGCTGCGCCAGGCTTCGAGGAGCTTGATCGGCCACTGAAGACGACTCTTCGGGGCGAATGGATCGGTAGTCATGTACTCCTTTCGAGGAATGTGTAGTCCGTACGGGCTACACACCTAACTAGGAAATGAGGCTCCAAACTGCGGCTACAGTGAGGCTTATGCGCTGTTGCGACAGGCCTCGGGTTGAACTCTTAGCGATGCAGACCTCGGGCTCGCTCTGCGTGGTGGTCATGCGTTGTACGAGCTGCGAGGCGTTCGAAACGGGCGTTCACTGGCCCGTGAAGTTCTGGGTCGGAGCGATGGGTCACCACCTCTCTAAATATCGACGCCTAGCGGAAGAAGAGGCGTACGGACGGTCGCCTCCGCTGTAAACAACATCAGATTCCGTTGGCTCGCCTGTTTGGGGCCCCATAAGGAGTAACCGGACGGCTCACGTCCTCAGGGGGGTACCACCCTGCCTTGGGGGGTGGGGGGGTCATGTCGACAAGGCACCGACCGAACGCGTCGACGACAAGAACCAAACGAGGTGCCTTCCTCCCCCACAAAGAGGCCGAAGCCATAGGAGCCCCTCTACCGTTTGGGAGTCGCCTTCTGGACCGATTGGATCAGGTCGTACTGGCGTGGGCAGAGGACCGCGTACACGTCCACCACGGCGCTAACTCGCCACCCGCTTCGGGTGTCTGGTCTAGGTCGAGGTCTAGTTGAAGCAGAACCGAAGCAAACCCCCGTTGCTTCCTGAAGCAACACCCACCTACCGTGAGGAGGGTCGATCCACCCGACCTGAGGAGGTCACCATGGAACAGGAAGCCTGGCTCGAAGATTGGGTCACCGATGATCTGACCCGCGTTCCCCTGTCCCTCGTCTACGGCGGCACAGGAGATCTTCTGGGGCAGCTCGTGAACGACAGTCACCCGGAACTTGTCCGGGTGTTAGACGTCGCTACGGCGCGTACAACCCCGAAGACAACTACTCCGAGCACTACCGCGACTACGTCACGGTTGTACCGATCGTCCTCTAAGAGCCCTCTTCACCGACCAACCCGACCGAGCCCGCTCCGGCGGGCTCTTGTCGTTCTTGTCGCGCTTCGCTTTACACTAACCTACAGAATGGTGTATGGTGAGTCCTGTCAAAACGTAAATGGGAGGGCAGCCCTGCCAGGCCCCCTCCCCGGACACGGAGGTACTAGCTCCATGCCAAGAACAACGTATACCGAGCTTCACGACACGTTGGGGGCGCTGCAACTCGCCACCGGCTTGGCTCCGGGAAGACTCGGGATCGAGCACTCGAACGGACGTCATCGCGTGATTCTCTGGAAGGACGTCGACGGGCAGCCTGCCCATAGGGAAGTCTCACCTTCGCTCTCGTTGGGCGAGTTGCAGGAGTGGCTTTGGGCCGCAATCAGGGGTGCGCACCTGCTCCGTGAGGAAGGCAAGCCGGACGAGAAGGTCACGGCGATTTGCGCCGAGATCGCTCGCGCAGAGACGGAGCACAAACGCATCAAGCTGATCGGTGGTGGCTGGGAGGGAACAGAAGGGATCGGCGGCGACGGCGAAGAGCTGGAACCGTTCGACGCGCTGACTGCCTCGGACGACGAGATCAACGACGAGTTCGAGAGGCTCTCGGATCAAGACGAAGAGGAGCTTCACTGGAACTTCCAACGTCTCGATGATGAGGCGTTGGACGTGAACCAAGGCTATCTCGACGGTCTGGCCTTCGCGCTCAAGATCGTGGAGGGCTCATGACCGGTCACGGCAACAACCCCGATTGGGTCGTGAAGGAGTCACAGCGTCTGTTTCCTCGCGACCTAGTAGCACGCATCGACTGGCTGTACGAGATGGCTCACTCGTCTACATCGGAGAGTGATCGCCACGAGATCGAGACGGCAATCAGACGGCTTCGGAACGGAACGAAGGACGATCAGTGATCGCCCGAGTTCTCTACTGCATCGTTGCCTGCGGCATTGCCGCGACGATCCTTACCGCCTACGCAGCCGGCCTCGTCTGGTTCGTATGGACGTACCTTCCATGACCAAGGGCATGAAGCTAATCGGATATCTGCGGGTTTCGACCGAGGAACAGGGCAAGTCCGGGCTTGGGCTCGAGGCCCAAAGGCGAGCGATCCGAAAGGAGTGCGACCACCGCGGGTGGCAGCTCCTCCGCTTCGAGGAGGACGTCGCCTCGGGCAAGACCACGAATGGCAGACCAGGGCTCAAACGAGCCCTGGCTGCCTGTTCCTCTGGGGAAGCTCAGGGACTCATCACGGCGAAGCTGGACAGGCTCTCCCGCTCGGTCGTGGACTTCGGGAAGTTGATCGAACGAGCACAGAAAGAGGGATGGGACATCGTCGTGCTCGACCCAGCGTTGGATCTGTCGACTCCGGGTGGTCGTCTTTGCGCTGGCGTGCTCGTCCAGGTGGCTCAGTGGGAACGGGAGATCATTGGAGAACGAATCACCGCGGCACTCGCGGAGGCGAAGAGACGTAAGCCGGGTGATCTTGCGAAACTCAGCAAAGAACGTGGCGTGGACGTCAAACCGATCGGGCGTCCACGGAGCTTGCCGTCGAATGTCCGAGCCCGGATACGCCGGCTGTATAGCTCAGGGCATAGCTACTCGGCTATTGCACGGAGGCTCAACGCCGAGAGTGTCCCGACAGCTCACGGCGGCACTTGGCACGCGTCTACTGTCCGCAAGATCGTCAGTACCTAGCTCTCGTTCAGCACCTCGGCCGCTCAGCGGTCGTGTACTGCGGGACGGTGTTTGCGTGGGGGACCGGTGGCTCTAAAAGCCGACCCCCGACGGGAACACGCGAGCCTCGGCCAGGTTGTCGACGCTCGTAATTGACCATCCAGACGTTGAGCGCGAGCGGGACAACGATCATCGCTCCCACCAATGCCCATAGGAGCGGCGCCGCTATCGTCAACATATCGGCATCGATGCGAGGACTTGTTAAGACCGCAAGCACCAGACCAGCGCCTCAAGCAATATCCGCCCTTGGACGCCCGGAATGAGTCACGCTTCTGCGCGAAAGCGTGATCACATCTCTCTGGGAGCAGCGAGCGGTGCGAAAGCGTGACTGGATAGGATCCGGAGGAGATCGCCGGTTCGAGTCCGGCTAGTACACAGACACTCAGTACTCAAACCACGAGGTCCGTTTGGCCGATCTCGTGGCAGTCTTCTAGGCGCTGATCGTCGTGCGCGAGTCTGGCATTCGCCCGCGACTCTCGTATGGTCCATCCTGAGCGAACCTGACTTCCATGGACACGACGGACCCAGACGATCCCTTCGCTTCGTACGACACGACGGACCCAGACGATCCCATCGCTGTGTTCCTTTCGCACGCTCGGAAGATACAAGCGGACTATGAGAGAACGCTAGAAGACGTCAGCCTTCCCGAAGAGGTCGAAGGCTTCACGAAGCAGCGGGTCGAGCTTGTTCAGCGCGCCGTCAAGGAATGGACGCACCAGCTCGTCGACCTCGGTGGGCGGAACAATCTGCTCCGGTTTCGCGATCTGAGGCAGGGGACGCTAGACCTGACGAATGCCGATGCGAAGGCGGTCTCATCGCTCCTGCAAAGCAAGGCGATCCGCGTCTCGGCGCTGTTCGCTGACGCCGAGGAGCAGGAGCGCGTCCTTCGTCGCTGTCGGACGATCCACAACAAGGCGAAGGAGAACTTCGAGGAGCGTGGCCTGGAGACCCTCTCTGTCGCGTGCGGTCTTGCGACCTGGGACAACAAGCGCGGCAACTGGGAACCCGCAGCACCTGTCCTTCTGCGCCAGGCGACTTTACGTCCTCTCGGTGCTGCCCAGGACGAGTTTGAGCTCGCGCTGACCGACGAAATAGAGGTCAACCCGACGCTTCTTCATCTGCTGAAGTCCGACTTCGACTGTGACTGCGCTCCCGAGGAACTGCTCGATCGCGTCGACGGGCGGATTGATGAACCCTGGGAGCTCCAGACCGTCTACGACTCGATGAAAGAGCGGGCGAAGCGCGTTCCCGGATTCGGCATCGCTCCGCGTCTCGTGCTTGCGAACTTCGCCTACGCGAAGTTACCGATGGTTCGAGACCTCGAGAGTGCCTTCGACGAGCTAGTCGCACACGAGCTGATCGCAGCCATCGCAGGCGACGAACAAGCACGAGAGGGGATTCGGTCGCTGGCGCCCGGGCCTGGCGCGGTTCTAAGTCCGGATCAGACACCGCTTGCTGACGAGTTCCTCTTCCTCGACGCCGATTCGAGTCAGAACTACGCGATCAACGCAGTTCTCGGAGGGGAGAACATGATCGTGCGCGGGCCCCCCGGGACAGGCAAGAGTCAGACGATCGCAAACCTGATCTCTGCCTCGGTTGCCCGAGGCAAACGCGTCCTGTTCGTTGCTGAGAAGCGAGCTGCCATCGATGCCGTGCTCAAGCGCTTGCACCAACATGGCCTGAGCGAGCTCGTCCTCGACCTCCACGGTGGCGTCGGTTCGCGGAGGGCGTTCGCGCAGACGATCCGGCACGCCCTCTCTGCCACTAGGACGATCCCGCGCGTCGATCACTCCGCTGATCAGCACCGCGTTGAGAAACGGCGTGATGAGCTCAACGGTTACGTCGAGATGCTGCACGAGAAGCGAGACCCTTGGGCGATCTCCGTCTACCAAATCCGGGCGGAGCTTCTCGGTATCCCCGAATGGGCTCACACCGATGTCCGCTTCGGAGCAGATACGCTCCAATGGCTCGACGGCGCGGCTGTCCAGCAGGTGGCTGAGGAACTTTCCGAATTTGCGCGCCTGGGCGGCCTCACCCTGGCGGCGAGTGATAGCCCTTGGCGGAAGAGCGAGATCGTCAGCGGCGCAGAGGTGCAGTCCGCGTTCACGCTCGCTGAGCAGATGCACCGGCACACCGTCCCGGCCGGGC
>Ga0208612_1000192_pt1 | contig 31301 bp, 25 predicted proteins | sample AntDryMetagUQ889_FD_188089 | JGI IMG/M metagenome (GOLD analysis project Ga0208612, IMG submission 188089) | Polar desert microbial communities from Antarctic Dry Valleys - UQ889 (SPAdes) | ecosystem: Environmental > Terrestrial > Soil > Desert | place: Antarctic Dry Valleys | collected 2008-12-31 | reverse complement strand
TCCTCGGTCGAGACCTGGTCGCCGCGGTCCCACTGGCCCTCGAGCGAGCGTCGCTCTTCGGCGAAGCCCTCGGCCAGGCGCTTCATCACCTCGGCGACGAGGCCGTCGGCCTCCTGGACGCAGTTGCGTGGCTCGTCGACGAACCCGACCTGGATGTCCTGCCACCGACGCTCGAACGCGTCGGTGTCGCCGGAGGAGAGGAGTGGCATGCCCCCGCTCGCCCCGTCCGTCGCGCCGGTCGAGTGGCCCTCCGCGGTGCCGGCGCCGGCCCCCGGAGCGGCTCCGCCGCCGTGCTCGTGCGCCGCCGGTGCGGGTGTTGCCTCCGGATGCCCTCCTGCGGTTGCGGGCTGGGCCGTGGCGGCCGCCTGTGGCTGGGCCGGGTGCGCGGGCTGACCCCCGCCGGGCGCGCCCCCGGCGGGTGCGCCCTCGCCGGCCGGCACTCCGCCCGGAGCCGGTTCACCCTCCTGGGCGTCGACCGATCGTCCGTAGGCCACCTCGTCGGTGCTTGCGACTGGCTCTTCGCGCCGTTCCATCAGCGGGTCTCCTCTCGGTTGTCGGCGGGTCGTCCGTCGCGGGTCCCGCCCTGCGGTGCGGCCGCATCGTGTCGGCCGTCGCCTCGGGACCCCGCCGCGTTGCGGCGGCCCCCCTCGACGCCGGCAGCCTGCTCGATCTCGCCGGCGTCCGCGTTGCCCGGCCCTCCGACCGGTCCATCGGCCCGGCCGTGCCCGTGATCGCCGTCCGCGGCCCCGCGCCGGCCGCCCACGTGCGTCTCGAGGAGCTCCTCGAAGAGGGACCGGTAGTGGACCGTGGCCTGACGGAGCTCCTCGGTGCTCGAGTCACCGCGCTCGGTGCGCTCGGCGATGGCGTGGGCGGAGCGGTAGTTCTCCGCCACCTCGGGATGGTCCACCGATATGTCCTGCGCGCGGCGGTCGAAGTCGTCTACCGGGTAGCCGCGCTCTCGCATGACCTCCGCCACCAGACGGTCGGAGTCGCGGACGGCCTGCTCGGGCTGGTCCACGAAGCGGGCCTGAAGCGCTCTCCACTCCTGGGCGTAGCGCTCGCGCGCTCCAGCCTCGAGTGGTCGGATCTCCAGCTCCGCTCGGCGCTCCTCACGTTGCCGAAGTCGCCCCTCGGCCTCCTTCTTGTCGCCGGTCCGGTCTATCTCACGGTCGTACTCGGAGCCGAAGCGTTCCTGAAGCTGCTTGCTGTCGCGCTTCTTCTTGGCCACGACGACGACCGCCGCGAGGACCAGCACGACCAGTACCGCCACCAAGATGGCGATGATCAATCCACTCATCCTCTCCTCCTTGCTCCGGGGTTCCCTGCCCCATCAGAGGATGCCCTCGTGGGGCGGAGGGAAACGTACGTCAACCGGTCATGACGCCACCTGAGAACGTGCCGCCCTCCGCCCGCCGCTCGGCGGCGATCACGTGCATCAGCGCGTTGATGAGGGCCAGGTGGCTGAAGGCCTGCGGGAAGTTGCCGAGGTGGCGGCCGGTGCGGGGGTCGATCGCCTCCGAGTAGAGGTTGAGCGAGCCGGAGTGGGCGAGGAGCCTCTCGCACAGCGCCCGGGCGCGCTCGCTCTCGCCGATCTCCGACAGCGCGGAGACGAGCCAGAACGAGCAGATCACGAAGGCGCCCTCACGTGCCCCACCCAGCCCGTCGTCGGTCTCCTCGACGTCGTAGCGGCGCACGAGGCCGTCCTCGGTGAGCTCCGACTCCACGGCGAGCACGGTGGCCCGCACGCGCTCGTCGTCGGACGGGAGGAAGCGGACGAGCGGGATGAGCAACACGGCGGCATCCAGGGCGGTGGTCTCGAAGTGCTGGCAGAACACACCGCGCTCATCGAGGGCGTTGGCGCATACGTCGCCGTGGATCTCGTCGGCGGCGGCCTGCCACCGCGTCGCGAGCTCCCTCTCGCCGCGCAGCTCGGCGAGGCGCGCGCCGCGGTCGGCCGCCACCCAGCACATGACCTTCGAGTGGGTGAAGTGGCGCTTCGGCCCCCGGACCTCCCAGATGCCGCGGTCGGGTAGGCGCCAGATCTCGAGCACGTGCTCCACCTGACGCTCGAGGATGGGCCAGATCCACTCGGGCACCACGTCTCGAGCCTTCATGTGCAGGTAGACCGAGTCGAGGAAGGCACCCCACACGTCGTGCTGCTCGTGCTCGAAGGCGCGGTTGCCCACCCGGACCGGTCGGGCTCCCTCGTAGCCCGATAGGTGGTCGAGCTCTGTCTCCGCGAGCGTTCGCTCGCCCTCGACCCCGTACATGACCTGCAGGGTCCCGTCCCGGCCCACGGCGTCGGCCACGAAGTAGAAGAACTCGTCGGCCTCGCGGTCGAAGCCGAGCGTGTAGAGGCCCCAGAGCATGAACGTCGAGTCGCGGATCCACGAGTAGCGGTAGTCCCAGTTTCGCGCCCCGCCGGGGGTCTCGGGAAGCGAGGTGGTGGCTGCCGCGATCATCGCCCCCGTCGGGGCGTAGGTGAGGCCCTTGAGCGTGAGCGCACTCCGCTGGAGATGCGGGCGCCAGCCGTGGTCGGGCACGTCGCCGGAGGCCAGCCAGCCGCGCCAGAAGTCGCTTGTGCGCTCCATCGCGTAGAAGGCCTCGTCGTAGGTCGAGGGGCCCTCGGAGTGGTGGGACCATGCGAGCGCCACGAAGGCGTTGTCCCCCTCGTCGAGCGTCGACCGGGCGATGGCCCTCCGGCCCTCGAAGCCGAGCCGCAGGTCGGTGGTGAGCCGCAGGCGAAGCGGCTCAGCCGCCCTGTCCTCGGGCGCCGCCGAGTCGAGCACCTCGGCCACGTGATAGCCGTCGGAGGCGAACTCCCACTCTCCGCCGCGCGTCCCGTAGCCGAAGGCGGGCTCGCACTCGACCTCCACGTCCACGGTGCCGCGCACGCACTTCACGGTGCGCAGGAGCACGTGGTCGGCGTCCTGGTCGGTCGGCGGGCGGCGGTGGGTGCTCGAGCGGGTGCGCTCGTGGTGCCAGGGACCGATGGCGAGGGCGTCGCGGACGATCAGCCAGCCGGTACGGGTCATCCACGTCGTCTCGAGCACGACGGTCCCCGGCAGGTAGCGCCGGCCCGCCGGCACGACCGAGTCTGCCGGGCCCAGGCGAAAGCCCCCGGCGTCGCGATCGAGCATCGCGCCGAACACGCTCGGCCCGTCGGGCCGCGGCAGGCAGAGCCACTCCACGTTGCCGCTCGGCGCCACGAGCGCCGAGACGTGGCAGTCCGAGAGGTAGCCGTAGTCGGCGATGGGGGGAAACGGCGAGCGCCCCACCGCGCCGTCGCCGAGCCTCATCCGAGCATCGCTCGGGCGTGCTCGAGGGCGGGGTCATACAGCGGAGACCGAAGGAGCGCCTGGCGTATCCCCTCGCCGAGGATCCCACCCTCGCCGCGCGAGGCGCCGAGCACGACCCACGAGGACTCCCGTCCCTCGGCGCTGCGGCGGCGCGCGGCCAGGCCGCCCGGGCCGCGGTCGAGGGCGAGCGAAGCGCCCGAGGCGGTGTCGATCGACGCCCCGGCGAGGCCGGGGGCCTCCTGCCCGGGCGCTGCGTCGAGGCGGAGTGCGACCTCTCCGCTTCCCGTACGCGCCCGGCCCTCGAGGGTGGACGCCCCGGCGGAGCCTGCCGCCGGGCTCTCCCTCAGCGGCTCGGTCTCCCACCCGAGCCGGTCCGCGAGCCAGCCGAGCAGGAGGGCGCCGCTCGCGGTCGAGGAGGGGTGGTGGCGGACCGTGATCGCGGATATCTGCGCCAGCCTCCCGCGCCATTGCGGCGGGTCGAAGGCGGCGGCGAGCCGCTCGCGCCACGGGGCGGCGCGCAGCCAGGAGAGGTCCACGACGTGCGCCGCGGGGGAGAGAGAGGCGGCACGGTCGAGCCCCTGGCGGAAGTCGGCGTGCGAGCTCGAGTCCACGAGCACTGCGTCGGCCAGCCTCATCAGCGAGTCCATGGCGCCCGGGTGATCGCTCGGAGACCACACGAGCGTGTCGAGATCGGTCACGAGCAGAGGGTCTACGACCGTGTCGAGGTGGGGGAGATGTTCTTCGCCCACGTCGAGCTCGACCCGCTCGCGGCAGGGCGCGACTCCGCCCGGCGGGGGCACCTCGCAGGCCATGGTGGCGAGGGCGCCGAGGCGCCGACGCCCCCTCTGCACGCCGCATATCACCGTCCGGGAGGGGTGGTGGCGGCCCGCCCGCTCGAGGCTCGCGAGGATCTCGGCCCGCTGTTCGCGCTCCACCACGGCCACCAGATTGAGCGCGCGAGCCGGAGCGTAGGACTCGCTCTCGGCGTGGCGCTCGGCGAGCAGGCGGCGCAGCGCATCCCCGATGGCGGCCGGAGTCGTGTCCTCCGCCGACCAGACCGCGTCGAGCGCGGGCGCCGCCGCGGTGGCGCTCACAGCGGCCTCCACCCGACCCCCGGCTCGAGCAGGGCATCGGCCTCGCGGGGGCCCGCCGTGCCGGCCGGGTAGGTGGGGATCGGCCCCCCGTCGCCGCCCCAGCTCGAGAGGATCGGGTCGACGACCGCCCATGCGGCCTCGACCTCGTCGTTTCGGGCGAACAGCGTCGGGTCGCCGCGCATGGTGTCGAGGATGAGCCGCTCGTAGGCCTCCGGCGACTGGGAGAGGAAGGAGGTGCCGTACAGGAACTCCATGTTCACCGGCCGCACGCGCGACTTCGCCCCCGGGATCTTGGTCACGAGCGAGAGGGAGACGCCCTCGTTCGGCTGCACCGAGAGGATGAGCTGGTTCGGCCTCACCCCGCTCGCGTCGCCCTCCTGGAAGGCGAGGTGGGGGACGGGCTTGAGCGTCACCGCGATCTCGGTCGCCTGGCGCGTGAGGCGCTTTCCGGCGCGCAGGTAGAACGGGACCCCGGACCATCTCCAGTTCTGGACGTCGAGCCGCGCGGCCACGAACGTCTCGGTCCGTGAGTCCTCCGGCACGCCCTCCTCCTCGAGGTAGCCCGCCGCCGGGAGGCCCCCGGAGAAGCCCGGCCCGTACCGGGCGCGAACGGCGCGCCCCGGCACCTCCTCGGGGAGCATGGGGACCATCGACCGCAGCACCTTCGCCTTCTCGTCGCGCACCGGGCCGGCGGTCAGCGACACGGGCGGCTCCATGCAGAGGATCGACAGCAGCTGGAGCAGATGGCTCTGCACGATGTCGCGCAGCGCTCCGGCCGAGTCGTAGTACCCGGCGCGCGTCCCGATCCCGATGTCCTCGGCCGCCGTGATCTGGACGTGGTCGATGAACTGCCGGTTCCACAGCGGCTCGAAGATCCCGTTTGCGAACCGCAGCACCATCATGTTCTGGACGGTCTCCTTCCCCAGGTAGTGGTCGATGCGGTAGACCTGTCTCTCCTCGAAGACCCGGAGCACCGCGGCGTTCAGCGCCCGCGCCGAGGCGAGATCGCGGCCGAAGGGCTTCTCGATCACCACCCGGACGTCGGCATCGGGGCGGCGATCGAGGCCGTGGGCGCCGAGTGCCTCGACGATCGGCTCGAAGAACGAGGGCGCCGTCGACAGGTAGAAGACGGGGTTGAAGGCGGTGCCCGCCTCCTCGTCGCGCGCGGCGAGGGTCTCCGCAAGCCGGCCGAACGCATCGGGGTCGTCGAAGGCCCCGGGCACATAGCTCGCGCGCTCGAGCAGCAAGCGCAGGACGTGCGGGTCCGGCGGGCGGCGCGAGTGCTCCTCGACGGCCCGGCCGACCTGGGCGCGGAACTCCTCGTCGGAGAGCTCGCGCCGCGACATGCCGATCACGTTGAAGCGCTCGGGAAGGGCCCCCTCGTGGGCGAGGTTGTAGACCGCGGGGAGGAGCTTGCGCCGGGCGAGATCGCCGGAGGCGCCGAAGATCACGAGCGTGGTGGGGGCCACCGGGGTGCGCTCGAGTCCCGCCGCGAGGGGATTCTCGGCCGGGGAGCTCTCGGCGAGGGTGTCGGTCATGGTCATCGGGAGGCAGACGCGGGGAGCGATCAGTCCCCGCTGCCCCGACGCACCGCGTGTCCCCCGAACTGGTTGCGCAGGGCGGCGATGACCTTGGCTCCGTAGGACTCGTGCTGGCGCGAGGCGAACCGCTGCATCAGCGACAGCGTGATCACCGGCGCGGGCACGCTCTTCTCGATCGCGTCGAGCACCGTCCAGCGCCCCTCGCCCGAGTCCTCCACGTACCCGCGGACGTCGGCGAGGTCGGAGCCGCCGTCGGCGTATGCGCGCTCCGTCAGCTCGAGCAACCAGGAGCGCACCACCGAGCCCTGGTTCCACAGGTGCGAGACGGCCTCGAGGTCGAGGTCGTAGTCCGAGGCGTGCAGCAGCTCGAAGCCCTCGCCGTAGGCCTGCAGCATCGCGTACTCGATCCCGTTGTGGACCATCTTCACGTAGTGCCCCGCGCCGCCGGCGCCCACGTGCAGCCATCCGCCGGTGGGAGCGAGCACGTCGAGCACCGGAGCGAGGCGGGCCACCCCCTCGGGCGTGCCGCCGACCATCGTGCAGTAGCCCACGTCGAGGCCCCAGATCCCGCCGCTCACGCCGGCGTCGACGAACTCGACCCCACGTTCGGCCGCCCGCCCGTGGTTCTCCCTGGAATCCACGAAGCGCGAGTTGCCGCCGTCCACGATCAGGTCGCCCGGGTCGAGCAGTTCGTGAAGGGCCTCGATGGTCTCCTGGGTGGGTGCCCCCGCGGGGACCATGACCCACACGTGACGCGGCGCGTCGAGCCCCGCCACGAGCTCTTCGAGCGAGCCGGCTCCCGTGGCTCCGAGCGCGGCCAGCTCGCGGACCTGCTCGGCGCCGCGGTCGAAGGCCACGACCTCGTGCTCCGAGTCGCGAAGGATGCGGCGCACCATGTTCGAGCCCATGCGACCGAGCCCCACGAAGCCGATCCGCATCAGAGCAGGCCCCGGACGCGCTCGGTGAGGCGCTCGAGCGCCTCGACCGGGTCGCCCTCGAGCCGGACCCGCTCCGCGGGGAGGCCGTGGGAGCGCAGGGCCTCCAGGTCGCCGGTGGCCTGGGCGTGCTTCAGGGTGGAGAAGGTGTGCCCGGCACCCGGCACCTCGACGTCCTCGGGGCCGTCGTGGAGGAGCTGAAGGAAGACGCCGGTGGGCGGGCCGCCCTTGTGGAGCTGGCCGGTGGAGTGCAGGAAGCGCGGCCCGTAGCCGAACGTGGTGGCGGCGCGCGTGGCGTCACGGACCGCGACGCGGAGGCTCTCCGCCGCCCGGTCGAGCGCCCACGAGCTCTCCGCGTAGGCCATGAGCGATAGGTAGTGCGGTGGCTCGAGCCGCCCGAGCAGGCGGCGGAGGGCGCCGTCGTCGGCCTCCGCAACCTCCGGCAGGGCACCGTCGCGCGCGTAGCGGTCGAGCATCCCGGTGGTGATGCCCTTGGCCTCCTGCACGTTCGGCTGGTCGAAGGGGTTGACCCCGAGCGCCCACCCCGCCACGGCCACCGCGTACTCGGCCACGAAGAAGACGCGTCCGAGGTCCTCGGGCCCACTGACCGGGACGGTGATCACCGGATGGCCGCTGCGCCCGAGCTCCGCGGCGCGCGAGGCGAAGCCCTCGGAGCCGGCGTCGGTCGCGGCCAGATGCATGAAGACCCGGTCGAGGCCGTAGACGGCGGGCGGGCCGATCGGCTCGCCCGCCACCGGGACGATGCCCTTCCCGCGCTTGCCGAGGCTCTCGGCCACGAGCTGCTCGCCCCAGAGGCCGAAGGACCCGAGCGGCTCGTCGATCAGGAAGGTGAGCTTGTCGCGACCCTGCTCGGCGAGGGCGGCGAGTGCGCACCCGAGCCACAGGCCCGGGTTGCGCTCGGAGCCCTCGTGGCTCGCGCACGCCTGCTCCGCGATCTGGGCGCCCTCGAGCAGTGCGCTCACGTCGACGCCCATGAGCGCGGCGGGCACGAGGCCGAAGTAGGAGAGCGCCGAGTAACGCCCGCCGATGTCGGGAGGGTTCAGGAACGTTCGGCGAAAGCCGTGCTGCCGGGCCAGCGAGACGAGCGAGGAGCCGGGGTCGATGACCGCCGCGAAATGGGCGCCGGCATCGCCGTCGACCGTCTCGCGGACCCGCTCTTCGAAGTGCCGGAACAGCGAGAGCGTCTCGACGGTGCCACCAGACTTGGTGGAGACGATGAAGAGCGTGCGCGAAAGCTCGACCGCGCGCTCCCGCGCGAGCACCGCCCCCGGATCGGTCGAGTCGAGCACGTGCAGCCGCAGGCCCTCGGCGCGGGACGAGAACGACCGCCGGAGCACCTCGGGGGCGAGGCTCGAGCCGCCCATGCCGAGGAGGACGACGTCGGTGATCCCGTCGGCAGCCACCTCGCGGGCGAACTCGCGCATATCGACCGCCGCGTCGAGCATCTGGTCGGCGATCGTGAGCCAGCCGAGCCGGTCGACGATCTCGGGTCCGCCGCCCCAGAGGGTCTCATCCCGGCGCCAGAGGCGGTGGGCCACGCGCTCCTCGGAGGCGCGGGCGATGCGCTCGGCCACCATGGGCTCGAGCGCATCCGGGAGGACCGACTCCACGGCGGCCGGGCGGCCGAGGACCACCGCCTCCCGGCGGCTCTCGATGCCCGCGATCAGCTTGTCCATCGACGCGGCGAAGAGATCGACCCCCTCGCGCAGCAGCCGAGCGGTCACGTCGGCCATGTCGATGCCGGCCTCGGCCAGCGCGTCGAGGGCGGGGCGCGGATCGGAGGCCGCGGTCGGACCTTCGACCTTGCCGTGGTCGGCCACGGCGATCAGAGTGGGCATGGGCATGGTGCTCACGGTGTCGGGACCCGCCAGCTCTTCCACGTACATGGTGTCGGGGAAGCTCGGGTTCTTGGTGCCCGTCGACGCCCACAGCGGGCGCTGCACCGCCGCGCCGGCCTCGAGGAGAGCGGCGAAGCGCTCGCCGCGGAAGATCTCCGTGAAGCGGGCATAGGCAGCGCGGGCGTTGGCGATCCCCGCGGTGCCGGCGAGGTCGCTCCGCCCGAGCGGCCCGAGGCGGCGGTCGACCTCGCTGTCCACGTGCGAGACGAAGAAGCTCGCCACCGAGTGGACGTCGAGGCTCCGCCCGGCGGCCCTACGGCGCTCCAGCCCGCGGACGAAGGCCTCGGCCGCCTGCTCGTAGGCCTCCAGCGAGAAGAGCAGCGTGACGTTCACGTTGATCCCCTCGAAGATCGTCTCCTCGATGGCCGGGACGCCGGCCGGGGTGCCCGGGATCTTGATCATCGCGTTCGGCCGGTCGAGCTTCTCCCAGTAGGTGCGGACGGCCTCGAGCGTGCCGTCGGTGTCGTGGGCGAGGCGCGGCGCCACCTCCAGGGAGACGAAGCCGTCCCGGCCTCCCGTGGCGTCCCAGACCCCTCGCAGCACATCGCAGGCGAGCTGCACGTCGCGGACGGCGATCGCGTCGTATATCGCCTCGGTGCCGAGCCCCCTGGCCGGGAGCTCGCGGAGCTCGTCGTCGTAGTCGTCCGAGCCGAGAATGGCCTTCTCGAAGATCAAGGGGTTGGCCGTCACCCCGCGCAGCGAGTCCTCCTCCACGAGTCGCTTGAGCTCGCCTCCCTCGATCAGCGAGCGGCGGATCCCGCCGAGCCAGGGGCTCGTCCCGGCCTCGAGCAGGGCCGCGAGCCGGGCGTTGACGCCGGATACCGCGCTCATGCTCGGGGCGAGTCCGAGGCGGAGGACTCGAGCACCGAGCAACCTTAGAACAGTCCCCGGCCGCTCGGTGCGAGCACCGCGGCCCCGCGCCTCAGCGCTCTCGCCCGGCCGCTCCGGCCCGCACGCGGCGCACCACGTAGATCGCCGCCGAGACCACGAGCAACACAGCGGTGATCAGCGCCCAGCGCTCGAGGAAGCCGTCGGTGCTCTGGCCCGACACCATCGAGTAGTCCTCCTCCGCGAGCCCGAGGATCAGCGGGAAGAAGAGCAGCATCAACAGGGCCGACACCATGACGGGGAAGCGAAGGTGGTTCAGCCAGGAGACGCGGCGCGGCCGGACGCTGGCTCCTGCCGGCTCGACCAACCACTTCCCCTCGCGGCGGCCGAGCACGAGGCGGCGCTCGTCGTCGGGCAGGGACCGCCTGACGCCCGCGGCTCGCCGCGGAAGGCGGTCGAGCAGGGAGTAGAGGGGCAGCAGGACGAAGTCGTGGAGGAAGATGGCGCCGACGAACCAGACGAGGAACCCGATCGGCGCGCCCACCGAGCCGTCCACCACGCGCAGGGCCACGTAGCCGGCCACCGCGAACGTGGCGATCGAGCCCACGAGGTGCAGTGGCCCGGCCCCGTACTCGTAGCGGAACCGCTTCACCGGGTCAGGCCTCGGTAGGCGCCGAGAAGGCCATGTTCCCCACCCACTTGATGTTGCGCACGCCCGGCAGCGCCGGGACGATGATCCGGGCCGGGAAGCCGTGGTCGAGTGAGAGGTCGGCTCCGTTCACGCGCAGCGCGAGCAGTGCCCGTGGGTTGGCCACCTTGTTGGGAGACAGCGTGGTCGAGGTGAATCCGCCCGTCTTCTGGAAGGACTCGACGAGCACCTGCGCCGGCCCCTCGATCCCGGCCATGCGAGCGAGGTCGCGGATGGGCACGCCGGTCCAGCTCTGCACGGTGGTCCATCCCTCGACGCAGGCGATGGGGAGCCGGTGGGTGGCCTGCGGCATGGCCATCAGCTCGTCGCGGGAGAGCTCGACGCGCCGCGGTCCCTCGAGCACCAGGCGCCAGTCGCCGCCCACGTCCGCTGGGCCGACGCCCGCGGCGGCGGCGGTCTTGTTGATCTGGAAGTCGTTGGGCCCCGAGCCGACCGATCGCCCGCGGGGCACGAGCAGGCCGAGCGGCCGCAGCGGCCCGCCGATCACCTGGGCCGCGGCCATCACCGCAAGGCCGAGTGAGGTGGCGCCCACCAAGCCGAGCAGCCCCCGGCGGGAGACCGTTGGCGGGCCGGGCGCGACCGGCGCGGTGGTCGTCTCCTCGCCGGTCTTCGCCTCGGCGGCCATGCGGTCGCTCTCCGGGGACTCGGCGAGCGTGCTATCGAGGCGCTGGTGCAGCGGCGCCAGCCCGTGCTCGCGGTAGGCCCGGAAGATGACCGGCGCCTTCACCCCGAGGTGCAGGGCGAGACCGGCGAGGAAGACGAACGAGCCGTAGTAGTGGGCGGGGATGAACGAGAAGGACCACGCGTAGTAGACCTGGATGTTCAGCACGCCGGTGAAGAACACGAACAGGGCGCCGCCCACGAGCATGGCGAGGGCGAGCCGCTCGAGCCCGTGGGCCACCGACAGCACGGGCGGCCACTCGAAGAGCTTCGGGATGACCGACCAGAGCTTGGCCAGAAGGATGGGGATGGCGGCCAGCCCGGTGATCACGTGCAGGCCCTGCGTGACCGAGTACAGGTAGGTCGGCCCGGACGGCCAGTTGAAGAAGTAGAGGCTGAAGCCCGCCGGCCGCGGGTCGTAGGCCGCGTGGGAGAGGAAGCCGGTGACCGCGCAGATGACGATCAGCGGCAGCAGCGAGGAGCCGATTATCGAGGTGAGCCAGGGGCCGCGGAGAGGGCTGGCGAAGAACTCGCGCCGGAACGGCCCGGGCGGGGGGTTCTCGGGGATGGGCAGCGGCGGACGGCGAGCGGCGGGCACGGCGCCGATCCTCTCACGCGCCTCGGACCGGCGCCGGATCAAGACCGCATCCGTAAGCCTCTCTTCACCCCTGGACCGCTCCGGGCAGGCTGAAGCGCACCCGCGTTCCCCGGGTGGACTCGTCGAGCCAGATCCGTCCGCCGTGGGCCTCCACGATCGCGCGGCACACGGTGAGCCCGAGGCCGGCCCCGCTGCGGGTGCGCGAGAACTCGCTGCCGCCCCGGAAGAACGGCTCGAACGCCCGCTCGCGATCCTCCGGGGCGATCCCCTCCCCGGTGTCGGCCACCTCGACCTCGACTCCGTCGCTGGCGGCCTCGGCGAGGACGGTGACCGTCCCGTCGGCGGGGGTATGCCGGATCGCGTTCTGGATCAGATTGAACAGGACGCGCTGGACCTTCTCCGGGTTGGCGTGGGCGGGCATGAGGCCGGGAGGCACCGCGACCTCGGTTCTCACCCCCCGGGCGTCGGCGTGTGGGCGCATGGCCTCCACGGTCTCCTCGACGAGCTCGTCGAGGGCCACCCGCTGCATCGACCACTCCACCTGTCCGGCCTCGAGTCTCGAGAGCTCGAACAGGTCGTCGATCAGGTGGCCCAGGGACTCGACGTGCACGCCGAGCTGGCGCGCGTACCGGCGGCGGTCGTCGTCGTCGACCACGTCACCGGCGATGGCCTCCCCGAGCACGCGCAGGGATGCGATCGGCGTGCGCAGGTCGTGCGAGACCGCGGCCATCAGATCCCGTCGGGCGGCCTCGGCCGCGTCCCGCTCATCCCCGCGCTCGCCGAGGCGCCGGGCCATGGTGTTGGTCGCCTCCGCGAGCTCGGCCAGCTCGTCGCGGGCGCCGGTGGTGACGTTCAACTCGGTCGCACCGTCGCCGACCGCCCGCAGGCCGGCGCGCACCGCTTGCAGATCGTCCATCACCCCGCCCGCCAGGAGGCCGGCCGACCGGGCGGCGAGCGTCGCGGCAAAGGCCAGCAGCAGGCCGAGCGTGAAGGCGTCGTGTGGGGAGATGAACATGATCGCGGCGGCGATGCCGACGGATGCGAGCGTGGCGCCCACCACGAGGCCGGTGCCGGCCGCGAGCTGGCGCGAGAGCGAGCCCGCCCGGGCCCGGCGGCGAGGGAGGACGTGGGCGAGTCCCAGCACCGGAGCGCCGGTCAGGAAGAGCAGGCCGGCGGTGAGGAGGCCCTGGCCGAGCCCGTAGAACGCGGCCATGGCCGCCCCGCCGAGGACGACGGCGGTGACGAGCAGCGCGGCGCTGCGAGCCGCCCCCCGAGTGACGTCGGGGGGTAGTCGGGGGGTGTCCCCCCGACCCGTCACGCCTGCAAGCGGTAGCCCACTCCCCAGACCGTCTGGAGCCGGGCCGGCCGCGCGGGGTCCGCCTCGATCTTCGCGCGAAGCCGCCTCACGTGGACGGTGACCGTCGAGGTGTCGGTGTAGAAGGAGAAGTCCCAGACCGCGTCCATCAGCTGCTCGCGCGAGAAGGCCTGCCCGGGATGGCGCGCGAGGAACAGGAGCAGGTCGTACTCGCGCAGGGTGAGGTTGACGTCGGTCCCGCCCACGCTGACCTGCCGCGCGGCCGGGTCGATGGACAGGCCGTCGAAGGCGATCGGGGACTCCGGCCCGGCCGAGGTGTCAACCCGGCGCAGCACGGCGTCCACGCGGGCCACGAGCTCGGCCGGCGAGAAGGGCTTGACCACGTAGTCGTCGGCGCCGAGCCGCAGCCCGACGATGCGGTCGGTCTGCTCTCCCTTCGCGGTCAGCAGGATCACCGCCGGGACCCCGCGCTGACGGAGGACCCTGAGCACCTCGAGACCTCCCAGTCCGGGAAGCATGAGGTCGAGCACCACGAGGTCGGGACGACGCTCGGCGGCGACCCGCAGCGCCTCACGTCCATCGCCGGCGGTATGGGCCAGGTACCCCGCCCGCTCGAGGTAGCGCGATACGACGTCGGTGATGGTCGGCTCGTCGTCGACCACCAGGACCGAGGCCTTGGCGGTGGCTGCGTTCACGGCCGGCGAGCTCAGGTGACCGCCTCGGCCCCGTAGCGCGACACGAGGTTCGGCGAAGCCTCGTTCGTCCCGTTCTCTGCGGCCTCGTACATCGTTCTCCCTCGCGTGGTGCGGTCGAGGACAGCTTGGCGCAGGACAGGGCGCCGACCCCACCCCGAGGGACGACCGTAACCCTTCGGCAAGGAGGGCGGGGAGTGCCCCGATCAGCGCACCGTGTACACGCGGCCGAGGCCCCGGACCCCTCCGTCGCCGGCGGAGACGACGGCGTGGCCACGCCGGGCCTCGGCGAGGAGCTGCGCGCCGCGCTCGGGTGAGTTCCCGTAGCGGGCGTCGCTCACCGGGAGGTCGGTCACGAGGATGGTCCGTCCCCGCAAGGGCCCGTTCCAGCGCCCCGGATCGGCCAGCAGCCGGCGCTGCTCGGCGGCGAAGACCCGCGCGTTCGGCCGCAGCTCCCACACCACGCGGGGGAAGATCCCGCGCGCCACGTTGTCCACGACGACCGAGTCCGCGCCGGTGACCATCGCTCCGGGGGCGGGGGGCTCGCCCTCGGTGTTGATCCTCGCCGCGGCCAGCGCACCGACCGCGGCGAGGAGCACGCAGCCCGCCGCTCCCACGGGGAGCCGGGCCCGCGCCGGGAGACGGGCCGCGGCCAGCACCGGGACGAATGCCAGGAAGGGCCACGCCGCGGCCAGGTACTTGGGCGTCATGGCCAGGCCGTGGGAGACGAACAGCAGGTAGAGGCCGACGGTCACCCCGCCGGTCCACGCGAGCATGAGCAGCGCGGGGGCGCCCACGGCCGGCTCTCGACGCAGCGCCGCCCGACCGACGGTGATCCCGAGCCATACCGCAGTGGCCACCACGAGCGCGGCCACCGGCCACCGCAGCGCCGTGGTGGCCGCCCCGGGAGGCAGGAGGAACGCGGAGAGGGTCTCGGCCACCTGGTCGAGGCGGCCGGGGAACTGCTCGGCGACGAAGCCGCCGGCCTGGCGGCGCTGGCTGGCGAACGCCATCCAGAAACCCGGGTGCAGGAGCCCGAAGGCCGCGCACCCGGCGGCCATGGCACCGAGCCCGGCGAGGAGCCGCGGCCGCGCTGTCCGGCCGAGCCGGACGACCAGGAGGCCGGCCACGCCGACGAGGACGATCGCGAAGTGGTAGTGGGTGAGCAGCCCCGCGGCGGTGGCGACCGCGAGCAGGGCCACGTCGCGGCGGCGCCCACCCTCCGGGCCGGCGAAGCGCAGCGCCTGCCAGGTGACGAGGGTGGTCAGAAGCCCGAGGAGCTCGTACTGGCGCGCCTCGGCGAACACCTGCACCACCGCGGGGCTGACCGCCCACACGAACGCCACCGCCGCCGCGCGCACCTCGTCGTCCAGCACCCGGCGCGCCAGCCCGAACAGGGCGAGCGTGCCGAGTGCCGCGAGCGCGATGTTCAGTGACGTTCCCGTCCATACGCCTACGCCGAAGAGGAGTGCCCAGCCGTGCAGCAGCCAGAAGTAGAGCGGCGGGTGGATGTCGTAGCGCGCGAGGTCGGCCGCGATCCGGCCGAGGCACCCGCGGTCCTCGGGCTGGAGCAGCCGCTGCCACTCGTAGGCCGGCACCCAGCGCCCGTAGGGCCCGCGCCCGGCAAAGGTGATCTCCTGGTACTCGCCCTGGTGGCAGGTGGCCGCGATGTAGGAGATCGCCTCGTCGTGGGTGAACGACTCCTTGGGCGCGGTCGCGGCCGCGCGCAGCCCGACGCCGGCGATGACGGCGAGCACGAGCAGGGCGATGGCGAGGGCGCGGCGGGACACCGGGGTGATGCCTACCACGCTCCCGTCTCGGAGCTCATCGGCCCGCCGGCCCGTGCCGCCCTACCATCCCCCCGCCATGAGGGTCGCCATCGTCACCGGGACCGGGACCTACGCACTCCCCGACCTCGAGGCCGGAGAGCCGCGCGAGGTGGCCACCCCCTTCGGACCCGCGCTGATCAACCCCGGAAGAGTGGGCGGCGTCGAGGTGCTCCACGTCTCCCGTCACGGCGAGGGCCACGCCCGGCTCTCCAACCACGTGAACCACCGTGCCAACGTCGCCGCCCTCGTCGAGATGGGCGCCGACTGCGTGCTCGCGGTGACCGTGTGCGGCGCGGTCGAGCGCTCGGTGCCGCTCGGGTCGCTGATCGTCTTCGACGACCTCCACTTCCTCGCGAATCGACTTCCCGACGGCTCGCTGTGCACGCTCTACGGCGAGGCCGGCGACCGCCTGCGTGGACACTGGATCTTCGAGTCGCCGTTCGCGGCCGAGCTCCGCCGGGCGCTGCTGGCCGGAGCGGCGGCCACCGGCCATGCCGTCCGCGACGGCGGGTGCTACGCCCACGTCGACGGCCCGCGGTTCAACACCCGGACCGAGATCCGGATGCTCGCCCAGTGCGGCGTGACCGCCGTATCGCAGACCGCGGCCGCCGAGGCCGTGCTCTGCGGCGAGGCCGAGCTCCCCTTCGCGCTGCTGGGCTACGCCACCGACTACGCGAACGGCGTGGCCGAGGAGGCGACCCCCGTGGCGGAGCTCATGCGCCTGATCGGCGAGAGCGGCGAGGTGTTCTCCGCGGTGCTCTCCGAGACGCTGCCGCTGCTCGCGCCGGACGCCCTCGCCCCGTCGGGCACCGTCTACCGCTTCGAGGACTGATCGTGGCCCGCCGGGTGCACGCCGCCGGCGGGGTCATCCGCCGCACCGGGGAGGGCGGCGCCCTCGAGGTGGCCCTCGTACACCGGCCGAAGTACAAGGACTGGTCCCTGCCCAAGGGCAAGCTCGAGCCCGGCGAGAGCCACGAGCAGGCCGCGCTGCGCGAGGTCGAGGAGGAGACCGGCCTGACCTGCCGCCTCGAGCGCGAGCTCGAGCCCGTCTCCTACACCGACCCCAAGGGTCGCCCGAAGACCGTCCGCTACTGGGAGATGACCGTCGAGAGCGGCGATTTCCGGGCCAACCGCGAGGTGGACGAGATGCGGTGGCTCGCCATCGACGACGCCGCCGCGAAGCTGACCCACGGGCGGGACAGGGACGTGATCGCGGCGGTGTCGAGAGGCTGACGCCGGGCTCGATGTCGAGGGCCTGACCCCCAACTCCGGGGCTGGGCGCGCGCTGCCGGTGCGCACGCCCGCCCCGGATGGGTGGGGTCAGCGGCTGTCCGTCACGAACACGCGCTCGCAGTCGCTCGCGACGCTGTCGCCGCGGTCGGCACGCACGGTGTCGCTGCCCGATCCACAGCGGATGTTGTCGCGGATCGCGTCGAAGGAGACGATGTTGTCGTTCCCGTCTCCGCCGTCGATGCGGTCGGTGCCGAGACCCCCGTCGATCCGGTCGTTGCCGCCCTCTCCGAACACCGAGTCGTTGCCCGAGGCGGCGGTCAGCCCGTCGTCGCCACCCCCGCCACGGATGGTGTCCTCGTCGGAGCCGCCGTTGATCGAGTCGGACACCGAGGAGCCGGTCAGCACGTCGTTGTCCTCGCCGCCGGACATGATGTTCGAGCCGTTGGTGTCGACGATCGAGTCGGGGCCGAGGCCGCCCTCGAGAAAGTCGCGCTCGGCGCCTCCGTCGAGCGTGTCCCGTCCGGGACCGCCCTCGACCCGGTCCTCGCCGCCGCCCCCCTGAAGGGTGTCGTCGCCGGTGCCGCCGGAGATCACGTCGGAGCTGCCGCGGCCGTCGATGTTGTCGTTCCCGCCCGCTCCGTCGAGCGTGTCGGCGTTGTCGGTGCCCTGGATCGTCACGGTGTCGCCCTGCTGGGCGACGGCCACGCCGCCCCAGACGATCAGGGCGGGGAGGGTGGCGAGAAGGACTTTGTGGATGAGTCTCTTGCGGAACATGGGTATCTCCTGAGAACGGGGTTACGCCGTCAACACGCCGGACGTGCCGGAAGATTCGCTGCTAGGCCGGGACCAGCTCCGCCCGAAGCTCGGCAAGGCGGGTGCGCTCCTCGGCGAACCCGAGGCGCTCGAGCACCTCGTCGGCGAGCGCGAGATAGTCCGCGCCCAGGTCAGCGCGGAAGTCGAGGATCGACACGCCGCGCTCCGCCGACTCCGCGTAGCGGATCGACTGCCGGATCGGGGTCGAGAAGACCTTGTCGCCGAAGCGCTCCCGGAGCGAGGCCTGGGCCTCACGCGAGTGGACCGTGCGCAGGTCGGCGATGTTCAGCACCACCCCGAGCCACTCGAGGTCGGGCTGTAGGTTCTCGCGGGCCAGCTCGATGACCTCGAGGGCCTGCTCGACGCCCTGGAGGGAGAAGTACTGCCCCTCGGTGGTCAGCAGGGCGTAGTCCGCCGCCACGACCGCGTTCACGGTGAGCAGGCCGAGTGACGGTGGGCAGTCGATGAGGATGACGTCGTAGCGGCGCTTGGCCTCCCGCAGGGCGCGCCGCAGGGTCATCTCGCGGCCCATCTTCCCGGCGAGGATGAGCTCGGACTCGGCGAGGCCGAGGTTGGCGGGGATCACGTCGCCGTGGATCGCGTCGAGCGCCCGAGCACGGCCGGCCAGGACGTCGGCGATGGTCGGATCGGCGTCGGCCGGGACGTCGAAGTAGTCGGAGAGGTTGCCCTGCGGATCGAGGTCGACCGCGAGCGCCTCGAGCCCGACGCGCCGAAGGACGTCGGTGAGCGTGCGGACCGTCGTGGTCTTGCCGGTGCCGCCCTTCTGCGATAGGACCGCGAGAGTGGTGGCCATCCGGCGGCGGACTATAGACGCGCGGGCGGGCACCGGGCGGGTGGCCACGCGCTCCGGGCCCGGAGGCTCAGACGACCTGCCCGGCCGGCGCCAGCGACCCGCCGTCGCCGTCGCCCTCGACGGGGTGCTCGCCCTCGATGGGGTGCTCGTCGGTCACGGGGGGGGCGGCCAGGTAGTACAGGCGGAAGCGGCCGACGGCGAGCTCGTCGCCGTCGGCCAGGTCGCGCTCCTCGACGCGCTCGCCGTTGACGAACACGCCGTTCAGGCTGCGGTCGTCGAGCACCCGCGCCCCGCTCTCGGGCCTGTGGATCAGCGCGTGGCGGCGCGAGACGGTGGGGTCGTCGAACACCGCGTCGCACGCGAGCGAGCGGCCCAGCCGGGTCCACTCTCCCGCGAGCACGAGCGTCCTGACGGTGCCGCCGTCCTCCATCCACGCGAGGTGGTGGACCGCAGGATCGGACTCGGCCCGAGCGCCGGCCAGCCACGCGGGGCGATCGAAGGCCGGCGAGCGGCTCGGCTCGGCTCGGCCGTGCTCGGCGAACAGGGAGGAACGGGTGAAGCTCGTGCTGTCGCACCGCGGACAGCTCGGCACGAGGTCGCGCTCGTGGAGGGCTACGGCGACACCACACGACTCGCAGCGGAAGGTGCCTCCACCGGCGAGCGTGCCCTGTGTGAACGATTGCATGGGTGCTCCTCTCTTTCCCTCGGCACCACCGTATCGCGAAGGACTCCCCGCCGGAGCGGCGAAGCAACCCGCATGCGACCGAGCCTCGAGTCGATGCTCCTGCGCAAGGGACTGGGGAGCATGGCCGTCAGCCGCGAGCACTGCCGGGCGTGCCGCCGCACGCCGCTCGCCGGAGAGCGGGTGTACGTACTGTCCTCGGGGCGGACGGTGTGCGCGCTCTGCCGCGCGCGGCTTCCAGAGGACAAGCGCGAGGGTGCGGAGGCGCACCTCGTCCACGCCGCCGAGCGTCCGCTCGCGGTGCGCAGCCTGCCCGTCTAGGACGCTCCCCGCCATAGACTCCCTGCGCCGTGATCCCGGTGTCGAGCCACGTGATCGTCTCCGCCTCCCGCGAGGAGGTCTTCGACTTCCTCGGCGACCTCGCGAACCGCGCCGCGTTCGCCGACCACTTCATGAAGGACATGCGTCTGACGCGCCCGCGCTCCTCGGGCCGGGGGGCGGCGGTGCGCTTTCGCATCGACCTCCCCTTCGCCGGCACCTGGGCGGAGACGGCGCTCACCCAGAGTGACCGCCCTCGCCGTCTGGTGGAGGAGGGGCGGTTCGGCCGCCAGGGCCGCAGCCGGACGTGGACGGTCTGGGAGCTGACCTCGGAGGGCCCCGGCTCCACTCGCGTGGACGTGACCGCCGCCACCGAGCCGGGGACCCGCGTCGACGCCATGCGCGAGCGCTTCGGGTCCCGCCGCTGGTACCGCTCTCAGCTCGCCGCCGCGCTGCGCCGACTGCGCCGGGTGTTCGAGGACGACCGCGACCGGCCCCTCGCCCGGGTGGGCGTGGCCGGCTACGAGTCGCTCAAGGCGCCCCGCTTCGGGGCCTAGACTCCCGCGCCGCATGAGGCCCCGCCCCTTCGTCTGCGCTCTCGTCCTGGCCCTCACCGTGGGTGGATGCGTGTTCAAGCCGCCCGGCGAGGCCACCGAGGTGGACAAGCAGCGCATCGCCGAGGGCCAGGTCGAGCCGGGCTCGGAGCCGGTCCGCGAGGGCGTCGGAGTGGGGATGGAGGGGATCACCTACACGGTCTTCCTCACACGTCAGCTGAACCCCGCCGACCCCGAGGACCGCGACTACCGCATCGGCCCGCCCGCCCCGCCGATGAGCGCGAACTTCGGCGTGTTCCTCCAGGCCTGCAACGACGGGAAGAACCAGGCCCTCGCGGCCGAGAAGTTCACGGTCATCGACTCGCAGGGCATCCGCTACGAGCCGAAGAAGCTCACCCAGGACTCGATCTTCGCCTACCGCCAGCAGCGGCTCCCACCCCAGACCTGCATCCCCGGGGCGCTGACCATCGCCCGGACCGCGCCCGCCGGGGGTGCGCTGGTCGTCTTCCAGCTTCCCCTGGCCGCCACCGAGAACCGGCCGCTCGAGCTCGAGATCGAGCCTCCGTCGGGCAAGGGACCCCCGGCCAAGGTCGAGCTCGACATCTAGCGCCGGCGCCCGCGTGCGGGCCCCAGCCCCGCCTTCAGCACCTCGCGCGCCGCCGGAGCGGCGCTCTCGCCGCCGGCACCGGCCCTGACCAGCATGACCGCCACCGCGATGCGCGGCTCCCGGGCGGGGGCGAAGGCCGTGAACCAGGCGTCGGTGTCCGAGGCGTCCGACTCCGAGGTCTCTCCCGGCGCCTCCGAGGTGGTGTCCTCGAGCTCCGCGGTGCCGGTCTTGCCGGCCACCCGCACGCCGCGCAGCGCGGCCCGCTCGCCGGTGCCGTCGCGCACCACCTCGACCATCATGCGGCCGAGCGTGGCCGCGACCTCCGGGGAGGTCACCCTCACGCTCGAGGCCCGGCGTCCGGCCACGGGGAGGACGCTCGGCTCCAGGCGTCGACCGCCCGCGGCCACCGTCTGGGCCACCGACGCCATGCGAAGCGGGGTGGTGAGCAACCTGCCCTGCCCGATCGCGGTCGACCCGAGGGCCAAGGGGGATCCCAGCTCGTCGCGGCCCGGCAGAGGGCTCTCGATCGCCCCCCTGACCGGGGGCGCCTCGCCGAACCCGTAGCGCCGCGCCGTGGCCAGCAGCCGGCGCGCGCCCACGCGCACCCCGAGAGGGGCGAAGACCGAGTTGCACGACTGCGCGAAGGACTCGACGAAGGTCCCTCCGCAGCTCTCGCCGTTCGCGTTCTCGAGGTCCACGCCGTCGATCACGGCCTTGGTCTGGACGGGGAAGCGCGACTGAGGACGGACGGCGCCGGCCTCGAGCCCGGCCGTGGCGGTCACGATCTTGAACGTCGACCCCGGGGGCTGAGGGGCGGAGAACGCGACTCCGGCCAGCGCCCGGATCTCTCCAGTCCGCGGGTCGAGCGCCGCGATGCCCCCGAACCGCTCGCCGAGGGCCCCGGCGGCGGCCTCCTGCACTCCGGGGTCGATCGTCGTGCGCACGTCGGCGGCCGCCCGGGGACGCGAGGCCGCGAGGGTCCGCCTACCGGCGAGGAGACGGCCTCCCGGGGTGCCGAGGAGCCGGCGGTCGAGTATCCGCTCGAGCCCCGACACCCCGACGGCGGTTCCCGGCGGGAACCCGCGGGCGAAGGTGGCTTCGGACTCCTCGGAGCTCGGAGCCGGCCCGACGGCGCCCGCCACGCTCGTCCCCGCCCGCCCGAGACCCACGCGCCGGGCCGAGGCGGGTCCGGCGGCGAGCACCCGTCCGTCGCCGGCGAGGATCGCGGCACGCGGCGGGGCGTCGGTGCGTCGGGACAGGCGCTCTCCGGGCGCAAGCCCCGGGAAGACGGCCTCCGGCGTCCAGCCCAGCCCGTCCTCGAGGACGGGGAGGGACACCTCTCCCCGCACCTCGCCGAAGGCGCGCGTGCGGACGGCGACCGGCAGCCGTACACGAGCGCCCTCCTCGTCGGGCTCGCCGGCCAGCACGCTCGTACCCGTGCTCATCGCCCCGGCCCGCTCGTAGGAACGGGCGAAAGCGCGCCGCCTGACCTCGCGGCGAGTCGCAGGAGCGAGGGCGGCGTGCATGCCGCGAGCGTCACCGCGCTCCCAGGCCCGCGCGAGGCGCGCAGCCGCCTGCTCGGCGTCGCTCTGGCCGACGAAGGCCAGGAGGACGGCGATCACCACGGCGGCGGCGAGCGCCACGACGGTGGGCAGCGCACGGTGGGTGAGGCGGCGCCGACGGGCGTTCTGCTGAGCGCTCGACGCCATCGGCTCCACGCCGAAAGATATCCTTCTTCGAAAGCCGTCGCGACCCGACGTCTCGGCGGCGGTGCGGCTAACGTCTCGCCGCGCAGTGACGCCGATCGACTGGGTCATCATCGTCGTTACGCTCCTGTTCGCCGTCTGGGGCTACTCGCAGGGGCTGATCGTCGGTGTGTGCGCTCTGGTGGGCTTCGCGGTCGGAAGCGTCGTGGGCTCTCGCTTCGCCCCTCTCCTCGTCGAGCAGGGCTCGTCGTTCGCCCCGCTGTTCTCGCTGGCGGGCGCCCTCCTCGTGGGTGGGATCGTCGCCACGATCCTCGAGCTGTTCGGGTTCCGGCTCCGGGGGCGGCTCTCAGCAAGCCTCGGCGCCCTCGACGGCCTGGGGGGCGCGGTGCTGGTGGCCTGCCTCGCGCTCGGCATCGCCTGGATCGGCGGGGCGCTCGTGCTCCAGACCTCAGCTCCGCAGAACCTTCGCCGCGACGTGCGGGGCTCCGAGATCCTCCAGCGGCTGAACGCGACGCTGCCCTCGGCCGGTCCCGTGGTGGACGCCCTCGCGCGCTTCGATCCGGTGCCCGAGATCCGTGGTCCGAAGCCGCGGGTGCGCCGACCGAACACGGCGATCGCCCGAGACCCGGACGTCCGCGCCGCCCGGCGCAGCACGGTCCGAGTGCTCGGCACGGCGTGCGGGCTCGGGGTCTCGGGGTCGGGATGGGTGGCGGGCAGCGGCGTGGTGGTGACCAACGCCCACGTGGTCGCGGGCCAGGAGAACACCACCGTCCAGCTGACCGGCCAGGAGGTGCGCCACGACGCCGACGTGATCTGGTTCGATCCGGACAACGACCTGGCCGTGCTCCGCGCCACGGGCCTGCTCGGCGCCCCCGCGCTTGCGATGAACGACTCCGCCGAGATCGGCACCGCGGGCGGCATCCTCGGCTACCCGGAGAACGGCCCGTTCGACATCCGTCCCGGGCGCCTCGGCCAGACCACCACCGTGACCAGCGAGGACGCCTACGGGCGCGGGCCCATCCGCCGGCGCATCACCGTTGTGCGCGGCCGGGTGCGGCAGGGGAACTCCGGCGGACCGATGGTGGACGGCGACGGTCGGGTGCTCACCACGATCTTCGCCGCGACCGTCGGCAGCTCGGAGCGCGCGGGCTACGGGGTACCGGACACGATCGTCCGCCGGGCGCTCGCCCGGGCCGACGGGCGCGTGGACTCCGGGGCCTGCACCACCGGCTGAGTCCCGCCGACTTCGAGCACCGACACTTCAGGCGGGGCGAGCATCCGCATCCGCGGCGCCTGGCCGTGCTCAACGCCGATCCCCCTACTCACGTACACCAGGGGCCCGTCCGGCATCCGGTGGAGGCCTCCGGCGCCGACCTCGCGCGGCACCTCGGACGCGACCAGGGGCGGCCCGAGAAGCGGAAGCTGGATCTGACCGCCGTGGGTGTGGCCGGCGACCACGAGGTCGATCCGCGGACCGGCGGCCGGGGAGATCGCGGCATCGGGGCGGTGGGCCACGACCAGGCGGACATCCCCCTCGCCCGGGCCCTCGGCCAGCCGCCGGATCACCCGCTGCGCGCCGGCACCGCGCCACGCCAGGCGGCTCCCGGCCACGGTGACCGGGCGCCCCCGGACCCGAGTGCGGACGATCTCGTCGGCGAGCACGCGCACGCCCGTCCCGCGGGCCAGCCGGGCGATGTCGTCGAGGTCGTCGGCATCGCCCTCGACGAAGAACACCCCGCCGGGGGCCGCCAGGCGGCCGAGCAGCGCGCGAAGCTCCGGCCCCTCGCGCGCGAACGCCGCGCCGCTTCCCTGGAAGAGGTCGCCGGGAAGGACGATGAGATCGGGCCGAGCCCGCATCACCTCCTCGACCGCCGCCCACTCGTGGGCGCCGACGTCGTCGGTCTGGATGTCGGCCAGCACTCCGACCCGGATCGGCGAGGCCGCGCCGCGCCCGTCCGGCAGAGCGACGCTCGCCCGCTCGACCCGCAGCGAGAACGGCTCGACGAACGATGCGTAGGCGCCGGCGGGGGCGGCCAGGCAGCAGAGCGCGGCGAGCGCGAGTACGGGTCGCGTGGCCCGCCGCGGCGGGCGCCAGCCGAGCCAAAGGACGCCCGCGGCCACGGTGGGCAGCACCACCACGAGGTCGAGGAAGACGAGATGGATCACCCCGAACAGGGGATCGAGGCCGAGGCCGACGAGCACGGCGAGCTTCGCGACGACGAGCGTCGCTGTGAGCGCGAACGCGCCGGCAACCCGGGGGACGGTGATCGCAGCGCGGCTTCGGGCGCCGCGCCGGACACGCAGCGCGAGTAGCGCCCCGATCGCCACGATCAGGTCGAGTCCCGTCGAGAGCCAGAGGGTCGCGTCGAAGAGCCCGAAGTCCACGGCGGCGGAGCGTAGGGAGGCGATTCGGCGCGAGTGCGGAGAGGTCGTGAAGATCCTGACCAGAGCCTCCCTGTCCGGCCTGAGCTCTCTGCCCCGACTTGAGGCCCTCTCGCTCCGTGTGCTCTACGGCACGCGAGTTAACTCCCCGGCACAAGAGTTGCCTGAGGCGAACATCGTGTGCCGTAACGCGCACAGCGCGGGTGACGTTCCCGAAGCAGCCCGTATGGTCGCTCGGGTCGATGGGACGGCCTCGGATCTTCTTCGGTAATCAGTCGCGGGCGGGCGCCCCGCCGAGCTGGGTCAGGCCGTACTACACGGAGTGGTCGGGTGTGATCGGCGGCCGGATCCGTCGCCTGCGCCAGTCCCGCGGCCTGACGCTGGTCCAGGTCGCCGGGCAGATCACGAGGCCCGACGGCGGCCATCGCGCGTCTTCTCGGGGCCGAGGGCGCCAGTGTGTCACCGGCCCCGCCCGGGCACCCGCACGGACCTCTATCGTGAGCCGCCACCAGTGGCCAAGACGCTCGTCATAGCCGAGAAGCCCTCCGTGGGGCGCGACCTCGCCGGCGCCCTGCCGGGGACGTTCAAGTCCTCCAAGGACAAGACCCATCTCGAGGGCGACGACTATGTGATCTCGTGGGCGGTCGGCCATCTCGTCGGTCTCGCTCCGCCCGAGGACTACGACCCGAAGCTCAAGAAGTGGCGCTTCGCGGACCTTCCGATCGTCCCCGACGGCTTCAAGCTCGTGCCCAACGACGAGCGCTCGCGCAAGCAGCTCACCGCCGTCCACCGCCTCATGCGCCGCGACGACGTCGACCTCGTGATCAACGCCTGCGACGCCGGTCGCGAGGGCGAGCTCATCTTCGCCTACGTCTACGAGACCTCGAGCGCGAAGAAGCCCGTCCAGCGGCTGTGGCTCTCCTCGATGACCAAGAGCGCGATCCGCAACGCCTTCGAGGAGCTTCGTCCGGGTGAGGACATGGCCTCGCTCGAGGCCGCCGCCCGCTCCCGCTCCGAGGCCGACTGGGTGGTTGGCATGAACGCCACGCGCGCCGCGTCGATCCGGCTGCGCTCGGCGTTCGACGGGGCGGTCTCGCTCGGGCGGGTGCAGACCCCGACGCTCGCGCTCGTCGCCCGTCGCGAGGAGGAGATCCGGGCGTTCAAGCCGGAGCCCTACTGGCTCGTCGAGGCCGCTTTCGAGGCTTCGGACGAGCGCGCGTACCGCGGCCGCTACCAGGGCGGCAAGCGCATCTCCGAGGAGCAGGCCGCGCAGGTGGTCGAGGCCTGCACGGGCAAGCGGGGCGAGATCACGAAGCTCGAGCGCAAGGAGGAGCGCGAGCGTCCCCAGCTGCTCTACGACCTCACGTCCCTCCAGCGTCACGCCAACACGCGCTACGGCTTCTCGGCCCGCCGCACGCTCTCGGCCGCGCAAGGCCTCTACGAGCAGCACAAGGCCATCACCTATCCGCGCACCAGCTCGCGCTTCCTGACCGGTGACCTGGTGGCCGAGATCCGTCCCACCGCCGAGCTCGTCGGGCGCGAGCCGGCCTACCGCACGGCCGCCGCCTACGTGTCCGGCCTCGAGAAGCTCCCGCTCGGGCGGGTGGTGAACGATGCGAAGGTCGAGGACCACCACGCGATCATCCCCACGCGCGCCGAGCACGACCTCGGACGGATGAAGGACGACGAGCGCCGCGTCTACGACCTGGTCGCGCGCCGGTTCCTCGCGATCTTCCACCCGGAGGCGGTCTACGAGCGCACCCGCGTGGAGACGACGGTCGCGGCGAGCGCCGTCGCGGACGAGGCCGCCGGGCACGTCTTCCGCACCAGTGGACGGGTGATGCTCGTGCCCGGCTGGAAGGCGGTCTACGGCGAGGACGTCGACGAGAAGGGCAGCGAGGAGGACTCGGGCGGAGACCAGCGGCTGCCGAAGCTCGAGCAGAGCGAGCAGGTGGACACGCGCGCGGTCGACTCGCTGCGCAAGGAGACCCAGCCGCCGCGGCGCTTCAGCGACGCCTCGTTGCTCGGGGCCATGGAGACCGCGGGGAAGGTGGTGGACGACGCGGAGCTCCGCGAGGCCATGAAGGACTCGGGGATCGGAACGCCGGCCACGCGCGCGTCCATCATCGAGCGCCTGATCGACGTGGGCTACATCGAGCGCGACGGCCGGGCACTCGCGGCCACCGACAAGGGCATCCAGGTGATCCGGCTGCTCGGCGAGCACCCGCTCACCTCGCCCGAGCTGACCGGCTCGTGGGAACGACGGCTCGGGCTGATCGAGCAGGGGAGCGACTCGCGACCGGCGTTCATGGCCGACATCGAGCGCTTCACCACCGAGACGGTCGCGGAGCTCGACAAGCTCAAGGACGTGAAGATCGAGCGTGCCAACCTCGGGCCCTGTCCCGTGTGTGGTCGCGACGTCAGGGAGAACCGCAAGGGCTACTCGTGCTGGAGCAAGGAGGATCCCGGCTGCGGGTTCGTGATCTGGAAGCGCAAGGCCGGGAAGAGCCTGCCTCCGGCCGTGGCCAAGGAGCTGATGGCCAGCGTGGCCGCCGACCCCGAGCACCGCGTGGGGCGCACCGAGAAGCCGGTCACCGGCTTCAAGGGCCGCTCCGGACGCCAGTTCCGGGCGAAGCTGAAGATGGAGCGCGACCCCGAGACCGAGAAGTGGAAGGTCGACTTCGACGAGGAGTGGGCGCGCGAGCCGCGGGAGCCGGTACCGGCTCCCGCGGACGGCGACGGCGCGGCGGCAGACGGCGCGAACGGCGCGAACGGCGACGGAACGAATGGCGGGGGCCCGGAGCGCCCGAGGACGGCCGAGACCGCGGCCGCCAACGCGACCACCACACGGCGCCGCCGGGCACCGAACGGATCGCCCGCCGGTCGCGCTCGGAGCGGCGGGCGCGCCGCCAAGCGCTCCTGACCCGGCCGGGAACGCCGCCTACCGCAGTGGCCGGACCCGCCGGTACAGGGCCCGCACGTCGTCGAGCGCGGGCTTGCGCCCGTTCGAGTCGTCGAACAGCCCCTTGCGGTTGTAGGGCGGGTCGGGCCGCGGGTTGCCGCCCGACCAGCCCGGGCGCACCTTGAAGTCCCGGAGGATCCAGGCGATCGCCCCGTTGATGTAGGGCTTCGAGTCATACGTCCTGATGTGGTAGCGCATGAAGTCGCGCTGGAACTCGAAGGTGCCCTTCTCGGTGGCCGGTCCGCCGCGGTTGGCCTCGGCTCCGAACTCGGTCACGAACAGCGCCTGGCGGCGGTAGGAGCGGTGCATCGAGTCGAGGTAGGGACCTAGCTTCGTACGGTCGTTGAGCTGCCCGCCCGGGCCCGGGTACCAGCCGAAGTAGGAGTTGATCCCGATGGCGTCGAGGCGTCGGTAGAGCCGCGGGCGCGGCGCCGAGGGGTAGCCGGAGATGTCGAGCGCCGAGAGCCGGCTCGGATCGAGGCGCCCGGCCAGCGCGGCGGCGCGGGTCACGTAGTCCTGCTGTCCGCGGCTCGGGGCGGAGGAGGTCTCGTCGCCGTCCCCGGCGGGGCGGGTGCCCAGCTCGTTGCCCACGCTCCAGGCGAACACCGACGGGTGGTTGTAGTCGTGGCGGATCGTGTCGGCGAGGAAGTCGAGCCCCCGCTGGCGAATCGAGCGGAGCGCGAGGAACTCGTCGCGCACCTGGTAGAAGGGGATCTCCTCGTAGACCAGCATTCCGGTGCGGTCGGCCATCTCGAGGAACTGAGGGTGGAGCGGGTAGTGCGCCCGGGTGACCGTGGCCCCCGACGCCCGGAGCTGCCCGAACAGCGTCGCGCGCTGCTGAGGCCCGAGCGCGGCGCCGACGCCGCGCGCCTCCTCGTGCACCGCGGCGCCCCGGAGGCGGACCGGCCGGCCGTTCAGAAGCATCCGCCCGCGGCGGTTCACCTTGATGGAGCGCACCCCGAAGTGGGTGGAGTACCCGGTGCCGCCCGCCGTCGCCCGAGCGGTGTAGAGGCGCGGGCTGCCGGGCTCCCAGAGCTTCATCCGTCCGAGCGCCACCCGGCCGGAGACCTGCCGCGACCGCCGGCCGGGCACCACCACGCTGCGCAGCGCCACGGACCGGCCGGCCACGCGCGCGGTGGGCTGGACCCGCACGGCGCGCCGCCCGGGGTTGCGCAGCAGGAGGTTGACCCGCGCGGAGGCCGGGCAGCGCCGGCACGGAAGGATCGGGCGCACGCCGAAGGAGGCCACGTCCACCGTCCCGACCCGCCGCAGGTAGACCTCTCGCAGCAGGCCGTTGTAGTTCCACCACCCCCCGCTCGGACGGCGGTTCGGGCCGAGGTCGCGGACGGCCGGGAAGTCGCTCGGCACCTTCCGGTTGTCCACCCGCACCACGAGCCGGTTGACCCCGCGGCGCAGCCGCGGGAGGTAGGCGTCGAAGGGCACGTCGTCGCCCACGTGGCGGGTGATCTCTCGGCCGTTCAGGTACACCCGGGCGCGGTAGTTGACGGCCTCGAACCGGGCGGCCCACCGCCCGCCGCCACGGGGGGCGCGGAAGTCCTTGCGGTACCAGGTGACCGTGCCGCGCTGGCTCTCGTCGGAGAGGTCCTCGGCGTTGTAGTTGTGGGGGACCGCCACAGTGGCCCACCCCTCGGCGGAGGTCGAGCTCGGCAGGCCCTGGCCGAGGCCGGCGTCCTGCGGGTCGAGGCGGAAGAGCCACGGGCCGTCGAGCAGCAGGCGGTTCTCGTGGCCGTCGCGGTAGAGGACGCGCTTGCTGGGGGAGGTGACCGTCTGCGCCGAGGCGGGCACCGCGGCGACGAGCGCGGTCACGGAGGCCACGGCGAGGCCCGCGGCCAGGGCCACCGCTCGCCGGAGGGACAGGTTGGACGCGATCACGGGCGGGAGACTACCTCCGTCGCCGGCCGTTCGTGGGCTATTGCTTGCGCGCGACGGCCTTCGCCAGCTCCGCCTTCGACATGCTCGATCGACCCTGCACGTCGAGATCACGGGCCCGCTCGTAGAGTCGCCTACTCCAGCGCGGGGTTGAGGCTCACGCGGTCCGGGCCAGGACGGCGGAGTCGAGGACGTTCTCGAGTCGAGGCGGCCCGGTCTCCTCCAGCCGGCACACGACCCCCGGGCGGTAGGGGCTGCGGTCGAGGTCCTGGCCGGCCAGCGCGCCCTCGCGAATCCATGACCCGGTGTTCACGAGCCGCGGACCGCCGGGCACAGCGAAGCCCTCGTCGCCGTGGAGCGGACCGGGTCGGTGGGTGTGGCCGAAGAGCACGTGATCCGCCTCGATGCCAAGTCGACCGACCACCTCGCCCATCGAGGCGAGCCCGGAGCGGCGGAGCTCCTCGCCGGTGAGGTTCGCGGTGAACGGGCCGAGTCCGGCGCGGTTGAGTCCCGCCACGATCGCCGGTAGCACCACGCCGCCGAGCACCCGCGCGCCGAGGTCGCGGGAGGAGGTCCGGTCCAGGCGCTTCCACACGCGCGTGGAGAGCTGGGTGGCGGCGAGGCCCCGCTTCGGCGAGGAGCCCTGGGCCAGGGAGTAGGCCAGCGCGTAGACGGGGCCGAGGATCCGCTCGTAGTCGCCGGGAGTGGCCCGCCCGGCCGGCAGGGGGCCGACGAGCTTCTGCACCACCCCGGCGGCCAGGCACTCGACGCGCGGGATGGTCAGGTGGGCGTCGAGGTAGTGGCCGTGGGTGGCGTACACGTCGTCTCGCAGCCACAGGCCGGGGTAGGCCAGCTCGAGGCTCGCCGGCCGGAGGCACTCCGCCACCCGCTCGGCCAGCGGACCGGCGGCCGCCGGCTCCACCACTCGCTCGAGGCCGAGCCGCTCGCCCGTGACGCGCGCACGGTCGAGCATCGCGGACACGAGCTGCTGGTCGTGGTTGCCGGGGACGATGACCACCCGCCGGCCCTCGAACGCGCGTCCGAGCTCTTCGAGGAAGGGCCGTGCTGCCTCGAGCGCAGCGGCGACGGGCCCCTGGCGAAGCTCGAGGACGTCGCCGAGGAGGACCACGCGGTCGGCGTCCGCCACGGCGGAGAGGAGTGCGTGTCGAGGCTCGGGACGGCGGGCGAGGTCGGAGCCGAGCGTCGTGCCGAGGTGGAGGTCGGAGACGACGGCGGTACGCACGCGGGCATCTTCCCAGTACGCGGAGTCGGTGGTCCGTCGTGCACGCGGGCGGGCTAGCCTCGAGTGGCGTGAACTCCCTCTTCTGTCGGCACAACCGCTTCACCGCCGACTGCCCGATCTGCTCGAGGGGCACTCTGCTCGACCCCGGGCGCGGCGGCGCCCGTCGCGGGTCCGGACGGTCGGCCTCGGGTGCCTCGACGCCGACGCGATCGGGAGCCCGCCGTCCCTCGAGCGCCGGCGCCGCCCGGTCTCCCGGGTACCCGTCCGCGGAGGTGGGTCCCTACGAGGACGGGGAGGCCCGCCGCTATGCAGTGCGCCTCGAGCGGGTGCCGGGTGGCCTGCGGCTGGCCGAGTGGTCCGGAGGGGAGATCCGGCGGCGTGCTCCCCGCCTCGCGGTCGACGACCTCCCGTCCCTGGTGGAGGCGGCGGCGGAGCGCGGCGTGCTCGATGGGGCGGAGGCCGAGGCGTTGCGTGTGGCCGTCGTCGCCGCCGGAGGCTCTCTCGGACCGGGCGTGAGCCCCGGCCGCGCCGGCGACCTGCGCGACGAGCTCCGCGTCGAGCCGCTCGAGGGCGGCGGGCTGGTGCGGGTGGCGCGGTGGATGCTCCGCCCGGGCACCGGTTGGGAGCTACGCGAGGCGCCGGTGATGCTGCCGGGCGCCCGCTACCTCGAGGCGGTAT
>Ga0208612_1000191_pt1 | contig 31434 bp, 31 predicted proteins | sample AntDryMetagUQ889_FD_188089 | JGI IMG/M metagenome (GOLD analysis project Ga0208612, IMG submission 188089) | Polar desert microbial communities from Antarctic Dry Valleys - UQ889 (SPAdes) | ecosystem: Environmental > Terrestrial > Soil > Desert | place: Antarctic Dry Valleys | collected 2008-12-31 | reverse complement strand
TGATATCCAGCGAAAAGCAAAAAACTCACTAAACCCTATGTCCGACGCCATTTCCCGCCGCTTACCCCCAGAATTTATGCAACTGGAAGGTCTACTCTCTGATCGCGGATTCCGATGCGGCCGATCTTGAACAGGCGATGACGGCTGCCAATCGCGCGTTTCCCGAGTGGTCGGCCTTGTCCGCCGAGGAACGCGCTCGGCTCTTGCTCGGCATCGCCGACCGTATCGAAGCGGAGACGGAGCCGCTCGCCCGAGCCGAAAGCATCGACACCGGCAAACCGATCAGCCTGGCCAGGCAGGTTGATATTCCCCGCGCCGCGGCGAATATGCGGTTCTTCGCCCATGCCATCACCCAGTTTGCGAGTGAAGCCCACAGCATGGGCCCGCTCGCCATCAACTACACGCTGCGGCAGCCCTTGGGCGTGGTGGCTTGCATCTCGCCCTGGAACCTGCCGCTTTATCTTTTGACCTGGAAGATCGCGCCCGCTCTCGCGAGCGGCAACTGTGTCATCGCTAAGCCGTCGGAACTCACGCCGATGACAGCGTATTTGCTCGCGCGGATCTGCATCGACGCGGGCTTGCCGAGAGGCGTCTTGAATATCCTTCACGGCACGGGCCCGCGCATCGGCCGTGCGCTGGTCGCGCACCCCAAGATCAAGGCGATTGCATTTACCGGCGGGACGCGGACCGGGGCGGAGATCGCGCGCATCGCCGCGCCCCAGTTTAAGAAACTTTCGCTCGAGCTCGGGGGCAAGAACCCGACCCTGGTATTCGCCGATTGCGACTGGGATGCGACGCTCGCGACCACGGTGCGCGCCGCGTTCTTTAACCAGGGGCAGGCGTGTTTGTGCGGCTCGCGCATCTTCGTCGAGCGGCCGATCTATGAGCGCTTCCGGAGCGATTTCCTGGCCCGCGCCGAAGCCTTGGAACCGGGCGATCCGCTCGATGAAAAGACTCAGCAAGGCGCGCTCGTGTCCGAGTTGCACCTGCACAAGGTGCTTTCCGCGATAGAGCTCGGCCAGCAGGAAGGCGGCACGATCCTCGCCGGCGGTCACCGTGTGACGGTGCCGGGACGCTGCGCAGAGGGTTATTTCGTCAAGCCGACGGTATTCGAGGATCTAGCCTTCGATTGCCGCACCAATCAGGAGGAGATCTTCGGCCCGGTGGCCACTTTGATTCCGTTCGAGAGCGAAGCGCAAGTGCTAGAATACGCGAACAGCACCGAGTATGGCTTGGCGGCAACGGTTTGGAGCCGCGATGTGCAGCGCTGCCACCGCGTCGCCCAGCAGCTTGAGGCCGGCGTGGTGTGGATCAATACCTGGATGGTGCGGGATCTGCGCACCCCTTTCGGCGGGATGAAACACTCCGGCGTCGGCCGCGAAGGGGGCGTGGAGGCCTTACGCTTTTTTACCGAAGCCAAGAACGTGTGCATCAAGCTATAGGTGCCGGAAATTTCTCATACCATCGTCTCGCAAAACGCCCCCGAGCCGGTCGGACCCTATCCTCATGCACGCCGCGTGGGATGTCTCCTATTCCTTTCGGGCATCGGCCCTCGCCGGCGCGGAAACCCGACCATCCCCGGCGTCACGCTCGATGCCAACGGAAAAATCGTTGACTACGACATCGAGATCCAATGCTGTGCGGTGTTCGAGAATATCAGAACCGTGCTCGACGAGGCCGGCTCAAGCTGGGATCGCCTGGTCGATGTCACGGTGTTTCTGACCGATCTCGAACGTGATTTTGAGACCTATAATCGAGTGTACGCGCAGTATTTCACCGGCCACGGGCCTTGCCGCACCACCGTAGAGGTGAGCCGCCTGCCGACCCCGATCGCCATCGAGTTGAAATGCATCGCGACCATTGATTAGATCTACCGGAGACGCGCCATGCAACCACTTTCACCCCCGATTAATTTCCAGCGCTGGATCGACACGCACCGCCATCTCTTGAAACCTCCGGTTTGCAACAAGCAGGTGTTCGAGGAAGGCGACTTCATCGTCATGGTCGTCGGCGGTCCCAATAACCGCAAGGACTACCACGTCGATGAAGGGCCGGAGCTCTTCTACCAGCTTGAGGGCGACATGCTGATCAAGACCATCCAAGACGGCATGGTGGTCGATATCTGCATTCGCCAAGGCGACATCTTTCTGCTGCCGCCCAAGGTTCCCCATTCTCCGCAACGCTACGCCAACACCGTCGGCCTCGTCATCGAGCGTAAGCGCCTCCCCCACGAGCAAGACGGACTGCAATGGTATTGCGACAACTGCCACGCGCTCCTCTACGAAGAGTTCTTTCAGCTACACAACATCGAAAAAGATTTCCCGCCCGTCTTCGAGCGTTTTTTTTCCAGCTACGAACACAGGACCTGCGCGAGTTGCGGCACGGTGATGGCGGCGCCCGAAAAGTAACGCTGTCCATGCTCAAGATCGACATCCATACGCACATCTTGCCTCCGCGTTGGCCCGATCTTAAAGAGCGCTACGGTTACGGAGGTTTTATACGGCTTGAGCATACGCGTTGCGGACATGCGCGCCTGCTGAAGGACGGCGAGGTCTTTCGCGAGATCGGGGAGAATAGCTGGGACCCGGAGGCGCGCCTGCGCGAGTGTGAGCTTAGCGGGGTGGATGTGCAGGTGCTGTCCACGGTACCGGTGATGTTTAGTTACTGGGCGAAGCCGGAGCATACCCTTGACCTCTGCCGTCTTCTCAACGATCACATCGCCGCTGTGGTCGCAGCCCACCCTAAGCGCTTCGTGGGCCTCGGGAGCGTGCCGCTGCAGGACCCCGAGCTTGCCATCGAGGAGATGGAGCGATGTGTACGCGATCTGCGGCTGGCCGGGATCGAGATCGGCTCGCATGTCAATAGTTGGAACCTGGATGACGCCCATCTGTTTCCAGTCTTCGAGGCAGCGCAAGCGCTCGGGGCTGCTGTCTTCGTGCATCCTTGGGACATGCTGGGTGCAGAGCGCATGCCCAAGTATTGGCTTCCCTGGCTGGTGGGCATGCCGGCCGAAACCTCGCTCGCGATCTGCTCCATGATCTTCGGCGGTGTCCTGGAAAGATTACCAGGCTTACGGGTGGCTTTCGCCCACGGCGGGGGCGCCTTTCCCGCGACCATTGGCCGCATCGAGCGCGGCTACAAGGTGCGGCCCGATCTCTGTGCCGTGGACAATCCGAATAATCCCCGCGCCTACCTGTCTCGCATCTACTTGGATTCGCTGGTGCATGATCCGCGCATGTTGCATTATTTGATCGACCTCATGGGAGCCGAGCGCATCGCACTGGGATCCGACTATCCGTTTCCGCTTGGCGAGGCCGAACCGGGGAAGCTCATCGATTCGGCCGGATTGGATGAACGGACAAACGCGCGCCTGCTGCACGGGACGGCACTCGAATGGCTCGATCTCCCCAAGGACAGGTTCGGTTGATGGACATGCGCATCACCCTGAGCGGCCAACGCTATAGGGTCAAACTCGATAGCCCAATAAGCCTCGCGATTCCGCTCGCTTTCGGCGGCGCGCAGCCGAGCTTCTTCGGCGCGCCACGGGCGAGCGCGGCGCCGCTCGCGATCGGGGGCTTCGTGGGTGACACCACCCAGGGCGGGAGTTGCAACGTCGCCGAGTTGCGGCTCGTGCCCCATTGCAACGGCACCCACACCGAATCAGTGGGCCATATCGTGGGTGAAGCGATGCCGATCGCCGCCTGTTTGACGCGAACGCTGTTTCCGGCTCGCGTCATCACCGTCACTCCCTGTGCAGCCGATGCGACCCAAGATCGATATACACCCGCCACAGAGAGCGATGACTGGCTCATCACCCGCGACGCGTTGGAATTCGCGCTGCGCGATTTCGAGAGCGATCAGATCCAGGCATTGGCCGTGCGTATCCTGCCCAACGATGAATCGAAGAAAAACCGGCGCTACGGGGACTCGTGCCGGCCGCCGTTTTTCTCTCTCGAGGCCATGCACACTCTCATCGATCGCGGCATCGAGCATGTGCTCGTAGACATTCCCTCCCTCGACAAGATGCATGATGAGGGGCGCTTGACCAATCATCACTTATTCTGGAACGTCCCCGCAGAAGGTCATGCGCTAACGGCCGAGACCAAGATTTTTAGGACCGTCACCGAGATGATCTTCGTGCCCAACGAGGTACGAGACGGATGTTACCTGCTCGACCTCCAGGTACCCGCGTTTATGAGCGATGCCGCGCCGTCCAGGCCGGTGATCTATCCCTTGGAACCGGCATGAGGCATTGCTCAAAACACTTGGCTTCGGAGAGAGAGAGTGTCTCTCTCAAGCGATTGCTAGGCAAACATTAGCCGGCCACGTGGCGCAGAGATTGGACGACCCAATTCTTTTGCTGCCTCAAGCCATTCCTCAATAATCGTTTCGGTGTTAGCAACCGCTTCCTGATAAGTTTTCCCATCCGCCATGCATCCTGGCAACTCTGGTACCTCGGCAATAAAAGTGTCGTCCTCTGCGCTCCAATAAATAATGATTTCATATCTACTCGACATCGTCTGGCCCTAATTTGTATCTAACTATCACGTGCCGAACTTGCTTGACTTGATAAAGCTTCGCCTTTGAACCCTTTGGCTGCAAGTTGAGAATTTCCTCGACACTGCGAAGCGCCACCGAGTTTTCTCGGCGTCCGGTCGACCGCAAGGTAAGATGCTGCCATTTAACAAATATAGATAGATATAGTATGATGACGAATATCAGATGGAGAATACAAATGGATCAGCATTTTACTAAGGCAGCACTAACACGGTTTCTCGATACGGTAACCCAAAAGGGCCTCGTAAACGCAAATACTGCAAATGGCTGGCGCGCTGCATGTACTCGAATTCTTGAGGATGTTGGGGATGGCGAGGACGTTCGATCGCTGGATCTACCGACTGCGGTTAAGCGCTATAACAATCGACATCCAGGCGATCTTTCGCCAAGCTCATTGAAGGAGTACGAGCGGCGTCTTGGGCTTGTATTGAAGGAATTCACGAGCTACGTTAACGACCCAGCTGCGTACAAAGGTCGCGGACGCGGAATCGGGAAACAGAACGGCGATCGTAGCGCCCGGACTGCGCGTCCCGGCAACAAGGCAGCACCCGTAGTCGCCGAGTTAGCGAGGCCGGAAAAAGCAGACAACGCTCGGCCGATAGTTACCCCCGGGCTCTCATTGGAGTTCCCGATGCGGCCGGATTTTCTCGCGCAGGTCGTTATCCCTCGGGATATGAAGGTTGATGAGGCAAAGCGTTTATCGCGCTTCATTCTCACCCTCGCGCTGGACTTCCAGCCTAACGATAACGGTGGTTAGCACAGAATCGGGCTACTCTCGACCGCAGGCTGGGAAACCACGCGGCGGGTCCAATCGCCGAGTGAAGCTGCTGCGGCCGAGAGGAAGAGCGAGGTCTCCAAATCCTCGCCTGCCCACCCTTATTGTGCAGGCGAAACCAGAGCACTACATTCGCGACATCTAACGGAGCGCGAGTTGAGCGGTGCCCCGGAAAGGCGCGACGCTAGGAGCGCTCCGGTGCAGCGCCTGGTTGGACGTTACAGATCCTGTGGCCTCAGCCCTGTGCGCTTTCCGATCCGAGCCAGCATTCGCGGCCCAATCTCGTCGCTGTCGTGAAATGCGAAAACGAAATCCTGAAACCCTGGCTTGGCTAGGGTTCGGTGAGACCCGGACGAACGCGTCTCGTCCCAGCCTGATTCGCTCCAGCGGCAAGAACTCGCTTGGCCTTCGTGCTCGGCCATGGAGTCATGCAGCGGCGAACGTAATATGAATCGGTTCAACCGGCTGCTCTCCATGCTCGATTCGGTCCGCAATTACGCGCAGGGCCAACGCTTCCGCTTGTGCGATCGCTTCTTCACGGCTCTGCCCATACTTCAGCACACCGGGAATCTCAGAAACCTCGGCGATCCATCGGCCGTCTTCTTCCCGCTCCGTCTCTACCGTGAATCTCATAAGCATTATCCGCTACGAACTGTTTTCCACGCCAAGCTCCTCCTCGCTTGGGTCGGTCACTTCATAGCTTTTGTGGCGGATGTCCTTACCCTCCACCAGATAGATGATGCTTTCACAAATATTACTGGCGTGGTCGCCGATCCGCTCGAGCGATTTTACCGCCCAGGCCGCATCCAAAACGCGCGTGATGCTGCGCGGGTCTTCCATCATGTAGGTAATCAACTGGCGCATGATGGCGTCGTATTCGAGATCCACGCTATGGTCTTTGCGCGCGATCCCCAAGGCCGCTGACGCATCCATGCGCGCTAAGGCATTGAGCGCATGATGGAGATTTGTTTGCACGTGTCTGCCTATGTTCACGACCCCCACGGAATAGGCTTTCGGGCCCTCTGTTTCCGTCAAGCGTATGACTACGCGCGCGATTTTCTTGGACTCATCACCGACGCGTTCTAGGTCAGTAATGATGCGCGTGATGGCGAGCACGAGCCGCAAATCGCTGGCTGCGGGTTGCCGGCGCGCCAGGATCTCCGCGCAGGCCCGGTCGATCGCGACCTCCATGGCGTTGACCTTGAAGTCATTGCTGGCCGCGATCTCGGCCAGTCCCGGGTTCCCTTGAACCAGCGCCTCTATCGCTTTATTCAGGTGTTCTTCGACCATCCCCCCCATTTCCAAGACGCGGGCGCGAATGTCTTCGAGCTCGTTATCGAACTGATGGGAGATGTGTTGTGGAAGTTTCGTCGCGGTCATCGTTACGACCTCTCGAGTGAGTGGATATTACATCGTTCTACGCGCGGCAACGGCTTAACCATAACGGCCGGTAATATAGTCTTCGGTCTGTTTCTTTTTGGGGTTGGTAAAGATCACCTTCGTGTCGTCGAACTCGATGAGATCGCCCACATACATGAGCGCCGTATAATCGGAGACGCGTGCCGCCTGCTGCATGTTGTGCGTGACGATGACGATCGTGTACTTCGACTTCAGCTCGTACATCAAGTCTTCAATTTTCAGCGTCGAGATCGGATCCAAGGCCGAGGCGGGTTCATCCAGCAATAATACTTCCGGCTCGATGGCGATCGCGCGCGCGATGACCAGCCGTTGCTGCTGTCCGCCGGAAAGGGCCATAGCGCTTTCATTCAACCTCTCTTTTACCTCATCCCAGAGCGCCGCCGCCTTGAGCGAACGTTCCACCGCTTGATCGAGGGTCCGCCTCTTGTTGATGCCCTGAAGCCGCAGGCCGTAGGCGACGTTTTCATAGACCGATTTCGGAAAGGGGTTGGGTTTTTGAAACACCATGCCGATGCGGCGCCTGAGATCGGCCACGTTGACGTCCGGATCGTAGATATTCTTGTTCTGCAAATGGATCGCGCCTTCGATGCGCACGCTGTCGTAGAGATCGTTCATGCGGTTGAAGCAGCGCAACAGCGTCGATTTTCCGCAGCCGCTGGGGCCAATAAAAGCTGTCACCTGGCGCTCCGGGATCGACATCGTGATCGCGTTGAGCGCGCGTTTTTCCCCATAGTAGAGATTGAGCCCCTGGACGCCCAGGCATTCCTTGACATCCGCCTCGCGTGTCACCTTGGGCTCGGTGCGTTGCAAGAGCTTCGGGTCGAACCCGTGAGTAAGCCCCGAGGGCGCGGTCCGCCGCTCATTGGCTGTGTCCATAGTCTTCACCTCAATATTCGGCGGCACGGTACTTTTCCCGCAAGCGGTTCCGGATCCGGATCGCCGTCAGGTTCAGTGCCACGATGACGAGCACGAGCAACAGCGCCGTGGCATAAACGAGCGGCCTCGCCGCCTCGACATTGGGGCTTTGAAAGCCGACATCATAGATATGAAATCCGAGGTGCATGATCTTGCGGTCGAGGTGCAGATAGGGGAAGCTCCCATCCAGGCCGAGTGAGGGAGCCAGTTTCACCACCCCTACCATCATGAGCGGGGCCACCTCGCCGGCCGCGCGCGCCACCGCCAAGATCAAGCCGGTCATGATCGCCGGGCTGGCCATCGGCAGCACGATGCGCCAGAGGGTTTCGGCCTTGGTCGCCCCCAAGGCATAACTGCCTTCGCGGAATTCGCTCGGGATGCGCGCCAAACCTTCCTCGGTGGCGACAATGACGACCGGGACCGTAAGCAGCGCCAGTGTCACCGAGCACCACAGCAAGCCCCCCGTACCGAATGTCGGGGCCGGAAGGGCTTCGGGGAAAAACCACCGATCGATGGTTCCGCCCACGAAATAAACGAAGAACCCCAGACCGAACACACCGTAGACGATGGATGGGACGCCCGCGAGATTGTTCACCGCGATGCGGATGATGCGCGTGAATAGGCCCTGTTTGGCGTACTCCCGAAGATAGACCGCCGCCAACACCCCGAACGGCGTCACGACGATGGCCATGATCAAGACCATCAATACGGTGCCGAAGATCGCCGGGAAGATGCCGCCCTCGGTGTTCGCCTCCCGCGGGTCTCCGCTAACGAACTCGCCGATTTTCTCCACATAATGCCCTAGCTTCTCGGCGACGCTCATGCGATTGGGCTGATACACCCGTATGACCTTGGCCACGGGCAGCTTCACCTCTTGTCCGCCGGCGACGCGCACCACGATGCCGTCCCGGCCGATGTCCTCATTAAGCTTCGCCAGATCGCCGTTCAAGCGCTCGTATTCGGCTTCCAAGGCTTTTTGAGAGTCACGAATGGCCGCGAAAGACCCCGGGTCCTTAACACCGTCGAGCTCGAGGCGGCGCTGGCGCAAGCGCAGATTCTCCATCTCATAATTGACTCCGCCGATGAGGTCTTTCTCGATATGGCTGATCCGTGCCTTAAGCTCATGCCTGCGGCCAAGCCGCGCGCCCAGCTCGGCGATCGGATCATCTGCGGACACGACCCGCCGTCCGCCCTCCTCCACGCCCGCCAAGTAACCGTAGAGATTGCCCCATTCCTCGCGTTCGACGGCGATGATCTCGCGCGGGTATTCGATGCGGGTGATCCCGCGTTCGGAGACCCACCGAAAGTCAAGCCCGTAGATGTCCCGGTTCCCGAGTTTCATCAGGACCTGCGCCTCGCCGCCGGACGCTCGATCAGCGCCGGTTTTTAGTTCCCGATCGACTATCTCGCCGATCAGAATCTGGCGAGCGCCATCCGCGTCGCGGTAATCGATTTCAGCAATCCTAGCCGGCCAAAAATGGGGGAGGCCGTTCACGGCGATGAGGTATATGAGACCAAAGACCGCAATCAAACACAGGCTGACCGCGCCCGCCGACAGCCACACCCAAGGGCTGCCGCTCTCGAACCAAGTGCGTAAGGATTTCATAACTTGCAACACCCGCGTGGTGCGTTCATAGAGTGCTGTATTTCAATCGGAGCCGCTGGCGGACCAGCTCCGCAATCGTGTTAGAGATAAACGTGATGGCAAAGAGCACCAGCGCGGCCAAGAACAACACCCGGTAATGCGTGCTGTTCACCTCGGATTCCGGCATCTCGATGGCGATATTGGCCGATAAGGCCCGAAAGCCCGTAAAGAGATTGAAATCCATGATCGGCGTGTTACCGGTCGCCATGAGCACGATCATGGTCTCGCCGACCACCCGCCCCATCCCGATCATCAAGGCGGAGAAAATTCCGGGACTGGCCGTGAGCAGCACCACCCGCACCAGGGTTTGCCAGGGCGTCGCCCCGAGAGCCAGCGATCCCAAGGTGAGATGCCGCGGCACGCTAAAAATAGCATCTTCGCTGATGGAGAAGATCGGCGGGATCACGGCCACCCCCATCGCGATTCCGACCACGAGCGAATTGCGTTGGTCATACGCCAACCCCAGCTCGCGGCCAAGCCACGCACGCATATTACCATCGAACAGAAACGCTTCGAGGGGCGCACTCAGCCCCATCGACAGCATGATCGACAAGGCGATGACCGGCATGAGCATGGCCGCCTCCCAGCCCTCGGGAACCGACTGGCGCCAGCTCGCCGGCAGCCGCGTCCACAGCCACGCGGATAGGATCATCGCGAGCGGGGTCATCAGTAGCGCGGCGAAGACGCCGGGAAGATTCTGCTCCACCAGCGGCGCTAGCCACAGGCCCGCGAGAAAGCCCAGTATCACGGTGGGAAGGGCGCCCATGATCTCGACGGTCGGTTTGACGATCTCGCGCATGGCCGGGGACATGAAGTAGCCCGTATACACCGCGCCCATGACCGCGATGGGGATCGCGAACAGCATCGCGTAGAACGACGCCTTGAGAGTCCCGTAGGCCAGCGGCGTGAGACTGAATTTGGGCTCGAAGTCGCCGGCCGCCGAGGATGACTGCCAAATGAACTCCGGTTGCTGCCGGCTTTCATACCACACCTTGCCCCACAACGAGCTCCAGGATACCTCGGGGTGTTCGTTGTGAACGGTATAGAACCGCAACCCCCGAGCGCGGTCGAGCGTCATCAAAGCGTCGGCCCGCGGTGATATCGCCACATGGCCCAGCGCTTGACCCGCGCCCTCGGTCACCAACAGCGTCCGGTGGGCGGTCGCATGGTAGAGACCGATGCTCCCGCTCTCATCGGCCGCGGCGAACCCCTTTCTGAAGTACTCGGGGACAATGACGGTGATGGGGTGCGCCTGGCTTTGAAAGTCTCGCACCCGGGCGAGTGAATACCGGTTGTCTTGAGCGCGTAGGGGAAACCATTGAGTGATGCGCCCGCGCGAATCGCCTGTTAATACCGAGATCCCTCCGCTTAAATACGCCAGTGCCGTGATGCGCGCGCCATTGGATACCGCGTTTACCCGATCGATCAGGTGCGGGGTGTTCGTAATGTCATAGTAGAGCAGAAATCCCTCCGCGCTCGCCAACACCAGATCACGTTGTTTGACGCTTAACGCAAGGTGGGTCACCCCGCCGTAAGTAGCTGGAATGACCGCCGCCTTGCGCTCGACAGCCGTCGTATCACCAAGCAACGAACGCGAGGTCTTGAAGCTCACGAGGATCGCCTGATCTCCCTCGGTCGTCGCGGCCAAGGTCGTCTGGTCCGCATGGGACTGCACCGCGAGACGGGTGAGGGCCTGGCCGTCCTCGGCGATCTTGAGCGGTGCCGGGCCGAGCGGATAGCGCACACCCGGGGTGATTCGCCGCTTATCGCCGGGGTAGGTATTTATGTACTGGGCTTGGAACAGCAAAGCGCGGCCGTCCGAAAGCCCCACGGCCACGGCGCCTTGACTCGGCTCCCCGGCCCCGACGGCGGTGATCGAAGCACCTGCGGGGATAGGCAGCCGCTTAGAGTCGAGCACGTGGCCGTCACCGGTCGCGAAAAAGATCACTTCCCCGCGCGCTGTAAGGCGCAGCCCGATTTCCGCGTATTCCTCCGTTCCAAGATACAAGGTCTCGGCATCGGCGCCTCCGGGAACGCCGTACTCGGCCCGCGCTTCGAGCGCGGCCGGACGGAACATCGGCAACACGACGGAAAGAAGGTAAAAGAAAATCAACAGGACCGCAACGATGACGGAGATCCCGCCGAACGCCATGACGTGCCGTACCCACCGGTCCTTGACAAACCGCCAATTGCGTAGCCCCGATGCCGCACCGGCACCCTCGATCGCCTTTAGGTTATTCAGGCTGGCCTCGTTCACGCGGGATCTCTTAGAATTTATTGATAGTTTACGCCCATCCCCGGTAGGTACAAAAAAGCGGCCTCGCCGAGGCGAGGCCGACCTCTTCTACCTGGGAAGGTCTCTTGGAAGCAGTCTTTACAGCGATTATTCGGCGCTTGCCTGCGCCGATCCGGCCACCAGGGCCAGTTGCTTTTCGGCGATCGCGGCCGGAAGCGGTATGTAGCCATCCTTGATCACGACGCTCTGACCAATTTTGGCCAGCACCATCTTGAAGAATTCACCCTCCAACGGAGGTAACGGTTTATTGGGGTGCTTGTTCACGTACACGAACAGGAACCGTGAGAGCGGATACTTGCCGCTCACGGCGTTTTCCGAGCTGGCCGGCACGAACTCACCGCCCTCCGTTTTGGCCAAGGGCACCGTCTTCACCCCCGAGGTCTTGTAGCCGATGCCCGAGTAGCCGATGCCGTTCAGCGACTTGGTGACGCCTTGGACTACCGAGGCCGAGCCGGGTTGTTCGTTGACCGTGTCCTTGAAGTCGCCCTGGCATAACCCGTTTTCCTTAAAATATCCGTAGGTCCCCGACACCGAATTGCGCCCGTAGAGCTGCACGGGCCGCGCGGCCCACTCGCCCGTTAATCCGAGCTGGCCCCATTTCACCACATCCTCGTCGTGACCGCACTTGCGCGTCGCCGAGAAAATAGCGTCGACCTGCGGCAGCGAAAGACCCTGGAGGGGATTGTCTTTATGCACATAGACGGCGAGGGCGTCGATCGCGACCGCCACTCCCGTGGGTTTATAGCCGTATTTTTGCTCGAAGGCCTCGATCTCCACGTCTTTCATCGCCCGGCTCATCGGTCCGACGTTCGCGGTCCCTTCCGTCAGCGCCGGTGGCGCCGTCGAAGAACCCATGCCTTGGATCTGAATGTTGACATTGGGATAGAAGCGCTTGAACTCTTCCGCCCAGAGCGTCATGAGGTTATTGAGCGAATCCGATCCGACGCTCGACAGGTTGCCGGAAACGCCGCTGGCCTTTGTGTATTCCACGAGATTGGGATCGACCGTATCGGCGGCGCGCGCGATCGGTCCGGCGGTAAGACCCGCCATTAAGGCCACGCTCACGGTGGCTTGACGCAGTTTCATAAGCTTGGCTCCAAATAGTCTCAAAACGAAATCTTAGTATGGGAGGGTTCTGTTACCGTTTGGTTACAGGTTGCTGTCGGGCCTGCGATGAAGCCTCGGGGGTCTCAGCTCGCATTTTGAGAGCGCGCTCGCCTAGGGTAACATCAGCCGGATCGGGGCGGGAATGTAAACGGATTGCAACGTGGAGTTAGCACCCTAGCGCGCCCAGCCCCGCCAATCGCCGATCTCATGCACTAAGAACATGCTAAATCAAGACACCTCTTTAAGCGCCGCCCCGGTCACGGCCATCGACGTCAGACAACCGGATTTCTACATCAACCGCGAGCTGAGTCTCATCGAGTTCAACCGCCGCGTCCTCGATCAAGCCCGCGATGACAACATACCGCTTCTGGAACGGCTAAAATTCCTGTGCATCGTCAGCAGCAATCTCGACGAGTTTTTCGAAATCCGCGCCGCCGGGCTCAAACAACAAGTGGCTTACGGCGCGGCCCAGACCGGGCCGGATAACCTGAGCCCCCAGGAGCAACTCAAGCGCATCGCCGAGATCACCCGCGCGCTCATCAAGGATCAGTATGCGGTCCTGAACGATTTCCTGTTCCCGCGCCTGGCGGCGAGCGGTATCCGCTTTCTAAAGCGCTCCGATTGGAGCGCCCGCCAAGAAGGCTGGGTCAAACGCTTCTTCAATCGCGAATTGCTCCCCGTATTGAGCCCAATCGGTCTCGATCCGGCCCATCCGTTCCCGCGCATCCTCAATAAAAGCCTCAATTTTATCGTTTCCCTCGAAGGCAAGGATGCTTTCGGCCGCAACAGCGGCATCGCCATCGTGCAAGCCCCGCGCTCCTTGCCGCGCCTGGTAGCGATCCCGGAAAGCCATTCGGAGGGGCCGTATGATTTCATTTTTTTGTCGTCCATCATCCACGCCCATGTGGGCGATCTGTTTCCCGGGATGCACGCCACGGGATGTTATCAATTCCGCGTGACCCGCAATAGCGATCTCCTAGTGGACGACGACGAGGTGGACGACTTGCTACGGGCGCTCGAAGGCGAGCTTCCTTCACGGCGATTCTCCGACGCCGTGCGCCTGGAAGTGGCCGGCGATTGTCCCGCCGACATGACTCATTTTCTCACCGATCAATTCAATCTGGGCACGGATGATGTTTACCAGTGCAACGGTCCGGTCAATCTCACGCGGCTACTCGCCATCGACGAGCTGGTCAACCGGCCCGAGTTGAAGTATCCGGGCTTTGTGCCGGGTCAACCGGCGCGGCTCGCGCGCAATAGGGACATTTTCGACGTGATCCGGAGGGGTGACGTGCTGCTCCACCATCCGTTCGAGTCGTTCGCGCCCGTGCTCGATTTCGTCCGTGCCGCGGCCAGTGATGCCAACGTGCTAACCATCAAACAAACCCTGTACCGCACCGGGGCCGACTCCGCAATTGTCGACGCACTGGTCGATGCGGCGCGGGTCGGCAAGGAAGTCACGGTCGTCATCGAGCTGCGGGCGCGTTTCGATGAGGCGGCCAATATCGAGCTTGCGAACGATCTGCAAGAGGCTGGGGCGCATGTCGTCTATGGCGTCGTCGGGCACAAGACGCATGCGAAGATGATGCTGGTCGTACGCCGCGAAGGGCGGCAGTTACGGCGCTACGTACACCTTGGGACCGGTAACTACCATGCGCGGACGGCGCGTCTTTACACCGACTATGGTTTGCTGACCTGTGATGCCGAGATCGCCGAGGACGTGCACAAGATTTTTCATCAATTGACCGCGCTTGGCCGCCCGGGCAAGCTCAAGCGCTTGCTGCAATCGCCCTTCACCCTACACAAGACCATGCTCGAATGCATCGAGCGCGAGGCGCGCAACGCGCGCGAGGGCCGGCCGGCGCGCATCATCGCGAAGATGAATGCCCTGTCCGACGAACAGTGCATCCGCGCGCTTTATCACGCATCCCAGTCCGGCGTTAAGATTGATCTCATCGTGCGCGGAGTCTGCTGCCTGCGGCCAGGAATCAAGGGAATCTCGGAAAATATCCAAGTGCGCTCCATCGTCGGCCGCTTCCTGGAACACAGCAGGGTGTTTTATTTCTTCAACGACGGCGAGGAACAGGTTCACCTCTCCAGCGGCGATTGGATGCCGCGTAATTTCTATAGGCGCATCGAGACCTGTTTCCCGGTCGACGACAAGCGGCTCAAACAGCGCGTGATCCAAGAGAGCTTGACGGCTTATCTCGCGGACAATAGCCAGGCGTGGGTATTGCAGAACCAGGGGAGCTACAAGCGTTGCGCGCCGGGCGGGCATAAGCCACGGGCGGCGCAACAGAGCTTACTCGAGACGCTGTCCGAGTAAGGGTAGCCGGCGACATGATGACGGGTGAACTGAATTTCGGCGCCGAAATGGCCTACGGTCATTGGCGCACGGTGATCTTTAGCGCGCTCGCTTGGACGCTCGTAATCCATTACGTAATCCGGCCTCGGGCTTTCCAAGAGATTTGGCGTTTCGCTCTGTTATGCGCGTTCCTGATCGACGAGTTCGTTGAGCTTTACGGCTACCCGCTGACGCTCTATATGTTCCTAGACAACCTGGTCCAACATCCAGCGGCTCACATGCTCTCGCACCAAGCGGGGGACTTGTGGCGGATCCTGTTCAACGTCGGAACGCGCTACGAGGCCTTCGACTTCTTCCATCTGATCGCAGGCATTCTTATTTTCGGCGGGCTCATCGCGTTGTATTATGCCTTCACCGTGCTCAGGGCATCCCTGGAAAGCGGCTCTCCGGCGACGATCGGGCCCTATCGCTGGGTCCGGCATCCTCAGTATCTGGCGCTGTTCTCGATCCTGCTGGGATACGTGATTCAAGGCCCGACCTTGATCACTCTATTGCTGTTCCCAGCCCTTATATACAGTTACGTGAGCTTAGCGCGGAAAGAGGAACAAGCCGCCCTCAAAACCTTCGGTCACGCCTACCGCAATTACCTCGAGCACACGCCGGGATTCCTGCGCTGAGAGCAATCACGCTTCCTAAACAAGGAACCGGTGATCCCGCCATTCCGCCAAACCCTGAGCCGCCGGGGTCAACAAGCGGTCGCGCAAACCCTTCTTGCGTAGATAGGTAAGTTCGTACAGATCCGCCTTGTTGACCGCTTCCTTCAGGTAATCGTCGCTGGTACGTATGGCGTCCACCAGTTTTAACGCCAGCGCCTGGACCCCATACCAATGTTCGCCGGTGGAAACCTTATCGATATCCACCGTGGCGCGATGATCCCGGACGAAGGCTTTGAACAAGGCATGGGTCTCCTCGATATCGTCCCGGAACTTGGCACGGCCTTTATCGGTGTTTTCACCGAACAGGGTCAAGGTGCGTTTATATTCTCCCGCCGTGATGAGCTCAAAATCGATATCGTGGTTCTTAAGCATGCGGTTGAAATTCGGAAGTTGGCCGACAACGCCGATGGAGCCGACGACGGCGAATGGCGCCGCGATGATCTGATCAGCCACGCAAGCCATCATATAACCGCCGCTTGCCGCGACCTTGTCGACGCACACCGTTAGCGGGATCCCCCGGTCTTTGATTCGTTGAAGCTGGGACGCCGCAAGCCCGTAGCTATGCACCAGCCCCCCGGGGCTTTCCAACAGCACCACGACCTCGTCGCGTTCCGTCGCTAACATGAGCGCCGCCGTGATTTCCTCGCGCAAGGCCGATACCGCCAGCGCGCGCGGATCGCCGTGAAAGCGCAACACAAACACGCGCTTCTTGAAGGCCTGTTGGGCGGGTAGTTTTTGCCCCTGCTTCTTTTTGGCCTTGAATTCCTTTAGCGCTTGTTTAAAAGCGCGCCGTGGTAATATGGCCGACTTTAACGTCAGAGCCATGGTTTCGTACCGGTCATTAAGGTACTTGACCTCCAGGCGTTCCTCGTGACTCGCTCGACTGCGTTGAATTATGAACACAATGAAAATAGACACGCCGATCAGAAGAACGAGGACAGTGATCAGTTTGGCGGAGAAGAGCCCGTATTCAGACAAAAAATCCATGGGGTGCGCTCCTGAATGTTGAGGTTTTTGGCCGGCTGGCCTACGAAGTATCCCCGTGGTACACGCTGGCTCCGAAATGCTTGACGTCGCCGAGGGAGCACCGCAGAACACCCGCGAAGAGGATCATAGCAAATGTCTGTCGGCTCGCCATTTGAAACTTATTCCCGGCGGCCGTTATCTTAACATCGCCTGCCTGGGGCAGGGCCGGCCGACGGTCATCCTGGACCATGCGCTCGGCGGCTCGTCACGAGACTGGCGGCACGTTCAACGCGGGCTCGCCTCGACGACGCGCGTATGCAGTTACGACCGCGCGGGATACGGTCACAGCGATGCCGGACCCGGGTCCCGCACGAGCAGCCGGATCGCATCCGAGCTACGCACCTTGTTGGACCGCGCGGAACTGCCCCCACCTTACCTATTGGCCGGCCATTCGTTCGGCGGGTACAACGTGCGTGCGTTCGCCGATCTTTTTCCGGATGAAACGGCGGCACTGGTGCTCCTCGATTCACCTCATGAGGAGCAAGCGGATAGGTTCTTTCAAACGGAAGCGATGCGCCGCTTGGATCCTCACGGTTCGCTCCAATATCTCTAGGACTCCGAGATCCTCGGTTCCTTGTCGACCATTGACCTGAAGCCATTCGCGAGGCTCCTCGGCGCCCGCTCGGCGTCAATGCAAGGGATAATCGGTGAGATCGCCGGATTCGCGGAAAGTAGCCGGGAGCTTCGCTCGTTCCCAATCGCGACAAGGTACCCGTCGTGGTCATAGCCCACGGCCTGCGGGTGCTAACGGGCGGGGCGCTTAGCGATCAACTGGAAGATCAGTGGCTTTCTCTGCAAAAGGATCTCGCATCCCGTTTCAAACACCATCGCTTTATCGTTGCGGAGCACAGCGGCCATACTATTCCTTTGGAGCAGCCCGACCTGGTCATCGATGCGATCAAACGCTTGATCCTTGAACACCGCCCGTAGACATCTCGCTACCGTGACCGCGACGATCAAGCCTAATTCTGCCCGCGTAGAGCCTAGTTTCCCGCATGCCCTAAGGCCTTCGTTTCCCTGCGCCGCAGTGCGCAACCCGGCTGTGCTTCTATACGGCTTCCGCCTGCCGGTCTCTCCTCTGGCGTAATGCAAAGAAGGCCATCCCGCCAATCGCCGCGAGCCCGAGCACGATATAGATCGCATTCGTTCCAACGCCCTTCGGCACGACCTGGATCGGTGCCTTGAGCACCAAGGGAGGCGCATCGCTCATGACTAGAACGGCAATATATTTCTTCTCGGCCTCGAAACTTGCCTCAACATCAATCGTGCCCTGCGGGAATACTTTGGTCGGCACATGCGCGACGGTCTTGACCACGCCACCGATACCCCCGGATTCACCCATCTCGACGATCCTTAGCTCAGCGGGTTTTGAGCGCATCTCCGTTTCCACCAGGTCGAATACCAATATCGTTTTCCCGGGCGACGGTAAATCCCAGCAATGCTCTTCGCCTCCCGTCTCTTGCTGATAGGCGGTAAAGTGCATTGTGTACTTGCCCAAGCTGACAACGCAGGTATCGAATTCTATCGCGGTGCCTCCATGCGCGAAGGCCGGGTTCGCGGTAAGGGATCCAAGGCTCAGTAGCGCCCCAATCATGATCCTATTTAACATGTTTACCTCCTCTGCCTAAATATTTGCCGGATGAACTACTTTGCGTTCATTCGAACCCTAAAAAAAGCCGCCCCCATTGCTGGGGGCGGCGCACATCGATTTGCGGTCAAACTCGCCCCTTATAATTATTTTCGGGGCACCGCCTTAGTCAGCTTAACTGACGATTAGGTGAACCTCGGGAGCAACGGTCCGCCAACTGGAGCCATCGAACGGAAGCCGCTCGAATCCACGAAGAACAGCAGACCACCGAAGCGGCTGTCCGGATCGTAGATCACGTCGGCGATACGCTCGTTTTCCCAAGCCGCATCGGTACCCGTTAAAGTTATGACCTTCGATTGTCCCGGTAATATCGGGCTGTTGTCGTCGACCGACAAACCTTCCGGCGCGAGCAACTGCGGCGGATAGTTCGTCTCGTCCTTATACACCGATCCGTTCAGGAAGCGAATTCCCGCTGTCTCGAACTCCGCCACCTGGACCGGGGTGATACCGCGATTGTTGACCCGCACCTTCAGGATGACTGAACGGCCGGGAACACGGTAAGTCGCTTGCTCCACCTTGGCCTCCACCGTAGGCGCACCCTCGGGGATCGGCTCCATCGTTCCGATGACGCCCGCCTGCAGCGGAATCGTGATCGGATTGGCGCTATTACCCGCGTTGTAGCCGACCCAGGTGATTATGAGCGTGGCCACCATGAACCCCAGACCTACCTTCACATCGGTGGGGGAGACGATGCTCTCATCCCCGGCCTTCCTCGCCATATAGCGCGGAACGAATACCGGTTTGGCCACCCAATAGCCGATCCACGCGAAGCCGAAGAATATCCAGAAGAAGCTCCATCCCCAGATCCCTGCGGTACCCACCTTCTCAATGTCCACGGTGTTGCCGGTGAGCGTGGTGAGAACGTGCTTATAGTCCGCCATGGTACCATCGATCTGCACCCACTTGCCGGGACCGATGATCGGGCCGGCGGCCTCCACGTTCATCATCGTATGCATGTGCCAGCGACCCGGACGGCGCGCTTGCAGCACCACCTTGAACGTATAGTTCTTGCCGAGCTCCAGGTTGACCGAACGCGGTACGAACTGCCCGCCAATATACGACTCGACGCGCGTGAACACGGGCCCCGGGATACCGATGTTCAGGAACGCCGGTGAATGTTCGGGGTTGGCCGTGGTTTCCGGCCAGTTCTTGAACACATGTATCTTACCGGACACGGTCATCTTCTCGTTCACACGGAGCTTGTCCGTCGACCAGTTCAGATCATACCAATGGAGGGTCCTCATCCGCAGGAACGCTTGCTGCGACTTTTCGCCATGCGCCGACGCTTCCGGTACATAGAGACTCGTCGCGGCCACGGCTACGGCTAAGCCCGCCGCGGCCCAGGTTCTTATTGCTGATTTACTCATGTTATTTGCCTCGTCTGTATTTTAATTTATGACGTTTTTTCCGTGCTTCTTCGATCCGCTTAATATTGATCTATGAACCTGGTCGTGGAGTACCAGCGGCCGAAGAAATGCCAGATAAAGTAGATGAGTATACAAATGAACCCTGAGAAGAATGCCGAGACCGGCACCACGTCCTTCCCGAAGGTTCGCAACGTCCCTTTCTCGACGAAGCGGATGTACTCCGGCGTACCCGTGCGGACATAGTGATAGCCTTGTATGTCGGCGATTGTCATGACCATGCCGTTATACTCGACCGGCTGATGTAAGACGGCCAGCATCGACCAGTTGCCCGGGTAGAATATCAGACCGAAGGCGAGGCCGCCGATGACGGCGGTGATCAGGAAGCTCTTCGACCACAGCAATATTACGTCAAGGATGATCGCCCCTGGCACCAGCGTGGCTGCCCAGACGAAGTTGATCGGGAAATAGGTCCAACCCCAGAAGTTGAAGTACCTATTGACCCACTCCCCGAAGAGCAGGCCCAGGATGGTGAAGGTCGCGCCCAAGGGCAGGCGTAGCTTGTCCCACATCCAATACTGTACCGCCGCGGGGAAGGTGATGCACATGATTGGCGTCACGGTCACCCACAGACGGCGATCCTTCCAGTCGGTCCAGAAATCCCAGTCGCCCATGGTCAGCATGGCATGAACGTGGAATCCGCCGCAGAACACCAGGAAGGACAGCACAAGGATCAACCAATCCGCTGTCCTCGAGGCCTGGATGATCTCGGCCTTGCTAAATACCGTTGGTGAGAGAGAACTCATTATGTTTGCCTCCTCGTTTTGGAATTATTTTATACACTATACAACGCAGAAAGCTTCGCTAGCCTAACGTTCCCGCTACCGGTTGGTTTTGGGAGTGGGCCGCTGCTCAGGGATCTCGTCGAGATCCCCTCCGCAACGGCCCATTCGCGTTACTCAGCAGCTTTTCTCGCTGTTTTTTTATACGGCGATGATCAGTAGTTCGCTTTTGACGCCGGTGCCGGTGCCGTTCCCAGTGCCGGTCCCGCCAATTCGCTCAGGCGTTCGAAGATCTGTGACAACAGACCACACAAACCAAGCGCCATCCATCCGAAGAACACGAAGCCATAGTGCAACGGGGCTACGAACAGTTCTTCCATCCACCAGAAGGTGTGACCCCACTCGTTGAGGCCGACGTTCGGGAGGATCATGAAGGGCCCGACCACTACGACGAGGTAAGGTAAGGACACACCCTTCGAGAACATCGGTATCCTCGTGCGAGCATACATGAAGGCGCCCCAACCCGTGATGATGTAGATCGGGTAGCTCATGTAGAACTCGATGACATGGCTGGGGGTGAAGTCCGTGTCGCGGATCACCGTTTGATGCCAGGTCCCATCCTGCTCGGTGTAGAAACTGGCGCCCCAGTAAATCGCCATACCGTAGGCCACCAACCATACCAAGTGATGGAAGTGCCGGTGCATTTCCTCGCGTGGAGTTACCGCGTCCATATCCCGGGTACGGGTCTTCCACAGATAAGCACCGATATAGGAGAAAAAGACGATCTCCAAGACCCACTCCGTGTACAAGAAATTCATCCAATAGGTCTTGAACTCAGGCGCGAAAGCGTCCAGCCCAGCCGACCACCCGTAAACCTCTTCATACCAGCGTACAAAGAGATTAAAGAAGGTGAATCCGCCGACCACTAACCAGAGATTCCTATGATTGAGGAAACCTGGCTGTTCCGCGGCTACTGCTCTTGATATAGCACTAGATGATGCTGCCATTTTACTGCCTCCTACTTTTTGATTTATTAAACCACTCCAACCCGGCGCTGCTCCGGGTGTGAAGTTCTTCTCTCGGCTTTGTATTTGTCCCGCTCTGCCTCGACGCGGAGATATACAAGACGCCGAAGATGTAGTTAAGTCTACCAAGGCACGCAAGAATGTCAAGCGAGTCATGCGTATATTTCCACACGGTCGAAAGCGCGCGTTTGCTTACCCTGTTTTCCTGTTTTCCTGCCGGGAAAGGACATTATAAAGGCTAATTCGTGATGTATTAACGACTTGGAAAATTCTAGAAATCAGGTCGCTCAGCGTAGATGTGGTAGCGGGTTCGCAAGCCTTTTCCGGGACGGGAAAAGTGAACAAAATTTAATCTTGTCCCACGCGGGCGCGGCGGCTCAGGCCGTTGCGATGTAGTCCCGAAGCGCGCTCGCCTCGGCTTCGATTTCTTCCATGCGGCCCTTTACGGCGTCACCCACGCTTACAATCCCGCACAGCCGACCATCCTTATCGGTGACCGGGAGGTGCCGGACGCGGCGGTCCGTCATCATCGCCATGACTTTGAGCAGGGAGTCTTGAAGGCCGCAGGTCACGACGTCGACGTGCATCAATGCGTCGATTGGCATACGCAGCACTTCCGCGCCATGCGTTGAAAGCCCGTGCACGATATCGCGCTCGGAGAGCACCGCCCGCGGGCGTTGTTGGGGATCGCAGACGACAATCGCGCCAATACGTTCCCGCATCAGCAGTTTGGCGGCCTCGGCGATCCTCTCATCCGCGCCGACCGTGACGACGCGCGCGCCTTTGGTCCGAAGAATATCTTCTACTTTCATAAGCTTCTCCGCTCGGCACCCGGCGTGCCCCTCTGGTGCTGTGTTAGCACAAATCGGCTGCGATTCCGGTCAAGAATATCGCGGCAAACGATTATAAACCGCCGGACGGGCGCGGAGGCAGGCAAGAAGAGATTACGCTCGTATAAACCCGCTCGAAATCCTCGACCACACGCTCGGCATCGTAGGTCCGCACCGATTCGCGCGCGTATTCACCCATTCTTTCGCGCCGTCCAGCGTCTACCAGCAACGTGCCCATGCCCGCGGCCAGCGCGCGCGGATTGGCGGGCTCTACCATGAACCCATTGCCGCCTTGGCGCACGATCTCCGGTACCCCGCCGGCGTTCACGCCGACAGCAGGCAGGCCCAAGGCCATCGCTTCCAGAAACACCAGCGGCTGCACCTCGGTGGTGGATGCGGAAGCAAAGACATCAGCGGCGGCGATGTGATCCACGAGGTCCCGCCCGGTCAATACTCCCGCCCAGATCACATGGTCCGTTAAGCCCAAAACGTGGCCCAGGGCCTCCAAGCGGGAGCGGTCCTGACCGTCTCCGATCACCAAAAGGTGGGCATCCACGCCGTTTTGCCTCAGGTGACTAAAGGCCTCAAGTAAAACACCCACGCTTTTTTGCTGCACCAGCCGCCCGACGTGAACGGCCGTTGGCCGGGTCATGCCGAAACGGCGCTTAAGCTCCGGCTTCGATGCGCTCGCTGACAAGCACTTTAAACTAATGGGGTTGGAGACCACGTGCACCGGGCGCCGCATATTGTGGCCCAGAAGCTCCTGCTTTAAGGCTTCGGCGGGCGTGATGACGGCGCTGCAGCGGTTGTAATAGAAGGCTAGATAACGCCGGGTGAGATCCTTTGCAAGCGCGAAATCGAGACCGAAGTTATTAAGGTACTCGGCGAGAAACCCATGATGGGACCCGACGAGCGGGCATTTCAATAGCTTCGCAACCCACACCGCCTCCACGCCCATCGTAAAGATCGTATGCAGATGAATAACATCCGCTTGGAAACGGCGCACGGAATTCAGCGGTCCCACCAGCGAGGGCACGCGCGCCTGAATATGCGCGAATCCCGGAAGGGCCACGGAGGGAAACGAATGAACCGGTATACGCGCATCCAGATCGGACGTCGCCTGACCGTTCGCGAGCTTACTCACGTCCATCGTAAAGACCGCCACGGCATGGCCGCGTTCCACCAACTGGTTGGCGGTGGTGACGATCGATCGAACCACCCCATTGATCTGGGGCAGAAACGTGTCGGTAAAAATCGCGATTCGCATCGTGTTTTCGAGTCCCGGATCAGCGCGCGACTTGCGGACACCTCAAGCGGATCCCAATTCTAGCTGTTGGTTCAGGGTCTGGCACGAGCGGTACAAGGTGAACACCTCGGGCGCCGCGGAAAAGGAGGCGATTACCTGCTCGAAGGGACACCCCGGGGCCAGCAACTGCGGCAGCTCTTGCGAAAGCTCCAAGACATGCACGCCGTGTTTTCTCGCCGCCACCAGATAATACAGATAATGCACGGCGCGTATGGCGAGCTTGGGGTCTTTCAAGGCATCGAGGATGGGGGTCAGGAAGGCGAGCTGCAACGAACGTGAGCGCGTGTCCACGAGCCATTGATCGCCTTGCCGGGAGCACACCATCGGCAGGGCCTTGAGGGTCTCGGCGTCGCTGAAACCGATCTCGGGCCATGGCGTCTCCGGAGCCGGCATGCCGAATAATCCGGCGAACGCTTTCTGATAGCACCAGGCGAGGCTGGATGCCACCGCATCGTCAACCGGCGTGGTCTCGGGGTTCGAGAAAAGACGCAACTTGGGTAAGAGCGCCCGGCGAATATCGCCGACAGAGGCGTCTCCGGGGGCATTCACTAGCACTCGGTAACCTAAACCGGCGATGAGCACGACGCGTGAAAGGGCCTCGAAACGCGGTAATTCATCGAGCAGGCGCTGCAGCGCGCGCGGATCGATTCCCGTCTGCGTCCAGGCCAGGAACGCGATGAGGTTGCCGGTGATGTAGGTGTTTCCGGAGTGCCGCCAGGCATCGAGCACCGCAGCGACGCGTTCTTCGGTAATCGTCTCGCCGCGGAAGCATGCCCCCGCCATGCGGTAGATATGGGAATTGAACGCGGTGACGCCGAAGTCCTCAACGTTCCTCCAGCGTAGACACAGGACAAAGTACCGGGCCAGGAGAAACTCCTGCCAACTGCTGTTACTGAAACGCACCTTGTTCGCGCCCGTCGACACGAACACCGTGCGTTGCAGAATGGCTCCCGCTCCTGCGGCAACCTGGCGGAATCCGGCGATGACATCGGCGGCCTCCTCTAGGACCCCCAGCGTGCGAAAATGCCCTTCCCAGCGTTCCCCCGCCCTCTTCGCTTCCTCGCTTAACGCCCCCGCGTCGGCTTCCCCGCGATGCGTGGAGAAAAACAGCCAGGCGATCAAGCTGAGCGCATGGAGCAAGTGGTCGATCTCCGCCGCCTCGCGCCCCGGCAGGCGCAATCCAACGAGATTGCTGCGCCGTAACATCGTTCGGATCGTCTGGTCCATGATTGCGGCCGGGGTGAGCCATTGCGCCTGGCTGAGATCCTCCACTTCAGGTTCGAAGTTGGAGAGGATGAGCGGCGTGAGCACGAGATCCAGCAGGTTTGGGTCTTGCACGTACGGTAACCAGCCTTGGCAGGCCGGAAAGACCTCGCGTGCCTGGGCCACGCTTAGCCGCAAGACCTCATGCACATCCTTGGGATCGCTCGCCAAGCGCTCCAGTCCGTGGAAACCGCTGCGAATGGCGACCACCACCGAGAACTGCCGATTCTCACCATAGCGGGCGCTCACGTTTCTCAACATCGTGACGAAGAATGACAATCCGATGGCGGGGTGATTGACCAGGAAATCATCCACGCCGTCCAGGATCACCGCGGTGGCGCGGGTGCGAAAGGATTGCTCGACCCAGCCGGTGTCGATCGGATGATCGGGATAGAGACTGTGCGCCCAGCGCGACCACCAAGTCCATAACGCGTCCCAAGCGTTCGCGTCCAGCGCCTCCTCTTTCGCTAGATTGATCTGCTGCATAGGGATAAGCAGTGGAAAAGGCGTCTCATCGCGCGGATCGGCAAGGTAAAGGCGTCCGAGGCGCCAGGCAACCATGCGCGTCACGGCGGACTTGCCGACCCCGGCCATGCCCGTGATCACGACGCGGCGTGAGCCTTCGCTCCCGCCACGGAGTTTCTTCGCGACCAGATCACAAACATCCCGCTGAGTCCCGGCCGAGGCGCCGCGCTTGCGCGTGGCCGCGCGTTCATCGGCGGGTTCGGTCCCCGCTCCGTTGCCGATCAGCGTATGGACGCCGGTAACCCGGTTCACTTCGGCAATCCGAATCAGGGTCCGATCCACTAGTCCAAGCGCCGGATTCCGGAGGTAAACCCTGGCAAGCTTGGAGACGATCGTCACCATCGGCGCCGCCGGATGCTTCGGCACCTTGACGGAGCCATGGGTGCCGCGGAAATAGATGTTGCGCTCCCGCGGGTCCGCCTCGATCGGGACCGAGAGGTCCGATTTGGCGAACACGTCGTGGATGACCGGCGCCGGCAGTTCCAAGGCCGCGGCGCGCCGCAATTGCTGAACGAATTCGGTCTCGAGCGCCAACAGCCAGGGGTTTCGCCAGCGCAGGGCGGGCAGGATGTCGTTCCTCCCCCAATCCCTGGCCCCTTGAGTCAGGAACCGGACCAGCCGCAGAAACGGCACCGTCAGTGGATAAAAAAGCGCTTGATATACGAGCCGGATGATGATGGTCCAAATGCGGGAACCGCCCGCATGAGGCACGGCGATATTAATGACGCGCCGGGTGCGCAGCCACACCGATCCCGAGGCGGCGATGTCGAAGCTCCCGGTTTGCATCTGGCGTTCGATCGCCGCAAACGCTTCCCGCAACATGTGCTTGACGACCAGGCCCCCGGTGCTGTGGGTCACGAACAGCAGGTGGCGATGATCGGTAAACTGCGTCTCAATCCACGTCTTAAGATCGTCGGCGGCCTGGGGGATGCTGGTGCGTTCCCAGAGTTGCGCGGGGTACTGGAAGGAGGCCACGTCCGCATCGGTCCCCGCGGTTTCTAAAACCCATTCGGGCATGTTGCCCCAGGTCCCGCGGCAGTCCCCGAAGATCCCGTGCACAAACACCATGAGCACGCCGCCGCGGCCGGCGGAATCGGGGTGCATGGCTTTATGGAGCGCGCCGTAGACGCCGGTCCCCGTCCAAAAACCCGTGCTCATGTCAAGTCGGCTCTCGGGCCCTACCGCAGTATAAAAAAAGGGAGGCAGGCGCCTCCCTCTTTCCTCCCCGTTAACGTGACGCCGGTTTAGAAGCTAAATCCGAGGTAACCACCGATGGTCCAGAAGTCGAAGTTTTTGTCCGTATCGCCGAAATTAGCTGCACTAAGTAAAGGACCGAGGTTCGGGTCTTCAGCAATTTCCCTTCTGAGCACCGCCGCGGTATTGTTCTCCGTGTTGCTCACGCCCGCCACCAGGTGGTAACGGCCGTCGATACCGAACTTGATCCCCGGGATGATCTCATACTCGACACCGGCCGCGAACTGCACCCCGACGTCAAGGTACGTCGCTGCGTCCGAGGGCGGGCTGATGACATGGAAATCGAGCCCCGCGGGGATGATCCAGGGGCGCAGCTTGCTGCCTTGCATGAACTTGATCTTGGGCGCGGCGCTCACGGTGAACATCGTCTGCACCTGATCCCCCGTGATCAAGCAACTGCCGTCAGGCTCCAAGACGCCGAAGGAGCTCGCGTTCGTCAGCAGCGAGCACTCCGCCGAGGGCACGACAAGCACGGCGTCTTCGCCCCCGAAGTTTTTGTACTCCAGGCTGATCTCCCCGAGGGCCTCAGTACCCGGCCAGATCCCCCAGAGGTCATCGGTGAGGCTATGTTCGATAGCGCCGCCGATATACCACCCGTCCTCCGCGTCTTGCAACGGAAAGTTCAGCACTTGGCCGAATCCATCCACGTCATGGGTATCCGTAAACGACTCGAATCCCCGCGCATCGCTCACATAGTCCGTGTAACCACCGCGGAAGAATACCAGGTTGTTACGCGAGCGTTTATGCGGCGCCGTCTCGGCCGTCGTGACCCGATCTTCTAGCTGCTTGTGCTTGGCGCCATCGTCCGCATGCATCTGCTGCATGTGTTGCTCTTGCGCTTGCTCTCCGGCCTTCATTTGTTGCAGTTCCTGCTGCAGCGCCCTCATCTCCTCCTGCATCTCTTGCAGGCGATTCTGCAACTCGCCCGTCCGATCCTGGGCGGCTGCCGTTTGCGGATAGACAGAGGCTACCGCCGGTAACACGAGCCCGGCGACCACACCGTGTAATAAATTTTCCCACCCTCGTTTCATAGCGACCCCCTTAGTTTATGTGAACCATAGAGCTTTGGTTTCTGTTGTATTGATGCTACATCGCGGATAAGCCAAACGTAGGTGACAGTTAGCGTACAAAAACCTCCGTGTCTGTGTCAAGTGCGCTGTTTTAACCCGACGGAGCCCCCTCCCGTTCGTAGGTTCATAAACAACACACTTGCAGAAAGCCCACTTTCGCTGTTGGATCGTCGCAACCCGCTCACAGGGCTTTGACCTCGTGGATAAGCTCCGACGCCATCTTCTGCCCATCCCCGTAGAGCATCCGGCAGTTGTCGGCATAAAAGAGCGTGTTCTCGACGCCCGAGAAGCCCGTACCCCGGCCGCGCTTGATGACAATGACGTTCCTGGCTTTATCGGCATCGAGGATCGGCATCCCATAGATGGGGCTCGACTTATTGGTGCGCGCATCGGGATTCACCACATCGTTGGCGCCGATGATCAAGGCCACGTCCGCTTGCGGAAACTCGGCGTTGATCTCCTCGAGGTCGTAAATCTTATCGTAAGGCACCCCGGCCTCGGCCAACAGCACGTTCATATGCCCCGGCATACGGCCTGCGACCGGGTGGATGGCAAACTTGACCTTAACGCCACGCGCCTCCAAAAGCACAGCCAGTTCCCAGATCTTGTGCTGGGCCTGGGCTACGGCCATACCATATCCGGGAACAATGATTACCCTCTCCGCGAAGGCCATCATCACCGCAACGTCGCTGGCCTCGATGGCCTTCATGCTGCCCGCCATCGCCTCCGTGCTGATTTGGGTCTCGACCGTGCCGAGACCGGAGAACAACACGTTGGTGAGCGAGCGGTTCATGGCCTTGGCCATCAATTGCGTGAGCAAGGTGCCGGCCGCGCCCACCACGGTGCCCGCGATGATCATGGCGGCGTTGTCGAGCACCAAGCCTTCGAAAGCGACCGCGAGTCCCGTCAAGGCGTTATAGAGCGAGATGAGCACCGGCATGTCCGCGCCGCCGATCGGCATCGTCATGATCACGCCGAAAGCGAGCGCCAGCAGGAAAAACGCAAGGATGACGACAACGAAGGGCTTGCCTATCACCATGAATAAACCGAGCGCCGCGAGAGCGCCCAGCACGTAGATATTAATCTGCTTTTGCTTGTCTTTCGGGAACAACCCACCGCGCTTGACCAGATCCCGGAGCTTGCCGAAGGCGACCAGCGAGCCCGAGAACGACACGGCGCCGATCGCTCCGCCGATCGCGGCGAGCCCGAGGACGACAAAGCCATGCGTCTCGCCCTTCAGCAACTCCACGGCGCCGATGGCCGCCGCGGCCCCCCCTCCCATGCCATTGTACAAGGCGATCATCTCGGGCATCGCGGTCATCGGCACGCGTTTGCCGGATACCCAGGCGGCGCCCGAGCCGATCGCGATGGCCGTGATCATCAGAAGGTAGTTCTGCATGCCGTCCCAAAACAACGTGATGAGGATTGCGACCCCCATACCCGCGCCGGCCCATACGATCCCATCACGGGCGGTGACGGGCGAGCTCATGCGCTTTAATCCGAGAATAAACAAGACCGCGGCGCTAAAATAGGCGATTTGGATGAGCGTATACATTGGTTTTCCTTATTTGTTCTTCTTACTGCTCTTAAACATTTCGAGCATACGTTCGGTCACCACGTAGCCGCCAACCACGTTACCGGCGGCCAGGATTACACCGATAAACCCGATCGCCAACTCGAGGCTGCTGCCGGGGTCCGCTTTACCCAAGGCAACCATGGCGCCGACCAGCACGATCCCGTGCACGAAGTTCGAGCCGGACATGAGCGGGGTATGCAAAATCACCGGGACACGGCTAATGACCTCATAACCCGTAAAGGCCGCCAGCATGAAGATGTAAAGTGCAACGAAGCCTTCGATCATTGTTATTCTCCTTCGACTAGAGCGCGCGTTGGACCGTGCTTGATGTCCCCATCGCGTGTTAATGTGCTGTCTCGCAAGACTTCGTCATCCCAATCGGGTTCGAGCTTGCCGTCTTTGACCATCAGCGCCACCAGATTGAACATGTTCTTAGCGTACAGTTCGCTCGCGTGCGCCGGAAGCGTGCTCGGCATATTGACCGGCCCGCAGATCTCGACATCGTGAAATTTTACGCCCTTGTCGGGTTTTGTCAGTTCACAATTGCCGCCGCTTTCCGCCGCCAAATCGATGATCACGGACCCGGGTTTCATGGCTTCCACCATGGCCCGGGTAATGATTTTTGGAGCCGGACGCCCGGGAATCGCGGCGGTCGTGATCACCACGTCGGCTTGGCCCACGTGCTTAGCAATCAGTTCCTGCTGCCGTCGCTTCTCCTCTTCGGTAAGCTCCCGGGCATAGCCACCGGCGGCATCAGCTTGAATGTCCATTTGGACGAACTTGGCGCCCAGAGACTGCACCTGCTCCTTGGTGGCCGGGCGTACATCGTAAGCTTCAACGATCGCGCCTAAGCGCCGGGCCGTCGCGATCGCCTGCAGACCGGCGACGCCCACGCCGATGATGAGAAATCTTGCCGGACGGATGGTCCCGCTCGGCGTGGTGAGCATCGGCATGAACTTGCTGAGCCGGTAAGCGGCCATGAGCGTCGCTTTATACCCTGCCACCGATGCCTGCGAGGACAGCGCATCCATCGACTGGGCCCTGGAAATTCTGGGAATAAGCTCCATGGCCAAGCTCGTGATCTTACGCTTCCGAAACACCTTCACGAGCTCCGTGCTCCTATGGGGCGCCATGAACCCCACGACGATACCCCCTTCTCGAAGCCGGTGCGCCTCTTCGATCATTGGAGGCTGGACGCGAAGCACGACATCCGCCTCGCGGTAAAGCCGTTCCGCGTCCTGGACGACCGTGGCACCGGCCGCCGTGTACGCCTGATCCGGCTGATGGGCGGCAGAGCCCGCCCCCTCTTCGATAAGGACTTCGACCCCAAGCTTTCCAAAGCGCGCGACAACCTCGGGAACGATCGCGACACGCTGTTCTCCGGCCGCGCATTCTTTGGGTACGGCGATCTTCATAAGTCTTCCCCTATTGTTTTTCTGCGAGGATGCGGTTTTATTGTTATTCAAACGCGTCCCGGCGGCCTCGTTGCCGGACCCCGGATGCGTTCGGAAACTTCTCTCCTTCTAATTTAACGAAAATGATGTAGACTTAGCAATGTTGGCGAAACGCTAACCTGCCTATTGAGAAATGAAGGGCGATTGCCTATCCTTTAGTTGCTCCACCTTAACCCAGGTGGCTGCTCATCAATAAAAAACCGAGATTATGAGGAGGCATTTACTATGACTAGCATTCTCAAGCTTCTGGCCCTTGCGTTGCTTTCATTGAACCTAGGGGCTTGCGGGTATGACCCGCCCGAATCGTCTAACACCCAGGGTTCGACGAACGCGCCTATAACTGAAGAGGAACAAGCAAAGCAACCATCCGTCAATCAGTAAGACATCGCGCTGAACACGTTGGGGGACTCTGAGAGTCCCCCGGCGCTTTCCGCACTCCCTGCCAACAGAGCTATCGCTAGAGCTTAGAGCGATTGAATTGATTATCCTTAGTGTTTTCCCGGCGCCCGCCGCGCGGTTTAAACAAAAAACCCCCAAGAAAGGCCCCGCCGAGTCCGGCCGTCAGCACCATACCGA
>Ga0208612_1000190_pt1 | contig 31452 bp, 39 predicted proteins | sample AntDryMetagUQ889_FD_188089 | JGI IMG/M metagenome (GOLD analysis project Ga0208612, IMG submission 188089) | Polar desert microbial communities from Antarctic Dry Valleys - UQ889 (SPAdes) | ecosystem: Environmental > Terrestrial > Soil > Desert | place: Antarctic Dry Valleys | collected 2008-12-31 | reverse complement strand
CACGAGGCGTACACGAGGGCCGACTGGTCGAAGACGACGGGACCCACCACGGGAAGATCCCCGAGTCCGAGCACGTCGAGCTCGCCGAACTGGTGGACGGCGGGAAGGTCAGCGAGACCTAGCTCCGTACCGACGTACGCGGACAGGCCGAGCCCTCCCGCGAAGATCGTGAGAGCGAGGCCCGAGACGATCTGATTGGCGCGAAGCGTGATCACCAGGAACGCGTGGATCGCGGCCAGCGCCGCCCCAGCGAGCGCCGAGCCGACGACGGCCAGGATCAGCACCGAGTGCCCGGAGCCGTCGACCCGCTGCGTGACCCAGAAGCCGACCGCTGCTCCGAAGAGCATCATCCCCTGGACTCCGAGGTTGAGGACTCCCGAGCGCTCGGCAAGGAGCTCTCCGAGCGCCGCGTACAGGAGCGGCGTGCCGTAGAGCACCGCCTGCGCGAGCACGATCACGAGCAGGCTGTCGTTGACGCTCACAGCCCTGCCTCCGCGACGGGCTTCCCGGCACGAGTTCGAGTGACTCGTAGCCGGTAGCGCAGGAGCAGCTCGCCGCCGAGCGCGCAGAAGAGGATGATTCCCTGCATCACGCCCACGAGCCCGGACGGGAAGTCGGGGCCTTGCAGCGTGTAGCCGGCGTTCAGGAGCCCGCCGATGAGCACGGCCACGAGGCACACCGCCAACGGGTTGTAGCGGGCGAGCGCTGCAACGACGATGCCGGTGTACCCGAACGCTGCGGCCTGCAGGCCGGTGGGGCTGCCGTCGAGCGTGTGCGTGAAGTCGCCGATCTGACTCGCGCCGCCGATGCCCGCGATCGCGCCGGAGACAGCCATGACCGCGAGGATCTTCCGGCGCGTCCGCATGCCCGCGTACCGCGCCGCACGCGGCGAGTCGGCCATGACCCCGACCTCGAACCCGAATCGCATTCGCGAGTAGAGCACCCACAGTGCGAGCGCCGACAGGATCCCGAGGAGGAATCCGAGCGGGACGACCACCGACGAGCCGAAGCTCGACCAGTCCGAGGCCTCGGGCATCGGCTTGCCCTGCGGGAAGGCGCGGGCCTGCAGCGTCGACGTGTCGCGCCAATAGGACGAGCTGTCGAAAATCAGGTACGTGAGGAGAAGCCCCGCGACGTAGTTGAGCATCAGCGAGGTGATGATCTCGTTCGTCCGCGCGAAGGCGCGAAGGACGCCAGGGATCAACGCCCACAGCGCGCCGAGCGCTGCTGCCGCGACGCACATGGCGATGACGAAGAGGGGCGTCGACGTGGCGTCTCGGTCGCCGAGTTGGAGCGCGATCCACGACGCCCCGACCGCGCCGAGGTACAGCTGCCCCTCGGCGCCGATGTTGAAGAGCTGCATGCGGAAGGCGGCCGCCGCGGCCAGGCCTGTGAACAGGATCGGCGTCGCCGAGATCAGCGTGGCCGACATCGCGCCGCTGCCCGTGAACCCGGCCTCGACGATCTTCCGATACGTCTCCCACGGGTCGTGCCCCGTCAGCGCGAGGACGACCCCCATGATCGCGAACGCGACGACGAGCGAGCCGACCGGAATCGCGACGGATAGCCACCACGGCTGCGTGAGGCGGCGCTCGAGCTTCACTCGCCTGCTCCTCCGGCCATGAGCAACCCGATCTCCTCGATGGACGCCGCCCCGGCGTGGAGCTCGCCTGCGATCTCGCCCTCGTACACGACGAGGATCCGGTCGGCGAGCGCGCGGATCTCGTCGAGGTCCTCGCTCATCAGGAGGATCCCGACGCCTTTCGCAGCGGCGTCGCGGAGGTACGAGTGCACCGTCTCGATCGCGCCGACGTCGAGGCCACGCGTCGGCTGTGCGACGACGAGGACGAGCGGATCGTCCTCGAACTCCCGGCCGAGGATGAGCTTCTGGAGGTTGCCGCCCGAGAGGTTGCGCACCGGTGTCTCGGTGCCAGGGGTCTTCACGTCGTAGCGCCGGACGATCCGGACGGCGACCTCGCGCATGCGCCGGAGGGCAAGAAGTGGCCCGTGCGAGAGCGAGCGGCGCCGGTAGGTCTTCATGACGACGTTGCTGGTGACGCTCAGGCTCGGAGCGAGGCCGGTGCCGAGCCGATCCTCGGGAACATGCGCGACGCCCGCGAGGATCGCCTCGCGCGGATCGCCTCCTCGCAAGAGCCGGCCGCCGACGCGAACACTCCCCGCTTCGATGTCTCGCATGCCGGAAAGCGCCTCGGCCAGCTCGCGCTGCCCGTTGCCCGCGACGCCGGCGACGCCGACGATCTCGCCTTCACGGATCGCGAACGAGACGTCGCGCACGGCGGTCTCGCCACGATCGCCCGCGACCGTCAACCCGTCCACTTCGAGCGCCTGGACGTCGGCCAACGACCTCGCCCGCTCGAGCGGTCGCACGACCTCGATCTCGCGTCCGACCATGAGCGACGCGAGCGAGCGCGCCGTGGCGTCTGCGGCAGCGACCGTGGCCACCGTCCTGCCGCCGCGCAACACGGTCACCCGGTCGGCGACGGCCTTCACCTCGTGAAGCTTGTGCGAGATGAAGATCACGGTCTTTCCTTCGTCCGCCATCGCGCGAAGGGTTGCGAAGAGCCCCTCGGCCTCCTGCGGGGTGAGTACTGCGGTGGGCTCGTCCATGATCAGAACCCGGGCCTCGCGATAGAGCGCCTTCAAGATCTCGACCCGCTGTTGCTCGCCGATCGAGAGCTGCCAGATCCTCGCCTTCGGATTCACGGCGAGGCCGTAGCGCCGGCTCAGCTCGTCCACGCGCCGTTCGGTCGCTGCCGGGCGCAGGATGGCGCGACCCCCCTCGCCGCGGTGGTCGCCGAGGACGACGTTCTCCGCGACGGAGAAGGGCTCGACGAGCCGGAAGTGCTGATGCACCATGCCGATCCCGGCGTCGATCGCATCCCGCGGGGAATGGAATCGAACCGCTTCTCCGTAGAGCTCGATCTCGCCCGCGTCGGGACGATAGAGGCCGGTCAGGATGTTCGACAGCGTCGTCTTGCCGGCGCCGTTCTCGCCAAGGAGCGCGTGCACCTCGCCCGCCGCAGCCTCGAAGGTCACGCTGTCGTTCGCCACGACACCCGGGAACAGCTTCGTGATCCCCACCATGCGGACGGCGGCAGGAGGAGAGGCGCCGGGCGAACCGGCGCCTCTCCGACCCTCTGTGGATGTGGGGACCTGCCCCACGCGGCTAGCCCGGAGGCGCGACCGTCGAGACCTTCCCGATCACACCCTTCGAGAGCCACTGCATCGAGTACAGATCGGGGAGCACCTTCAGGGTCTGCCCCTTCTTCACCATCAGCTTGCCCTTCTGGTCGTACAAGGGCCCCTGGAAGACGTTGAACTTGCCCGAGACGATGGCCTTCCGCTTCGCGGCGATGGCGGCCTTCGTCTTCGCGGTGACCTTCGGGCCATACGGAGCGAGACCCGTGAAGCCGTCCTTGATCGTGCCGTAGTAGAAGCCCGACTTCCAGGTTCCGTTGATCGCGGCCCTGACGCGCTTCACGTAGTACGGGCCCCAGTTGTAGGTCGCCGCCGTCAGCCACTGCGTCGGGGCCGACTTGCGGGCGTCCGAGTCATAGCCGACCCAGGGGACCTTCTTCGACTCCGCGACGACGCCTGCCGCCGGGCTGTCCACGTTCTGGCCGAGCACGTCGACCCCCGCCGCGATCAGGTTCTTCGCAGCGGCCGTCTCCTTCGGAGGCGAGAACCACGAGTTCGTCCAGAGCAGCTTCACCTTCGCCTTCGGATTCATCGCCTGTGCCCCGAGCGCGAATGCGTTGATGTGCCGCACGACCTCGGGGATCCCGAACGGGACGATGTAGCCGATCTGCCCGTTCTTGGTCGCGGCACCTGCCGCCATGCCCGAGAGGTAGATCGTGTCCTCACCGGCGCCGAAGTACTCCGACTGGTTCTTCTTGACCTGCAGACCCGTCGCCTGCTCGAACTTGACGTCGGGATACTTGTCATAGAGCTGGCCGTTGACGCCGTTCTCGAACATGCCGAACGAGCAGCCGAAGATCATGTCGTAGCCCTCCCGCACGAGGCCGGCGACGACCTGTGGGACCTGCGCGTTCGAGAAGATGTTCTCCTTGTAGGTCGTCTCCACCTTGTTGCCGAGCGCCTTCTCGATCGCGAGGCGTCCCCGGTCGTGCGACTGCGACCAGCCGCCATCGTTGTGGGGGCCCGGATAGATGAAGGCCACCTTGAACGGATCCTGCTCGGATCTGGCCGCGCTGCCGCCAGCGAGCGCGAGCGCGCTCATGGCGAGCGCCAGCACGAGCCCGCCTACTACGAACTTTCTCCTCATCTGCTCCTCCTGTCCGCCTGCCGACTCGACTAGCCGACTATACGACAGCGTGTTCTCCGGCAACCCGTGCGCATTACGCTCTCGATGATGGAAGAGCTGCAGCGTCGTCTCGCGGTCGCCCGGGGGGATGAGCCAGCGGATCTCGTCGTCCGCGGTGGGCACGTCTTCTCCGTCTTCACGAAGGAATGGCTCGAGGTCGACGTGGCGGTCGCCGACGGCTTCGTCGCGGGGCTCGGCGACTACGACGGAAGTGAGATTCTGGACGTGTCCGGGAAGTACGTCGTCCCGGGGTTCATCGACGCGCACATGCATCTCGAGTCGACGAAGCTCCTCCCCGACGAGTTCGCGCGGTTGGTGCTCCCGCTCGGCACCACCGCTGTCGTCGCCGACCCTCACGAGCTCGCGAACGTGCTCGGGACCGACGGCGTCCACTGGCTACTCGACGCCTGCGAAGGCCTGCCGCTCGACTTCTACTTCATGGCGTCGTCCTGCATCCCAGCGTCGCGATTCGAATCCCCGCGCCGGCCGCTGCTCCCTGGCGATCTCGAAAGTCTCCTTCGCCGCCGTCGCGTTCTCGGCCTGGCCGAGATGATGAACTTCCCCGGCGTCATCGCCGGCGACGAGAGCGAGCTCGTCAAGCTCGAGCTCGCCGGACGCGCGCACGTGGACGGACACGCGCCCGGAGTACTCGGGAAGGAGCTGAACGCGTACGCGGCCTCGGGGATTCGGTCCGATCACGAGGCGCTGACGGCCGAGGAGGGCCGGGAGCGCCTGCGCGCGGGCATGTGGCTCCTGATCCGCGAGGCGTCGATGGCGCGGAACCTCCAGGCGCTCCTGCCGCTCGTGGCGGAGCTCGGCACGGGCTCGATCGCATTCTGCACCGACGACCGCGACCCCGAGGACATCTTCGACAACGGCCACGTCAACGGCATGGTGCGCGAGGCCGTGGCGGCCGGCATCCGGCCGGAGGACGCGATCGTCCTCGCGTCGTACAACCCCGCGACGTGGCATCGCCTCTGGCAGCTCGGCGCCGTCGCGCCCGGGTATCAGGCCGACCTGCTCGTCCTGCCCGACCTGGTCGGCTTCCGGCCGGACATCGTGCTGAAGAAGGGGCGTACCGTCGACGAGATCGCGCGGCCCGAGGTCCCGGAGTGGGTCAAGCACTCGGTCCGCATCAAGCCCGTAGTCGCCGAGGACTTCCACATCTCGTGGAAGAGCGGCCGCGCTCGGGTGATCGGCCTCGTCGCGGACCAGGTCGTGACGGAGTCGCTCGAGGACGAACCGACGGCCGTCGACGGCTCAGCGGTCGCGGACCCCGGGCGAGACCTGGTGAAGATCGCGGTAATCGAACGCCATCTCGGCACAGGCAGGACTGGTCTGGGCTTCCTTCGCGGATCGGGTCTCGCGCGCGGAGCACTGGCGTCGACGGTTGCGCACGACGCGCACAACATCGTCGTGGTGGGTGTGTCGGACGGCGACATGGCCTTCGCGGTGACGCGGCTGGGCGAGCTCGGAGGAGGCGTAGTCGCCGTCGAGGGCCGTGAGGTGCGTGCGGAGTTGCCCTTGCCGGTCGCGGGCCTGCTCGCGGACGCTCCTCTCGAAGAGGTGATCTCCCGCAGCCTGGCCTGTAACGACGCCGCGCGCGCGCTCGGCTGGAGCGGCGCGACGCCGTTCCTCACGCTCTCGTTCCTCGCACTTTCGGTCATCCCGCACCTGAAGATCACCGATCGCGGGCTCGTCGACGTCGACCGCTTCCAGATCGTTCCGCTACGCGTGGGGTCAGACCCCACGGGGTCTGACCCGGGGTGAAAACTCTCTACTCAGGCGGCTGGATCGTCACCTGCGACGACGCAGGGACAGAGCACGCCGTCGGCTGGGTGCTGGTCGAGGATGGTCTCGTCGTGGCGGTCGGCGCGGGGCCGGAGCCGGAGGCGGCCTCCCGCGAGGAGCTCGGCGGCGCAGTCGTCACGCCCGGCCTCGTCAACGCGCACCACCACCTGTTCCAGACGCTCACACGCGCACGGGCGCAGCAGGCCGATCTCTTCAGCTGGCTGCGCGAGCTCTATCCCGTGTGGGCGAGGATCGACGCGGAGGCGGAGTACGCCGCCGCTCGCACCGGCCTCGCCGAGCTCGCGCTCTCGGGTTGCACCACGGTGTTCGACCACCACTACGTCTTCCCACGCGGGCAGGGCGGGCTGGTCGAGGCGGAGGTGCAGGCCGCACGCGAGCTCGGCGTCCGCATCGTCGCTTCGCGCGGATCGATGGATCTCGGTGTCTCGGACGGAGGCCTGCCTCCCGACGAGCTCGTGGAGGAGCTCGACGCCGTGCTCGCCGACACGGAGCGGCTCGTGAACGAGTTGCATGAGCCGGGGCCGGGCGCGCGAGTCCAGATCGCGGTTGCTCCGTGCTCCCCGTTCTCGGTCACACGACGGCTGATGCAGGAGTCGGCGTCGCTCGCGCGGCGCTTCGGCCTCCCGCTGCACACGCATCTCGCCGAGACGATGGAGGAGGGCGCGTACTGCCTGGAGCTCTACGGCTGCACGCCCGTCGAGTACCTGACCGATCTCGGCTGGCTCGGCTCGGACGTGTGGTGCGCGCACTGCGTCCACCTCTCCGCCGACGACGTCGCCGACTTCGCGGCGAGCAACACGGGAATCGCGCACTGCCCTACTTCGAACCTCCGCCTGGGGGCCGGCGTCGCGCCCGTCCGCGAGCTCTTGGACGAAGGCGTGCGCGTGGGTCTCGGCGTCGACGGCTCGGCGTCGAACGAGCGAAGTGACCTATTCATGGAGGTCAAGCAGGCGCTGCTCGTCGCCCGCGGTCGCGGCGGGCCTTCCGCGCTGACCGCGCGCGAAGCGCTACGCCTGGGGACGCGGGGCGGGGCGGCGGTGCTGGGACGGGACGACATCGGCTCGCTCGAGCCGGGCAAGTGCGCCGACCTGGCGATCTGGCGAACCGACGTCCTCGAGCTGGCAGGAGCGGAAGATCCCGTCGCCGGCCTCGTCCTCTCGGCGCCGCATCGGGTGGATCGGCTGGTGGTCGGTGGGGAGGACGTCGTGCGTGGAGGCGCGCTCGCACGCGCCGACGAAACAGAGATCGCGCGCGAACAGCGGGCGCAGGCGCGAAGATTCGCGGCATGAGCGTCTCGACGCACATTCTCGACACCGAGCTGGGAGAGCCTGGCGCCGGGATCAAGGTCGGCCTCTTTCGCGGCAAGGCACTGATCTCGTTGCAAGAAACCGACGAAGATGGGCGTATCCAAGACCTGTGCGAGGGCTCGCTCCTCGACCCTGGCGAATACCGGCTCGTGTTCTACGCGGATCGCGGCTTCTTCGACAAGGTCGAAGTGACGATCGCCGTCCCGGATCCGGACGAGCACCTGCACGTGCCGCTACTTCTCTCTTCCTATTCGTGCGTGATCTACCGCGGCAGCTGAGCGCTGAGCAGCTCGCCGAGCTGTTCGAGGGCGAGACGCGACTCGTCGAGCGCCTGGCCGAGACCGAGAATCCGCTCGAGCGGGCCGACGACGTCGTCGCAACACTGAGCGAGGCGGAGAAGATCGAGGCGTTGAGAGCTCACCCGGCGATCGGGGCGAAGAACCTGTCGACGCGATCCGCAGCCGAGCAGGGAGCCGACGCCGACCCGGCAGTGCTCACGGAGCTCGCCTACCTGAACCGGGTCTACGAGGAGAAGTTCGGGTTCCGCTTCGTCGTCTTCGTCGCGGGGCGTCCGAAGCGGGAGATCCTGAAAGTGCTCGGCGAGCGGATCGGCAACACGCGCGAGGAGGAGCTCGAGACCGGCCTGCGGGAGCTCGTCGCGATCGCGAGGGACCGGTGGACCCGTACCTGAGGGACGTTCTCGACGTCCTCCTGCGCATGCTCCACGTGACCGCGGGGATCGCCTGGATCGGCGCGTCGTTCTACTTCGTTCGCCTCGACCTCTCCCTGCGCGCTCCGAAGCCGCTGGACGCGGAGAAAGGCATCGCGGGCGAGTTCTGGGGCGTGCACGGCGGTGGCCTGTATCACTCCCAGAAGTACCGCCTCGCCCCCGCCGAGCTCCCGGAGCCTCTGCACTGGTTCAAGTGGGAGGCGTACACGACCTGGCTCTCGGGCTTCGCGCTGATGGTCGTCCTCTACTACTTCGACGCAGGCGTGCGGCTCGTGGATCCGTCAGTCGCGGACCTCTCCGACTGGTCCGCGATCGCGCTCTCGGTCGGCGGGCTCGCGCTCGCCTGGTTGGTCTACGACGTGCTCTGCCGGACGATCGGGCAGCGGAGCCAGCTTGCGCTCGCGATTGTCGGCGTCGCGCTCGCCACGCTGGCGGCGTGGAGCGCAAGCGAGCTCTTCGCGGCGCGCGCGGCCTATCTGCAGGTCGGGGCAATGCTCGGGACGGTCATGGCAGCGAACGTCCTCTTCGTGATCATCCCGGCGCACCGAAAGCTGGTCGCCGCGATGGCCGACCGGCGAGAGCCGGATCCCGTTCCCCTCCTCGAGGCGAAGCGTCGGTCGGTGCACAACAACTATCTGACGCTGCCCGTGCTCTTCACGATGCTCGCCGGGCATTTCGCCTTCACGTTCGGCGCGGACGAGGCGTGGCTCGTCCTCGTCCTCATCGCCGTCCTGACGGCGGGAGTGCGGCACTTCTTCAATCTCTGGCACACCGGACGCCGTGCGTGGTGGATTCTCGGCGCGGCGGCGGCGGCGGTTGCGGCGCTGGCGCTCTGGCTGCAACCCGACGAGGTCGCTTCCACGCAGACCGGCTCGATCCCGTTCGCCCAGGTGCAGGCGGTTATCGAGGAGCGCTGCACCGCCTGCCACTCGGGTGCGTCCGCGCCGCTCGGCGTCCGCCTCGAGACGGACGCCGAGATCACCGCCGGCGCGGACGACATCGAACGCCAGGCCGTGCAGACCCGCGCGATGCCTCCGGGGAACTTGACCGGGATGACCGAGGACGAGCGCGAGCTCATCTCCGCATGGATCGCATCGAGGTAGTACCCGGTCTTGAGCCGGGCCTGCTCGAGCGCGTCGTCACGCGACTCCGCGAGCTCGAGCCGAGCGCGATCGCCATTCTGGTGTCGGGCAGCTACGCGAAGGGCACCGCCGACGAGTCGAGCGACCTCGACGTCCAAGTCGTGACCGAAAGCGAGCCGGTTAGCCCATATCGGATGTGGTTCGAAGAACGACCCGGAGGTGAGCCACTCCACGTCTCTCCGAGCGTGAAGTCGTTGGCTGGCTGGCTCGCCAAGCGCGAAGAGCCGCAGGATTGGGCACTCGGGTTCCCGGTCTTTCACATGCTCCGCTACGTCTGTGCGACGGTGGAAGCGCGCGCCAATCTAGGCGACCCGCCGCCGAACGTCCATCCGCCGCCACCGCCCGAGCTCGAGGACTTCATCGAGTTTCTGCAGAAGGTGCGTCGCAGCGCTGTTCGCCAGGATGGACTCGGAGTGCGCCTTTTTGCCCGCAGCGCCGCTCTACTCGCGCCGAGGCTCCTCTTGCAGCTCAACGACGAGGTCGTCGTGCACGACCGCCGGGACGCGCTCGAGGCGGCGCTCAGCCTGCAGTTCGCGCCCAAGCACTACCGCAACGACCTGTCCGTTTGCCTCGGTCTCGTTCCTACCGACGACGGCGTTGCGCGCGACTCCGCGCTCCGGCTGGGCCGCGAGCTCCTCGCGTTTCTCCGCGAGCGCAAGCCGGATGTCGATGACCAGCCCGACATCGCCGGCTACCTCGCCGACGGGACGCTCGAGCGCCACCTCGGATTCACCACCGACTAGGGTCCGACGGTGCTCGAGATCACCGTCGGAGAATTCGCGTTCCGCGCGCGCGTCGAGGAGGAGACCGCACCGGAGACGGTCGCTGCCTTCCGGCGCATGCTTCCGTTCGACTCGAACATCATCCACGTCCGCTGGTCGGGCGAGGGGGGCTGGATCCCGATGGGCGAGCTCGACGTCGGCATCGGCCCGGAGAACGCGACGCGCTACCCGAGCCCGGGCGAGCTGATCTTCTATCCGGGCGGCGTAAGCGAAACGGAGCTCCTGCTCGCCTACGGCTACGTCGCCTTCGCGAGCAAGGCCGGCGCGCTCGCGGGGAACCACTTCGCGACGATCGTCGAGGGAAACGAGAACCTGCGTGAGCTCGGGCGCCGAATGCTGTGGGAGGGCGCCCAGGAGATCGTCTTCAGGGAGAGCTGAATGGCAACGATCCGCTACCTCGTCCACGACGTCGACGTCGCTATCGAGTTCTACGTCGACCGGCTCGGATTCACGCTTGCCCAGCAGATGGGCCCGGCATTCGCGATCGTCACCCGCGGCGACCTCTCGCTCTGGGTGAGCGGGTCGAGCTCATCAGCTGCACGGCCCATTCCCGACGGACGACAACCCGAGCCCGGCGGCTGGAACCGGCTCGTCATCGAGGTCGACGCGATCGACGACGTGATCGAGGAGCTGCGCGCCTCAGGAGCGACCTTCCGAAACGACGTCGTGACCGGCCCGGGCGGCAAGCAGATCCTCGTCGAGGATCCGTCGGGCAATCCCGTCGAGCTGTTCCAACCCGCCTGAGCCCGAGGTCAGCCGGCCCGAGCTCGCCTTGTAACAAACTGTTACTTGGCGGCCTCGGTACGACGGGCGGCGCTTTCTACGCTCGCCGCCAGGACCTCGACCGCGAGTGCGATGTCCTCCTCGGATGAGAGCTCGTCCGGAGAATGGCTCACGCCGCCGTTCAGGCTGCGGACGAAGAGCATCGCGCTCGGCACGCCAGCCGCCGCGAGAATCCCCGCGTCGTGGCCCGCGCCGGAGGACAGCTCGACCGCCGGTAGGCCACAAGTCTCGATCTCGTCTAGCAGAACGCGTCTAGGTCCCTCGCCCATAGCCGCCGGCGGGGTCCGGTGTACCGGCTCGAAGCCGATCGCCTGGATCAGCTGATCGAGTCGACTCGCATCGGGCGCTCGCGCGTCGACGGAGATCCGAACACGCTCCGGAATGACGTTGCTCCCACCCGGCTCGACAGTCAGCCGGCCGACGGTGGCGACCGCGCCCTCGATCGCCCGTGCAGCTTCCCGAATGCGGAGAATCGCCTCCGCCGCGGCCACGAGCGCGTCATCGCGCGCGTTCATCGGTGTCGTCCCGGCATGACCCGCGCGACCTTCGAAGACGAGCTCGCCGCGCGCGTAGCCGACGATGTTTGTCACAACTCCGAGCGGGGCGCCGGCCAGCTCGAGAACAGGCCCCTGTTCGATATGGAGCTCGAAAAACGCGGCCGGGAGCGAGGTGCGACCCGCGCAGAGCGCGCGGCTTCCGATGCAGCCGACCTCCTCGCCGCGGAAGGCGACCACAGACCCGCACCCGGCCCGTTCAACCGCCTCCAGCCCTCCGACGACGCCGAGCGGACCGTCAAAGCGACCGCCGTGCGGCACCGAGTCGAGGTGCGAACCCACCCAGATGTCGTCACGCACCGAGCTACGCCCGAAGAGGTTGCCGTGCGCGTCGACCTCGACCTCGAGCGCCGCCTCGCGCATCCAGTCGGCGACGAGCGCGTGCGCAGCGTCCTCCTCGGGGCTTCCGTACGGACGGTTGGCACCCGGACCGCCACCGATCGCGTAGAGCCGATCGAGCCGGTCGAGAATTCTCACACCCGGAGCGTAGGCGGGCCTAGTCTTCAGCGCTCTCGCAACGGGCGCAGCGCCCACCACCCGGCGAGCGGAAACAGCGCGGCGACACCGAATGCGACAGACCATGAAGCACCGGCGACGCTCGCAGCGAACAGCACGGGTGCAGCGATGCCAACGGCCGACAACACCGTCTGCTGGAACCCGATCGCAGCTCCACTCCGCACCGGGCCTGCCAGCTCGGCTGCGGCCGTGAACGAGAGCCCGTTCCACGCCATGGTCAATCCACCTGCGAGAGCCAGGGTGGGCACGAGCAACGCGAGCGGGCCGCCTGCGAGCACCGCCGTCAGGACCATTACCAGCATGACCGCGATCCCGATTCGACGAAGCGGAACGATCCGCGCGCCGATGAGATCGGACCACCGTCCGGCTCCGATGCGAAACGCGACGGCGAGCGCCTGCGATGCCGCGATCACGAGAGCGGCTCGGCCCTCGGAGAGCCCGTGCTCGTCGTGGAGGAAGAGGACGCCGAACCCGATCACCGCGACCTGGGCATAGAGGTAGAGGCCGCTGCCGACCGACACTCTCCAGAGCTTGCCGTCGACAAGCGTGCGCGGGAGCGAGGCTGCCTCGATGCCGTCCACCACCTCACGCCCGCGCAAGACCACTGCGCCCACGAGAGCCCCGACCCCGCAAAGCGCGGCGAGGAAGAGGAAGGCCGCCTCCGAACCGCCGCTCGCCGCGATCGAAGGGAGCGCGAGAGCCGCGATGAGCCCGCCCAGCGGAATCGCCGTCTGCCGGATCCCGAGCGCAAGGCCGCGCTCGTCGGCGGCGAACCAGTGCATGACCGCGCGTCCGCTGGCCGAGTTGACGCTCGCGCCGGCAGCTCCGGAGATCGCAAGGAACACGAGGAGCTCGGCGAACGAGGACGCGTAGGCGGCTCCCACGATTGCTGCCGCGCAGAGCAGGAGGCCGAGGGCGAGCACCGCGCGCTCTCCGAAGCGATCCGCAGCGAGCCCCCACGGCAGGAGCGTCAACGTCGTCCCGATCCAGCTCGCAGCCAGCAGAATGCCGATTTGCCCGAGCGACAGCGAGTACTCCTCGCGCAAGGTCGGGACGAGAACGGGAAGCCCGATGCCGAGTGCGGCGGCGCTCGCGGTCGCAGCCGTGCCCGCGGCGAGCACGGCCCAGCGGTAGCGGGTCGACTCAGGAGTAGAGATCGCCGCCGAGGTACTCGAGGCCGGAGTCGACGAGCGTCACGACACGCTTGCCGGAGCCGAGCTCACGCGCGAGATGGAGCGCAACGGTGCGCCTCGTGCCGGTCGGCGGGCCCGACCGGCCGATCGTCCCGAGCACGCCTGCAGCCATGCCTACAGCCCGAACGGGTTGATCGGGCGCGCGCCCGTGGAGACCACGACGCTCTTCGTCTCCAGGTAGAGCTCGAGCGACTCGAGCCCGAGCTCGCGGCCGAAGCCGGACTGCTTGTAGCCGCCGAAGGGGATTCCGGGAAAAGCGGTGTACGGCATGTTGATCCCGACGGTGCCCGACTTGATGCGGGCCGCGATCCGGTGCCCGCGAGCAGGGTCGCCCGTCCACACCGTTGCCATCAGCCCGTAGCGCACGTCGTTGGCGATCCGGATCGCGTCCTTTTCGTCCTCGAAGGACGTCACGGTCACGACCGGGCCGAACACCTCTTCCTGGGCGATCTCGAGCTCGTTCGAAGCGGCGACGACGGTCGGTGGATAGAACGCACCCGCACCCTCGGGAACCGCGCCACCGGTCATCACCTCCGCCCCTTCACCGGTTCCGCGCTCGACGAACCCGTGCACGCGCTCGCGATGGCCGGTGGAGATCAGCGAGCCCATCTGGGTCTCGGAGTCGAGCGGGTCGCCGACGCGGATGGAGCCCGCGAGCTCTGACATCTTCGAGACGACCTCGTCGTAGATCGCCTTCTCCACGAGTAGTCGAGAGCGCGCCTCGCAGCTCTGGCCGGCCGCGTAGTAGATCGCCCAGGCGGAGCTCGGGATCGCGCTCGCGAGGTCGGCGTCGGCAAAGATCAGGTTGGGGCTCTTCCCGCCGAGCTCGAGCAGGATCCGCTTCACCGGGTCGGACGCGAGGCGCATGATCTCGCCGCCCGTCTTCGTCGAGCCGGTGAACGCGATCTTGTCGACACCTGGATGGCGAACGAGGTACGCCCCCGTCGTGGGGCCGTCGCCGGGCACGACGTTGACGGCGCCGGCCGGGAAGCCGACCTCGGTCGCGAGCTCGGCCAGGCGGATCGCAGTCAACGGCGTCTGCGGGTCGGGCTTCAGCACCACGGAGCAGCCGGCGGCGAGCGCTGGAGCGAGCTTCCAGGTCGACATCATCAGCGGGTAGTTCCAGGGGACGATCTGTCCTACGACACCCACGGGCTCCTTCAGCGAGTAGAAGAGGAGCGAGCCGCCGATCGGGTTCGCGCGGCCGCCGATGGTCGCAATCGCAGAGGCGTAGTAGCGGAAGTTCTCGACCGCCTGGTGCAGCTCCGCCTTGACCGAGGAGATCGCCTTGCCCACGTTCCGCGACTCGAGCTCAGCGAGCTCGGAGCGGTTGGCAGAGATCGCGTCGGCGAGCGCATGCAGGAGGCGGCCGCGCTCGGTTCCCGATGTCTTGCCCCAGTCCCCGTCGAGGGCGCCCCTCGCCGCCTCGACCGCGCGGTCGACATCGGCCTCGCCCGCCATCGCCGCGCGGGCGAGCGGCTCACCCGTCGCAGGCTCGGTAAGGTCGCGAACCTCCCCCGACGCAGGCTCGGTCACCTCGCCGCCGATGAAGAGCCCGAACTCGCGATCCGTCGCGATTGCCATCGCGGGGACGATACCCGCCTCGGGGTCTGACTTCAGTCAGACCCCGGTCTTAGGTGTTCGGTCGACGCCCCCACCGCCCTCTCGGGATCAGCAGCTTCGGTTGGGGTCAGGCTGCAGCCTGACCCCGGTCTCGGGTCTTCGATCTCGCCCGGGCAAACCTCCAAACCGGGGTCTGACTTAAGTCAGACCCCAACCCCTGGGATCAGCGCTCGAAGACCGCCGCCGCGCCCTGGCCGACGCCTACGCACATCGTCGCCAGACCGTAGCGCCCCCCCCGCCGGCCGAGCTCGTGCAGGAGCGACACCACGAGCCGCGCGCCGCTCATCCCGAGCGGATGGCCCATCGCGATGGCGCCGCCGTTCACGTTCACCTTCTCGGGATCCAGGCCGAGCTCGCGGATGACCGCGAGGCTCTGCGAGGCGAACGCCTCGTTCAGCTCGACGAGATCGAGGTCGCCCGGCTCGATGCCCAGGCGGTCGAGAAGCTTGCGTACCGCCGGCACCGGGCCGATTCCCATGACGCGCGGGTCGACTCCGGCGACGGCGCTACCCACGAACGCACCGAGCGGCTCGATCCCGAGCTCCTTCGCCTTCTCTTCACTCGCGAGAACGAGAGCGGCGGCGCCGTCGTTGAGCCCCGCCGCGTTGCCGGCGGTGATCGTCCCGCCCGGCCGAAACGCGGCCTTCAGCCCGGCCAGCGCCTGCGCCGTCGTCTCGGGACGAGGATGCTCGTCGACGGCGACGTCCCCGACCGGGGCGACCTCGGCCTCGAAACGCCCCGCACGATGCGCCGCTGCCCAGCGTTCTTGAGAGCGAAGCGCAAAGGCATCCTGATCCTCGCGCGAGACGCCCCAGCGCTCGGCGACGTTCTCCCCAGTCTCGCCCATCGACTCGAGCGGAAACAGCTCCTCGTGGCGCGGGTTCGGGAAGCGCCACCCGAGAGTCGTATCCCAGACGGTCTGATTGCCGCGCAAGAAAGCCTTCTCCGGCTTCGCCATGACGAGAGGGGCCCGGCTCATGGACTCCACCCCGCCCGCCACGACGATCTCCGAGTCGCCGGCGATGACGGCGTGCGAGGCGGAGACGACCGCGGACAGGCCGGACGCGCAGAGCCGGTTCACGGTGACACCAGCGACGGAGTCCGGAAGGCCGGCCAGCAGGGCCGCCATGCGCGCGACGTTGCGATTGTCCTCGCCCGCCTGGTTGGCGCATCCGAAGTGCACGTCGTCGATCGAGGCGGGGTCGACCTCCGCGCGCTCGACGGCGGCTCCAATCGCGACAGCTGCCAGGTCGTCCGGGCGAACGTGCGAGAGCGTTCCGCCGTAGCGGCCGATGGGCGTCCTGACGGCGGAGAGAACGACAGCCCTGGGCATGCGGGTGACGCTAGCTGATGAAGTCGATCTTGACCGCCTCGGGGAATGCCCCGAGCTCCTCGCCCCGACGCAGGAGCTCGGTCACCGCCTTGCGACCCTCGTCGCCGTAGTCCTGGGTCAGCTCGTTCACGTACATGGCCACGAACCGATCGGCCACGGCAGCGTCGATGCCTCGCCCGAACTGCAGCGCGTACTCGAGCGCTTCCGCCCGATTGTCGAGGCCGCACTGGATCGCCTCCCGCAGGACATCGGAGACCTGCCCGAGCACTTCGGGCCCGAGGTCCCGCCTGGCGACGTTCACGCCGAGCGGCAGCGGCAACCCGGTCTCGAGGAGCCACCACTCGCCGAGGTCGAGCACCTTGACGAGTCCGTGATCCTCGAACGTGAGCTGCCCTTCGTGGATCAGGAGGCCGGCATCTGCTCGACCCGATGCAACCTCCTGCGGAATCTCGTCGAACGAAAGCTCTCGATGACGAAAGTCTCCGAGGACGAGCCGCAGGGCGAGGAACGACGTCGTCAGCGTCCCCGGAACGACGATCTCGAGCTCCGCGAGCTCCTCGCGCGCGAGCGACCGGGACGCGACGACGACCGGCCCGTAGCCGGAACCGATGCTCGCCCCGTGCGGGAGGAGCGCGTAGTCCTCCTGCACGAACGGGTACGCGGCCAGCGACAGCGCGGTCACCTCGAGACGGCCGGCTCGGGCCCACTGGTTCAGCGTCTGGATGTCGGCGAGAACCTGCTCGAACTCGTGCCCGCGCGTCTCGACGCGCTCGCTCGCGAGCGCCCAGAACATGAACGCATCGTCGGGATCGGGGCTGTGGCCGACGCGGATCCGCACAGAAGCGCGGGACGCTAGCACTGTGCCAGTGGCGCCGACGCGTCAACCACGCGCCGCCGCTGACGTCGCAGGGGCGGCACTCACAAGCGAGCCCGCGGGCTCGACGCGCAGGACAGTACGTGAGGTACGGACAAGCGGCGAGCCCGCTGGATCGCGCAGTCGAGCCTCGTCAGCCGGTCGCGGAGGCCCGCTTCGCGGGCCGGGAGCGACTGGCGGCCTGCGGCGTCAGCGGTTGAAGAACCAGCGCTCGAGTAGCGGGAGCACTTCCTTGCGCGTGAACGGTCGCGCATTCACCTCTCGTCCGTCGCCCTCGAGCACCACGACGTCGTCCTCGAGCGCCTCGTTCGCGCGCTCGAGCGCGTCGCCGAGCTCGTAGCCCTCGAAGAGCAGATCCTCCGGTCGAGTCTCGTCGGACTCCCGGAGCTGCGGGTTGACGGCGCGCGCCACGGCCCAGACCCCCTCTGTCCGGCGTTCGATCCAGAGCACGATCCGCTCCTCCTGGCCGGCGTCGTCCACTCCCACGAGCGCGCGTTCGGCGTATCGACCCTCTCGGGAGCTCCGCTTCATGTACCCGGGATACAATCGCGTCTCGTGGCGGTCTTCAAGAATCTCTTCTCATTCCTCTTCCAGCGGAACTCCGCTGAGGAGCATGTTGCCCGCTACGTCGTCCGCGAGCACGAGCGTGGCCGCTCGCTCGACGAGATCCTCGCCGACAAGTACGTCCAGAACCGCCTGACGCCGGAGCAGCAGCGACGCCTCCTCGACCGGCCGGAGATCGTGGGCGCGATCCCGGGCGAGAAGATCGAAGCCGCGAAAGCGTCGGTTTCGTCCCCGTAGGACCGGCGGCTCCGGCCCTACAACACCGTTCCGACGCCCTGTTCCCTCGCGCGCCGCAACGCCTCGGCGCCCAACGCGATGTCCCAGGCCGCGATGCCGTTCGACTTGAAGACGACGACATCGTCGTCGGACTGACGGCCGGGAACCTCACCCGAGACGATCTCGTGCAGCTCGTGAACCTCGAGCCAGTCGAGCATGCCCGCCCGAACGGGCTCGATCAGATCTCCGGATTCGAGCCGAGCGGTCTCGAGGGAGTCGCAGCACACGAACGTCGCACGTTCGAGAACGGCGTTGTCGAGCTCGCGCCGACTGGCAACGTTCGCTCCCGCCGCAATCACGAGCGCGCCGGGAGCAAGCCATTCGCCGCGCAGTACCGGATCGGGGGAATTGGTCATGGTGACGACGATGTCCTGCGCACCCGCGTCACGGTGGCTCTCACCCGGCTCGGCGCCGACCAGCTCACAGAAGGAGGCCAACCGCTCGGGCGTTCGGCAGTAGGCGACGACCCGCTCGAGCTCCGGCAGCCCGGCGCGGATGCACGCCACCTGCGTCTCCGCCTGGTTGCCGCACCCGAGGACGCCGAGCGACCGGGCCCCCGTCCGCGCGAGATGCCGAGCTGCAACCCCGCTGGCCGCTCCCGTGCGCAGACGTCCGAGCTGGTCGGCTTCGATCACGGCCGCGAGCTCGGACCTCTCCGCGTCGAAGAGGCAAACGACGAACGACGCACCGGCAGGCGACGCCGTGTAGAGCTTGCCGCCTGCGACTCCTAGCTCCCGGTCGGACGCCGCCATGTCCGCAAGCGAGCCGTCCTCGAGCCGCAGGCGACGGCGCGGAGCGTTCTCCACCTCGCCGCGGGCGATGCGTCGGAAGCACTCCTCGATCACCTCGACGGCGTCGGTCGGCTCGAGGAGCGAGGAGACCTCGGACTCGGTCAGGTAGAGCGGCATGAGCGGGAAGTCTAGGAAGCCGCTCACCGTCGCCGTAGACTCGTCCTGCTCTGGACGCCGAGAACTACCTCGACCTGCGGCTAAGCGCCTTCCTCGACCGGCTCTCCGCCGGTGCGGAAGCGCCTGGCGGCGGCTCGGCCGCGGCGCTTACGGTGGCGTTCGCGGCGGGGCTCGTGGCGATGGTCGCCCGTTGCTCCAAGGACTGGGAGGAAGCAGGCGGGATCGCCGCGCAGGCGCTGGCGCTGCAAGCGCGCGCAGCGCCGCTCGCCCACGCCGACGCCGAGGCGTGGGAGGACGCCCTGAGCGCGCTTCGTCGCGCGGGCACCGGCGGCGGTGACGACGGGGGGCCGCGCCGGGACCACGCGCTCGAGCAAAAGCTCGAACGTGCCGCGATCGTCCCTCTCGAGATCGCAGCGCTCGGCGCAGACACCGCCGCGCTCGCCGCCGTCGCGGGCGAACGGTGCGATGGTGCTTATCGCGCGGATGCCGCTGCAGCAGCGGCCCTTGCGGCAGGCGGCGCACGAGCCGCGGCGCACCTGGTCGAGGTCAACCTCGGCGTCCAGGAAGGAGACGAGCGGCTGGCGGAGGCACGGCGGAGCGAGCGCGCGGCAGACGAAGCGGCCGAGCGCCTGCTGGCGGCCATCCGGTGAGCGCGGGCGTATGAGCACGCTCGACACGCTCACCGACGCCGAGCTCGTGCGACGCTGTCGCGCCGGGGATCCCGAGGCCTGGAACACGCTCGTCGAACGGTTCTCTCGCTACGTCTACGCGATCTGCGTGAAGGGGTTCCGCCTCAAGGAGGAGGACGCGGAAGACGTCTTCCAGGACGTCTTCACACGCGTCTACACCCACCTCGACAAGCTGCGGGACGACGCGGCCGTGCGGCCCTGGATCGCGCAGCTCACGCGCCGCCTCTGCCTCGACGCGATCGCACGGGGCAGCAGAGAGCAGCCGGCGCCCGAGCAGGATTTCGAGGAATCGAGCGACGACTTCGCCGAGATCGAGGAGGCCTTCGCCGTGCGCGAGGCGGTTACGACCCTCGGGGATGCCTGCCAGGAGATCCTCGATCGCTTCTTCGCCCGAGATCAGAGCTACCGCACGATCTCGGCCGAGCTCGAGATCCCCGCCGGAACGATCGCGAGCCGAATCGCCCGGTGTCTTCGAAAGCTGCGTGAGAAGCTGGAGGCGGCCTGAGTGCGCTTGGGCCGACCCGGCTGCGCAGCATCCGGCTTCAGGGATCGTGCGCGAACGGGATCCGCGCGAGCGGATTCGGTTCTTGCGCTCGCGAGGAGGGAAGAAGTGAGCCCTCTCGGGGGTCTAGGGAGTAGATGACACGGGTCTACGACGAGGAATGGCTCGGCCAGCGCCTGCGCGTTCTGCGCCCAGCGCCGCAGGGCTGGGTGCTCGCAGCACAGGAGCTGCCGCAAGCCCGCCGCTCGCTGGACGAGATCGCCGCGCGTGCCGAAGCCGATCTCGAGTTCCGGACGGCGCTGATCGCCGACCTCGAGAACGCCCTTGCTCAGGCCGGATACGAGCCGGATCTCCGCGTCGTCGACGAGCTGCGCAAGCATCTCGCTGACACGTAGAGCTCAACACCCTACGATCCTTCCCGTGACCGACGTGGCGGGGCATGGGCGGGACGCGGCCGAGACGGCACTTCCTGCCTGGAGCCTGCCGAAGGATGCCGTCGAGCGGATCTCGCTGCCTTCCGAGTGGCCCGAGCACGTCACCCGCGAGTGGGCGTGGGGCGGCTCGACCGGGGAGGGAGCACGGGTATGCATCCTCGACTCGGGAGTCGAGGCAAGCCATCCGCTCGTCGGCGAGCTCGAGAGTGCCGTGACGATCTCGGTCGGCGAGAACGACGAGGTGATCGCCGAGGAGGACACCGAAGGAGACGTCTCGGGGCACGGAACCGCCTGCGCAGGCATCGTCCGCGCGCTCGCTCCCGCGTGCAGCCTCTCGAGCGTGCGGGTGCTCGGATCGACCTTCACGGGAAGCGGCGGCGTCCTGCTCGCGGGCCTCCGCTATGCGATCGAGCAGGAGTTCGACGTGATCAACATGAGCCTCTCGACCACCAAGAAGCCGTTTGCGGGCGTGCTGCACGAGCTCGCGGACAGCGCCTACTTCCGGCGTTCGGTGCTGGTCGCCTCGGCCCACAACATGCCGGTCGAGAGCTACCCGTGGCGATTCTCGTCCGTCATCTCGGTCGGAAGCCACGAGGAGCCAGAGCCGCTCGCGTTCTTCTACAACCCGAGCCCCCCCGTCGAGTTCTTCGGCCGCGGCGTGAACGTCCAGGTTCCGTGGCTCGGGGGCCGAGAGCTCACTGTCTCCGGCAACAGTTTCGCGACGCCTCATCTGACGGCGATCTGCGCGCTGATCCTGGCCAAGCATCCTGAGCTGACGCCCTTCCAGCTGAAGAGCGTCCTCTATCTGACGGCGACCAACGTGGGGGGTGGACGATGAGCGAGAAGTCCGAGCTGCAGGCTGCCGTCGCGGCCGGGGTCATCGGCTCCGAAGAGGCGTTCCGCGGCCTGCTGGCGGCGATCGTCGAGGTTGCGCGCTCGATCTTCGGAGCCAAGGCGTCGTCGATCCTCCTCCTCGACGAGGAGACGGAGGAGCTGGTTTTCGAGGCGGTCGTCGGGGAGGGAGAGGAAGAGCTGCTCGGAATGCGCTTTCCCGCCGGCAAGGGCATCGCAGGCTGGGTGCTCGCCACGCGGACGCCACTCGTCATCGAGGACGTACGCGAGGATCCGCGTTTCGCCACGGACGTGGCGGAGGACACGGGCTACGTCCCCAGTGGACTGATGGCCGCGCCGCTCCTGCACGACGAGCAGTCGCTCGGCGTGCTCGAGGTCCTGGACCGACCGGGCGCCTCACTCTTCAGTCTCCAGGAAATGGAGCTTCTCGGACTGTTCGCGCACCAAGCCTCTATCGCAGTCGACCTGATGCAGAAGGCGCGGAAGGCCGGGCGGCTGCTCGATGCGGACGACGGCGAGCTTCAGGTCGTGGCGCGGCTAGCGGCGGCGGTCGACAAGCTGGAGGACGAGCAACGTGTGGCGGGTCTGAGGCTTCTGGGCGAGCTCGCAGACACGCTCACACCGCCAGCGACGATCTAGAACGAAGAAAAGGCCCGGGCGGCTGTACATCCCGCCCGGGCCTCGAACCTCGGGAGTACCTACTCGACCGACTGACCTTCGACCGTCTGACCCTCGACCGGCAGGCCGTGCGCGACCACGTCGTCGGAGTCGTCGTCGTCGTGCGCCTCGACCGTCTGACCCTCGACCGGCTGACCCTCGACCGGCTGGCCGTGTGCCTCTACCTCGTCCTCGTCGGGAGTGCGAACCTCGTCCGACATTTCGTGCTCCTTTCGGTAGCGCTCGAATAACCCGTTCTGCCTACCAGACGCGGTAGGCGCGTCGAATCTTCCCATGTCCCTTCAATTCCGCAAGTTCGGATGACATGCTCCCGCACGTGACGGCAGTGCGGCGACGAATCGCGGAGTCCGCTGCCGCCTTCCGGGACGTCGTGGCGAACGAGCAGCTCCGGCGCCTCGAGCTCGCCTGGACCGCGCACATCATCGGCCACTGGGCCTACATCGTGGCCGTCTCCGTCTACGCCTATGGCGTCGGCGGCGAGGCGGCAGTCGGGTTGCTGCTCCTCCTCCGGTTCGTGCCGGCGGCGCTGATCGCCCCGTTCGCCGGGCTGCTCGCCGACCGCTACCGCCGGGAGCGAGTGCTGTTGGGCGTGAATCTCGCGCGGCTCGTGCTCGTGGGTGGGGCGGCGGTGTGCGTGTTCCTCGACGCCGACCCCGTGATCGTCTACGTCCTTGCCGTGGCAGCGGCGATTGCCACGACCCCGTATCGCTCCGCCCAGGCCGCGGTAACGCCGTCGCTGGCCCGGTCGCCCACGGAGCTGACGGCCGCGAATGCGGTGACGAGCACCGTCGAGAGCCTCGCCTCGTTCGTCGGCCCGGCCCTTGCAGGGCTTCTGCTCGCCCTCGCGAGCACGGGCACGGTGTTCGTGGTCACGGCAGGGTTCGTCGCGGTGTCGACCTGGTTCGTCCTCCGCATCGACGCACCCCGTTCGGAGCGGCAGCGGGAGATCGAGGCCACCACGGTCGTTTCCGAGGCACTCGCCGGCTTCCGGACCCTCGCACGAGAGCCGGCTCTCCGCGTCCTGGTCGGGCTGTTCACCGCGCAGACGTTCGTCGCCGGAGCTGTGCAGGTGTACCTGGTGGTCGTCGCGATCGAGCTGCTCGATCTCGGTGACGCGGGCGTGGGCTTCCTGAACTCCGCGATGGGGGTTGGCGCGCTCCTCGGCGGAGTGCTGGCGCTCTCGCTCACCGGCGCCCGGCGCCTCAGCCCGGCATTCATGTTCGGCGTCGTCCTCTGGGGCGTGCCGCTGATCGCCCTCGGGCTCTGGCAGGCCGCAGGCTTCGCGCTGATCATGCTCGGCCTCCTGGGCGTCGGTAACTCCCTCGTCGACGTTGCCGCCTTCACGCTCGTACAGCGCGCGGTGCCGGACGAGGTGCTCGCCCGCGTCTTCGGGATACTCCAGATGCTCTGGCTCGCGTCGGTGGGCGTCGGCGCGTTCGTCGCCCCGCTGCTCATCGAGTGGCTCGGTCTCGAAGGAGCGCTCATCGCAACCGGCGTCTTCCTGCCCGCACTCGTCTTCGTCTTCGGACGGAAGGTCGCGCGGATCGACGCGGCGGCGGCGGCACCGGACGCCGGCCAGCTTCGAATCCTGGGGTCGGTGCCGATCTTCGCGCCGCTGCCCGGGACGACTCTGGAGCACCTGGCAGGGCGACTCGTTCCCATGCGCCTCGAACCGGGAACGATAATCGTTCGCGAAGGCGATTCCGGCGACCGCTTCTACATCGTCGCCGAAGGCGCGGTCGAGGTCTCACAGATCGGCGCGGTCGTCTCCGAGCTCGAATCCGGTGGCTACTTCGGTGAGATCGCCTTGATCCGTGACATCCCGCGAACCGCCACGGTGACAGCACGCACCGACGTCGTCCTCTACGCACTCGATCGCGAAGACTTCCTCGCAGCGGTGACCGGTCACCCGCAGGCGGCCGAAGCGGCCGAGACCGTGATGAGCGCGCGACTGTCCGGCCTGACGGCGACGGGCTATCGGTCGACGCCTTAGCCGTTCACGGGCCTTTGCGCTCGATGAAGCTGATGCGTCCGCTCGTCTCGAGGACGGCCCACTCGACCCGATCCAGCGAGCCGATCCCTTCCTGTCTTGCCGCCGCCAGCAGCTCGCCGAGCGTGATCCTGTTTCGCGCCAGGTTTCGGTTGATCGGCTCACCGTCCTGGACGACGATGACCGGCTCACCGTCGATAACCGGCCGTAGGAAAGGCAGCTTGAAGCTCCCGTAGGAGACGACCACGGTGAGCACCGCGATCGTTCCGCCCGCGAGCACGAGCCCGGTCACCGAGAAGTCGTTCTGCGTCACGCCCTGCTGGACGAGGTCGCCGATCATGACGAGGAGGATCAGGTCGAACGGCTGGAGCGAAGCGAGCTCCCGGCGGCCGACGATCCGCGCGACGAAGAGGACGAAGAAGAACGCGAGGGTTGCTCGGAGGACGATGTCCATGGTGGTTCAGGGCCAGACGATCGCGTCGCGATCGATGGAGAGCAGCAGGCGGTCGCCGTCGTAGAGGTCGACGTCCTGCGAGCGCGTTCCGAGCGCCGTCGGGTTGACCTGGAAGTGCAGGTAGAGGCGGTGCTCCTCGCCCGCGGGAATCCGGCCGAGCTCGAGCGCGATGCTGCCGTCTTGGCTCGCCTCTCCGACCGGAGACGGCACCACCGTGTTGAGCGTTATGTCCTCGAGCCAGTCCGGATCGAGCACGAGCGTCGCGTTCCGTATCTCCTCGTCCGCTTCGATGCGGAAACGCGCCTGGAAGAAGATCCCGCCGCGAACCTTCGCCGGCGCCGAGACTTCGAGCCGGGCGCCGGAGCTCTCGGCGGAGCTGGCGTCGACGCGCTGGCCGAACAGGTTGAAGAGCCCGAGGAGGAGAATCCCGGCCAGCATCGCGACGAGAACACGACGAACGACCGGGCGTCGCTCGCGACCTTCCAGATCGCGGTGGTGCTCGAGCGTCAACCCCTGCGGGACGGCCATCGCTTCTGCGGTTCGGCGTTCGCGAGCACGCTCCTACCGCAGACGCTCACGTGAGCACCCGAAAATGCGCCCGGCAAGATTCGAACTTGCGACCTCTGCCTCCGCAGGGCAGCGCTCTATCCCCTGAGCTACGGGCGCGGGGAGGGCAAGTCTAGCTGGGTCGCGGCGCGACCCCCGAGCTCGAGAACGACATCCTGCGGTACTTCGACTCGCACATACGCGAGTGCGATCACGCGACCATCGTCCCCGGCCACACTCGTCACGCGGCCCACCACCTTGTCCTCGTAGGTCAGCCCAGCGTCGTACTCGGGAAGCTCATCGCCCTCGATCGCGAGCACGCGCAGCGAGCGGTTGATCCGCCCCCGATAGTGCTGGCGGGCGATCGGCTCCTGGCCCGGGTAGCAACCCTTCTCGAAGTTCACGGCCCGCTCGTCGAGCCCGGCCTCCGCTGGCAGCACGCGATCGTCGATCTCGCGACCGAAGCGCGGCGTGCCGGCACGGATGCGCAACAGATCCAGCTCGTCGTCGGCGACGGTCGGCTCGAGGCCGGCGTCCAGCACCTCGACCGCCGGCGTGCCGTAGTCCGCGGTCGGGATCCCCTCGCCGTCGCCCAACACTACGACCGAGTCGTGCTCCTCGCTCGCGATCTCGCACTTGGCCGCGAAGCGCATGCGCGTGAGACCGGCTCGGAGTCGATCTCCGAGTCCAGGCTCCGTCATGAGCAAGAAGTCGTCCGCCGCGCGCCTGAGAACGATCATCGGAGCGATGACGCGGGCCTTCGGCGTCAGGAAGAGCGCCTCACACGCCTCGCCCGGTCCGAGCGCCTCGACGTCGTTCGAGACCATGGCCTGGAGGTAGGTCGCGGCGTCGCGTCCGCGCACGGCGACGAAGTCGCGCGGGCGAACGGCTATACGTGTGGTGGTCACAGCCATCGGGACTAGTGTAGGAACGTGTTCAGAGGCCGTGCGGAGCGGAAGGTGATCGCCGCGGGGTACGACGCGGCAAGACTGCCGCCCGGCCAGTACCTGACCGAGAAGTGGCCGGTGCTCCACGCCGGCGGGATCCCGGACACCGATCTCTCGACCTGGAACTTCTTCGTGAGTGGCGAGGTCGAGAACCCGATCAGCCTGAGCTGGAAAGAGCTCGACGGGCTGCCGCGAACCGAGATCACCGAAGACATCCACTGCGTCACGCGCTGGAGCCGCTTCGACGTGAACTTCGAGGGCATCCACTGGAGCGCGCTCGAGGAGCTCGCCCGGCCGAAGTCGTCGGCGCACTTCGTCGTCGCTCACTCGGAGCAGGGCTACACGGCCAACGTACCCATCGCGTCTCTGCGCGATCCGCTCGCCCTGCTGGCCACACACGCCGACGGAGCCCCGCTCACGCCGGAGCACGGGTGGCCGCTGCGCCTGATCATCCCCGGGAAGTACTTCTGGAAGAGCGCGAAGTGGCTGCGGGGGATCGAGCTCACCTCGAACGACCGGCCGGGCTACTGGGAGCGTTACGGCTACCACAACGATGCCGACCCCTTCGAGGAGGAGCGGTATGGGTTCTAGGTCGTTGGGGTCAGGCTTCAGCCTGACCCCGGTGTTAGATCTTTTCGTGCGCCCGAGACTCAAAGACGGGGGTGTGATTTCCCCCTTCCGGGGGAGGAGCCGAACGCCCGGATCGACGAAAACCTGAGTCAACCCATCCTCCCTAGTTCTTCCCCTTAGAGTGGCCGTCCCAGCGGCCACTCTTCTTTTTGCGCACGATCCCGGCTAGGTGGTGGCCGGCATGGGCTCTGCGGGCTCCGAGACTCCGATCATCGAGTCCCGGGTCACGAGCGCCGCGAGCTCCTCCTCGCTCATCTCATCTGTGCCTCCGGGACGGCGCGGGATCACGAGGTAGCGGATGTCGGCTGTCGAGTCGACGACGCGCGCCTCGACGTCCTCGTCCAGCCGGAGCCCGAACTCGTCGAGGACGCCGCGCGGATCCGAGACCGCACGCGACCGGTAGGTGAGGCTCTTGTACCAGTCCGGCGGCGGGCCGAGAAGCGCTCGCGGGTAGCAGGAGCAGAGCGTGCAGACGACGACGTGGTGCACGGTGTCGGTGTTCTCGAGCGCGACGACCACCGGCGAGGGCCCCGGGTCGAGATCCAGCTCGAGCGCAGCTGCGCGCGCGTCGGCGAGCAGGCGCTCCTTGAAGGCGGGGTCGACCCAGGCCCGCGCCACCAGCCGAGCGCCGTCGGCAGGCGAGCGGGAGGCCAGCCAGTCGATTCTGCGACGAATGTCGTCGCGGTCGACCACGCCTTTCTCGAGGAGCAGCTCCTCGAGCGCACGGGCACGCGCGCCGGACGGCGGCTCGTCGGCGGCAACGGGCTCGTGCGGATGATCGTGGTCGTACTCGCTCATGCCGTCTCCTCCAGCCAGTGCTCGAAGATGTCCACGCAGATTCGGTCCGATCCGTGCCGCGATTCGCCTGGCCACACGTCGTCGTACGCGAACGCAACGAGGTACAGGGGCTGCTCCGGGAGCCCGTCGCGTCCATACGCCCGCGTCTCGGGATTCGCGAACGACCGATGGGCTCGTTCCACGCGTCCGGTCTTGCCCTTGACATAGCCGGGCGTTCGGTGATGACCGTCGTGCGGCCGCGCGGCGACGCGGACTCGCTGGCCGACCCGATAGCTCACCCGGCGAGCCTCCGGTCGACCTCACCGGGAGCGAGGACACCCTTCTCGGTGAGGATGGTCTCGACCGAGTAGAGCCAGCGCTCGTAGTAGGACGCATGCTCGTACTCCGCCGGCGACATGCCCTCGATCCCGCGCCGCAGCTCGTCCACGTTCATCGCGCCGCTCTCGCCGAGCGCCCCGACGATCGCATCCGTCAAGAGCTCCCAGTCGGCGAGCTCGTGCTCGCTCCGGTCGATCGGCTCGTCCGCCGGCCATCCGCCGCGATCGTGCACGGCCTGTTCCACGTGCCGATCCTAGCTCGGAAACACGAAAGGCCGGCAGTTGCCGGCCCTTCGCTTCGGCCCTCGAGCGAGGGCGAGGCATGCCTCGCCCTACTAGAAGTCCATCCCGCCGCCGCCGGGCATGCCCGCAGGCATGGCCGACTGCTTCTCCGGCATCTCCGCGACCACTGCCTCGGTCGTGAGGATGTTCTTCGCGATCGACGCGGCGTTCTGCAGCGCCGAGCGCGTGACCATCGTCGGATCGATGATCCCGGCTTTGACCAGGTCCTCGATCTCGCCGGTCTCGACGTTCAGGCCCTCGCCCTTCTTGGCGCCCCGGACCTTGTCGACGACGACGGAGCCCTCGAGGCCCGCGTTGTACGCGAGCTGGCGAAGCGGCTCCTCGAGCGCGCGGATGATGATCTGCGCACCGGTCTTCTCCTCGCCCTCGAGCGTGTCGACGAGCTTCTTCACTGCATCGGCCGCGTTCAGGAGAGCGACGCCGCCGCCCGCCCCGATGCCCTCTTCGAGGGCGGCTCGAGTGGCCTTCAGCGCGTCCTCGACGCGGTGCTTCTTCTCCTTGATCTCGACCTCGGTGGCCGCGCCGACCTTGACGACGGCGACACCGCCCGAGAGCTTGGCGAGACGCTCCTGCAGCTTCTCGCGGTCGAAGTCCGAGTCGGTGTTCTCGATCTCCGACTTGAGCTGCTTGATGCGTCCCTTGATGGCCTCTGTCTCGCCCGCGCCGTCGATGATCGTCGTCGTGTCCTTGTCGACGACCACCTTGCGGGCGCGGCCGAGCTGAGAGACCTTCGTGTTCTCGAGCTTGAGACCGAGCTCCTCCGTGATGACCTCACCGCCGGAGACGATGGCGATGTCCTCGAGCATCCGCTTGCGGCGATCGCCGAAGCCGGGCGCCTTGACGGCGACTGCCGTGAAGGTGCCGCGGAGCTTGTTGACGACGATCGTGGCGAGCGACTCGCCCTCGACGTCCTCGGCCACGATCACGAGCGGCTTGCCGGCCTGAATGACCTGCTCGAGAATCGGAAGCAGATCCTTGACCGCGCCGATCTTCTGGTTCGCGATCAGGATGTACGGGTCGTCGAGCACGGCTTCCATGCGCTCGGCATCGGTGATCATGTACGGGGACAGGTAGCCCTTGTCGAACTGCATGCCCTCCGTGAACTCGAGCTCGAGGCCGAAGGTCTGGCCCTCCTCGACGTTCACGACACCGTCCTTGCCGACCTTCTCGATCGCGTCCGCGATCACGTCGCCGATCTCGCGCTCACGCGAGACGACGGTTCCGACGCGGGCGATGTCCTCCTTGCCGGAGACCTCTTTGGAGTTCTTCTTGAGGTCTTCGACGACCGCGAGCACGGCCTTCTCGATGCCGCGCTTGAGACCCATCGGGTTCGCGCCGGCGGCAACGTTCTTCAGGCCCTCGCGGACGATGGCCTGCGCGAGCACCGTGGCGGTCGTCGTGCCGTCACCGGCGACGTCGTCCGTCGATGTGGCGGCCTCGCGTGCAAGCTGCACGCCCTGGTTCTCGAACGGGTCCTCGACCTCGATCTCACGGGCGATGGTCACGCCGTCGTTGGTGATCGTGGGCGCGCCGAACTTCTTGTCCAGGACGACGTAGCGCCCCTTCGGCCCGAGCGTCACCTTGACCGCATCGGCGAGGATGTTCACACCGCGCTCGATCGAGCGGCGCGCGTCCTCGTTGAACTTGAGCTCCTTATGAGCCATTGCTTCCTCCTAAGAGAATCGGGCTATGCGGTGGCGCCGGCGAGCTTGCGCTTGCTCTTGCCACCTGTGGTTACGACCTTTGCGAGCACGTCCGACTCACGCAGGATGAGAACGTCGTCCGCGCCGACCTTGATCTCCGTTCCGCCGTACTTCGAGAAGATGATCTCGTCGTCGACGTCGATGTCCATCTTGATGAACTCCCCGTCCTCGTCACGCGGGCCGGGGCCAACGGCGAGAACCTTGCCGCGCTGCGGCTTCTCCTTCGCCGTGTCGGGCAACACGATGCCACTGACCGTCGTCTCCTCTTCGTCGAGGACCTCGACGATCAGGCGGTCGCCCAAAGGCTGCAAATCCATTCGTAGACCTCCTGGTCACGAGTTTGTAACACGTCTGGCACTCTCACTAGGTGAGTGCCAGGGACACCATAGCACTCTTCCTTCTGTGGCCAAGCCAGATTGAGTCGACCTGACTCACATTCGCTATGGATGACCGAGCTCCCTGTTACAAAGTTATGACCCGGCGCGAGTTTTCTTCCGGCGTGGTGCTCGTTCGCAGGATGCGCGGCACGTATTGGTTCGCCGCGGTTCGGCCAAGAGGCAAACCGGAAGGGATCTGGGCCTTGCCGAAGGGCCTGATCGACGAGGGCGAGAGCCCGGCCGAGACCGCCCTTCGCGAGGGGTACGAAGAGACCGGGGTCCGGGCCCGGCTGGAGAAGAAGCTCGGAGACGTCCGCTACGTCTACACCTGGCAGGGTGAGCGCGTCTTCAAGATCGTCAGCTTCTATCTAGCGTACGCGATGGGAGGGCGGATCGGCGACCTCCCGGCCGGAATGGAGGTCGAGGTGGCGGATGCACGCTGGCTCCCGCTCGCGGATGGGTCTCGTCGCCTCGCGTACAAGGGCGAGCGCGAGATGGCGATGAAGGCGCTGGAGGCGCTCCGCTCCGACCCCGTATGATGCCGCGGTCGCCTGTGCCGACGTTCGCGCTCAACTTCTACAACACCGCCGTCGCCGACCAGCTCCGCAGTGGCCGAAAGACCGCGACCATCCGGCTCGGCGACAAGTCGCCCAAGTACCGGAAGGGACTGATCGTCACGGTCCTCTGCGGCGCCCGCTACGGCCAACGCGACAAGATCTTCGACGCCGTCATCGACAAGGTCGAGGTGAAGCAGCTTCGCGACCTGTCACCGCGCGAGATCGAGCACGACAACCCCGAGCTCCGGCGTACCGAGGAGATGGCGCATTTCCTGGGGCAGCTCTACAACCGCGAGGTGGGGGTGGACGACATCGTCACGGTGATCCGCTTCTCGCAGATCGTCGGCAGCAGCTGAGTTGTGCGCAGGACCGGAATCCGCCAGCACGGATCCCGGCCGCTCGGGTAGACCCCTTATGGGGTGCTTAGGCGGCGTCGGCTCCGGGGTGTGAAGTCGTCAGTTCGGAACACTCACACTGCGCTCGGACCGCCATTCGTTCAGCGGCCCGGCTTGCGAATCGCGGTTCCGAAGAGCTCAGACCGGCGAATCTCGGTTCCACACTCCTCGCACTCGACCGCGAAGGCCGAGGGGATCGGGGCCGCGCAGGACGGACACCGGTGGCGAAGCTCCCCTCCGCACTGCGGGCAAGCGTTGGGCAGCTCTCTCTCGTCCTCCAGGAAGTAGCGCTGCGTGTGGCCGCAGCCCAGGCAGAAGGCGACCCAGTCGCCTAGCGTCTTCCTGCGCTCTTCCTGGATCCAGTTGCGTTTGGGCCTCGGCATCACGGGCCACTCTAGAGGGGCTGTCGCCTAATCGACTTCACACCCCGAGCAGCCGGTTCCGGGTTCCCCATGAAGGGGTCTGCTTTCGCGCGACCGGGAGCCGCGCGAGCGGATTCCGGTCTTGCGCATGGGAAGAGCGAGCCTTGTCGCCCAAT